>Ga0101944_10000663_pt1:0-50000 | contig 94037 bp, 74 predicted proteins | sample DewCreD2012metaG_FD_75245 | JGI IMG/M metagenome (GOLD analysis project Ga0101944, IMG submission 75245) | Hot spring sediment bacterial and archeal communities from British Columbia, Canada, to study Microbial Dark Matter (Phase II) - Dewar... ... | reverse complement strand
TTGCGGATGTCACGCTCGCGGTTCGAACCCTGGTTGCCGCTGCCGCGGCTGACGGCGCCGGTATCCAGCACCACCGCCATCTTGCCGCCATTGTTCAGCGATACCAGCATATGCTGCAGCCAGCCCCAATCGGCGCTGGAGGAGGGCGGTGTACCCAGCGCAAAACGCTCGAACGGGTCGTTTTCGTAGGTTTCTACGGAGAACTTCTGATTCCACATCGGGTTGGCGGTCACCCGGTCGAAGGTCTGCAAACGACCGGCGGCGTCTACAAAGGCGGGGTGACGCATGGTGTCCCCACTGCGGATGTCGGCTTCCAGATCGTGGATGACGGCGTTCATGCGCGCCATAGCAAAGGTGTCAGGATTGATCTCCTGACCAAAAAGGCGTACGGGAGCGACGCCCGGCGGCAATTTGAGATGTGCATTTTCCCGCACGCCGTGGGTTTCCAGAAGCCGCATATGGCACTTGATGAGCAGGCCACCAGAACCGCAGGTCGGATCATAGACGGTCATGCCCGGTTGGGGATCGAGTAACTGCGCCATCAGGATAGCGACCTCGCCCGGCGTATAGAACTCGCCGGCGCTCTGACCCTGTCCTTCGGCGAACTTGCGCAGCAGGTACTCGTAGGCGCGGCCCAGAATGTCCGGCTCGACATCCTGCAAGCCCAGGCGGTGCCTGGAAAGCACGTCAATCAATTTGCTCAGGTGATCGTCCGAGATGATGCGCTGACCGGCGGCGGTGGCATTGAAATCCACCCTATTGATCACGCCCTGCAGGGAAGGGTTTTCGCGCGCTATATCGCGCACCGCATCGGTCAGGAACTGCCCCAGTCCCTTCATCCCGTGCTGGCGGATTTTCTCCCAGCGGGCGTTTTCGGGAATGTAAAAGCGCACCAGATGCACCTGTCCGCTCTCGCGCTCCTGTTCCAGCAGGCTCATAGCATTGTCGCAGCTGCCGTATTCGGCGCTCAGGCGTTCGATTTCGTCATCGAACACATCTGAAAGGCGTTTGAGGAAGATCAGCGGCAGGATGTAGTCCTTGAACTTTGGCGCATCCACAGGTCCACGAATGACGCAAGCCGCATCCCACAGAGAGGATTCGAAACCGAGGGGTGAGGATGAGTTGGTTGTGTGGCGTCGTGCCATAGACGCTCCTGGTGTTGCGCTGACCGCCTTTCGGGTGATTGTACTACGGCGCGACGGCGGCGACAATAGGGAGAATAGCCAGAGGGGCGCTCCTCGCCTATAATACTGGTATGGCGAAGACCGGTTCTATCTCTCCCATCACGATCGTCGAGGCATCTGCCGGCTCGGGCAAGACGCGGGAACTTGCGCTCCAGTACCTGCGGCTCGTCTTCGGACAGAAGGCAACGCACGCTGAGGAGGTCATCAGGTCCATCCTCGCGGTGACCTTCACGAACAAGGCGGCGCTGGAGATGAAGGAGCGAATCTTGTCCTTCCTGAAGACCCTCGCGCTGGAAAGGGCTGACAGGGCTGAACGGAAGAAGATTCTCTCTGCGCTTGGTATGACTGAGGAGGAGACAGCCGCCCGCGCCGAGAAGACGCTGGACGCAATCCTTGCCGCGTACAGTTTCTTCCGCGTCCAGACCATTGACAGTTTGACCAACACCATCCTGACCGGCTGTTCCTTCGCGCTGGGCAGGTCTGCCAGACCGGTCATCCGTACTGACCACACGCGCTACCTTGTCCGCTCCTTCGACGAACTTTTGGACGCGGCGGCAGACGACCCGTCCCTGCGCAGACAGTTTGAGACCTACCTCAGGCAGACATTCCTCGACGCAGGCAGGGTGAACTGGTTCCCCGCAAGACCGCTCGCTGAGACGGTCAGAGGTCTCTACGAGTGGCACACGCGGCTGGGGAAGATGCCGGCGCCAACGAAATCGAAGGTAACTCCGGCAACACTGGACGACAGAGCAAGGAAACTGGCGCAGGAACTCTGTTCGCTTGTCTCAACGGATCAGATCACCGTCCACGCGTACAACGCGCTGGAGAAAGTCGCACAAGAGGGTCTGCGCCTTGACAGGATTGGAACGGCGCTGGAGAAGACCGAACTCCCTTTGAAAAAGAGCGCGTCGGCAAGTCAAAAAGCGCACAGAGTATGGCGGGAACTGAGGCAGACGCTTTCGCAGAAGGCAGAGATCGAGGCGTTTGCCGCCTGCGACCCTGTCGTCGGCATCTTTGAGAGGACGGTGCGCGGGCTGGAAAAGGCGGCTCAGGAGGAAGACATCATCTTCGTGCAGGAACTCGCAGCCCGCGCCTTTGACCTCATCGCCGCAGGGGTCACACCTCCTGAAATCTACCTGCGCCTCGCAGGCAGGTTCAGGCACTACCTCTTCGACGAGTTTCAGGACACAAGCCGCCTGCACTGGGAGAATCTCCTGCCTCTTGTGGAGGATGCGGTGGCGTCGGGCGGGACCCTGTTTGTCGTGGGAGACAGGAAACAGACCATCTTCCGGTTCGCCGGAGGCGCGCAGGACCTTTTCGACGATGTTGTTGCGCGATTCAGCGGAGATTCCTCCGGCAGGTGTGCGCGGCGCACCCTTGATGTGAACTACCGCGGCGTCAGGGGGCTTGTGGAGTTTGTCAATTCCGTCTTCTCCGCCGAGAAACTCGGGGAGTTTCTCGCCACGATGCGCGAACAGGGCAGGCCGTGGGAACTTTCCGACACAGACCTTGCGCAGGTTCAGGACGTCTTCAAGGATGCGGTCCAGACCGCGCACCGGCCGGGGAAAGGCAGGGTGATTGTCCAGCAACTCGACGAGACGGGAAGCGAGGAACCTGAATGCGACTGGGCTGTGGCGCAGGTGAACGACGCAAAACGCGTCTGGCCTCTTGACGCCATCTCCGTCCTGTGCAGGAAAAACGCCGAGGTGGAGTTGGTCACTGAACGGCTCATCTCGGAACAGATCCCTGCGGCGTCTGAGCGCACACTGAACATCCGCAGGAACCCGACCGTCCGGCAGATACTCGCCTTCCTCTCGTTCCTCAACTCTCCTCCGGACGACCTTCCCTTCTCTGCGTTCGTCGAGGGAGATGTGTTCACCGGAGCCGCAGAGATGTCTCCGCAGGAAATCTCGTCGTTTTTCCTTGCCGCAGGAAGGGAGAAACGGACGGCAGGCACGCCGTTTTACCTCTCGTTCCGGCGCAGATACCCGGAGGTATGGAAAGAATTGATTGAGCCGTTTTTCGCGCAGGTCGGGTATCTGCCTCCGTACGAACTTGTCTGCGGCATCTTCCGCACCTATCGTCTTGCCGAGAGGTGTGCCGGCGAACACGGGTTTTTGATGAAGCTCCTTGAGGTCGTCAAGAATGCGGAGGAAGAGTTCCCGGACATCGCGTCCTTCCTCGCGTATGTGGAAGAAGGTCCAGACGAGGACTTTTTCGTGGGAGCACCTGCGGCAGGCGCGGTCACCGTCACAACGGTTCACAAGGCGAAGGGACAGCAGTTCCCCGTGGTCATCCTGCCGTTTTTCTCGCTGGATATCAGGGTCGCGGACCCGCAACTTCCTCTTGTGCCGGTTGCGACAGACGACGGTCTGCGCATCATCCGCCTGACCCAGGCACCTGCGCGCTTCTCTGACAGGGTGTGCGAGATATACCGGCGGCAGTACCGCGCCTGCCTCCTTGACGAACTGAATGTGGCGTATGTGGCGCTGACCCGTGCGCAGGAGGAACTGAGGGTTCTGGTGAACAAGAAGGACCCAGCAGGCCGCTTCCTGCCTGTCATAGACACCGGCAAACCGGCAGGTGCGGCGAAGAAAGAGAAGAAGGAGGGTGTCGGCCGCCTTGCGGGATTCACGCCGGACGACTGGCTCGGCCGGCTGCGCGAAGAGTTTGCGACCGCCGATGCCATCAGGAGCAGGAAGAGGCGGCTTGAGGGAGAGGTTGTCCACGCCGTGCTCGCGCGCATCGAAGATCTTGACGGAAAGAATGAGGCGGAGACGGTGAGGCAGGCGGTCGCCGCGGTGAAGCCGCTTTTTCCGCGGTGGCAGGAGTGGGAACGGACAGAGGAACTGACGCTCGGGTTTGTCTGCCATCCCGAGGCGAGGCAGATATTCTCCTGCGCCGGGAAGGTTGTGCGGTGCGAGGCGGAGGTCGTTGACGCCGAGGGCAACACGCACAGGATAGACCGGCTGATGGTCGGTAAGGAGGAGGTTATCGTCGTTGACTACACGCTCGGCGAGGAGGACTCCGCCAAGGAGACGCAGGTGAAAGGGTATCTGGCGCTTGTGAGGCAACTGTACCCCGGCAAGAGGGTAAGAGGGCTGATTGCCTCGGTGGTCAACCCGTCGGTCCGGGAGGTCAATGGATAGGATACGGGTCATTCCCCTTTCTGCCGACCCCGTGGCTGTTGCGGCAGAGATGATAGAGGAGGAGTGGCTGGCGCAGGGGAAAGAGCCGCAGAAACTTGCCGTCGTGTTCGGCGGAAGGCGCCCGCATCTTTTTCTGCGGAGAGAGCTTGCCCGCCGGCTCAACAAGCCGTTTTCTCCTCCCCTTGCCTTCTCGATGGACGAGTTTGTCCTGTCCCTTGCGAGGACGGCGAAGCCGGACATCTCGCCTATCTCGGACATCGACGCCTGCTTTGCGCTCTACCGCATCTGCGCGGGGAAGCGGCTGTGCAGGCGGGGCGAGAAGTTCGCTCGGTTTTTGCCGTGGGCGAGGGAGATTCTTCGGTTCATTGAACTGGTGGACCTTGAGGACATCCCCGAGAAGACACTGCGAGGCATCTCGCTGAACGCCGCCATCGGGTATGAGGTGCCGCAGAGGGTCAACGACATCCTTCAGGAGGTCGTCACGGTGAGGGAGAAGTTCCACGAGGAGATGCGGCAGCAGAACAAGACGACGCGCGGACTTTCCTACCTGACCGCGTCGCGCATCCCTGCGTCGGAGGCGGCGTGCGACTGGAACCACGCGCTTTTCTGCAACTTCTTCGCACTCTCCGCGACCGAGCAGGCGGTGGTGAAGAGTTTCCTTGACGCGGGAAAGGGGACGCTCATCGCGCAGGGAGACGAGCGGGAATGGCCTGCGCTCGCGCAGATGGGCAGGGCGCTCAACTGCTCCATCATCCCTCCGTCAGACGCCAAAGAAAAGGAACCCGCGATTCACCTGTGCGCCTGCGCAGACACCCACACACAGGCGAGTGTGGTGAGGGAGATCGTCGAGGAAACTCCTGACCTGTCCTCCACCGTGGTGGTCGTTCCGAACCCGGGCAATCTGATTCCGCTTCTGACCGCGCTGGGCACGGCGGCGGAGTTCAATGTCTCGCTGGGCTACCCGCTTGTCCGCAGCGCAGTCGCATCCCTCCTGAAGTCAATCTTTGCCGCCCAGCGCACCCGCCGGCAAAAACGGTACTACGCACCCGACTACCTTTCGGTGCTGAGGCATCCCGTGGTGAAAAACCTTTCTCTTGCCGGCGAACCGGAGCGCACCCGCATCGTCGCGCACAGGGTTGAAGACCTCCTGTCGGGCGTCATCACATCTCCGATAGCGGGGATGAGGTTTGTGGAACTGAAGACGGTGGAGGAGGCGGTGAAGGGTTCGCTGGACGCGGGAGAGCCGCAGGACACCGAGAGGGTTCCCCGGACATGCGCCGCGGAGATTCTCTCTGAGATACATCGCCTGTTTTTCTCCTCGTGGGAGCATCTGTCCACCGCGGGAGACCTCGCGCAGGTTCTCGACCGCCTCGTGGGAACCCTTCTTGAGAAGGGCGGACTCCACAGGCATCCTCCGAATCTCGCGGTGCTGGACGCGGTCGCCGGCATCTGCGACACCCTTTCTTCCTCCTCGTTCAGGGACGAGCAGATGTCTGCCGAGGAGGTCCGTACCCTGTGCGAGGACCTTCTCGCGCACGGAGAGATTCCGTTTTCCGGGTCTCCGCTCAAAGGGCTGCAGGTGCTCGGGCTGATGGAGACGCGGGCGCTGTCGTTCAAGAATGTCATCGTGACGGACGCAAACGAGTCGGTGCTGCCCGCGGTGCGCGCCACCGAACCGCTCATCCCCGCAGAGGTGATGGCGGCGCTCGGCATCAGGCGTCTTGAGCAGGAGGAGGAGATTCAGCGGTACCACCTGATGCGGCTCATCTCGTCCGCGCAGACCGCGTGGCTGTGCTACGAGGAAAACCCGCAGAGCGAGCGGAGTAGGTTCGTGGAACAGATTGTCTGGAAGTATGAGAAGCGGTCAGGCGCGCCCGGCGCCCTTCGGGCTGACCGCAGGCACCATACGGTGACAGTTACGCCGACGGTGGCGGAGGTGGAAAAGACGCCTGAGATGGTCAGCGCGCTGAACGCGTTTGTCTTCTCTCCCACCGCGCTGGACGACTATTTGTCCTGCCCGATGAAGTTCTGCCGGAGCCACCTCTTCCGCATCGGCGAGCGCACGAACCTGCTGGAAGAAGCGGAAGGAAGCGATATCGGCACATTCCTCCACAGGTTTTTGAGGGACGCATTTACTCCGTGTGCAGGGAAACAGCCGCTTGGGGACGCGCAGTTCCGGCAGGACTGCCTTGCCCTGCTCAGCAGGATGTTCCGGCAGGAGTTCTCCGGAAGGATGCGGTCCGAAGGGTTCCTCACCGAGCAGGTGCTCCAGATGGCTGTCAGCCGGTTTCTTGACGAGGAGGCGCGCCGGCAAGTCGCGAGGATTCTCGGACTGGAAAAACCCGTCGAGGGAACCGTCCGGCTGCCCGACGGCGTGGAGGTGCGCTGCAAGGCGACGATTGACCGGATAGACCTCCTGCCAGATGGAACCTGCCTCATCATTGACTACAAGTCGGGAACGCTCCGCAGGCAGCCGACAAAAGAGATTGAGACGCAGGTGCCGACAGACCGCGCCGCCATCGCGAGAATCCTTCGGTCCACGCAGGTGCCGCTGTCCATCCATCTCTTTCGATCCACCTGGCAGGGGCAGGTCTCAGGCGCCTACTACTACCTCAGGGAGGCGAAGATGGAACAGCTGTTTGAGTGGCGGGGCAAGCCGTCGGAAGACCCCGCGCAGGCGCTTGCCAACTGCCTTGCCTGCATCGGGTTGCTTGCGGCAGAGATTCGTGACCCGGCAACACCGTTTGTCGCCGAACCATCCTCGGCGAGAGAGTGTGCGTTCTGCCCCTTCTCCGCCTTCTGCGCGTGATGGCTATCCCTGGACTGCCGCACTTGACCTTGCTCCAGTGGGCTGTTGCCTTCGTCAGCGCCTCTGTCATCGGCATCTCCAAGACCGGCATCCCCGGCTCAGGCATTCTGGCAATCCCCGCGATGGCGCTCATCCTGCCTGCCCGGCAGTCGGTCGGCGTGGTGCTGCCGATGCTCATCTTTGCCGACCTCTTCGCCATCGCCGCGTACCGGAGGCACGCGCGGTGGAGCGCACTCGTGCGGCTTTTCCCGTGGGCTGCCGTCGGGGTAGTGATCGGCTTTCTGTGTATGGGAAGGGTCAACGACAGGCAACTTCAGCCGGTGCTCGGCGCAATCATTCTCGCGATGCTCGCCCTCCAGCGATGGCTGTCGTCCTCGCCGGAGAGGCAGCGCATCCCCGGCAGGTGGTGGTTCGCCGGCCTCATCGGGCTCCTCGCGGGAACCACGACAATGCTGGCAAACGCCGCCGGACCGGTGATGATGGTGTACCTTCTCGCCATGCGCCTGCCGAAGTCAGAGTTTCTCGGCACCGGCGCGTGGTACTTCTTCCTGATGAACTGGTTCAAGGTTCCGTTCAGCGCGCACCTCGGACTCATCACGCCGTCGTCACTTCTCCTTGACGCCGTTCTTGTGCCCGGCATCGCCGCGGGCGCCCTGCTCGGCATTCCGGTGGCGAGGCGCATCCCACAGAAGGCGTTCACCGCGGCGGTGGAACTGTTGAGCGCGGCGGCTGCGGTTCGGCTCATCGCGGGGTAGCACAGCACACGACAGATGACGGCTGGCGGCGGCAGAAGCGGCTACTGTTCGGGATTCTCGATCCGTTCCGGCAGGGACAGAAGCGACCTTCCCCTGAAGAACACCGTGAACCGGCGCCACGGCCAGTACCGCAGGACAACCCTGCCGCTCACCAGAGACAGCGACACCGGACCCCAGATGCTGCTGTCCTCGCTCTCGTTCCGGTTGTCCCCGAGGAGGACGCACTTATCTTCCGGGATCTCCCATTCGATATCGTAGGCAGCCGGCTCTCTGATATACGGCTCGGCGATGCGTTTGCCGTTGACGCACAGGACCCCTCGAGCCATCTTGATGCGGTCGCCCGGAAGACCTATCACGCGCTTGACGAGTATCTCCCTGCTCCCTTTTGGGTCCTTCAGGGCAACAATATCTCCGCGGCACAGTTTCCCGGGTTTGACGGCAATCGCGCAGTCGTCCCGCACAAGCGTCGGCTCCATGGAGTCGGAGCCGATTCTGTAGAAGCGCACTCCAAGGACGCCGAACAGGTATCCCACACCGAAGACGAAGGCAATCGACGCCAATCTCCAGATCAGGCGGAACATAGTCGGGTGCGGCCTTTCGGTTGTTCCACCAGTATACACCGAACCGTTGACGGTTGCCAGCAGGATAGGTATAACTTACCGCACAGGGGTTTTTTTCATATGGAGTCGTTTCCGCAATCGGTACTTGACGAGATTCTCGGTAAGAGCGATATCGTGTCCGTCATCGGCGAACACGTGGCGCTGAAACGTGCGGGCAGAAGTTACCGCGGACTGTGCCCGTTCCACGAGGAGAAAACCCCCTCTTTCTATGTCCAGCCAGACAAACAGGTCTATTACTGCTTCGGATGCGGCAAGGGGGGCAACCTTTTCACATTCCTGATGGCGGTGGAGAAGATATCGTTCGCCGAAGCGGTAGCGCTGGCAGCCAGCCGCGCGGGCGTCGCGGTTCCTCAGTTTTCGGCAGCGGGCGACCGGCGCCGGGATGAGATTCTTGAGGCAAACCGGTTCGCGGCGCAGTTCTACCATGAGACGCTTGTGTCTCCTGCCGGCGCGCAGGGTTTTGCGTACCTGACCGACAGGGGAATCCCGGAAGAGACCGTCCGCTCACTCCTGCTCGGATATGCCCCCCGGGAGGATGTCCTTGCCGCGGCGGCAGGAAAACGCGGCGTGTCAAGAGAATCCCTCTTTCGCGCAGGACTGCTGAACGCCGAGGGCAGGGACTTCTTCAGGAACCGCGTTCTGTTTCCCATCAGGGACCAGCGCGGGTCCATTCTCGGGTTCGGCGGCAGAGCACTGGACGATTCCCAGATGCCGAAGTACCTCAACACGCCTGAGACGCCCGCCTTTTCCAAGAGCAGGGTGCTGTTCGGGCTGGAGACCGCCCATCGGGCGGTGCGGGAACAGGACTTTGTCATCGTGGTTGAGGGGTATTTTGACGTGCTGCGGCTGCACCTTGCGGGTTTCGCAAACGCGGTGGCGCCGCTGGGCACCGCGCTGACCGACAGCCACCTGCGGACGCTTCGCCGATTCACCGGCAATCTCCTTCTCCTGTTTGACGCCGACGACGCCGGAGCCGCGGCGGCGATGCGCAGCGTGGCTGCGGGACTCGCCGCGGGGTTCACCATCAAGGTCGGCCCCCTGCCGCGCGGGTTTGATCCCGACTCGTTCATCAGGGAGTACGGGAAAGACGCGTTCCGGACATTCATTGCCGGGTCGCAGGATGTCCTTGACTACGCCATCTCGCAGTTGACCAGAACATATGATCTCCGCACCCCAAGGGGAAAGGCGCTGCTTGCCAGGGAACTGGCGCGCCTTTTTTCCGAGGTGCCGGACGAGATTGAGCGGGACGAGTATTTCAAAGCGCTGAGCAAGCGGCTTGACATCAGCAAGGAACTGATTGAGCGGGCGGCGCGGCTGCCCGAGGCGCCTGAACGGCCTGCCGGCCAGCAGACCGTCTCCGCGCCGAAAGCGGAGGACCTGTTTGTGGAGACGCTCCTGTCGCACCCGTCGTACTGGGAGAGGGCGTTCCGCCTGAGGGGGGCGCTGACCCCGCGGATTGAGCAGGTCCTCGCCTGCGCGGAAAAGTGCCGGACAGACGGGCAGACCGTGAAGCCCCACGCCCTCATCGCCGCCGCGGAGGATGCCGGGCTTGCCGACTGGCTTTCACGGATTGCCCTGCAGGCTGACACGACGCGCTCTTCCGACCAGTGCGAGCAGATTTTCCGCGACTGCGTCAGGCGCCTGCGCACGCAGCGGCTTTCCGCCGAGGTGGCGGCGCTCAGACAGCAGATACGGCAGAAGAGGGACCTCGGCACGCCGTACGAGGAAGAACTCCGGCAGATGCAGACGCTTCTTGCCGATATGAAAAAGGGGTAAGCATGGGAACGGGAAAACAGACAAGGAACGGAAAGCGTTCGCGCGGAAACGGACGCGCGCAGGCGCCCGGGCCGGCGCGACGGCAAAGCACCGGCAAGGCCGCCCACAGGCGGGAGACACCGTTGAAGATTCAGGCGCAGGTCCAGAAGCAGCCGCTTCCTCCGGTGGCGAAGAAACTGGCGCCCCTGCCCCAGCCGCTTCCCCACCTCTCGGACAAGGAGCGCCGCTTCCAGGAAATCATTGAACTCGGCAAGCGGAAGAAGTTTCTGACATTCGACGAGATCAACAAGATCCTCCCCATAGAAGCGAATCAGGACGATATTGACGAACTGTTTGACGAACTCGAGGAGTGGGACATCGGCATTCAGGACAGAGACGAGTACGCGCCCGAGGAGAAGAAGGTTGATATGGAGGAGGTCAGGAATCCCCTGCGCTCCTACCTGAAAAGCGCTGGCTCCTTTTCTCTGCTGAACCACCGCCAGGAGGTGGAGATTGCGCGCGGCATCGAGGAGGCGAAGAAGAGAATCAGCCGCATTCTGAAGCAGAACGGCAAGAGACCGTCGCGGAAACTGGCTGAAGCCGAGGAGCGGCTGAACCAGTTGCGAGGGCATCTCATTCAGGCGAACCTGCGTCTGGTCATCAACATCGCCAAGCGGTACAGCAATCCGAAACTGTCCATCCTTGACCTCATTCAGGAAGGCAACATCGGGTTGATGAAGGCGGTTGAGAAGTTCAAGTACCGAACCGGATTCAAGTTCAGCACCTACGCAACCTGGTGGATCCGGCAGGCGATCACCCGCGCGATTGCGGACCACTCCGCCACCATCCGTGTGCCGGTTCACATGATCGAGAAGATCAACAAGGTGAACAAGACAGTGCGCAACCTGTCCCAGAGCCTTGACAGGGAGCCGACAATGGACGAGATTGCGCAGGCGCTGCGGATGGACACGGACAAGATCCGCAACATCAAGAGGTCCATGCGGCCTGAACCGGTTTCCATTGACCAGACAGTCGGGGATGACGACAGGACCACGGTCGGCGACTTCATCGCCGATGCGGAGAACCCAGGACCCCTGTTTGCCACGAGCCAGTCGCTCCTCCGGGAAGAACTGGAAAAGGCGCTCTCCATCCTTGACGACAGGGAGGAGAAGATTCTGCGGCTCCGCTTCGGCCTTGACAGGGAGCGGTTCCCCAGAACACTGGAAGAGGTCGGCCAGCACTTCCGCCTGACCCGCGAGAGAATCAGGCAGATTGAGTCAAAGGCGATCCAGAAACTGAAGTCGTCAGGCCACACCGCGAAACTGAGGCCGTTCATCGAGGAGATACTCAGTTCTCCGTGGAAGCGGTAGGCACACGCGGCCTGTTGACGCCGCGCCCGCTTCGTGAGATACTCGCCGCACAAGACAGGAGGATACCCTGACAGGAAAAAAGGGGTTCACGCTCATAGAACTTCTGGTCGTCATCGCCATCATCGCCATCCTTGCCGCCATCCTCCTTCCCGCTCTGACGGCGGCGCGGGAGAAGGGAAGGCAGGCGGCGTGCATCTCCAACCTGAAGCAGATTGGGCTTGCGCTGGAGATGTACGCGGGCGACTTTGACGAGTTCTACCCGAGGCCGGGCGCGGCGATTGACTGGGGCGACACCGATCCGCTCGACGGCACTTACGGCTGGATGTATGTCCTGTGGAACGAGGGCTACATCAAGAGTCCGAAGGTGTACTCCTGCCAGTCGTTTTCAAAGTACGTCGACTCGCCGTACGCCTACTTCCTGAGCGCGCGCGCCGCATACCTGAAGGCGGGAGAACACCGCGCGTCCACCTGCCTGAGGTACATCAAGGCCTCGCCGTCTGTCTTCATCGTCGGAGGAGATGAGAACTTCCGCTTTCCCCACGAGCCGGACTGCGACAAGGACGACTACAACAACAACTGCCTCGTCTTCGGAGAGGACGCGACCCACTGGAAGCCCCATCACCAAAACGGCTTCAACATCCTGTTTGCCGACGGACATGTGACGCACCACAAGCAGTGGAATCCCGAGTTGATGACCTTCAGGTACGACAGGATGGCAGGGTACGACAAGGACGCGCTGGACCCGTGAGGCGCAGCGCTCTACTTCCTGTACACCTGTGAGCCGTACTCCACGAATGTCTCCGCCATCGCCCTGACTTTTTCAGGCGCGTGGCGGACTGACACGGGGTCAGGGTACCACTTGGCGATGAAGCCGCCGTTGAACCTGCCGAAGGTGTCTATCAGGGCGCGCGCGTAGTTCCTCACATCGTCCACCGACCCCTTCACCATCGTCTGCTGGATGTCAACCGGGCACCAGAACGCAATCTTCCCGCCGAACCGCCTGCCCAGTTCTTCAAGCCCCATATTCTCCTGCTGGTCCATCTGGATGACATCAAGGCCTGCCTCGATGAGGTCTGCGATAATCTCGCTGATGTACCCGCAGGAGTGGAGGAATGTGAGAAGCCCGCAGTCGTGCGCGGCGGCGTACACTCTGGCGTACCGCGGCTTCCAGAATCTGCGGAACAATTCTGGCCTGACCATCAGCCGCGTCTGCAGTCCCCAGTCGTCCGCCGAGATGACGCCATGGCACCCAGCTGCCGCCACGTTCCTGATTGCGTCTATCGCGCAGTCTGCCATCCTGTCGAGGAGTTCTTCAAGACGGTCAGGTTCAAGGTACGGGTCTGTCCACGCCGCCTCGTGTCCCCGCAGGTACTCGAGCCGGTGGATGAACGAGACCGGAACGCCGGCGAGGATGAACTTTTCGCCGGCGTTTTCCGCGATGTGCCGTCTCATCGCCTCGTACCGCGAGGGAGACGCGTAATCGGGGAACGTATAGGAGGACAGGCGGCGGTAGTCGGCAAGGGGATTGACCGTCACCTGGCCCATTGAGGTGTCCCCGGCCAGCCGGCTCCAGACGCACCCCCACTCGTCGGTCCACTGCTCGGTCTTGCCGTCGCCCGCGGGCTGCCAATCCCTCGCGCCGCCCTGAGACGGAGAGAAAAAGTCGCTGCCCCACGGCTCAGGAAGGTCGTACGGCACCCTGTCTGGACCTAAAAACTTCACTGCCCGGACTACCCGCTCGCGCGATGTCATCGCCCGCTTGCCTGGCTCCCTGCTGCCTTCTCCTGCGTCCTGGCGGCTTCCTCTGCCTTCTTCCTCGCGAGATAGATCGCCCTCACACGCCGGAGATTGTCGTTCACCTTGCGCACCGCCTCAACGATCTGGTCAAGGTACTCCCTGCTCCCCAGAAGGTTGGCGTGAGACCATGTCACCGCTGTCTCGTTCACCGCTTTCTCGGTATTCGGCATCTTCGCGGCAAGACAACTGTAGTCCTGGGTCACCTTCGGATCCCGGTACGGCACAGGGCTCGTCGGATGGTACAGGTTCATCAGCGGCATACGGTAGACCGGAGAGTATGTCCTCCCCGCGTGGAATCCCTCCGCGTTCAACGCCGCAAGGTAGCCATCCCTCTCAAGACCGCCCGCCTCCTTCGGGTCGTACACCATCGTCAGCGCGTAGTACGCCTGCCGTGTGATGCGGCTGTCCCGACGGGCTATCCGCAAAGGACCGCCAATCCTGCTCAGTTTTTCCCTGAGATACTGGACATTCTCCTCCCTGATCCGTGTCTGATCTGGAAGCCGCCTGAGCCCGCCCCGCAGGAGTACCGCCTGCATCTCGGTGATCCGGTAGTTGTGGCCGTAGAGCCCCGCGGGCGTCGCAAGGTCAGGAAGGAATCCGACATGCTTGATGGCGAAGGCGGTCTGGTATATCTCGTCGTCGTTTGTCGTCACCGCCCCGCCCTCTCCGGAGGTGAGCACCTTTGACTGCTGGAACGAGAAACTTCCGATGTCCCCGAGCGCTCCGGCCCCAGCATTTTTCCACCTGCTGCCGTGCTGGTGGGCGACATCTTCGACAACCTTTATCCCGTGCTTCCTCGCAATCTCAAGGATGGCGTCCATATCGCACATGCAGCCGTACAGGTGGACAGGGACCACCGCCTTTGTCTTCTTCGTGATCGCCTTCTGAAACGCCTTCGGGTCCATACACAGGGTCTCAGGGTCAATGTCCACAAGGACGACGCTGGCGCCGATGTCAAGCGCCGCCTGCGCCGTGGCAACCCAGGTGAGCGCCGGCACAATCACCTCGTCTCCGGGACGCACGCCCACCGCCTGAAGCGCCACCTGCAACGTGACGGTGCCGTTTGCCATGCAGATGGCGTGCTTTGCCCCGATGAACTGCGCAAACTCCCGGCAGAACGCCGATTCGTGCGGCCCCATCCAACTCCACTGGCCGCTCCTCACCACGCCCTCCATCCACGCGACTTCAAGTTCTCCGACAATAGGCAATCTCGGCGCGGAAAGCGTCACCGCCGGCGCGCCGCCGTCAAGCGCAAGAGTCCGTGTGAGTTTTGCCATCTCTCCCTCCTTGTCTCAGGTGCGTAATGATGCCACGAAGGCCGGAATGATGCAACACGCTGGCGCGCGACCAGCTTGTCTCACTCATCCAGCGTCTGGTGCAACGATGAAGCCAGTCCACGCGCAACTCGCGTCCGGAAGATGGTTCACCCTCCCCTTCGCAGACCAGATGGCGCACATCGGCAGCGAGGTTGAGAGGGCGCTTTTGTGGCGGGAGAAACACCGGCATTCCTACGCCTCAGCCGCCTTCGAGCGGGCGATAGAACTCCTTGACCTGACAGTTGCTGACGCGAAGAATGTCCGGCGTCTCAAGGAACTCTTGCGAGTGAGGGAGATGCTGGCCGACTTTTTCTGTTTTGACAACGAGTACCGCTCCACCGCCGATTCGTGGAGGGCCTGCTTCACTCCCTTCTTTTTCGCCAGCAGGCGGACCGCCTCCCGCTGAAATGCCCTATCCGGGAAGAAGGAGCATCGCCTCTCCCCGGGAGAAGATGCCCGCCACGCATCCCGTCATCAGCGTCGCCAGCGTGGCGGCGACAAGGGCGCGGCCGCCGAGCAGCGCAAGTTCGTTGCGCCGGGAGGGAACAAGGGCGGCGGTGCCGCCCACAAAGATGGCAACAGAGGCGATGTGAGCAAATCCGCACAGCGCGTAACTGAGCACGACCACCGTGCGTGGGTCGCTGAAACCTCCTGCCGCTGCAAGGTCCGCCAGTTCCTGATACGGGACAACCTCTGTGAGAATAACCCTCTCCCCGAGGAGACGGCTTGCGGTCAGGACATCCGCAGGCGCAATGCCAAGGAGCGCGGTAAGCGGGATAAAAAGCCAGCCGAGCAGGGTGACAAACGAGAACCGCCCTCCCGCGCCAAGTTTGCCCGCCACAAATGAGAGAAAACCGTCGGCAACCGCCAGAAGACCGAGGAGCGCAATGAGCAGCGCGCCGATGCCCACCGCCAGGCGCACGCCGTCCCACGAGCCCTCAATCACCGCGGACATCGCCGACCGACTCTTGAGAGACGCATCCTCGGGCGGCACCGTACCCATCGTCGCGGGATATGCTGTCTCCGGCACCATCAGTTTCGCCATCACCACAGCTGCAGGGATGGAGATGACAGACGCGGAGATGAGGTGTCCCGCGATCTGCGGGAAGACCTTGCCGAGGAACGAGACATACATCCCGAGCGTGCTGGAGGCGACCGTCGCCATACCGGCGGAAAGGACCATCATCAGTTCAGACCGCGTCATCCCCGCAAGGTACGGCCTGACGACGAGCGCCGACTCGACTCCCACGAAGATGTTTGCCGAACCGCACAGCGCTTCCGCGCCGCTGATGCCCATCAGCCACCTGAACAGTTTCGCGAACAGGCGGACCACCGGCTGGAGGATGCCGAAGTGGTAGAGCACCGCCGTGAAGGCGGAGAAAAAGATGACGACGGGGAGAACCTGAAAGGCAAGGACGAACCCGACAGAACCGCTCTCACCGGGACCTGCCGCCAGCGGACCGAAGACAAACGAGGTGCCGCGGCCGGAGGCGCGCAGAAGCGCCATCACCGCGTCGTTCAGCCAGAGGAACGCCCTGCGCGCAACCGGCGCCCTGAACACCACAGCGCCAATCATAAGTTGCAGTCCGCATCCCCAGCACACGGCCTTCCAGTTGACATTCTTTCTCTGTTCCGAGCACAGCCACGCAATTCCCGCGAGGACAAAAAACCCGACGAACGAAATCACTGGCAGGGGCATAGTTCCTCCTCAGTCAAAGATCTTCCCGGGGTTCAGGATGCCGTCAGGGTCAAAGACGCGTCTGATACCCCGCATCAGTTGGAGGGCGGCCGGGTCAACGAACATCCCGAGGTACTCCTTCTTGACCAGCCCGATGCCGTGTTCGCCCGACGCGCGTCCTCCCCGCTTTCTCGCGTCGTCGTGGATTGCCTTTCTCACACGAGGATAGAGCGCTTCCCAGTCCTTCAGCGGAGAACCTGCCGCGGTTCTTGTCGTGATGTGGGTGTGGACATTACCGTCGGCGGCGTGCCCGTAGGTCGGCAGCCAGATATCTTCCCGCCGGGAGATCTCCGCGATGGCCTTCAGGTGCGGCTCCACCTCGGTGCGGGGCAGCACGACATCCAGGATCTCTATCGTGTCCGCCTTCAGCGCCTCGTACACCATGCTGCGGATGCGGAGGATTGACTCCTGCTTCTCCCGCGCCTCTGCCGCAAAGATGTCCAGCGCGCCTCTGGCGAGGCAGATTTCTGACAGTTTTTCCCCCGTCTTCATCACCTGCTCGTCGTCGTCTCCCTCAAGGATGACGATGAGGAAGCAGTTGCCGGCAGACACAGGCCACGACTCGCCGAGGTATGCCTCCGCCTTCGCGATGACCTCTCTGCCGACAAACTCTATGGCGAGTGGCAGCACCCCCCGCCTCAACAGTTCCGGCACGGTCGCAAGCGCGCAGGATACATCCTCGTACGGGACAAGGATGGTCATCTGGCTCCCCGGTACAGGCATCACGCTGAGGGTGACCTGCGTGATGACGCCGAGGGTGCCTTCTGACCCGATGAGCAGGTTGAGGAGATTGTAGCCGGTGCTGTCCTTGAGAATCTTTCCGCCAAGGGCAAGCACGGTGCCGTCCGCAAGGACCACCTCCATCCCGCGCGTGAAGTTTCTCACCACGCCGTACTTGACCGCCCGCGCGCCGCCCGCATTGGTCGCCACCGTGCCGCCAATCGTGGCGCTCTCCTCCCCGGGGTGAGGAGGAAAGAACAGGTTTTCCTCCTTGAGCCGCTGGTAGAAATCCCGCAGCGTGACGCCCGCTTCGCACACCGCCATCAGGTTTTCTTTGTCAATCTCAACGATGCGGTTCATCCTTTCCAGAGAAAGGACAATCCCGCCCGAGACCGGCACCGTCCCGCCGCACAGGCCTGTTGCTCCTCCCCGCGTCACGACGGGAATCTTCTTCTCCCGCGCAAGCCGCAGGATGGCGGCAACCTGCCGCGTGCTGTCAGGTTTGACCACCGCCTCCGGGTACCTCCTCAGCGACGAAAGGGCATACTCGTCATGGCTGTAGTCCTCCATTTTCTGCCGGTCTGTGAGCACATGTGGGGAACCCACAATCTCTTCAAGAGCTTTCACCGCCTCGTGGTCAACTTTTGCGCGCATTGTCCCTCCCTGTCTGAGGTAGTATATCAGGAGCGCGGCGGGAATGGAAAGAAGACGGCTCTGCGCGCCGCGCTAAACCGGCCGGACCGTTGTTCCGTCTCATATTTTTCGGAGGGAACGGGCGATTTAAAAGCTGTCTGTTCCCGACGGTCTTGCTGGATGATGGGGACGCCGGCATACCGCACCTGAATACGGTTCCTTGTCCCCGCTTCACAGGGAGGCAGAGATGGGCAGGTTGAGAGGAGTGGCTGCGATTGCGTGTCTTGCAGCGCTGATGGTTGCCGGCTGCGCCTGGGCGCAGAGGCAGCCGGGTGGCGGAAACCAGCCGGGTGGCGGCAGGTTTGACCCTGCGCAGTTCCGCGAACAGAGGTTGAATCAGATAAAGGAGCAGATCGGCGCGTCTGACCAGGAGTGGCAGGTTCTCAAGCCCAAGGTTGAGAAAGTGATGGACATCCAGAACCAGAGCCGGACCGGTTTTGGCATGGGCCGCGGCAGGGGTGGGACAGGCGGCACGACAGAGATTCCCGCTGACGCCTCTCCGGTGATGAAGGCATACCTGGAGCTGCGCAACATCCTGCAGGACCCGAACGCCAAAACGCCTGACATCACTGCGAAACTCAACGCGTACCGGACCGCCAGAACTCAGGCGCAGGAGGAACTGAAGAACGCCCAGAAGGCGCTGAAGGAACTGCTCACCCCGAAGCAGGAAGCGCAACTGGTGCTGCAGGGACTTCTTGAGTAGACGCGAGATATGACCGACCTCATCACCAGACTGCAGAAACAGGGGGTGCTGGACGGAGAGACGGCTGATGCCGTCCGCTCCGCCAGCGCCTCCGGCGTTCCGCTGGATGAGGCGCTCATCGCGAAGTCCGGTCTGCCCGAAGAGCGGATACTGCGGATTTTCGCAGAAGAGTTTTCTGTCCCGTTTGTCGAACTGGAAGGCCGCCTTCCCTCGCGGGAGTTCCTCTCCTCGTTCCCGGCCCGCATCCTCTTGCAGAGGCGTCTTCTGCCCCTGCGAGAGGAAGACGGCGCGGTGGTCGTGGCGACCTGCCGGCTCTTTGACACGGCAGGCATCGACGAACTGCGGATGACGACAGGAAGGCAGATGCGCGCTGTCCTCGCCTCCTCCCCCGACATCGAGCGGTCGTTGCGCAGATTACTCGGTGTGGGCGCAGACACGGTCCAGTCGATGATTTCCGACGGAGATGTGCCGGTCACCGTGCTGACCGACGAGGCCGAGGCGGGTGTGGACCTCTCGGCTGCTGCCGAGGACGCGTCCATCGTCCGGTTCGTCAACCAGGTGCTCCGGGAGGCGATAGACCTGCGGGCGACCGATGTCCACTTTGAGCCGTTCGAGAACGAACTGCGGGTGAGGTACCGCATTGACGGCGTGCTTCAGGACGCAGCGGTGCCCGTGGAAATCAGGAGGTTTCAGGCCGCCATCGTCTCCCGGCTGAAGATCCTCAGCGGGCTTGACATCGCGGAGAAGCGGCTGCCGCAGGACGGACGGATCAAACTCCTCGTCGCAGGCAGGGAGATTGACGTGCGTGTCTCCGTCATCCCGATGCTTCACGGAGAGGCGGTGGTGCTGCGGCTCCTTGACCGGAGCGCGGCGCTCCTCGGGCTGGCGCAACTTGGGATGTCTGACGAGGACCAGCGGCTGTTCCAGCGCATCCTGGAACTGCCCCACGGCATCGTCCTCGTCACCGGCCCGACAGGCAGCGGCAAGACCACCACCCTGTACGCCGCCCTCTCGCAGATCAACGACATCTCGCGCAAGATCGTGACCATCGAGGACCCGATTGAATACCATCTGCGCGGCATCAACCAGATCCAGGTCTCCGAGAAGAGCGGACTGACCTTCGCCCGGGGACTCCGCTCCATTCTTCGGCACGACCCGGATGTGATTCTCGTCGGGGAGATCCGCGACTTTGACACGGCGGAGATTGCGGTACAGGCGTCCCTGACCGGTCACCTCGTCTTTTCCACGCTCCATACCAACGATGCGCCGGGCGCGCTGACCCGGCTTGTAGATATGGGCATTGAGCCGTATCTGGTTGCGTCCTCGCTTGAAGCGGTGCTCGCCCAGCGGCTCGTGCGGCTCATCTGCCCCGAATGCCGCGCGACGGTGTCCAGCGAGGAGACAGACCGCCTTCGCCGGCAGTACGGAGATGTCATCCCTGCGGCGCTATTCCGGGGACGCGGGTGCCGCTTTTGCCAGCACACAGGCTACCGGGGCAGAACCGGCGTCTTTGAGTGTATGCAGGTGACCGACACCATCCGCAGCCTGATTCTTGAACGCGCGTCGTCCCGGCAGATACGCGAGGCGGCCGCCCGGGAGGGCATGCGGTCTCTGCGAGAGGACGGCTGGCGGCTCGTGCGCGCAGGAGTGACCACCGTTGAGGAAGTCGTGCGGGTCACGCGGGACGAACGCACAGACGGCGGACGGATGGCGGATGACTCCCACAGCGGACCGGCGTAGATTCCTCGCCGCGGGACGCACGCAGGCAAGGAGAACGAATGCCTCAGTTTGTCTACACCGCGCTTGACAGCGACGGCAAGAAGGTGTCTGGGTCGGTGACCGCGCCAAGCCGCACGGTGGTGCTTGAAGAGGTGCGACGTGCCGGACTGCGGCCGATCTCTCTGCAGGAGAAACCCGACGATGACGCATCCTCCGGCACGCAGGCTGTCCGCACAGGCAGAGTATCGCAGGCAAGCGTCGAATCGTTCACCCGCGAGCTGGCCAACCTCCTGACCGCCGGGGTTCCCTTGAGCAGGGCGCTGGAGATCGTGGCGCACGAAGCCGCCCAGCCCGCAGCGCGGCAGAAGTGGACGGAAATCCGCGACGATGTGATGGGCGGAATGTCCCTTGCCGCGGCGCTCTCGCGGCGGCCGCAACTGTTCTCGTCCGTCTATGTCGCCATGGTCAAGTCAGGAGAGACGGGCGGGTTTCTCAACACGGTGCTGGAACAGATTGCCGAGTTTCGTTCCCGCGAACAGGACCTCAAAGGAAGGGTGAAAGCGGCACTCGTGTACCCGGCGCTCCTCGCCTGCCTTGCGACGGGGGTGCTCGCGTTCTTGCTGACCTTTTTCATCCCGAGATTCGCGTCCATCTTTGCGGATTTCGGCGGCGCTCTGCCTGCGCTCACCAGAGCGATTATGGCGGCAAGCGCCTGGCTGGTGCGCTACGGCATTGCGCTGGCGGGATTCCTCGCCGCCTGCGCGGTGGTGGTACGCAGGTCTCTTGAGAGCGAGGCAGGCCAGCGGATCGTTGAACGGACCGTGCTGAGGATGCCCGGGGTCGGCACGGTCATCGCGCGGTTTGCCCTCGTCCGGTTCTGCCGTATGCTGGGAACGCTCCTGGCGGCGGGAGTGCCGCTGGTGACCGCGCTCTCCGTCGCACAGGAGGCAATCGGCAACCGGACGCTCGCCGACACCGTGTCGCGGGGCATAGAAGAGGTGAAGGCGGGCTCCGGACTGGCGCAGTCGCTGTCCGCGGGCAGACGGCTGTTCCCTGCCGCCGTCACGGAGATGATTGCGGTGGCGGAAGAGAGCGGACGGCTGGACAAAGAACTCATCCGGATTGCCTCCGCCTACGAGGCAGACCTTGACCGCCAGTTGCGGATGCTCGTCGCAGTCATCGAGCCGGCGCTCCTCTTCCTGATGGCGGGGATTGTCGGAACTGTCGTGGTAGGAATGCTCCTGCCGGTCTTCACCCTGCAGGAACTTATCAAGTAGGCGGCAGACGAACAGGGAGGCGCAATGGCACGCTCGAAACGCAGGCGAGGATTCACCCTCATCGAACTGCTGCTGGTGATGGTCATCCTGACCATCCTTGCTGCGGTAGTGGTGCCGAAGTTCACGAAGCGCTCCGAACAGGCGCGGGTGACCGCCGCGCTCGCCGACATCTCTGCCATTGAGGTGGCGCTGGACGCCTTTGAGGTGGACACCGGCAGGTATCCGACCACTGACGAAGGGCTTGCCGCGCTGGTGCAGGCGCCGCCGCTTCTTTCCTCGTGGAAAGGTCCGTACCTCAAGCGGAGCAAGGTGCCTGTTGACCCGTGGGGAAACCCGTATGTCTATCGGTGCCCGGGGGAGCACAATACGGAGTCGTACGACCTGTTCTCCTGCGGAGCCGATGGACAGGAAGGAGGCGGTGACGACATTGACAACTGGTCGTGAGACAGGCAGGGCAGGCGGATTCACGCTCCTTGAACTGATCCTCGTGATGCTGATTGTCGCCGTGGTGATGGCGATGGTCGCGCCCTCGCTCGGACTCTTCGTCAGCGCCCGGCCGGTGACAGACGCGGCCGTGCGGGTGGTCGCGCTCGCCGACTATGCGCGGACTCAGGCCATCGCGCAGGGACGGGCATACCGGCTCAACATTGACGAGGCACAAGGCACCGTCTGGATTACGGCGCAGGAGGAAGACGGGTTCCAGCGGATACAGACAGAGTTCGGAAGGGATTTCAGGTTCCCAGAAGGAACGCGGGCACAGTGGCTGACCCCGCCGGCGATTGTTGCCGACACCGCCGTGCCGGGACTTCTGATGCCGTGGCAGGCAGCGCCTGCCGGCACGGAAAACGGCCCGTCCGTGACGGCGGTCATTTTCTTCCCTGACGGACGGTGCCAGTCCTGCCGCCTGCGGCTGACTGACCACAGGGGAAACGTGGTGGATGTGGAATGCGCGGGCCCGGCTGAGCGGTTCAGGGTCATCTCGCCGGGGGAGGGCGACTGATGAGCCGCTGCCGGAAGGTGTTGGGATTCACCTTCGTGGAGATACTTGCGACGCTGACCTTCGTGGCAATCGTCCTGCCCGTGGTGATGCGGGGCATCTCACTTGCCGCCTCTTCCGCGGGCGAAACCAGGCGCCGCACGCAGGCAACCGCGCTCTGTCAGAGGAAGATGGCGGAACTCGCCATCTTCCCTGACCTTGCGCAGTACCCGACCCTTTCGGGCGAGTTTGAGGACAGCCAGGGATTCCGGTGGGAATCACAACTGGCTGACTGGCAGGAGACTGACCTGAAGGAACTTGTCGTGCGGGTGAAGTGGGACAGCCGCAGGGGAGAGCGCAGCGTGGAACTGGCGACTCTCATCTTTCCGGGAGCGCAGGGACAATGAGGCGGAAAGGGTTCACGCTCATCGAGATGCTTGTGGCAATGGCGATGATTGCCGTGCTTGCGGGTTCGCTGTACGCAAGTATGCGGATCGCGTTTGCCGCCAGGATAACCAGCGAGGCGGCGCTTGCGCCTGTCACCGCCGCCGAGGCGGTCTTCGACGCACTGGGCAGGGACCTCGCCTGCGCGCTGCCTCCGACCGGCATCCTTGCCGGTCCGTTCATCGGGACTGACGCCGATGATAGCGCAACCGGTCTCCCGTCAGACACGGCGGAGTTCTCCACGCGGCCGATGTCCACGCAGGCAACTGCGCCCGGCATCATCCGCGTCTCGTACGGACTTGCGGCGGACGGCGAGGCGAAGGCGGTCAGAAGGCAGGTGACCGTCAACCTCCTCGCCCCGGAGGAGCCCCAGCCGCAGGAAGAGATCCTCTGCCGCGGGGTATCCGCGATGAACCTGCGGTACTTTGACGGTGCCGACTGGTTTGATATGTGGGACTCCACGGCGGCGGGAGGCATCCTTCCAACGGCAGTTGAGGTTGTCCTGCGGATTGCCGGCAGGGAAGGCGAATGGGAGGAGTTCCGGCAGGTCTTCGTCCTTCCCTGCAGGGGACAGCCGTCAGGACAGGCTGGCGCTGCGGTTTCCGGAGGTATGTTCAGGCGGGCAGAATGATGAGACAGACACGGCGAGGAAGACAGCGAGGCACGGTCCTCATCGTTGCGATGTGGATTGTGGTGGTGCTTTCCGGTCTGGTGCTGGCGTTTGCCAGAACGATGCGGGTGGAAGCGCAGGCGGCGGCCAACCGCCTTGCTCAGCAGCAGGCGGAATGGATTGCCCGCGGCGCGCTTTCGTTTGTCCTCTCGCAGGTTGACGGAACCGACGGAACCCTGCGGCCTGCGGAAGGCATCTCGTGCGAGGCGGTGCCGCTGGGCAGCGGCTGGTTCTGGCTTCTGTTGCCTGACCCGGAAGACCCGACGACGCTCAGGTACGGCATTTCCGACGAGGCAGCGAAACTCAACCTGAACGCAGTCCCGATTGAGATGATGGTGTGCCTGCCGGGTATGACCGACGAATGCGCCGCGGCAATCGCCGACTGGCGGAGCCCTGACACGGCGGCAAGCCCGGGTGGGGCGAAGAGCGAGTACTATCTCCTCCTTTCCCCTCCCTACCTGTGCAAGAGCGGCCCTCTGGAGACGGTTGAGGAGCTCCTCCTTGTCAAGGGGGCGACGCTGGAACTTCTGTTCGGCGCGGACGCCAACCGCAACGGCGCGCTTGACCCTCAGGAGCGGGCGGCAGGGATACAGACGAGCCGCGGCATCTTTCCGTTCGTCACGGTCTACAGCAGCGAGGCGAATGTGGCGGCAGGGGATTCCCTGATAGACGTCAACAGCACCGCCACGACCGACCTTGTGCGTCTCCTGCAGGCAACGGTGGAACCGGGACGGCTGTTCTCCGTCCTTGAACGGGTACGCAGGGGCAGGCCGTTCCGCAACCTCATCGACTTCTATGTACGCTCTGGCCTGACGATAGACGAGTTCAAGCAGATTGCGGGCCGGCTGACCGCAGGACAGCGCGCGAGGACAACCGGACTGGTGAATGTGGCAACCGCCCCGGCCGAGGTGCTCTCCTGCGTGCCAGGCCTTGAGGCGGCGGATGTCAACGCACTCATTGCGGCGCGCTCCGCGCAGACCGCGGACCTCTCGACAATCGCGTGGGTCGCCGAAGCGCTCCCGCCGAACAAGGCGGTGGAGGCGGCCGACTGGATGACGGTCAGGTCGTTTCAGTTCTCCGCAGACATCCTCGCCGTCAGCGGAGACGGACGGGCGTTCCGGCGGTACCGGACCGTTGTTGACGCGCGCACTAGCCCGCCAAGAGTGCTCCAGTGGCAGGACCTGACCGGTCTCGGCTGGCCGCTGGACAGAGGCATCCTCACCGGACTGCGCAGAGGCGAACGCCTTGAGCAGGGTATGACGGTGGTTACCGCAGGAGGTTCTTGATGTTCGAACGGAAACTGCTCGGGATTTCAGCAGGCGACCGTCTTCTGTCGGTTGCGGAAGTGCGCATCGGCCGCAACGGCGCTTCGGTGAGCCGGACGTTCGAGATGCCTCTTGCCAACGGACTCTCCGACCCGCAGGCGTGCGGCCGCTCGCTCCGGGAACTCCTCAGACGGCACGGAATCAGGGCGCGCACCGCGGTCGTCGGGATTCCGCTGTCGTGGACACTTTCGCGGATGAAACTCATACCAAGAACAGACCCTGCCTCGCTCGCGGGGATGCTCCGGCTGGAGGCGGAGCAGGAGTTCAAGGTTCCTGTTGAGGAACTGACGCTGGACTTTCTGGAGACGGGTTCGGACGAGAGGACGCAGCGGCTGCTCCTTGTGGCTGCGCCGACGGCAAAGATTGATGCGCTTGGCGCGCTGGCGCGTGCGGCAGGCCTGCGCCTCGCCGCGGTCCTTCCGTCCACCATCGCCGTCCTGCGTCAGTGCGCAGCGGAAGGGACGGTCGCCTGCCTCACCGTGGGCAAGGAACACGTGGAACTTTCTGTCTCGCAGCACAGACAGCCGCGTCTCTTGCACTATGTCGGCGCCGGGCCTGGCGCTGGCTCCCCGCGGCAGTGGGCGGAAACCGCAGCGGCTGAAGTACGCAGGGCGCTTTTGACGCGCCAGCCAGTTCCCGACGGGGTCGGCGAACCCGCGGAGATCACTGTGTGGGACGACGCAGACCTCTCGGATGAGGCGCAGTCAGCGCTCTCGGCAGGACTTCCACTGCCTGTCAGGATCTGCCGGCCGGACTCTAAAGAAGCGGCTGCCGGTTGCGCCGTGCCCGTGGCGCTCGCCGCGGCTGCGCAGGAACCGCGCAGCGCCATCGTTGATTTCACCCGTTCCCGGCTGGCGGTCCGCGCGCCGTCTCCCGGTCGCCGGCTCGCCGTCAGGGCGGTGCTTGCAGCAGCGGCAGTGGCCGTTGTTGCGGCAGCAGGCATCTCTGACCTGAGGACACGACAGCGCGAGGTGATGCAGTTGCGCAAAGAACTCGCCGCGAACACCGCGCCGATGAATGAGGCGCGGCTGCTCGCATCACGCCTGTCGGCCGCGCGCAGGTGGCGGTCGGACAGACCGCGCTTCCTTGACTGTCTACGCCAGTTGACCCGCGCCTTTCCTGCCGACGGAGGTATCTGGGCGACCACGCTCGCCATCCGGCAGGATATGCGGGGGACAATCTCCGGGAAAGCGTCATCTGACAGGATGGTGCTTGATGTGCTTGACAGGATGAAGGAACAGCCGCACTTCTCGTCCGTGAAACTCGCGTACCTCAGGGGAGGAGGGGCCTCCTCAAAGGAGGTAGCGTTTGCCATCAGTTTCGCCTACCAGACGGCAACTGCTCCGGCGGCAGCAACCCCTGTGGCTTCACGGGGAGGTGAGAGATGAACCTCTCCCGCAGGGAACGCACCATCGGAACTCTTGCAGTCGCCGTCATTGCGGTGTTTGCCGCAGACCGCTTTGCGGTCACGCCGTACCTTGACCTCCGCGACCGCCTTGAGAAGGAGAAGCGCGCGGCGGCGACAGAACTTCAGAAGGGACGGGAACTGCTCAGACGGGAGCCAGAGATGGCTCCGCTCTGGAAGGAGGAACTCGCGGCGGGGCTGAAGACCGGCGCAGGCGCCGCTGAGAGTATGACGCTGAACGCCCTGCGCGACTGGGCGGCGGAAAGCGGGCTGACGCTGTCGTCCGTGAAGCCGGAGGGAACCTCCGTCCTCGGCCAGATGGAGGAAATCTCCTTTCAGGCAATCGGGGAAGGCACGATGCGCAATGTCATCCGCTTTCTCTACCTGCTGGAGAACACCTCTCTCCCCGTCAAGCCGACAGACCTCCAGTTGACGACCAGGAAGGAAGGGGCAGACGAACTCACCCTGCAGGTGCGCGTGGCCGCCCTGTGCGTGACGGACACAGGCGTTGCGCCGGAGAAACCGTCGAACGGCCGCAGGGCCAGACGGGAGGAATCATGATGATGCCGGAAGTCCGCGTCCGCGTGCTGGCCATCCTGGTGTGCGCCGCGTGCGCCGGTTCCGCGTCGGTTCTGCGCGCGGACAGTCCGGCGAAAACCGGCGCAGGCGTCTCATTTGACGAATACCGCGTCATCGCCGAGCAGAACATCTACCTGAAAGACCGGCGTCAGGCAACCCGGCCGCCAGGCAGGTTTGCCTCCATCCTCAGGCCGGAGCCCCCGCCGCCTTCTCCGGAGGAGAACATCGTCCTGACAGGCATCGTGCGGCACGGAGACGAGTATGTCGCCTTCTTTGAAGACCGCCGGAGCGGGGCGACACTCAGGGTGCGCAGGGGGCAGGTGCTCCTTGGCGGCTCAGTCGGCACGATTTCGCTTGATTTCGTGGAGTACATCAGGTCAGGACAGGTTGCCCGCATCGACATCGGGGAAAACCTGGCAAAACAGGCGTCGGGTCCCGCCGCGGCGCCGACGGTGGCGCAGCAGACCGAGGGCGAAACCGCCGTTGCACCCGCCCGGCCGGCAGCGTCCGGCGACGAGGCATCCATCCTTGAAATGCTCAGGAAACGTCGTCAGCAGGAGATGGGGAACAATTGACCACGGGAATAAGGAGCCAGAGATGAACACACTATGGCAGGTCGTACGGCGTGCCGTCGTTCCAGTATGCGTCATCGCGGCCCTGGCAGGGACGGGAACCATCAGGGCGCAGGAGCCCCCGGATGACGTGATGCTCCTGGAGGAACTCATCCTGAGCGCGCTGGCAGAGGCGCAGGGACCCGAGACGCCAGTGGTTGCGGCGCCCCGGCCGCAGCAGAGGGAGCAAGGGACGCCTCCCGCGGTTCTCCCGCCACCCGTTATGCCGGCGAGTCCGATGCCGACCCTATCCGGCGGCATCCTCCTCAATTTCAGGGACGCGTCCCTTGACTCCGTCCTTGAGTATCTCTCGGAGGTCGCCGGCTTCAGCGTCGTGCGCGAGACCCCGGTGCAGGGACGCATCACCGTGATGAGCCGCTCTCCCCTCGCTGTGGACGACGCGCTGGCGCTGCTGAATGTGGCGCTCAAGGAGAAGGGGTACGCGGCAATCGCGCAGGGCAGAATCCTGAAGATTGTGCCGCTGTCCGACGCGAAGAAGCGCAGCATCCCCGTGCGCACGGGCAACGACCCCTCTGTCATCGAGCCGACCGACCGGGTGGTCACTCAGATTATCCCGGTCAGGTATGTGGACGCCACGCGGCTCCGGCAGGACCTGTCCCCGCTGGTGCCGTCGTACGCGGAACTGACCGCCAACGCGAGCAGCAACACCCTCATCTACACCGACACGGAAGCCAACATCCGCCGCATCGTGGAGATTGTCAGGGCGCTTGACACGACGATGGCGGCGGTTGCGGAGATCCGCACCTGGCAGTTGAAGTACGCCGCCGCCTCAACCACCGCCCAACTCATCACCCAGATGTTCCCTGCCGAGGACGCCGCGGCGCAGCGGCAGGGAGCGTTTGCGGGAGGTATGGCACGGTTCTTCGGCGGCGCGGCGGGCGGCCAGCCGACACAGCAGACCGAGGGCACCCGCAGGGCGGTGCGGGTCATCGCCTCAGCCGACGACCGGACGAACACCCTCGTGGTGAGCGCGCCGCCTGACTCGATGACGGTCATCGCCCAGATTGTGGAGAAACTTGACGCGAGCCCTGCGGCAGAGTCGGCGGTCTTCATCTATCCGCTGAAGAACGCGCAGGCAAAGAATGTTGAGGCGGTCCTGAACAATCTCTTCGGCACGAGAAGCGCAACGACGACAGGCGGGACGACGCGCACAGGCGCACCCACCCGGACAGGCGCGACAGGCGGCACCACCACACGGACAGGAGCGGGGACGACCACGGGAACCCGCACGCCAACCACCGCAGGCACAAGCGTGTTCAGCAACCTCTTCGGCGGCGCCTCCTTCTCGCCGTCAGCCAGCACCATTGCCGCCGCCTCGTCTCTCGCCGGCCAGGTGTATGTGGTTGCCGACGCGGACACCAACTCGCTGATGGTGATGACTGCCTCCAAGAACTTTGACGATGTGCGCAAGATTATCGCCGACCTTGACCGGCCCGTGCCGCAGGTCCTCATCAAGGTGCTGTTCGCCGAGGTGACCCACGACAAGTCCCTTGACCTCGGCACAGAACTGTCCTTCCTCAACCTGAGCGCTGCGGGAACCGGCGTCACCGTCTCAAGCGAGTTCGGCGTCACCAGCATGACATCGGGTCTCGCCTTCCGCTACCTTGACAGGGATGTGACCGCCGCGCTCGGCGCCCTTCAGAAGATCGGCAAACTGGACATTCTCTCCCGTCCGTACATCCTTGCCAGCGACAACCAGCAGGCGCAGATCAATGTCGGCCTGCGGTATCCGTTCATCACCAACTCGCGCATCACCGAGACAGGACAGACCGTCAACACCATCCAGTATCAGGACATCGGCCTGACGCTCACCGTCACCCCGCACATCAACCCCGAGGGCCTCGTCATCCTTGATGTGAGCCCGGAAATCACCACGCCGACCGCAACGACCGTTCCCATCACCGACACGGTGAGCGCGCCTGTCTTCGCAAAGAGGTCCGCTTCCAGCCGCGTCGCCATCAGAGACGGCCAGACCATCGTCATCGGCGGGCTGATGGAGGACAGGAAGACCGAGGAGTCAAAGGGGGTCCCCTTCCTCGGACAGATACCGATCCTCGCCCACCTGTTCAAGCGCAGTTTGAACGAGAACAGCAAGACGGAACTACTCATCTTCCTGACGCCCCATGTCGCGTCAATGCCGGAGATGCTCAGCGACCTCTCGGCGGGCGAACTGGAAGGAACACGGATCGTTCCGAAGGCGGTCTCTCCCGGAGCGTTCTCTGAGCATATGGAGAGTATGCAGCGCCGGGGGACTTCTTCGGCCGAACAGGGAAATTGACGGCCAGCGCGGCGAGCGCGGCTGGTTGACCGGCAGCGCGCCGCGGCGTACAATCTCAGCGGAACCGACAGGGAGGATGTATGCCTGACGCTGACCGCAGCCGCGACGAGCAGAAGCAGTTTTTTCAACACATCCCGCAGAAGAGCGAACCCTTTTTCCTCAAGGGGTCCGGCTCTCTTGACTGGGGGCTCAAGAACCGCCTCTCCCGCATCTTCCGTCCCGACACGGGCAGGACGGTGATGCTTGCCATTGACCACGGCTACTTCCAGGGTCCGACGACAGGGCTCGAGCGCGTCGATGTGACCATCCTGCCGCTTCTGCCCTATGCGGACACGCTGATGCTGACGCGCGGGATCCTGCGCTCTGTCATCCCGCCCACCTTCGGGAAGGGTATCGTCCTGCGTGCCAGCGGAGGCCCCAGCATCCTGAAAGAGCTGTCTCACGAACAGATTGCGCTGGACATAGAAGACGCCATCCGTCTCAACGCCGCCGCCCTCGCGGTGCAGGTCTTCATCGGCGGAGAGCACGAGACCGAGACCGTCCACAATATGACACGTCTTGTTGACGCGGGGATGCGGTACGGCATCGCAACCCTTGCGGTCACCGCGGTCGGCAGGGAGATGGTGCGCGACGCAAAGTATATGCGGCTTGCCTGCCGCATCTGCGCGGAACTCGGGGCGACATATGTGAAGACCTACTATGTAGCGGAGGGGTTCGACACCGTCACCGCCTCCTGTCCGGTTCCCATCGTCATCGCGGGCGGCAAGAAACTGCCTGAGGCGGACGCTCTGACGATGGCGCACCGCGCCATTCAGGAAGGGGCTGCCGGCGTGGATATGGGCAGGAACATCTTTCAGGCAGAATCGCCGGTGGCGATGATACGGGCGGTCGCAAAGGTTGTCCACGAACACGCCTCGCCGAAAGAGGCGTACGAGTTCTACCTCTCCGAGAAGGCGTCCTCAGGAAGACCGTGAACACGCTTGCCGCACTCAGGGCAGCCGTGCCGACCATCAGCGTGGGGATACTTGCCGCAGACCTCTGCCGCCTCGATGAGGAACTGCACGTCCTTGAGACCGCGGGGGTGCGGCTTATCCACTTCGACTGCATGGACGGCAACTTCTGCCCGCAGATGACATTCGGCCCGCCCGTTGTCCGCGCGGTGAAAACGCCCCTTCTGAAAGATGTCCACCTTCTGGCGAACAACCCGCATACCCTTGCGGTCCAGTGCGTCGCCGCAGGCGCGGACATCGTCACGCTCCACATCGAGTCGGACATCCACATCCACCGACTCCTGCAGGAACTCGGGAAGATGGAAAACGCCAACCGTCCCGGAGAGGGCATCATCCGCGGAGTCGCGCTGAATCCAGGCACGCCCCTGGAGGCGGCGGCGCCGCTCCTTGACGAGGCGGAGATGCTGGTCGTCCTCGCAGTCAATCCGGGATGGGGCGGACAGTCGTTCTTGCGGACAACGGAGAAACGGCTGGCGCAGGCAATCCGGCTGATTGCGTCGTCAGGCAGGAACATCCTCCTTGCAGTTGACGGCGGGGTGACAAAGGACAACTTCACCGATGTCCGGCATATGGGAGCCGACATCATCGTGACAGGGAGCGCTGTCTTCGACGGGAAAGACCCGCCTGGCAACGCGCGCCGGATGCTGGAGGAACTCCGTGGCTCGTGAACAACCCACCTGCGCGTACGACCTGAAAGGGAGGGTCGCCCTCGTCACAGGCGCCGCCGGAGCCATCGGCGCAGGCATCTGCCGGGGACTCCTGCAGGCAAACTGTCTTGTCGCGGCAACAGACCTTCAAGGAGAGCGCCTGGACGGTCTTGCGGCGGAACTGTCCGAGAAGTTCCCGCGACGAGTCGCAGGTATCCCGCTTGATGTCACCGACCCCGTCTCCATCCGCGACGCAATCTCCGCGGTGGTGGCGCGGTGGGGATTCCTTGACATCGCGGTCATCAACGCAGGCATCGCCCATGTCTCCTCCCTCAAGGAACTGGAGGTTGAAGCGTTCAGGCGCCTTGAGCGGGTGAATGTGGAGGGCACTCTTCTGCTCCTGAAGGAACTCGCCATCCACTTCGAGAGGCAGAACACAGGAGGCGACATCGTCCTCATCTCAACGAAGAATGTCTTTTCTCCCGGCGCGCATTTCGGCGCCTACAGCGCCACGAAGGCGGCAAGCCACCAGTTGTGCCGGATTGCGAGCATCGAGTTTGCGCCTCTGGGCGTGCGGGTGAATATGGTCGCGCCGGATGCCGTCTTCTCCGACGGAGAAAGGCGCTCTGGCCTCTGGGAGACGGTCGGACCTGACCGGATGAAGGCGCGGGGGCTTGATGCGGCAGGACTTGAGGAATACTACAGAAACCGCAATCTCCTGAAGGCGCGGATCACCGCGGACCATGTGGCCAACGCCGTGCTTTTCTTCGTGTCTCGCCAGACCCCGACCACCGGAGCGACCATCCCTGTTGACGGCGGACTGCCAGACGCCACTCCCCGGTAAGACCCGAACAGTCCGCTTCCTGTTCCCGCGGCAACGCCGTTTCCCGCTCCTGTTCTCTTCCTTCCTCTTGAAAACGCTCTTTCAACAGACGCGGTCTTTCCTGTATAATTCTTGCGCTGTTGAATGCGGATGCTCCAACACGGGAGGGCAGAGAGAATGACGCAGGCACAATCGTCAATTGCCACCGCGGTAGCCGGTTACATGGTGGTGATGCTCTTCATCGGATGGTGGGCGAGCAGGCGGGTGAAGGACACGAAGGACTACATCATCGCCGGCGGACGGCTCGGCTGGGCGTTATCTATCGGCACCATCTTCGCCACCTGGTTCGGCGCAGAGACCTGTATGGGCTCGTCGGCAACCGCCTTTCGCGAGGGCATCCTCGGCGTGATTGCCGACCCGTTCGGCGCCGGTCTGTGCCTTATCATCGCAGGTTTTTTCTTCGCGGGATACTTCAAGCGTTTGCAGGTTGAGACCGTCGTTGACTTTTTTCGACTCCGGTACGGGTCGCGGGTCTCATGGTTTTTCTCCGTGTTCTACCTTCCCGTCTATCTCGGCTGGATTGGCGCGCAACTGCTTGCCTTCGGCTACATCCTCCACTCTCTCGCAGGAATCCCCGTGCCGTCCGCGGTCGCGCTGGCAACCGGCGTGGTCGTCGTCTACACATTCGCCGGTGGGATGTGGGCTGATACGATGACCGACCTCGTGCAGTGCGGCATTCTCGTCGTTTCCCTCCTCATCCTGTTTCCCATCCTTGTCAAGGACCTCGGCGGCTTTTCTGCGGCGAAGGCAACCGTTCCCGCAGAGTTCTTCCACTTCTACCCCCGGGACGCATCTGTCCTCAGCTGGCTGACATACCTGCAGGCGTGGATGATTGTGGGGCTTGGCTCCCTGCCTGCTCAGGACCTTTTCCAGCGGATGATGTCTGCCCGCAGTTCGTCCATCGCCCGGTGGTCATCAATCTCCGCAGGCATCCTCTACATAGGATTCGGTCTGCTCCCCGTCACGCTTGGAATCCTTGCCCGGACGGCTCTGCCGGAAAGCAGCGGGGACAGAGTGCTCATTGAACTTGCGCTGAAGTACCTGTCTCCGTGGCTCGTCGCGGTGATGATTGGTGCGCTCCTGTCCGCCATTATGTCCAGCGCTGACAGCGCCATCCTTGCGCCGGCAAGCATCATCGGCAAGAACATTGTGACCGCCATCAGGCCGAACGCCTCCGAGGAACTCCAGCTGGCATGGTGCAGGGCGAGCGTGCCGATTCTGACAGGTCTCTCTCTCATACTCGCCCTCTGCTTCCAGAACATCTACCAGTTATGCGTGGAGGCGTGGGGATTTCTGCTCGTCGGGCTCGCCGCGCCGCTGATTGCGGGCGTCCACTGGAAAAAGACGACCTCTGCCGGCGCGGTTGCCGGCGCCGTGGCGGGCGTCGCTGTCTGGCTTTTTCTGCGGCTGTTCGCGGGAGAGGCGATTCCTCACAACCTGTTCGGATTTGCCGCATCGTATGCTGTCCTGATGGTGGTAAGCGCCGCCACAGGGCGCCGCGGTGCGCGCAGGTCAACTCCCGCGCCGGCTGCCGGCTGACTTCGCGGGGCTTGATTCTCCGCAGATTCTGTGTCATAGTTCTCCGCTATGGACAAGGGGTACGAACCGCCGCGCGTCACCGCGCAGTTTCCTGATCTGAAGGGGAAATCGGCGATTGTCACAGGCGCAAGCCGGGGTATCGGGCTTGCGACAGCGCGGTTCCTCGGCAGGCAGGGGATGCTTCTCACGCTCGTCGGAAGGTCGCAGGAGACAGGAGAGAAGGTCGTCAGCGAACTGACCTCGGGCGGCATCTCCTGCCAGTGGGTGACGGCGGATGTCTCAACAGCAGAGGGCGCGCAGGCGGCATTCTCCGCCGCGTGCGAGAAACACAAAGGGGTCTATCTCCTTGTGAACAACGCCGCAGACCGGGCGGGAGTCCCTCTTCTGAAAATGGACGAGGAGTGGTACCGGAGGTCTTTTGAGAAGAATGTCCGGATTGTGTACCATCTCAGCAGAATCGTTGCGCAGGATATGGTCGCGCACGGGCAGACAGGCGTCATCGTCAATGTGTCTTCGGTGGGCGGTCTGCGGCCGCACAGAGGCACAGTCGGATACGATATGTCAAAGGCAGCAATAGACCACCTCAGCAGGGCGATGGCTCTGGAACTGGCGCCCTGCGGGGTCAGGGTGAATACCGTCGCGCCGGGGTACACTCCTCATCCCCACCATTGGGAGCGCAATCCGGAGGGTATCAGGAAGAAGTCGGCGGGCATCCCGCTTGGAAGGCCCGGATACGCCGAGGAGGTCGCCTCGGTCATCGCGTTCCTTGCGTCCGACGCCGCGTCCTACATCACCGGGCAGGTCATCTATGTGGACGGCGGCCTCACCGTCCAGCTGTCTCCTCCCGGGTTCAAGATTTAGGTGCCAGATAGGGGGCAGGATGGGAACAGACCTGAAGATTGCGGCGGTGGAGACATTCCTCACCCAGCCCGGCACCCAGCGTCTTGTCGTCGTCAGGGTGCGGACAAACGAACCGGGACTCTATGGGCTCGGCTGCGCCACCTTCACCCAGCGGCACCGCGCGGTCGAGGCAGCGATCAGACACCACATCGGACCGTTCGTCATCGGCAAAGACCCGCGCAACATCGAGGATATCTGGCAGTCGGCAATGGTCAACGGCTACTGGCGCAACGGACCTGTCCTCAACAACGCCATCAGCGGCGTTGATATGGCGCTGTGGGACATCAAGGGAAAACTGGCTGGGATGCCCTGCTACCAGTTGTTCGGAGGAAAGAGCAGGCCTGCGGCGGCGGTCTATGTTCACGCGGGAGGGAAAGACGCGTCTGAGGTCATCGCCAGCGTCAGAAGGTTGAAGGAAAAGGGGTTCCGCTACATCCGCTGCCAGATTGGCGGATACATGGGCATCCCCTCGTCTGACAGCCATCCCGAGGGCGCGCCCGAGGGCTCCTACTTTGACCCTCGAGAGCGCCTGTGGTCGGTGCCCGCTCTCTTTGAAAAACTGCGCGCCGAGTTCGGCGACAGCGTTGAACTCCTGCAGGATGTCCACGAGCGGCTTGCACCCTGCGACGCGATGTTCCTTGCGCGCGCGCTTGAACCGTACCGGTTGTTCTTTCTTGAAGACATCCTTGCTCCGGAAGATCTTGCATGGTTCCGCCGCATCAGGCATCTCTGCGCGACACCGCTGGCGATGGGCGAACTGTGGAACAATCCGTCGGAGATTCTGCCACTCGTGACAGACAGGCTCATTGATTTCGTCCGCTGCCACCTCTCCCAGATTGGCGGCATCACTCCTGCACTGAAACTCGCCCACCTGTGCGAACTGTTCGGCATCAGGACGGCGTGGCACGGTCCTGCGGACGTTTCGCCCGTCGGGATGGCGGCAAACCTGCATCTCGACATCGCCTGCCACAACTTCGGGATTCAGGAGTGGTCGTTCCGGAACGACGCGGAACTGGAAATCTTCCCCGGGTTCCCGGAGGTGCGCGACGGGTATGCGTATCCGAACGACAAACCGGGTCTCGGCATTGACTTTGACGAGGAACTGGCACAGAGGTTCCCCTGCGACGACAGAAACCCCGACTGGACGGTGAGCAGAAAGCCGGACGGCACCATCGCCAGACCGTAGGAGAGAAGATGCAGGAGGATACAGGCATTGAAATCGTACGACCGCAGATGCGCGACATCCTGAGGTCTGACTCCTGTCTTCAGCGCGTCGCGCACGGGTTCCGGTTCGTGGAAGGTCCTGTCTGGTGGAAGGAGAAAGCGGGCCTCGTCTTCAGCGACATCCCCGCGGACACGATGTACCTCCTTTCGCCTGACGGACGCTGCACCGTCTTCCGCTCTCCAAGCAACCACGCTAACGGAAACACTGTGGACACAACCGGCTGCCTCCTCACCTGCGAACACGCCGCCAGAAGGGTCACCGCCACTTGTCCAGACGGCAGGATTGAGACGGTTGCGTCAACCTACAGGGGAAAACGGCTCAACTCGCCCAACGACATCGTGGTCAAGAGCGACGGCACCATCTGGTTCACCGACCCTCCGTACGGCATCAAACCACAGATGAGAGAGCAGGAGGCGAACAACCTCTTCCGGCTTGACCCCCGCACTACTGAACCTGTCGCTGTCGTCTCTGACTGTTCTATGCCAAACGGCCTGTGCTTTTCTCCCGACGAGAAGTTCCTCTATCTCGCGGACAGCGACAAGACCATTCACCACGTGCTGAGATTCGCCGTCGCGGCAGACAACGCGCTCTTGCAGAAGACAATCTTTACCGTCATCGAGGCAGGCGTGCCTGACGGCATCAGGTGCGACGCGGAAGGACGGCTCTATGTCACCTCCGCAGAAGGGGTGTGCGTCTTTTCTCCCGACGGAATGCTCCTCGGAAAACTGCGCACCCCGAAGGTTGCCGCCAACTGCGCCTTTGGCGGAGAGGACGCCTGTACGCTCTTCATTACCGCCACCGACGCGGTCTGGGCCGTGCGCCTTGCGGTGCAGGGAGCGGTCTGGAGGTGACAGCCGTCGCACAGGCAACTCCTTGACGCATCTCCTGCGGCGGTGCATAATCCTCAGAGAAAGAGGAAAGACGGAAGGGGTCGCACGGAAAAAAGTGTATGCCTGATGAAACGCATCCTGTCAGCCCGCGCGCCAGTCGCGGCGTTCCTTCTGATGGCAACCGCCGGCTGTATCCCTCTGGCGCAGGAGAAGACGATGACCGATTCCGAAAAGATGCCCCCGACAGTTCTGCCGCAGGAAGAGAAGATGATGACGCTTTCCCGGACGGTTGACCTGAATATCGGGGAGACGGCGGCGGTTACGCTTTCGGACAACTCGCAGGCAACCGTCGTTCTCCGCAGTATCTCTGTGAAACGCGACACCATCCGATCCGCGGTGAGAGCCGTCGAGGTATCAGTGGAAGTCAACGGCACGCCCGCAGTGATACTGTCCGCGCTCTACACGCTGCCTGCGACCGTCGGAGGCGTTCAGATTGACTGTCCTGTGGTGAAGGCGTACCTTGCCTCTTCACGGGAAAACCCCTGGGCAATAGAGAAAGACGCCCGTCTTCGGCTGTGGCCGGCAGGTTCTCCGTGGATACAGCCAGGCAGTTTCGCCTATCCTGTCCGGCAGAGATGGTTTGCCAGCGACACCCAGATGGCGAACGAACCTGTCTTTGTGGACGGGCCTGAGGGCACAGGCCGGCAGAACATCTACTACCACAACGGGCTTGACATCGGCGGCGCAGAGGGGCTTGTGGAGGTCGTCTCGGCGACAGACGGAGTGGTCATCACTGCCGGGAAGGATGTCTGGAAGGATGCGCCCGCAGGACCCAAACAGCCCAGGTACGACAAGGTGATGATTCTTGACGGACGGGGATGGTATCACGCCTACTACCACCTCCAGTCCGTCGACCCCTCTGTCCGCGTCGGGGAAAAGGTGAAGATGGGACAGGTCATCGGCATCCTCGGCAAGGAAGGAGACAGCGGCGGCTGGTCTCACCTCCACTACGGCATCACGGCGATGCAGCCGTCGGGCAGGTGGGGCACGGAAGAAGGGTACGCGTTCCTCTGGCAGGCAGCGGTTGCGGAACAGTCGCCGAAGGTCATCGCGGTGGCGCGCCCCCACCATCTCCTCGCCGCCGGAGAAACCGCGGCGCTTGAGGGAGGAAAGTCGTGGTCCGCCTCAGGCGGGACACTCTCGTACGAGTGGACATTCACCGACGGCACAAGAGCTGCGGGACACACGGTGAGCCGCAGGTACGACAGGCCGGGAGAGTACAGCGAAATCCTCAGGGTCACCGACGGACAGGGCAATACCGCAGTTGACTTTGCCGTCGTGCAGGTTCTTGACCCGACAGGACCTGCGCCGCCTGCGATTCACCTTGCCCACCATCCCACCACAGGCGTCAAACCGAATACTCCGGTCACATTCAAGGTGCGCACGTTCGGCGCGGTGTCAGGCAGGGAGACGATTGACTACGGCGACGGCTCTCCTCCTGACATTCTTGCCTCCGACGGATGCGCCAATCCTCTGGCAAAGGCGGGATATGCGGTGACCACTCACCGGTTTGCCGCTCCCGGGCAGTACATCGTCACCGCCCGCAGGACGAACGAACACGGCTTTGAGGCGATGATGCGGACCTGCGTGAGAGTTGAACCGTAAGGAGGAGGCATGCGGCTTTTATCTCTCGCCGTTGCGGTCTGCGCGACGCTTTCGCTTTTCTCTCCCCCTGCCCCCTGCGCAACCTACTATGTTGACTTTGGGGCAGGCGCTGACACGAATGTCGGCACCTCGCCCGATGCGCCTTTCAAGCACGCTCCCGGAGACCCTGCCGCCACGGCAAGCGCGAAACAGGTTCAACTCGCTGCCGGAGACACGGTCGTCTTCAAGGGCGGAGTCGTCTACTTCGGGTCAATCTCAATCTCGTGGTCAGGCGCAAAGGGAGTGCCAATCGTCTTTGACGGCAATACGGCAGGCACCTTTGGCACAGGGAAGGCGGTGATAGACGGCTCCACCCCTGTATCCGACTGGAAGAGGTGCGCATCTCCCGACGAGGCGAAAGGCAATGTACGGTGGAAGGAGATTTTCTACGCCGACATACCGAAACCTGCCGACTGGCGCGGTGTGAACCTGTGCGATACAGATAGCCCCTTGCAGATTGCGCAGGAGCCAGACCCGTCTGACCCGATGTTTCAGGAGAACGTGAGGGAGTTTTTCCTCGTCAACAGGAAAATGGAGAACTCCTTCCCCGGCACTGTCTCCTTTGAACCCGGCACAAGGGGCAACAGCCAGACGCCGTTGATGGGGATTATCGCAGGGCAACCGCCCGTCATAGAGCCGATCACCGGAGGCGCTTTCTCCATCACGCTCAACGAACCAGCGACTATTGCCGCCATCGGCATCAGACCTCAGCCGAACTACGCCGCGGTGAAGGAGTTCGCCTTTCTGGCAGACGGAAAGGAACTTCTCCGCGCAACGCTGGAGAAGGATAAGAGGGAGATGCAGAGGTTTGATCTTCCTTCGGCGGTGACGGCGAGGAAACTCACCTACAAACTCCTCTCGGCGTACGAGGGGGAGACGAATAACTGGACGAAGATTGCGCGCGTGGCGGCGTGGACGCCTGGCGGAAAGAATGTCCTTGACGCAGATGTCTCCTCCGTCATCAGGGACGAGACGAACCTCGTCCAGTCAGACCCGCGCTACTACGACGGAATGTGGGTCGGCGTCCACGGCGGCAACAATATCGTCGCATACCAGCAGGTGAAATCGTTTGACCCCGCCGCAAGACAACTGTTCCTCACCTACTTTGACGGACGGCTCTACAACGAGACGAGGTATGCCCTCTACAACTCCGTCCGCCTGATTGACACGCCGGGAGAGTACAGCGTGGAGCCCACAGAAAACCCGCGGGTCTGGCGCGTCTACCTGTTGCCTGACCGGCTCGTTGACGGAAAGCCCGACGGGATTGCCTTCTCTACGCGGGAGACAGGTATTGCGCTTGTAAACGCCTCCCATATTGTCGTCAGGGGCTTCACTGTGCGCAGGCAGGGGGGGCGCAACGCATCCGGCATCCGGGTACAGGACGGCGAGGATGTCATCATCAAAGACTGCGAGGTCACCCTTGTCGGCGGAAGCGGAGCAGGCATCAGCGCGGTAGGAACAAAGAACATCTTTGTTGACACCTGTTTCGTCCATCACTGCACCGTGCACTCCAGAGGCATCGTCCTGCGAAACTGCACAGACGCCATCACGAAAAACTGCCGCCTCGTGAAGAACACATCAACCGCGCTTGACTACTATGGATGTACCGGCGGAGCGGTGTCCGGATGCACCGTCCTTGACCACAGAGGGATGCACGCCAACGGGCTGACCTTCTACCTCGGGTGCAAGAACATCGTCGTCGAGCGCAACTATGTGGCACGAGGCAATGTGGGGCTGACGATTCAGGAAGCTGAGAATGTCACCATCCGGAACAACATCCTTGACGGCGGTGGAACGACCACCTGCCTTGGTATCTGGCCGGGGCAGCCCATCAAGAACCTTTCCATCCTCCACAATACCCTTGTCCGGTCAAACCACGCGGTCGAGTGGCAGACAGGACTTTTCACCAACAGCAGCAAGTTCGACGGACTCGTCGTGCGCAACAACATCATCGACGGCCTGTGCGGAACCCCGCCGTTTCCGAAGGAGGCGGTGTTCACCCACAACCTCTACACGCGGCTCGGGCCCGACAGGAAGGACAAGAGTTTCGGCGAGGGCGAGTTCTACGAACCGGACCTGACAAAAATCTTCGTCAATCCCGAGGCCGGAGATTTCCGCCTGAAGACGGGCAGTCCCGCGGTTGACGCCGGCACCGCGCTGGATGTGCCTGACGATTTTGACGGCACAAAGCGCCCTCAGGGCAGGGCGCCGGACATCGGCGCATACGAACTGCGCTCGCCGTAGGGTCAGGGCATCACCCTCTTTGCCTCTCCCTCGACCCTGACGCCTCTGACAAAGACCGCCTCCGGCTTTGACCTCGCGTCAAGCGGGTCGCCGTTCCAGAGGATGACATCTGCCTCTTTGCCCTTTTCAAGGGAACCGAGCGTCCTTTCAAGCCCGAGAATCCTTGCAGGATTGATGGTCACGCACTTCAGCGCCTCTTCTTCCGACAGACCCGCCCTGACCGCAAGCGCCGCGTAGACCGCAAGAAACCTCATCGGCAGCACGCCATGGTCAGAGGTTATCGCCACAAGCAGGCCTGCCTCCACCGCCGACTTGACCGTCGTGAACGACTTGTGGTGGAGTTCCAGTTTTGTCCTCCCCCAGAGGGTCGGCCCCACGATGAGAGGGACATTTTTCTCCTTCAGTTCGGGAAGAATCTCCTCTGCTTCCGTCGCATGCTCGAAGACATACTCGATGCCGAACTCCTCGGCGATCCGCATAAAAGTCAGCATGTCGACCGCCCGATGCGCATGGCACCTCGCCGGAATCTCCCTGCGCAGGACCTTCGCCACCGCCTCCATCTTCAGGTCTATGGCGAACGGTTCCTTTTTCTTCTTCGCGTGCGCTTTCTTCTCAAGGTAGTTCGCGGCGCCTGTGAAGGTCGTGCGAAGAATGCCCGCAATCCCCATCCGGGTCGCCGGCTCCTTGTCCTTCCCTCCATAGACGCGCTTTGGATTCTCTCCCGTCGCTATCTTCATCCCCGCTTCCTCGCAAACGATGTAGTCGCGGTAGGTGGTTGCGTATGTCTTGACGATGGCTCCGATGCCGCCAAACACATTTGCGCTGCCCGGGGTCATATACATCGTCGTCACCCCGTCCCTGACCGCCTCCGCCATCGCGAGGTCTGACGGCTTGAAGGCGTCTATGGCTCTCATATGCGGGGTCACCGGATTGGTCATCTCGTTGTAGTCCACATCTGCGGGAAACCCGTCTTCAGACAGCCCTGCGTGGGAGTGCGCCTCAATGAGACCCGGCGTGACCACTTTCCCCTTTCCCTCAATCACTCGCGCGCTGACCGGCACACGACAGTCCTTCCCGACGGAGATAATACCCTTCTCGTTGAAGACGATTGTTCCCAGGGGAATAACCCCTTTCGTCACTGTTCGTATCTCTGCGTCCACGATGGCGTACATCATCGCCCTCCTTGTGCTGTGCGCTATGGCAAGGAAGCGTAGCACACAGTCCCGCCGCTGGCAACGGTTGACTGTGCACACGGAAACGCAGTTATCTGCTCCGGCTGGACGAAGTTGGCTTTTCTGTCAGCCCTTTTTCTGCGCAGGACAGGGGAGACGGTACGCTGCGGCTTCTTGATATCAATCCGACGAGAGACGAAGAGAGGTGGGTCGCGCGGATAGACGGAGAGATAGTTGGAGGCGCACTCGTTGCCGACATACTCGACAGGGTTGCGCCTTCAGGAAGACCTGTCCGCGCCGGAAAGATCGTCTGTATCAGTCCCTGCTCTACCCAACTCTACACAGCCAGCCACCGACCGTGCGAGTTGTTGCCGCAACCGCGTGACAACCGGGAAGTGGGCCTGACGCTCTCATTCTTCCCCGGTTGCCGTCATTCTCCCCTGTGTCAAACCCCGTATAAGTCGGGCACATTGCTCGCACTTTCCGGGAGGCGGACCGGCTGAGGAAGACGCACGCTGAGGGAGCAGAACTCTGGTGGGGACGCTGTGGAATGGTACGGGGAATCGCACAATCGCCCGTCGGTGAATGAGTTCCGCTCCTGACGGACAGCTCTTCCCTGCCCACTACCACGACTCCCTGTCCAGACTGCGGTAGTTGACTGCTTCGGCAATGTGTTCCGGCAAAATCACCTCGCTCCCCGCAAGGTCTGCGATCGTCCTGCCCACCTTCCTCACCGCCTCCGACGGCTCCTCCTCTGGTACTGGATAGTGGACGGGCTGCGGGAGCACGGATACCGGGTACACTTGGTGAACACCGCGGCAGTGCAGCAGTACGACGAGGTGAAGTATTCCGACGACCGACGGGAAGCGTTGTTTCTGGCGAACCTGCTGCGGATGAAGAATCTGCCGGAGGGATACATCTGTCCAAAGGAAGAGCGCTCCGTGCGGGCCCTGCTGCGCAAGCGGATGCTGCTGGTGCGCCAGCCCACGACACACATCCTGAGTTTGGAGGGGTTGATCGCGCGGCACACGGGCAAGCAGATCACGGCGAGGGCGGCGACGGGACTGACGGAAGAGGACGTGGCTGGGGTGATCCCGGATCGGCATGTGCAAATGTCGGCGCGAATGAACATCAAGGCGATCAGTTTCTTCACCGAGCGGATCCGGCAGACCGAGAAGGGGGTGGAGGAGGTGGAGTTGAAGGAGGAGTATGGGCAGTTGCAGACGGTGCCGGTTATTGGGAAAATCATGGCGCTGACGATCGCGGTGGAGACGGGAGACATCGGGCGGTTTGCGCATGCGGGCAACTAGGGGCCGTACTGCCGGTGCGTGAAGAGCGAGTGGGTGAGCAACCGGCGCAAGAAGGGGGAAGGCAACGGAAAGAGCGGCAACCGGGATCTGGGCTGGGCGTACGTGGAGGCGGCGCATTTCCTGCTGCGGCACTACGCGCCGGCGCGGTTCTACTAGCGGAAGGTTGCCAAGCGCAACACGACGGCGGCGACGAAAGCGCTGGCCAACAAGATCGCGCGGGCCTGCTATTAGAGCACACGGTGTTTGACGGGACGCGGATGCTCGGACCAGGAGCGGGATGTGGCGGGGAACCTGCACAGGAGTTGGCGATGCCCGCCCAGCAGGTCTGATTGGGACCCGACGCATCCTCACGATCATGGCCGGTCAGTCTGATTTCGCCCGCGGCATGATCCGAACAAGGGTGTGGGCGCTGCAGCCACAAGGTCTATGCTCCTCCCCATGGACATGCTCCGGAACCGACGGTTTTCTAGGACTGCACGAGCGGCCGGGATCGCTTCGCCGCGCCGAATAGACGGTCTTGAACCTGATGGGCGACTGGTGCGAAGCGAACTCTTCGCAACCGACACGACCGAAAAACCCCGGGCGCGAAGCGGTACATGACCGAGGATGTGAACAGAACGACAGCACGCAATCCCTGACGGGATTGCGTACCGGGAGGACTGCTGCCCCTTGACCTGAGCCTCGTAATGGGTGCCCCCCTGCCTAGCACGTGCACACTTCATTTCGCTGGATTCAAGGAGATGTCGCCTTCGATTCCAAGCAACTTCTTCACAATGTGCTCCAGCCCGAGGCCTGATATGCGCAGTAGAGACACGTCGTCGCGACTCTGCACTATACCCGCAAAGAAGTTGAAGAGGGATGGATCTCCACTGCTGAGCAATGCTCTCGCGATTTCTCGCTTGGCACGCCCAGAGAATTCGTTCCTCTCCACCCTCCCCGCAACATACAGCAGTGCCACTGCCGGCATCTCAGCAAGTTTCTCGTGTGGGTCAGGAACCGTACCCTCAAGACCAGTCTCTCCGCTCAGTTGTCTGACCAGCCTGTCAACCTTCACTTTCGTTTCCACCGATAGAGGGGTCTCCGCTATTATCGGCAGTTCAGGAAGAAGCCGACGTAGACTCGCGAGCATAGCTCCCCGTGTTTCCTCATCGGGTTCCTCCTGCGCCAAGTGCACGAGTCCGACCGCCAACAAACCCCGTTCTCCCTTCTGCCCGTCGTCTTCGTCCCTCTTGCCAAGGAATGAGGAAACCATATCAAGGACCTCTTGCCTCCTTCCTGCCGATGTCTCAGCCACACCTTTCCGCCCATCCATATTCAGCAGCCATCCGCGGATATCTTCCGGTAGCGACGTCGGGTTGGGGGTAGGAGGAACTACTTCTGCCAGAAGATCGTCTAGCTCCTTTGTGTCAATCAGGATAGTTCCCCCGGCCTCCTTGATTCCCCTCTTCAACGCAAGTATAGTCCTTCCCCAACGTGTAGACGGCAAGGGCTGTCCCCAAGATTGGCACGTCTTCGCTTCTCCCTTCATCCTGTCCAAGTAGCCTTGAAGTGCCAGACGATACTGTTTCTCCGCCTCCGGGAGATCTCTCTTGTCGCCTATTCTCAGCAGGGAACGGCCCAGATTCTCGTTCACTTTCCAGTACCATCCGTCTTGAGACACCAGCATGACAACTTCCCGCCCCTTGGAACGCAACGCCGCCAAGTCCTTCCTGGTCCTGAAATAATCAACCAGAAGTGTTGCCGCCGCTGCGGGTGGCCTGTATCTCATTTCGGGCTCTGGCCATTCTTGTGGAATCGCGGCTTCCTTGTCCGCTTTCACGCAATTCTTCTCCCGTTCGGAGTCGGCAGTAGATATCACATCCTCAAGTAGTGGAACACCATCAGCACCTTGGCCCTCACTCGCCTGTATCATGTAACTCAGTAGGTGAGCTAAGTCCTGAGTTCGCATCGGGACCCGTGTCACGTGTCGAATGAAACACTCCTGAGCAACGGTATCGGGGCTTGGCCGAGTATAGAACGTTTCAGGTTGTCGTTCGGAGTACAGGGTCGTCAAATAGAGTATCTGCCGGTAATCGAGTCGGATTGGGCAGGCTTCATCATACGGGTTAAAACTCAGGACACTGATTCCCTCTGGATACTTCTGGACTATCTCCTTCAGTCCGTCGAGTGCGAGCTTGGAATTCCTCTCTAAGATCCATACACCCTCAAGGAGGAGAAGGTTTGCATCGGAAGCGTAGGGTCTGCTATCCGCAACTGCGGCAGTTGACAAGTTGGACTTCACGGTCTCCCAGCGGTTCAACAGGCTCTTGATGATACGGATGCTGCGGTTGCTCGCCCCCGGGTGAAAAGGTCCCAACATGGAGAACTGAAGAAGTGGCTCTAAGTGCTCGCGCTCACTCACCATTGTGCTGCGAACTGTACTCGGCAACGCTGGCTGTTCATGGCCAGCTGTCTCCTGACCCTGGATTAGGGGGCAGAACAGCATGGACACAGCCAGGCAGAACGTGATGCAGTTTGAGGAGGACATCCGCACGGCCTCATCCCTTGCTTTTAGGACCATGGCGGTCAATATCCTCCATAGGGTGGCCCCGAGAACGAATTCGGAGTCGCGACCACACTCGGGACTCCCGTTGACTCACAACCAGATGAGTGGCCAGACTGGTTATCGTCCCAGATGCATTCCAAGGGATCTTCTGCCTCCACCCGTGAATACTTCTCGAAACAGCCATTGGTCTTCTGCCCTTCGTAGTCAGCCCAAGTGCCGGGCTTGATGCTCACCGCGCTGGGATCCCATATTGTCGAATTGGCGTCAACAAACGCGTGATAAGCCCATCCGTGAGCCAAGGGATTCGTTCCATCTCCCATCCAGTCCTGCGTATCAACCCAAGTGTCGACACCGCAAGCATCGAACTCGTTCGGGTACATCATATGCATGTGCCCTTTTGAATTATACGCGGATGATCGGTCCCACCGACGGAGTATTGCGGCAATACCGAGTGCTTGGCAAGCATGCCAGAAATCCTTCGCCAAGTAGAGGCAGTTCCCGTACGCCACATACTGGTAGCTATTGGCCCCATCGTCGAAATTGTCAAGCACTGCTTCGAGGATATCCTCTACCTCGTTCTCAGCATCTGCCCAGTTGCAGGCGTAGTCAAGCGTGAACTTCCTGAAGTACTCGGGCTGGTCAAACTTCTGGACATCGTATATGACATAGAGACCATATGTTCTCCCATTCCCTGACTCTTCAGGCAACTGAACATGTGTCGTCTCCTGACTGTAGCCATCTCCCTCTTGGTATGCCACGATCCAGTCACCAGAGGAATTCTTCACCTTGAACGTCCATCGCATATCGAAAACTTCATACTCTGTAACTACGTTGGGCACACCATCCAACGATTCCATTTGGACGATACTCATATCGGAGTCCGACCAGTCCTCCGTAGTTGCATCAATCAGATCGTCAGTGAACACGTTCTCTATCGTCGCCCCTCCGGGCTTGCCGTACCTGGCAGTGGCGAAGATCTTGATTTGTGTTTGCTTGGTGAGATCATTGCCGGAATCACTATCCTTATCTCCAGCCAAGTCCACCTCCACCTGCATACCCTTCCCCTTAACGTAGCACACTGGCCAGTGCCTGTTCAATTTGCCATCATACTCCGGCACGGACTCTTCCCCATTGTCGTGGATCTGCTGTTCCTCGTTGATCCAGTCATCTACGAACCTCACCCTTAACACATACGGCCGAATCGTCTTCAACGCAACTGTCCTCGTGAATACCGTCGGCCCTGAAGGAGATGCTTTCATCTCGAATGTAAGCGTCACATCCTGCTTATGCCCGTCGGGAGCATCCCACTTGACATCCAGGTAGTCACTCCCGGTACCCTCGGCACCGGTAAGCGTTCCTGCCGTCGCACTCCACTTGTAATACAGATTCTGCGCAATGCACGAGGGCGAAATCGTCGTTTGGAACTTCATATAGCCCGAGGCCACCACATTCGCCGCCTGCGAACGCGATTCCATCCCTGGAATCTTGCGGCCGCTCTCACCATACACATACCCGTCAACCGGACCCGCTTCGAAGACGGTCACCTTCGCCGTATCAGTGCCGCCTTTGGATGTTCCCAGGGTGAAGACTATGTCTCCGATGCTGACCGATGCGCTCACCGCCTTCAGGACGAAGTTTGGAATGGAAGAGAGTGGACAGGGACCAAAAGGAGAGGTGATGGTGTTCCCCGTGGCGGCATCTCTCAGAAGAACCTTGGTTCCATTGGTCCAGGAGAGACTGACCGTTTCGTTGGATGGCAGCGAACCTTCGATGCGGATGGAAACGGTCGTTTCCGCCCCCACCCCATTAGAGATGGGAAGAAATATCCCCGGATTCTCCTCCACATCCTCGAGTCTCCCTCCCACTTCGACGTTGGGCCGGAATACGCTGATGGTGATCGTGTCAGAGTCAGGCTCGTCTCCTCCGTCGGGAGTGAAGGTCGCCTTCAGTGTTGCCGACCCCGTGCTCTTCCCGGTCACATCACAGATGTTTCCTGTCGTTTCCGCAGAGATGCATCCTGTCGTCTCCCACACACAGTCCCCGGAGAGAGGAGGAATGATGTGTGCCATATAGCTGTGGGTCTCCCCCAGCGGCAGGTACAATTCCGGCCCGGTTGCTTGCTCGTCGTTATTCTTGATCTGCACGTCAAACAGCACGATGCCTACGGTATCTTCGCTCCCTGCGCACCCTTCTGTCCATACGTGAACGCCAACGGTATATGTGCCTGGCCCATCCCCGACGTGGTATTCTCCTGTGTCCCAGATGAAAGAAAACTCTGCGCTCGCCTCAACCGTGGTCTCATAGACCGTGGTGTCGCCAACGGACACCCTGAATGTAGTCCACCACTGTGGTTCTCCAGGATAGACACAGGTGCCGCAGATTGTGAGATCCGACCCAGTATAGGGAAACAACACATCCGTCGTCTCAGAACCCACTTCCTGGCTGTTGACCTGCGTAATTGTAACGAACGGCTCAGGCTCCCACCCCTGTGAGCGGCCATGCGGAGACAGCATCGCAACAACACACGCAACAGCGAGACAGAACGAGGCAAATTGTCTCATGGTGCACCCTCTTCTTTCTACAACCTCCCTGCTTGGATCTCTTCCCCTGCCGGCGCTCTTCCCTGCACCTCATACGCGCCGATGTCCCAGCCTGCCCCCTGCGGCCGCGACATGCCCAGAATATCCCTGGTCACGCCCGCGTCATCGGCTGTGACTCCTGCATCAATGCAGGGACTCCCTTGCCTCAGGATGTACCCATCATCCGCAGTGAACGGTATCCCATCTGGCCCAATCGGGTCTGTCGGCGCCACCAGCAACGGATCCATCTTCCTCACGCCTGCCGGCAAAGTCGACCGGAAAAGAAGATTGCCCTCCCCTTCAAGGATACATCCCTCTGTCGGCCGCATCATGCGGATCTCATACCAATCGCTGTCGTAGAAGATGTTATTCCTCACCTTCGCTGTCACTGGCGTCCCATCAACTGCCGGCCTGAAGGTAATCCCCATCCCTCTTCTCCTCACTCCCACAAAGGTGTTGTTGACCCACTGGACATTGCGCACTCCAAACACCATCCCCACACTGAGGCAGTTGGTGAAGACATTGTTCGAGATGGTGATATTCTCCGCTGAATATGCCCTCCCACCCCACTCCTTCCTCCCCTCCATCATCACTCCGTGCATAAAGTGGTCTGTCAGGATGTTGCCCTCAATCAGAATGTCTCTCGCATACTCTCCGGGATTCACCGCATACGTCTGCCAGCCATCCACGTGCGCAGGTCCTACCTCCTCCTTCTTGGTCCCGTGCAGGTAGTTCCTCCTGAAGATGTGCCCCTCCCCGAAGAACCGAACGTAGTCGCAGTCATTCACCCCAGAACCCCACACCAGCCGACAGACCTCATTGCCCTCTATCAGATGCCCCTTCCCCCACACCACCATCCCGAAACTCACCCTCTCCACCCTGTTGCCTACCACCCTGTGCCCCTCTCCTCTCACCTCTATCCCTGTCTTCCCCGGTAGGTCGTGGATGTAGCAGTCCCTCACCTCATTCGCCTTCCCATCTACTCTCACCCCATCTCCCACCACCTCAATCCCTTCTACACTCACATACCCTGCCTCCCCCTTGATCTCTATCCCTCCCTGCACCACTACCTTCCCCTTCCCCTCTCTCCGTATCACAAGCCGCTTGCCCTCCTTCCCTCTTACTCTTCCCCCTACCTCTATCCGCCAGTATCTCCCCTCCCTCACCACTACCTCATCCCCTGCCTCACTCATCATTAGCGCTCGCGAGATGGTCCTCACCGGCTCTGTCTCACTCCCTGTCTTCCCATCATCCCCTTTCCCTTTGTCTACCACGATCACCCGGCTCTCACTCTGGCAGGGAAACAGAAAAAGGGAAAGAAGGAGAAACACGAAGAGGACAGGCAGGCAGAAACAACGGGAAGGCAAAGAGAAAAAAGGAGGCGGGTGTCTTGAACAACCAGACGGTGTGGGAGGGGAGTTGGAAGAATATCCGCAGGTCAACCGGGAGCAAGCGCAGAAAGAAAGGAATCTCCAACGGCTACCGGTGCAATGCAAGA
>Ga0101944_10000662_pt1 | contig 94174 bp, 103 predicted proteins | sample DewCreD2012metaG_FD_75245 | JGI IMG/M metagenome (GOLD analysis project Ga0101944, IMG submission 75245) | Hot spring sediment bacterial and archeal communities from British Columbia, Canada, to study Microbial Dark Matter (Phase II) - Dewar... ... | reverse complement strand
CCTCGCGCGCGGTGAGGATCATCGCGCCGTTCACCTGGCCCGCGGTGCGCAGCGGGAAGATCGCGTCCATGTGCTCGCCCGAGCGCGACACGGCCCACGGCACGGTCCCCTCGAGCACCGTCGCGACGGTCGTGCCGGTGGCAAGCATGACGGGCAGGTGCGCGAGCGGGGTGCGCTCGCCCGGCGCGAGCACGGCGAGCTGGTCGCGCTGGCCGACCCGCAGGGCGAAGCGGCAGCGGTAGTACGGCAGCAGCGCCGCGGCCTCGTCGAGCGCCGCCTTCAGCCCCTCGCTGATGTCCACGTGCTCGGCCATGGTCTCGCTGATGCGGTGCAGCTTGAGCAGGATCCCCCGCATCGCGCGGAAGTGCGCCGCCTGCCGCTCGAGCTCCGCCTCGGCGAGCGCGGCGTGCACCCGCGGCGCGAGGAGCGGCGCGAGGCGGGCCACGTGCTGCAGGTCGTGCTCGTCGTAGAGCTCCGTGCCGGCCCCCGCGACGAGCAGGTAGCCGACCGTCGTGTCCCCCACCAGCAGCCGCACGCCGAGCAGCGAGCGCAGGTCGAGCGCGGGATCGCCCCAACCGAACGGCGACCGCCGCGGCCACGCCGGGCACTGCCGCACGTCGTCGAGGCGCAGCCGCGCGAGGTCGCCGAAGAGCGCCTGCGGGTCGAACTCGTCGGCGCGCACCACCAGGTGCTCGTCACGCAGCAGCGGGCCGCGGGCATGCCGCCCGAACCGGTACCACTCCGCGCCACCGGCACCGCGCACCAGCAGTTCCACGCGGTCGTGCGGCACGTCGCGGCGCAGCAGCTCCGAGAAGCCCACCACGAGGTCGAGCGGGGCGCGCGCGGTCGCGACGAGGTCGGCGAGGCGCGGCAGGACGGTGGTCGTGCCGGCCGGCACCGCGCCGGCCGAACACCGGGCCCAGCCGCTCGGCGACGGCTGCGAGGTACTCGCGCTCCCGGCTCAGGTAGCGCGCCCGGGGGAAGTCGGCCACGAGGAGCAGGCCGACGTCGCGCCGCGCCACAGGCACCGGCAGCAGCGCGACCGACTCGTACCCCGCCCGCACCAGCCGCGCCTCGATCGCCTCCAGCCCCTCCGCGGGGAGGCGCGGCGCCGGGAGCGGCACCTCGAGATGGCCCTCGAGTTCGCGCGGCCCGAGCAGCAGGCTGCCACCCGCTGCCGGATAAAGCCAGAGCGCGAAGAGCGAGTGCGGGCACTCCGCGCCCACCAGGTCGGCCAGCACCTGGTGCCACGCCGGGAGCACCTCGGGGTCGCGGACCGCCGCTTCCACGCTGGGGAGCGGGATCACGACCGTCGGGGCGTCGTCCGGATCCGGCGCGCTGCCGCGCAACTCCAAGTCAGGCATGCACGTGCGGGAGGAGCACGAGCCGTGCCGAGCGGGGGTGGGTTGACATAGGGGGAGGGGGTATGCAGACTCACCCTGCACACGCGACCCCGACCCGACCCGGAGGCCTCCCGATGACCGCCCTCACCCTTCACATCGATGGCATGTCCTGCGGCCACTGCCTCAACGCGGTGAACCGCGCCCTCGCGCAGGCGCCCGGCGTTCAGCTCCGGAGCGTCCAGATGGGCCGCGCCGAGCTCGAGTTCGACCCCGCACAGACCGACCCCGCCGCCATCGTGGCCGCGGTGGGCGAGGCCGGCTACCGCGCCACCGTGGCGCCGTGAGCCGGCCATGACTGCCGACCGGGTGCTCGTGGCGCTCGCCGGCGCCGGGCTGGTGGCGTGGATCAACTGGTACTTCTTCGTCGCCGGGCGTCTCGAGGGCACGGGGTCGCCACGCGACCGGACGGCCATCACCGACGACGAGGCGCGGCGCGGGAGCGGTGCGGCATGAGCACGGTCGCCGCGCGCCGCGAGGAGCGCTGCACGATCCAGGTCGGCGGGATGACCTGCGCCGCGTGCAGCGCGCGGGTGCAGCGGGCGCTCGAACGCACCGACGGCGTGCAGGACGCCGCGGTCAACCTGATGACCGGCGAGGCGACCGTCACCTTCGACGCGACGCGCACCGACGCGGCGCGCCTCGCCGAGGTCGTGCGCGACACCGGGTACGAGGCCGCGCTTCCCGCGCCCGACCTCGACCTCGAGGCGACGCTCGACGCGCAGGAGGCGGAGCGCGAGCGGGAGATCGCGGCGCTGCGCCGCCGCGCGACGGTGGCGCTCGCCGTCGGCGCCGTCGCGATGGCGGTGAGCATGCCGCTCGGCGAGCGGCTCGGCCCGGCTGCCCCGGCCGACCCGCTCATGCACCTCATGATGCCGCTCACCGCGGCCCTGGTGCGCCTCGTCCCCTGGCTCGGCTCCGCCTCGAGCGACACGCTCCGGCTGCTGCTGCTGGCGCTCACGCTCCCCGTCGTCGGGTGGGCGGGGCGCCACTTCTACGTGCGCGCCTGGCAGGCGTTCCGCCACCACGGCGCCGACATGAACACGCTCGTGGCTGTCGGCACCGGGGCGGCGTTCCTGCTGAGCGTCGCGACGACCCTGGCGCCGCGGTGGTTCGAGCGGCACGGCATCGCGCCCGCGGTCTATTACGAGGCGGTCGTGGTCATCATCGCGCTCGTCCTCGTCGGCAACCTGCTCGAGGCGCGGGCGAAGCACCGCACCGGCGGCGCGATCCGGCACCTGCTCGGCCTGCGGCCGGACGCGGCGACGGTCGTCGCCCCCGACGGCACGGAGCGGCGCGTGCCGCTGGCCGAGTTGCGGCCCGGGATGACCCTCCTGGTGCGTCCCGGGGAGCGCATCGCCGCCGACGGCGTGGTGGTCGAGGGCCGGAGCGCCGTGGACGAGTCGATGCTCACCGGCGAGCCGATCCCCGTGGCCCGGGAGGCGGGCGACGAGGTGACCGGCGCCACCCTCAACGGGCCGGGCGCGCTGCGCGTGCGCGTGCTCCGCACCGGCGGCGAGACGGTCCTCGCGCGGATCATCCGCCTCGTGCGCGCGGCGCAGGGGCGGCAGGCGCCGATCCAGCGACTCGCCGACCGCGTGGCGGCGGTCTTCGTGCCCGTGGTGCTCTCGCTCGCGGTGCTGACCTTCGTGGCGTGGTACCTGGTGGGCCCCGAGCCGCGCGCGCTGCAGGCGCTCGTGAGCGCCGTCACCGTGCTCGTCATCGCCTGCCCCTGCGCGATGGGGCTCGCGGTGCCGACCGCGCTCATGGTCAGCACCGGGCGCGGCGCCGAGCTCGGCGTGCTGGTGCGCAGCGGCGAGGCGCTGCAGCGGGCCGAGCGCGTGGACACCGTGGTGCTCGACAAGACGGGCACGATCACCGAGGGCCGCCCCGTCGTGACCGACGTGGAACCCGCCGGCGCCGGCGACCTCGCGTGGCTGGCCGACGCCGCGAGTCTCGAGCGCCTGAGCGAGCACCCCCTGGCGGCGGCGATCGTCGCCGCGGCGCGCGAGCACGGCCTGGCGACCCGCGATCCCGAGCGGCTCGCCGTGACCGCCGGCGCCGGCGTGCACGGCGTCGTGGACGGGCGCGAGGTGCGCGTCGGCACGGCGGCCTTCCTCCGCGAGGCGGGCATCGACCCGGCGCCGCTCGAGCCGCGGGCCGCGGCTCTCGCCGGCCGCGGGCGCACCCCCGTCTTCGTGGCGGTGCAGGGCCGCCTCGCGGGTCTCCTCGCCGTCGCCGACCCGGTCCGCCCGACGAGCGCGGAGGGGATCCGCCGCCTCGTCGCGCTGGGGGCCGAGCCGGTGATGCTCACGGGCGACGTGGAGCGCGCCGCGCGCGCCGTCGCCGCCGAGGTGGGGATCACGCGGGTGCTGGCGGAGGTGAAGCCCGACGGCAAGCTCGCGGCGGTCGAGGCGCTGCGCGCGGAGGGGCGCGTGGTGGCGATGGCCGGCGACGGGCTCAACGACGCCCCCGCGCTCGCCGGCGCCGACGTCGGCATCGCCATGGGCACCGGCACCGACGTGGCGATCGAGGCCGGCGCGATCACGCTCATGCGCAGCGACCTGCGCGGCGTCGCCGACGCGCTCGGCCTCGCGCGCGCCACCATGCGCGTGATGCGCCAGAACCTCTTCTGGGCGTTCGCCTACAACGTGGTGATGGTCCCGGTGGCGATGGGCGCGCTCTACCCGGTCGCGGGGCTGCGCCTCACCCCGGCCATGGCCGCCGCGGCGATGGCGCTGAGCAGCGTCACCGTCGTCACCAACAGCCTCCGCCTGCGCCGCTGGGCGCCGGCCCGTCCCCGGAGCGCGTGACCCCATGACGACCCCCGATCCCGGCACCGTCGCCTGCGCCTGCGGCGGCGCCGCGGCCGGCCCCGGCGGCCACGCCCTCGGCGTGGACCCCGCGATCAAGAAGTCGGTACTGACGCGCCTGCGCCGCATCGAGGGCCAGGTGCGCGGGCTGCATCGGATGGTGGAGGAGGAGCGCTACTGCGCCGACGTGCTGGTGCAGGTGGCCTCGGTGCAGGAGGCGCTCCGCGGCGCCGCGCGCGAGCTGCTGCACAACCACCTGCGCCACTGCGCCGCGAGCGCGATCCGCTCGGGCGACCCGGCGGCCGCCGATGCGATGTACCGGGAGCTGGTGGAGCTCTTCGACCGCCACGCGGGCTGACGCGCGTCAGGCCGCCGGCAGCGGCATCGCCGGCGCCTCGCCGGGCGGCGGTGGTTCGGGCGGCGGCGCCTCGACGTCCGCCGTGCCGATCGCGCGCGCGGCCCACCCGGCCGCGAGCACCACGAGGGTCCCGCCGAGCGCAGCACCCAGGGCTGCGCCGGGCCACGCGCGCGCGAGCAGCACCTGCAGGAGCCCCGCGAGCGCGGCGGTGGCCGTCGCGACCGGGATCGTGGCCGGGTCGCGCGTGAACACGCCGCGCAGCAGCGCGATCGCCACCAGCGCGCCGATCGCGCCCGAGAGCAGCCACCCCCCGAGCAGCGACGCGCCCGGCGTGCCGGCGAAGCTCGCGCCCGCGAGCGCCACGAGGAGCAGCGCGCCACCCTGCCTGCGCGTCCAGCCCGCCGTGAAGTGCACCAGGTACCCCGCGAAGGCGAGGAGCGCGACCGTCGTGAGCACCCAGGCGAGCAGCGTCGCCACGGCGCTGCCCAGCACCGGCACCGCCGTGTCGAGCGCCGCCACCGACGGGAAGTCGGGACCGCGCGCCCGCGACACGAGCGCGGCCGCGCCCCGGGTCCCGGCGAGGGCGAGGCCGGCGCCGATCCCGGCGGCGAGGGGCAGCCGCGGCCCGCGCCCCGCACCCGCCGCCGCGAGCCACGTCGCGGCCATCCCGCCAGAGAGCCCGCCGAGCGCCGCCAGCAGCAGCGCGCCGATCCCGAGCCCCGCCACGCCGATCGCCGCCTGCAGGCGGTACGGCTGCGCCGTCGTGAACCCCGCCTCGAGCGAGGGGAAGTCGTTCGCGAGCCGCAGCGCGCCGAGCACGAAGAGGGCGGCCGCGAGCCGGAGCGCGAGCCGCCGGGCGAAGAGCCCCCGGCTCCACGCCACGACCGCCGACACGACCGAGGTGCCGAAGACGGCGAACGGCAGGATCAGCGCGAGCGCGCCCAGCGCCGTGCGCAGCGGCGCCTCGGCGCGCTGCGCGCGCTGCCACGCCTCTGGCACGAAGACGAAGCGGAAGATGTCGGCCAGCTCGCCGCCGGCGACGCCGACCTGGATGCGGCGCTCGCCCTCCGGGAGCACCGGCGCCGTCGTGTCGCGAAAGGTGAAGCTCCAGTCGGTGCGCGCGGGCCGCTTCTGCGGCGCCGCCGAGACCTCCACGAGCTGCCGCGCGTCGAGGTCGTACTCGATGCGCAGCGCGCGGTGCGCGACCTCGCGCGCCGCCGCCTCGTCGAGCAACGGGCCCTCGCGCGCCTCCGGCAGCCGGTGCTCGTAGCGCCAGACCGCCCCGGTGGCCGTGAGCGACACCCGCCACTCCTCGGCGCGCTCCGCCACGTCGCCGTCGAACGAGACGACCCGCACCTCCCAACCGGGGCCGCGGATGTCGCGCCCCAGCACGTCGGCATAGCGCGCCGGGCCCGCGGTGCGCCACACGAAGCTCGTCGCCTCGCCGGTGGTGGCATCCACGCGCGCGAGCCAGCGCCACTCCGGCCCGGGCCGCACGCCCCGTGCCTCCAGCTCGCGCCGCGCCACGGCGATCGCGCCCGCGCGGTCGAGCCGCACCGCCGGCGCCGGGAAGGCCCCGAGCGCGGCGGCCACCGCGACGGCGAGCCCCGCGGCCCCGAGACCGACGGCGGTGCGCGTCATCCACGCCGGCGCCGCGCCCGGCGCCACCGCCGGCACCACGACGGGCCCCGGCTCGCCCGCGGTCGCGGCGCCGGCGACGGCCACCGAGGGCACCGGCGGCGCCGCCACCCACCCCGCGTTGCGCAGGCGGTCCGGCAGCTCCTGCCATGCGCCAGCGCGCAGGCGGTGGTACAGCACCACCAGCAGGGGCACCGCGATGCACGTCGCCGCGAGGAACTGCGACGCCCAGATCCCCGGCGCGCGCGACACCCAGACCGGGATCGCCATCAGCACCGCGTCGTACACGTAGTGCATCACCGCGGCCGGCACGAGGCCGTAGGCGAGGTACAGGCCGCCGAAGGCGAAGGACGGGAGGATCAGCTCCACGACGCGCGCCCAGGCGGGCTGCGCGGGGTAGTTGGCGTGGCCGGCCGCGAAGATGACCGCCTGCAGCACGAAGGCGACCGCGATCCACGCGCGCCGGTGGCCCAGCCGGTCGCCGATGAGCGCGGCGCCGGCGAGGGGCACGGCCCGGAAGAGGCACTCCTCCCAGAACCCGGCCTGCGCCGCCAGCGCGACCGGCGGGAGCCACGGCGCCCATCCCGCGACCGCGTCGGGCGAGACGAGCGTGTCGCTCGGGTTCCACCATCCCCACTCGCGCTGCGAGACCCACGCGAGGCCCACCTGGTAGAGGAGGAAGACGCCGACGAGGGCGTAGCCCGCGAGCGTGCGCCCGAGCAGCGCCGGTGTCGGCGCCGCCTCGCGGCTCCACGCGTGCCACAGCCGCGGGTGCGCCCCGAACGCGAGGCGCGTGAGCCCCTCGGCCACGGCGAAGCTCAGCGCCAGCATCAGCACGTTGCCGACCAGCAGCGCGACGCCGCCCAGCGCCTGCTCGGCGAGCCAGCCGCCGACCGGCTTCGCGGTGTCGTAGCCGAGCCAGAGCAGCGGGAACTGGCTCACGGCCGCGGCGGCCCCGAGCCCCGCGATGAACAGCGCGAAGCGGAACGCCGGCCGCCAGTCGAACGCGCGGCGGCGCAGGAGCACGAAGGTGCCCACCCCGCACCCCGCCACGCCGTACAGGAGCAGGATGGCGAACGACGAGGCCGTCGCGATCCCGTCGTTGGCCGAGCGCATCTCGGCGTAGCGCCGCGCGAACGCCTCCGGGACCGGCACCGTGCGCGAGAGCTCGCTGAAGCGGTCGCCGCTCACGCGGAGCCGCAGCCGCACCGGCGCCGCCCCGATCGTGGTGTCGGGGCGCTCGTAGGTGATCGTGTGGTCCACGCGCCCGCCGGGCCGCGTCTCCTGCGCCTGCTCCGCCAGCCGCCACCGGGCGAGGTCCACCCCCCAGTCGGCGGCGGCGAGCGAGTCGGCGAGCGCCTTCGCCTGCACCGCGCCCAGCGCCGGGCCGGGCTCCGCCTCCGGGAGCGTCTCGAGGAAGCCCCAGGGCTCGCCGGCGGCGGTGAAGGTCACCCACGTCTCGCGCGTCTCCCCCTCGCGGAAGTGGCGCACGCGCCAGGTGTACGGCGCCACCACCGCGCCGTCGAGCAGGCGGGCGAAGGCGGCCTTGCCGCCCAGCTCGAGCTCGACGTAGGTCTGCAGCGAGTCGTCCACCCCGAACGTGGCGGCCTGCCGGTAGGCGCCGCCGGGCCCCCAGCCGCGCGCGTCGGCGAGCGCCCGCGCCCGCGCGAGCGCCTGCGCGCGGTCCATGCGCAGGTCGAGCGAGACGATCGGGAAGACCTGCGTGAACCAGCGGCTCGCCGCGACCCCCGCGGCGAGCCCCGCCGCCAGCAGCAGGATCCACGACGCGCGCCGGGACCGCACGTCAGTCGTGCAGCAGGTAGGCGAAGATGAGCGGCGCCACGATCGTGGCGTCCGACTGGATCATGAACTTCGGCGTGTCCACGTCGAGCTTGCCCCACGTGATCTTCTCGTTGGGCACCGCGCCGGAGTACCCGCCGTAGCTCGTCGTGGCGTCGGAGATCTGCGCGAAGTACCCCCAGAACGGCACGTCCTCCATCCGGAGGTCCTGCACCATCGCCGGGACCGCGCAGATCGCGAAGTCCCCCGCGATCCCCCCCCCGATCTGGAAGAAGCCCACGCTCGGCGCCTCGAGCACCGCCGGCCCGCCCTTCGCGCGCGCCTTGGCGTCGTTGTAGCCGCTCGCCTCGAGGTACCAGCGCATCAGGTGCTCCATCTGCTCGGTGCCCGTCTTCACGCACTGATGGTGCGGCACCTCGCCCCGGAAGACCGCGGCGGCGAACATGTTGCCGGTCGTCGAGTCCTCCCACCCCGGGTGGTACACCGGGATCCCCGCCTCCCAGGCCGCGAGGAGCCACGAGTTCTCCGCCGGGATCTGGTAGAACGGCTCCATCTTCCCGTCGGCGAAGATCTCCTGCAGGAACTCCGACTCGAACCTGCGCTCGCCGCGCTCGCACGCCCCCTTCCAGACCTCCAGCAGCCGCCGCTCGAGGTGGCGCATGATCGTCTCGGGGATCGCCGTGTCGGTGACGCGGTTGTACCCCGCCTCGTACAGCGCCTTCTCGTCGGCCACCGAGAGCGCGCGCCAGTCCTCGATGATCCGGTAGTCGTTGTAGGCGAGGAGGTTGAAGAGGTCCTCCTCGAGGTTCGCGCCGGTGCAGCTGATCGCGTGCACCTTGCCCGCGCGGATCATCCGCGCGAGGAGCTTGCCGAGCTTCGCGGTGCTCATCGCCCCCGCCAGGGTGACGAGCATCTTGCCGCCCGCCTGGAGGTGCGCCTCGTACGCCCGCGCGGCCGCCACCGTCTCGCGCGCGTTGAAGTGCAGGAAGTGCTCGTCGAGGAAGGTCCGGATCGCCGCCATCGTCGTCTCCGTCAGAGGTACCGCTGCCGCGTCTCGACGACGACCCGCACCGCGTCGGCCGGGTCGTCGCACACCGTGAACAGCCCCAGGTCGCCGGGCGAGATCATTCCCTCGGCGGCGAGCGTGTCGCGCAGCCAGCCCACCATCGGGCCCCAGAACGCGGAGCCGAAGAGGATCACCGGGAAGTCGCGCACCTTCCCGGTCTGGATCAGGGTGAGCGCCTCGAAGAGCTCGTCGAGGGTGCCGAAGCCGCCGGGGAAGACGATGAACGCGGTGCTGTACTTCACGAACATCGTCTTGCGGACGAAGAAGAACTTGAAGTCGAGCGAGCGCGTCAGGTACGGGTTCGACTTCTGCTCGAACGGCAGCTCGATGTTGCACCCGATCGAGAGCCCGCCCGCCTCGTGCGCCCCCCGATTGGCCGCCTCCATGATGCCGGGACCGCCGCCGCTGAGGACGGGGATCCCCTGCTCGGCCAGCAGGCGCGCGGTCTCGACCGCGGCGGCGTACATCGGCCCGTCGGGCGTCGTGCGCGCCGAGCCGAAGATCGAGACGCCCCCGCGCACGTCGGCGAGGTTGTCGAACCCCCACACGAACTCGCCCACGATGCGGAGCACGCGCCAGCTGTCGGAGATGCGCATCTGCTCCGCCGAGAGCTTCTCCGGCGAGAGCAGGAACGTCTCGTCCTCGGTGGGCCGCTTCGCGTCGGCCATCGTGCGGTACTTCCGGTTGGTCATCGGCGCAGCTGCTCCAGGAGCGCCCGGTGGTCGTCGGGCAGGTTGTAGAAGTACGGGGAGACGCGCACGTGGCCCGGGCGCGCGTCCACGGTGAACCCGGCAGCGGCGAGCCGCGCCACCTCGGCGTGCGGGTCGTCGTGCGGCAGCATCACGATGGCGCTCCGCTCCGCCGCGTGCGGCGCCACCCGGGGCCGCAGCCCCTGCGCGCGCGCCCCCTCGATCAGGTCCTCGCTCAGCGCGTGCGTGACCCGCCGCACCTCCTCGAGCCCCACCGCCTCGAGCACCTCGAGTCCCCCGAGCTGCGCGTACACGGGCAGGAGCGGCGGGGTGCCAAGCTCCAGCCGGCGCGCGTCGGCGTGCCGCACCAGGTGCCGCGGGTCGAAGCGGAACTGCTCCGCGTGCGCGAACCACCCGGTCGCCGCGGGGTGCAGCGTCGGCAGCAGGTCGCGCCGCGCGTAGAGGAAGGCGACCCCCGTGCCGCCGAGCAGCCACTTGAGGCCGCCGCCGCAGTAGAAGTCCACCCCCGCGGCGTGCACGTCCACCGGCACCTGCCCCGCGCCCTGGTAGCCGTCCACCAGGCAGCGCGCGCCGCGCGCGTGCGCGAGCCGCGCGATCGCCCCGATGTCCTGGATGGCGCCGGTGGCGAAGAAGACGTGGCTCGTGGCGACGAGCGCCGTGCGGTCGTCGATCGCGCGCTCGTACAGCTCGAGCGGGACCGTGACGCCGTCGGGGCTCTCCAGCACCTCCACCTCGACGCCCTGCCCCGCCCGCGCGAGCCACTGGTACGCGATCGTCGGGAAGTCGAGCGCCGTGACCACGACCTTCGGCCGCCGGCCGTGGTCGAGCGTGCTCGCCACGGTCGTGAGCGCCGTGGAGATGCACGGATGCAGCGCGATCTCGTCGGCGTCGGCGCCGATGACGCGGCCGTAGCCGGCGCGCAGCTCGGCGAGCGCGGCCCACCAGGTGTCGTACCAGGCGGCCGCCCCGCGGGCCTCCCAGAGGTCGAGGTGCTCCAGCACCCGCTCGCGCGAGCGGCGCGCGAGCGCGCCGAGGGAGCACGAGTTGAGGTAGGTGCGCTGCCGGAAGATCGGGAACTCGTCGCGCCAGCGCAGGCTCACCGGCGATGCCACCGCCGCCGCCGTCACCGCGCCCGCTCCCGCTCGGCGAGGCGCGGCGCCACGACGCGCAGCGCGGCGCAGGCGGCTCCGTACCCGTTGTCCACGTTCACGACCACCACCCCCGGCGCGCAGCTCGCGAGCGCCGCGTGGAGCGCCGCGCGCCCCTCGGCCGCCACCCCGTAGCCCACCGAGGTGGGCACCGCGATCACCACCCCGCCCACCAGCCCGCCCACCACGCTCGGCAGCGCGGCGTCCATCCCCGCCACCACGATGACCACCGCGTGGCACCGCAGCTCGGCCTCGTGGCGCAGCAGCCGCCAGAGCCCGGCGACGCCCGCGTCGATGATCACGCGCGCCCCCTGGCCGTGGTAGGCGAGGGTGCGCTGCGCCTCGCGCACCACCGCCAGGTCCGACGTGCCCGCGGACACGATCGCCACCGACGGCTCGCCGGCCGGCTCGACGAGCTCGCCCAGGATCGCCGTGCGCGACAGCGGGTCGTAGTCGAGCAGCGCCCGCTGCTCCTCGGGCAGCTGCGCGTGGCGGTCGGCGTCGAGGCGGGTGAGCAGCAGGCGGCCCTGGCGCGCCTGCACGTGCGCGACGATGGCGGCGACCTGCGCCGCCGTCTTCCCCGCGGCGTACACCGCCTCGTCGAAGCCGAGACGCGCCTCGCGGTCGTGGTCGAGCGTGAAGTCAGTCATGCACGGGGAGGAGGACGGCGCTGCCGCGCCGGTAGGGGACGAGGTGCGCGGGCCGGTCGCTGCCGTGCAGGGCGGCGCGCCGCGCCACCCGGTCGAGGAGCCGGGCGCGCCCGGCCGCGTCGAGGCGGGCGAGGACCGCGGGCTCGAGCTCCACGTCGAGCCGCGCCGCGCGCACGCGGCACCGCACGGTGCCGGCGCCGGTCAGCGTCGCGACCTCCGCCTCGACCGCCTCCACGAGCGCGAGCAGACCCGGCTCCACGCGCACGCCGGTCTCGAGCCGGCTCGACAGGCAGGGCGAGGCAGGCAGCGCCGCGAGCGCGCCGAGCCCGAGGTCGGCGGCGAGCGCCCGCACCTCGGCCTTGCCGAGCCCCGCCGCGAGCAGCGGGTGGTGCACCCCGGCCTCGCGCGCGGCCACGAGGCCCGGCCGGTAGTCGTCGAGGTCGTCGCGGTTCGCCCCCGAGGCGATCGGCCGCGAGGTGAGGGCGCGGATGGCGCGGTACAGGCTGCTCTTGCAGAAGTAGCAGCGGTCCACCGGGTTGGCCCGGTACGACGCGTCGCCGAACTCGCCCGCGTCGATCACCGCGAGCCGCCACCCCTCGCGGCCCGCGAGCTCCCGCACGCGCGCCGTGGCCGCGCCGGGCACCGCGGGCGACACGGCATGGAACACCTCGACGGAGCCGGGCGCGCGGCGGTGCGCGGCCGTGGCGAGGGTGAGACTGTCCACGCCGCCGCTCACCGCGATGGCGAGCCCCGCGAAGCGGTCGAGCTCGGCGTGGAGCCGCGCGAGCGGCGTGTCGCTCACGGGGTGCGCCCCTCGAGCGCGGCCGACTCCGCGCTCGCGCGCCGCGCCGCACGCGCCGCGCGGTCGCCCGCTGCCGCCACGTCGTCGCTCTCCGCCTTGGCGCTCGGGCCGAGCGGCCGCTCCGCGACCTTCACCCGGGCGTGGTCGCCGTCCACGGGCACCCGCACCGTCTCCCGCGCCAGCGCCTGGCGCCACTCGATGCGCCAGCGCACGCCGAGGGTCGTCGTCTCGCCGAACACGCGGGGCGGGAGCGCCGGCACCGCGTCGGGGCGGGCGAGGATGCGCACCGCGCTCGCGAGGCGGCCCTTCTTGCCGAGGACCGAGGACTGCACCACGTCGAGCACGCCGTCGGTGGCGCGCAGGCGGTCGAGGGCCACGGCCAGGTCCTCGGGGGTCTGGTCGTCCACCTCGAACTCCAGCACCGCGACCGCCTCCGTCGCGGGGGCGCCGGCCAGCGGTGCGTAGAGCGTGGCGCGGAGCACGTTGCTCATTCCGTCGAGCCGCATCGTCCCGAACCCGTGGCCGGTGCGCTCGAGGCGGCCGAGCGTGCCGGCCGGCGCCTGCGACGCGGCGAGGTGCCGCAGGATCGCGGCGCCCGTGGGCGTCACGCGCTCGCCGGGCCGGCCGTCGTCGTGCAGCTCGTAGCCGCGCAGGAGCCACGCGGCGGCGGGAGTCGGCACGGGGAGCGGCCCGTGCGCCGTCACCACCGTGCCGCGCCCCGCCGGCAGCGAGCCCACCGTGCAGCGCGTGATGCCGAGCGTCTCGATGAGCCAGGCGGCGGTCACGATGTCCACCACCGAGTCCCAGCCGCCCAGTTCGTGGAAGCTCACCGATGCCACCGGGACGCCATGCACGGCCGCCTCGGCCTCCGCGAGCAGCGCGAAGATCGCCTGGGCGCGCTGGCGCACCGCCGGCGCGAGCGCGGCGCCCTCGAGCCGCGCGCGGACCTCGCCGTAGGGCACGTGGGCGTGCCCCGGGTCGTGCGCCGCGGGCAGCCGCACGTCGAACCGGTGCCCGCCGAGCGCGTGGTCGCGGTGGGCGACGAGCGCCACCGTCACCTCGGGCGGCACGCCGGCCGCGCGCGCGAGCGCCGCCAGCGCCGGCGCGTGCTCCGGCGCGGCGTCGAGGAGCGCCGCGGCGAACATGTCGCCGGCGATCCCGCCGATCGGGTCGAGGTGGAGATGCATGGCGGACACAAGATACCCACCCGCTGGGAGTTAAGTTGTCGGGCATGTCCGGAGATACCCGGTCGGCCTGGGCGTGGCGGGGCGCGCCGAGCTGGACCGCGCTCGCGGCGTCGCTGGCCACGCGCGCGCTGGTGCGGCCGCGGCTCGCGCTCGACCTCCTGCGCACGGCGTGGGCGTTCCGCCGCCACCGCTGGTGGGCGAAGGCACCGTTCCTGCCGGTGCCCGACCGCGCGTACCTCCGATGGCGCATGTACACCGCGTTCGGCGACGAGGATGCGATCCCGTCGGTGCGGGACGTGGAGCGGTTCGCCCGGTGGCGAAGGGAGACGATGGGCCTGTGACGACACAGCGGCCGGCGCGGGTCGTGGTCCTGGGGGGCGGCTTCGGCGGGGTGAGCGCGGCGCGCGCCCTCGACGACAGCCGCGTCCACGTGACCATCGTGGACCGCCAGAACTACCACCTCTTCCAGCCGATGCTGTACGAGGTGGCGACCGCCGCGCTCTCCTCGACCGAGATCGCGACGGCCATCCGCGGGATGTTCCGCTCGCAGCGGAATGTCGAGGTGCAGCTGGCCGAGGTCACCTCGATCGACGTGAACCAGCGGCAGGTGAGGATGCTGGATGGTCGTAGCATCGACTACGACTATCTCATCTGCGCCCTGGGGCTCCAGACCCACTATTTCGGCAACGACGAGTGGGCGCCGTACGCTCCCGGCCTCAAGACCATCGACGACGCCCTCGAGATCCGCCGCCGCGTCCTGATCGCGTTCGAGCTGGCCGAGGCCGAGGCCGACCCGGTCAAGCGCAACCAGCTCATGACCTTCGTCATCGTGGGCGGCGGACCCACGGGTGTGGAGCTCGCCGGCGCCATCGCCGAGATCGCGCGCTACACGCTCCGCAAGGACTTCCGGCGCATCAACCCGGCGGACGCCAAGATCCTCCTGCTGGAGGGCGGGCCGCGCATCCTCCCGTCGTACCCGCCCGAGCTCTCCGAGCGCGCCAAGCGCGACCTCACCCGGCTCGGCGTGGACGTCCGCCTCGACACGATGGTGCAGGCGATCCGCCGCGAGGCGGTCGTGGCGGGCGGGTGGGTGATCCCGGCCCGCACCGTCATCTGGGCCGCGGGCACCCGCGCCAACCCGGTCCTCGCCTCGCTCGGCGCCGCGCAGGACCGCATGGGCCGCGTGGTCGTCGAGCCCGACGGGTCGGTTCCCGGCCATCCCGAAGTCTTCGTGATCGGCGACGCCGCGCACGTCGCCGACCGTAAGTACGGCGCGCTCCCCGGCGTGGCCCAGGTCGCGATGCAGATGGGCCGCCACGCCGCCCGCTGCATCAAGGCCGACCTCGACGGTCGTCCGCGCGGCGCCTTCCACTACTGGGACAAGGGCCAGCTCGCCGTCATCGGCCGTGGGCACGCGGTCGCCGACATCGGGCGCTGGCACTTCGGCGGCTTCCTCGCCTGGTTCATCTGGGCCTTCGTCCACATCTTCTTCCTCATCGGCTTCCGCAATCGCGTGGTGACGATGCTGGACTGGGCCTGGTCGTACGTCTCCTACCAGCGCGGCTCGCGCATCATCACCGGCACCACGCCGCCCGCGCGACCGGCGCCCGTCGCACCGCCGGTCTCCACGCCCACGCCGGCGCAGGGCACGCCGCTGCGGGCGTGACCCTCCCCGCCGACGCCGTGCGGCGCGAGGCCGAGAGCCTCGGCTTCGCGGCGTGCGGCATCGCGTCGCTCGAGGACCACCCGTGGGCCGCGGCGCTCGACCGCTGGCTCGCGGCCGGCCATGGCGGCACCATGCGCTACCTCCACCGGCAGGCAAGGAAGCGGAAGCGGCCGCGCCTGGTGGACACCGCGGCGCGCGTGGCGGTCGTGGTGCTCGACAACTATTTCGCCGACGCGCCGCGCGCGCCCGGGACGCTGCGCGTCGCGCGCTACGCGCAGGGCGCCGACTACCACGACGCCGTGCTGCGCCGCCTCGCCGCGCTCGGCGGCTTCCTCCGCGCGCACGGCGCCCGCGTCACCCGCCCCTACGTGGACACCGGCCCCGTCCCGGAGCGCGAACTCGCGCGGCGCGCCGGCCTCGGCTGGATCGGCAGGAACACGATGCTCATCCGTCCCGGGCTTGGCTCGTGGACCTTCATCGGCAGCATCTTCACCGACCTCGACCTCGCGCCGGACACGCCCGTCACCGACGACCACTGCGGCACCTGCACCCGCTGCCTCGACGCCTGCCCCACCGGCGCGTTCATTGACGACCGCGTGCTCGACGCGACCCGCTGCCTCTCCTACCTCACGATCGAGTTCAAGGACCCGATCCCCCCGCCGCTCGCCGCCTCGCTCGACGGAAGGGTCTTCGGCTGCGATATCTGCAACGAGGTCTGCCCGTGGAACGTGAGGTTCGCCCAGCCCACGCCGCACCCGGAGTTCGCGCCTCGGACGGCGACCACCACGCTCACGGCCGACGCGCTCGAGCGGATGACGGAGTCCGAGTTCGCCCGCGCCTTCGGTGACACCGCGCTCGTCCGCACCGGCCTCGCCCGCCTGCGCCGCAACGCCAGGGCGGCGACCGGCGATCGCAGCGGCACGGCCTGACTCTTTCCCCTTCCTGAATTCTTCCGCGGCTTCTCCACGGTGCCGCCAGCAGCGACCCGCCCAGCGGCTGCAGCGGTCGCGTGCCAAGGCGTCGTGATTCACGACACCTGGGCGGTGCAGCCAATCGCACTTGGAGCGCATCGCCAACCTCTTGTGCGCAAAGCGCTTCAGGGGTCGCTCCACACCGGCCCTCCAGTTCGGGCGTCACGCGCTGGTCACGAGGATTTCTGGTACGCCCGATGCTCTGTCCATGTGGTTGACGGCCCTCGCTGTCAAACACTTGGACGAACATGCCTCGAATCCACTTCCCGACGTCCGCCTCATCGCAGCGGCGCCACAGCAGCACCGGGCTTGCCCGTCGCGTCGATCCATCGCTCCTGCGGTCGTGGCTGGCCGGCCTCGGCGTGGTAACGCTCAGTCTGGTAAGCGGCTGCGACATCACCGGCCCGACCGAGGCGATCCCTGCCGAGGCGGTGCGGATGAGCCCGCCCGAGAGCTATCGCGAGTGGTATGCGGCGACCGAGGCCTGCTCGGGCCGCAGCGGCAACTTCGACCGGGTCGAGTGGTTCGTGGTGCCTGGGGCGCGGACCTTCCAGACCGAGCAGGGCGAGAAGATCGCGCTCTGGATCCGCCACGGCGAGCGCCGGCACATCGTGGTCGCCGAGGACTGGATGAACGACCCCTTCGTGGTGCAGCACGAGGTCCTGCACGACCTGCTGAACGTCGGAGGCCATCCCCAGGAGTACTTCGTGGAGCGGTGCCAGTTGACCTGGGAGTCGCGGCAGGGCGGCCCGTCGCAGGCCGTCCACGTCGCCGGTCGAGACGCGCACTTCTAGCCGCACGCGGTTCCCCCGGAGGGCGGTGATCGCCCCCTGAGTCCCCCGCCCGGCCCGCCCCATGGCGAGCCGGGCGGCGGGCTTTCGGGGACCCGCGGCGTGCTCAGTCCTTCACGTACGAGCGCTTCTCGGCCACGCGCCTGTCGCGCACGCGGAACAGGTCCACCCCGCGCACGTGGCCGGGGACGCCGTCGCGCACCCAGTGCTAGGTCCACCGCACCACGGCGCGATCACCGGCCGCGAAGAGTTCCTCCGTCTCGAACCGCGCGGGGGTCAGGCCGCGGCAGGCGCGGGGACGGGGGCCTCCCGCCCGTACACGAGCCGCTTCGCGAGTTCCGTCGCCGCGACGTAGAGCGCCGTGATCCCCAGGAGCACTGCGAGGAGGCTCGGGGACACCGGCACGAACCCGAACAGCCCGGCGTACGGCAGCCACGGGATGGCGAGCGTGAGCCCGGCGAGCACGAGGCTCAACACGAGCAGGAGGCGCCCCGGCCGGCTGCGGTAGAAGGGCCGCCGCGTACGCACCACGAGCGCGACCACGAGCTCCGTCAGCAGCGACTCGATGAACCAGCCCGTGCGGAAGAGTGGCGGGGCCGCGTGCAGCACCCGCAGCAGGAACCCGAAGGTGAGGACGTCGAACACCGAGCTCACGACGCCGAACAGCAGCATGAACCGGCCGATGAACCCCACGTCCCAGCGCCGGGGCCGCGCCACGAGCTCGGGGTCGACGCTGTCGCCGGCGAGGCCGAGCGCGGGGATGTCCGACAGGAAGTTGTTGAGCAGGATCTGCGAGGCGAGCAGCGGCAGGAAGGGCAGGAAGAGCGACGTCAGCGCCATGCTCAGCATGTTGCCGAGGTTGGCGCTCATGGTGGTGAGCACGTACTTCAGGGTGTTCGCGAAGCACCGTCGCCCTTCCTCGATCCCGCGGCGGATCACGTCGAGGTCGCGCCGCAGCAGCACGAAGTCGGCGGCCTCGCGCGCCACGTCCACCGCCGACTCCACCGAGAGGCTCGTGTCGGCGGCGTGCATCGCGGGCGCGTCGTTCACGCCGTCGCCCAGGAAGCCGACGACGCGCCCGCGCGCGCGCAGGGCGCGGACGATCCGCTCCTTCTGGCTCGGATCCACCTCGACGAAGAGGTCGGTCGCCTCGACGCGCCGCGCGAGCGCCGAGTCGTCGAGCCCGGCGAGCTCCCGCCCGGTCAGGAGTTGCTCCGCCCGCAGCCCCACCAGTCCCGCCACGTGCTGCGTCACGAGCCTGGAATCGCCCGAGACGACCTTGATCGCCACGCCGAGGGTCGCGAGGTCGGCGACGGCGCGTGGCACGCCCGCCTTCGGCCGGTCGAGGAAGGTCAGGAACCCCTGCAGCACCAGCTCCCGCTCGGCGTCGCGGTCGAGCACCACCCCCGCATGCGGCCGTGCGTCCGCCACCGCCACCACGCGGATGCCCGCCGCGCTCCAGGCGTCGCAGCGCGCCTCGATCGCGTGCCGGACCGTCGCGTCGAGCGGGCGGCCGTCGGCCAGGCGGCTGCAGGCCGCCAGCACCGGCGCCACCGCGCCCTTCGTCACGAGGTGGGGACCCGCGCCGCCCTCCACGAGGATGCTGACCCGTTTCCGCTCGAAGTCGAACGGCAGCTCGCCCAGCTTGCGCACTCCCTCGAGCTCGGGCGTGTGCGCCGCGACCACCGCGTCGTCGAGCGGGCTCGCCAGCCCGGTCGCGAGCGCGGCGTTCAGCGCCGCGAGCTCGAGGACGCCGGTCGAGGGGCGGCCATCGGCATCGAAGCTGCCGTCGAGCCGCACGACCCCTTCCGTGAGCGTGCCCGTCTTGTCGATGCAGAGCACGTCCATGCTGCCGAGGTTCTCGATCGCGCTCAGGTGGCGCACCAGCACGCCGCCCTTGGCCATGAGCGACGCGCCGCGGGCGAGGTTGATGCTCAGGATCGCCGGGAGCAGCTCCGGGCTCAGCCCCACCGCGAGCGCCACGGCGAAGAGCAGCGTCTCGACGGCGGGCCGCCCGCGGAGCACGTGGACCGCGAGGACGAAGAGCACGAGCGCCACCATGGACGCGGTCAGCAGGTAGCTGAACCGTCGCAGCCCGAGGTCGAACTCCGTCTCCGGCGGGTGCTCGGCGAGCCGGCTGGCGATCCCCGCGAACAGGGTGGCCCGGCCGGTGGCCACGACGACGCACCGCGCCGTGCCGCTCCGCACGTTGGTGCCGAGGAAGACGCAGTTCGTGCGCTCGGGGAGAGGAGCGTCCGGGTCGGCCTCGCCGGGACCCTTCTCGACCGGGAACGCCTCGCCGGTGAGCGCCGTCTCCGCCACGAAGCAGTGGGTCGCCTCGAGCACCCGCGCGTCGGCGGGGACGAGGCTCCCCGCCGCCAGGACCACGACGTCGCCCGGCACGACCTCGTCCACGGGGACCTCCCGCACCGCGCCGTCGCGCAGCACGCGGCTGCGGGTCTGCACCTGCGCGCGCAGGCCGGCGAGGGCGGCGTCGGCCTTCCGCTCTCGCGAGACGGTGGTCCCCACCGTCGCCACCACGATCCCGGCGACGATCACGGCGTCGGTCCACTCGCCGCTCCACGCGGAGACCGCGGCCGCGGCGAGCAGGATGAGCAGGAGCGGGTTGCGCCCCTGGACCAGCAGCACCGCGAGCCCGGAGCGGCGGCGGCGGGTGTCGAGCGCGTTCGGCCCATGCCGCACGAGCCGGGCCGCGGCCTCCGCGCTCGACAGCCCGTCGCGGGACGTGCCGAGTGCCGCCAGGAGCGCGTCGGCCGGCTGGCTCCAGAAGGCGCTGGTGGCGGGAGGCGGGGCCATCACCCGAAAGCTAGACCCGGTCCCGGCTCCGGCGCGGAGGCCGAAACCGGGCTGCCCCCGCGCCGTAGGCACCTCCGTCGCCCACCGGAGTCTGCATGGAGGCCCTCCTCGACCGGCTGCATGCCGCGGCCCGCGCGCACCCCGTGCTGCAGCGCCTCGCCATCATCGCGCGCATCCTCCTCGCGCTCGCGTTCATCCCCACCGCACTCGTCAAGGTGCAGGGGCTCCCCTTCACCGTGCTGAGCCCCGACACGCCGGTCGGCGGCTTCTTCGACGCGCTGCACCGCTCGGGGGCGTACTGGCGCTTCATCGGCTGGAGCCAGCTCGCGGCGGGGGCGCTGCTGCTCGTGCCGCGCACCGGCACGCTCGGCGCGCTGCTCTACTTTCCCATCATCCTGAACATCTTCGTCATCACGGTGGCGCTCCGCTTCACCGGCACGCCGGTGATCACGGGCCTCATGCTCCTCGCCTGCACCTTCCTGCTCTGCTGGGACTACGACCGCCTCAAGGCCGTCCTCTGGCCGAGGTCGGGCGTCCCCGCGACCGCACCGGTTCGCCTCGGCGCCCTCGAGCGCGCGGGCTACGCGCTCGGCACGGTCGCCGGCCTGGGAGCGCTCCTGTGGACGCGCGGCTTCGTCTCGATGCCCGTGCTGCGACTCTCGCTCGCGGCGGGCGCGGTGGCACTGCTGCTCGTGCTGGCCGACTGGGGACGCCTCGCGCGCGCCGCGTGCCACGTCGCCACCGCGGAGGGCTGAGCGGGCACGGCTGGCTCCGGGCGGGGGCCTGCCCTATCCTGCGGGAGCGCAACGAGTCCTTCCCCCGGGAGCGCCGTGCCCCCATGCCGCTGGTCACCCTCGACGACGACATGCGCGCGGTGGTCGCCGCCGCGCACCTCTGCTTCGCCGCGACCGTGGGCCCCGACGGGCGCCCCAACTGCTCCCCCAAGGGGACGATCCGCGTCTGGGACGCGCACCACCTCTACTTCCTCGACATCGCCTCGCCGCGCACCCGGGCGAACCTGCAGGCGAACCCCGCGATCGAGCTGAACGTGGTGGACGAGCGGTCGCGCCGTGGCTACCGCTTCGCCGGCCGTGCCATGCTGCACGAGGGGGACGCGCTCGCCGGCGAGGCGGCCCAGCGCGTCTTCGACGAGGAGGGGACGACCTACCCGGTGCACGCGGTCGTCGTCGTGGCGGTGGAGCGGGCCGACGCGCTCGTCTCGCCCGGCTACGCGCACGTCGCCGACGAGGTCGCGATGCGCGCCCACTGGAAGCGCCGCCGCCCGCCGCTCGACCGGGCCTTCGAGCGCCACCTCAAGCTGCGCGGTCCGTGGCCCGGCACGCCGGCCAGCCCGTGACCCGCAGGGAGCTGCCATGACCGCGACCCACGCGTTCACCATCCGTCCCGCCACGCCGCACGACGAGCGGGCGCTCCTCGACCTCACCGACCGCCTCGCCGACTTCGACGTGCCGGCGTGGCGCACGGCACGCCAGATCGCCGAGGCCGACCACGAGATCCTGCGGGAGGCCCTGCACCATCCCGCCTCCGAGCGCCTGGTCGTGGTCGCGGAGGACGCGGGCGGCCATCCGCTCGGCTGCCTGCTCGCCACCACGCGCACCGACTACTTCACCGGCGCGCCGCACGCCCACGTCGAGGTGCTCGCCGTGGCGGAGCGCGCACAGGGGCGCGGGATCGCGCGCGCGCTCATGGCGGAGGCGGAGGCGTGGGCCCGCGCCCGTCGTTACTCGAGCATCACGCTCAACGTCTTCGAGCGCAACGCGCGCGCCCGCGGGCTCTACGAGCACCTCGGCTACGCGCCGGAGACCATCAAGTACGCCAAGCAGCTCCCGGAGCCGAACCACCCATGAGCGTCGCCCGGCCCGTCCCCGTCGTCACCCTCGAGGGAGCCCGCGCCCTCGTCGCCGCCGGCGAGGCGGAGGCGCGCCGGCGCGGCTGGACCGTCGCCATCGCGGTGGTGGACCCCGCGGGGGGCCTCGTCTGCTTCGCCTGCCTCGACGGCACCCAGCCCGCGAGCCAGGAGATCGCGATCGCGAAGGCGCGCACCGCCGCCCGCTTCAAGCGGCCCACCAAGGCGCTCGAGGATGGCGCCGCGGGCGGGCGGCCCGGGCTGCTCAGCCTCCCGGGCGCGCTGCTGCTCGAGGGGGGCCTGCCGATCCTCGTGGACGGCCAGGTCGCGGGCGCGATCGGGGTGAGCGGGATGACCTCGGCGGAGGACGGCGTCATCGCCGCCGCCGCGCTCGCGGCCGCCGGCTGACGATGGACGCCCGCCGCGCCGAGGAGCTGGCGAACGCGCTCACGCACGGCGCGGGATTCGTGCTGAGCCTCATCGGCGTCCCGGTGCTGATCCTCGCCGCGGTCGCGCGCGGCGACGCGTGGCAGGTGGCCGGGTGCAGCGTCTTCGGGGCCTCGCTCGTGGCGCTCTACGCCACGAGCACCATCTACCATGCCGTCCCCGGCGAGGCCGCCCGGCGCCGGCTGCAGGTGCTCGACCACGTCGCCATCTACCTGCTCATCGCCGGCACGTACACCCCCTTCACCCTCGGCGTGCTCCGCGGCGCGTGGGGGTGGACGCTCTTCGGGATCGTCTGGGCCCTCGCGGCGGTCGGCATCGTCTTCAAGCTCGTGCTCGGCATGCGCTACCCGCGCGTGAGCGTCGCGGGCTACGTGCTGATGGGCTGGCTCGCCGTCGTCGCCGCGAAGCCGATGGCCGACGCGCTGCCGCGGGCGGGGATGGCGTGGGTGGTCGCCGGCGGGCTCCTCTACACCGCGGGCGTCGGCTTCTTCCTGTGGGAGCGGCTGCGCTTCGCGCACGCCGTCTGGCACCTCTTCGTGCTGGCGGGCAGCATCTGCCACTTCTGGGCGGTGCTGGCGTACGCGCTGCCCGCGCTCGGCTGAGCGCCGGCGCCGCGCGCGGCCCGGCTCAGGGGCGCTCCCGCTCGGGCCGCGTCGCGAGGTAGGCCCGCCCCCGCTCCATCAGCGCCACGAAGCCCGCCTCGTCGCCGCGCTCCACCACCTCGCGGAGCCGCGCCACCGCGTCGGCGAGCGCCGCGAGCGACGCGCCGCCGTAGTCGTTGAGCCGCTGGATCTCGTAGTAGAGCCGCGGGTTCTCGGCGGCGACGCGCGACGCCACGGCGAGCTGCGCCTCGAAGGTGGTGCTCGAGAGCCGAGCCAGGCCGGTCGCCGGCTCGCCGCTGTCGGCGAGCGCGGTGAAGAAGGCGATGTTGAGCGCGTGCGAGAGCCCGAGGATGAACGCGACCACCCGGTCGTGGCTCTCGAGGTCCATCCGCACCACGGTCGCCATCGTCGAGGCGAAGAGCGCCTCCACGGCGGCGGTCGCCGCGGGCACGCCGAGGTCCACCAGCACCACGTGCCGGCCCGAGAGGAGCGAGGTGTCGGGTCCGAACATCGGGTGCACCGAGGCCGCCGCGACGCCGGCCGCCACCAGCGCCCGCAGCGCGTCGCGCAGCGGCGACTTGAGCGAGCCGAGGTCGAACACCACGCCCGGCGGGCGGCGGGCGGCCAGCTCGTGCAGGATCGCGGCGGTGGCGCCGAGGGGCGAGGCCACCACGATCAGGTCGTGCGCGAGGTCCGAGGTGCGCCAGTCGGCGCGCCAGGGGCCGTCGCCCGCGGGGCGCACCGGGTCCGCGACCTCGACCGCGTACCCCTGCGACGCGAGGAAGCCGGCGAACCAGCCGCCCATGCGGCCGCTGCCACCGATCACCAGCGCGCGCCGGCCGCTCCCGCCGCCGCGCGCCGTCACGCGCTGGCGCTCCTGCACCGTGAGCGACGACTCGATCAGCAGCCGCACCAGCGCCTCGCCCGTGGCGGGGGCCACGCCGAAGGTCTCCGCCAGCGCCCGCGCCCGGCCGAGCACCTCCTTCTCCTGCGCGAAGTCGCGGAGCGCGCTCGCCTCGCGGTCCTTCAGCGCACCGATCGCACGGGCCAGCTCCTGCCGGCGGGCGACGAGCGCCAGCAGGTCGCGGTCCACGGCGGCGATCGCGTCGCGCAGCGCGGCGAGCGAGTCGGGGATGTCGGCGGGCACCTGGCGTCCTCCGGCGCGGGCGGAGCCGAACGATCGCCCGGCCCGCCCGGCGCGTCCACCGGCGGCGCGACCCCCCTATCTTGGGGCGTTCCCGGAGGGCCGACCGATCCACCGCTCGCAAGGACCCCGTTCGTGCGCCTGCTGTCCCGACTCGCGTTCGCCGTGCCGTTCCTCCTCGCCGCCTGCTCCGACTCCACGGGTACCGACGTGCCGACCATCGAGACCACGACCTTCGCCGCCGCCCTGGGCGTGGATCTCCCCGCGTCCACCCGCACCACCACCGGGCTCTACTATCGCGACCTCGCGGTGGGCACCGGCGCGACGGTCGCCGCGGGCCAGACGATCGCCGTCCGCTACACCGGGTGGCTCGCCAACGGCACGCAGTTCGACGGCACCGCCCCCGGCGGGCCGACCGCGAGCTTCCGCATCGGCGTGGGACAGCTCATCGCCGGCTGGGACCAGGGGATCCCCGGGATGCGCGTCGGCGGGCGCCGGCAGCTCATCCTGCCGCCCGCGCTCGGCTACGGCGCCCAGGGCAGCGGCCCGATCCCTCCCAACGCGATCCTCGTGTTCAACGTCGAGGTCGTGAGCGCCCAGTGACGGTTTCCCCGGGTGACGTGGCCCCGCCCTTCGAGCAGGCGCTCCGCGTCGGCCACGCCGACATCGACGAGCTGGGGCACGTGAACAACGTGGTGTACCTGCGGTGGGTGCAGGACGTGGCGATCGCGCACTGGCGCGCGCTCGCCACGCCGGCGCAGCAGGCGGCGTACGCCTGGGTGGTGATGCGCCACGAGATCGACTACGAGGCGGCCGGCGTGGAGGGTGACGAGCTCGTGCTGCGCACCTGGGTCGGCGTCGCGTCGGGGATCACCTTCGAGCGGCACACCGAGATCGTGCGCGCGCAGGACGGGCGCCGCCTCGCGCGGGCGCGCACCCTCTGGTGCCCCGTGGACGCCCGCACCGGCCGGCCCTGCCGCGTGGACCGCGAGGTCCGGGCGCGCTTCTCGGTGCCGGCGCCCGCGTGACCCCTTGTCGGAGGAGGAAGCCGTGATGCGTCAGGTCCGGTCGTGGATGCTCGTCGCGGCGGTCGCGGCGGGGACGGCGGCACCGCTCGCCGCCCAGACCCGTGCCGCCCGCGTCCTCACCGCGGAGGGGGCGCAGCGCGCCCTCGCCGCGGCGGTGGCCGAGGCGACGCGGCAGCAGTGGGCGGTCTCGATCGCGGTGGTGGACGCGGCGGGCGAGCTGCTCGCGTTCGTGCGGCTCGACGGCGCGGCCGTCAGCACGGTGGAGAACGCGCGCGGCAAGGCGCGCACGGCGGCCCGCTGGCGGCGGCCGACGCGCATGCTCGACTCCGCCATCGGCGGCGGGCGCGTGCAGATCCTCGGCTTCGACGGGATCACGCCCATCGAGGGCGGCGTCCCGATCGTCGTCGAGGGGGCGGTGGTGGGGGCGGTCGGGGTGAGCGGCGTCACCTCGGCGCAGGACGCCGTGGTGGCGCAGGCCGGGGCGGCCGCCGTCACGCCGTGACGGCTGGCCCGCCCGGCTCGACGTGCGTCAGTCGCGCGACTTCTTCCACTTCCGCCGGCGCGCGGCGGCTTCCTTCAGCTTCCGCGCGGCGCTCGGCTTCTCGTAGTGCCGCCGCTGGCGCAGCTCCTTGAGGATGCCCGACTTCTGGATCTTCCGGCGGAACGCCTTGATGGCGAACTCGATCCGGTCGGACTCGTCCAGCACGATCTCGACCATCGTCACCCCTGCGTGAGGTCGCGGAAAAGGCGAGGCCGGCCCGCCCGTGGCGAACCGGCCCTCGCGGTTACGGCGTCAGTCGGTCGTGAGCGGCACGCGCTCAGGCGCCGATCTTGATCACGTTCTCGGCCGCCGGGCCCTTCTGGCCCTGGACGATCGTGAACTCCACGCGCTCGCCCTCGGCGAGGCTGCGGAACCCCTTCGACTGGATCGCCGAGTGATGGACGAAGCAGTCCTTCTCGCCGTTCTCGGGGGTGATGAAGCCGAAGCCCTTCGCGTCGTTGAACCACTTCACGGTGCCGGTCGTACGCATTGCTGAACCACTCCTTCGGTGCGGTGTAATCGGGAGTCCGGTCCAGGCCGTGCGCGCCGACTACGTGGTGATGTGGGCCAGCCGCCCTCGCGGCGTGCCCGGTCGCGGCGGACAGCACGTGCCATCGCCGCGTGCGAGGGCTCCGCAACAAAAGAGGGCCAGCGCGAAGCCAGCCCTCGACGTGCCGCCGGAACCCGTGCGCGATCGTCCGCGCACTTCTCGCAGCCACTACGGTAACCCCTTGGGCTCCAAAGCACAACACGCGGCTGCCGCCGGGGGCCGGATCGGGCCACCTTTCGGGCGTCCCCCGACACCCCGGAGCCGTTCGTGGGCCGATCCCTCGTGGGCCTCGCCGCCTGGCTGGCCGTGACCCTCGCCGCGGCGACCACCGGCGCCCTCTTCTCCATGCGCGCCGTGACCTTCTACGGCGAGCTCTCCCGGCCGCCGTGGGCGCCGCCGCCGTGGCTCTTCGGCCCCGTCTGGACCCTCCTCTACCTCGCGATGGCGGTCGCGGCCTGGCTGGTCTGGGCGAAGGCCGGCTTCGACGGGGCCGGTGGCGTGCTCGCCCTGTACGTCGTGCAACTGGCGTTCAACGCGGCCTGGACGTGGCTCTTCTTCGGGCTGCGTCGCGGCGACCTCGCCTTCGGCGAGATCGTGGTGCTCTGGCTGCTCGTGGCCCTCACCCTCGCCGGGTTCTGGCGCGTGCGGCCCCTCGCCGGGGCGCTGCTCGCCCCGTACCTCCTCTGGGTCTCCTTCGCGGCGGCGCTCACCTGGTCGGTCTGGCGCCGCAACCCCGACCTGCTGTGACGGACCGGGACTTCCGCGCGCGGCTCCGGCGGGGCGAGCGACTCGTCGGCACGCTGCTCACCCTCCCCTCGCCGTCGGTCGCGGAGCTGCTCGCGGCGCAGGGCTTCGACTGGCTCTTCGTGGACGCGGAGCACGGCGCCTTCGACCACGGCGACGTGCTGCGGGTCCTGCAGGCGGTCGCCGGCCGCTGCGCCTGCCTCGTGCGCGTGCCCGGGCTCGATCCCGCCTGGATCGCGCGCACGCTCGACGCCGGCGCGACCGGGATCATCGTGCCGCAGGTCCACACCGCCGCCGACGCGACCCGCGCGGTGCAGCTCGCGAAGTACCCGCCGCAGGGGCTGCGGGGGGTCGGCGCGGTGCGCGCCAGCCGCTACGGCACCGCCGTCCGCGACGCGCTCGCCTCCGCCAACGACGAGTCGGTGGTGGTGGTCCAGGCCGAGAGCCGCGGCGCCGTGGTCGCGAGCCGCGAGATCGCGGCGGTGCCGGGGCTCGACGCCGTCTTCGTCGGCCCGTTCGACCTCTCGGCGAGCCTCGGCGTACCGGGCGAGGTGCAGGCGCCCGTCGTGCAGGAGGCGATCGGCACGATCGCGGCGGCCTGCGCGGACGCCCGGATGCCGCTCGGGATCTTCGGGATGGGGCCGGAGGCGGTCCTGCCGCACGCGGCGCGCGGCTTCACCTTGCTCGCCGCCGGCGTGGACACGGCCCTACTCGCGGGCGCGGCCCGCGAGGTGGCCACCGCCCTGCGCGGCTGAGCGGGCGCCGCCCTTCAGCCCGCGGCGCCGGCCACGTTATTGTGCAGGCGGGCGGCGCCGGCCGGCGCTGCCTCCCCGCACGCTCCATCGGCGAGGAGGAGTCCATGTCCACCGTGCGCGACCTGCTGCGCCAGAAGCGGGCGGGCGTCGTGTCGGTCGCCCCGACGACGACGGTGCTGGAGGCGGCCCACCTGATGAACGAGCGCGGCATCGGCAGCGTCGTCGTCGTCGAGGACGGGCATTTGCGCGGCATCTTCACCGAGCGGGACGTGCTGCGGCGCGTCGTCGCGGCGACCCGCGACCCCGCCACGACGCGGATGAGCGAGGTGATGACGACCGCGCTCGTCACCTGCGAGCCGACGACCCCGATCGAGGTCTGCGCCGCCACCATGACGGCGCAGCGCATCCGGCACCTGCCGGTGATCGGCCCGTCGGGCGTTGAGGGGGTCGTGTCGAGCCGCGACGTGCTCGCCTACCAGCTCGCCGACCACGCCGCGACGATCCAGCAGCTGCACAGCTACGTCTTCGACAACCGCTAGCGACGGCTCACGACCCCGGGGACGCCGCCGCGGCTTGCCGTCGCCGCCCCGCGCGGCGACGTTCCGGGCGGAGGCCGGTGCCGCCGGCCGCACGCCCCACCGGAGGACGCATGGGCAAGAAGGAAGACGCCTGGATCGCGAAGCTCGCGAAGAAGAACGCCGAGAAGCCGGCGAGCGGGAAGCCGGACAAGGCCGTCCGCTACGACCCGACCCTCGTCCGCCGCATGGTGGACGAGGACCCGGACGCGAAGCGGATCTTCAAGGAGATGAAGAAGCGGGAGTTCTAGCCCGGCGCCTCCGACGCGGCGGCCCAGCGGGCCAGCGCCGCGTCGAACGCCTGCCGCGCCTCGCGCAGCTCCGCGTCGAGCGCTGACGCGCGGCGCGCCGCGTCGGCGCTGCCGTCGTAGAGGGCCGGGTCGGCGAGCGCCGCCTCGAGTGCCGCCACCCGTGCCTCGGCGGCGTGCGCCGCCTGCTCGAGCCGCTCCGCCTCGCGGCGCGCCGAGCGACGCTCCTCCTCCGCCTCGCGCCTCGCGGCCTGCGCCTTCCTCTGCGCCGTGCGCGTCGCCCCCGCCGCCGCCGCGTCGCCCCGCGCCGCCGCCGCCGCGCGCGCCGCCCGCTCGCGCACCGCCTGCTCCCACTCCACGAACGGCCCGCCGTAGTCCTCGATCCGGTCGCCGTCGAACGCCCAGACGCGCGTCGCGAGTTCGCGCAGGAAGGCGCGGTCGTGGCTCACCAGCAGCACCGTCCCCTCGTACGCCTCGATCGCGTCCTCGAGCGCCTCGATCGACTCCACGTCGAGGTGGTTCGTCGGCTCGTCGAGCACCAGCAGGTTCGCCTTGCCGAGGGTGACGAGCGCGAGCGCCACCCGCGCGCGCTCGCCGCCCGAGAGCACGCTGGTGTTCCGCAGCACCTCGTCGCCCGAGAAGCCGAAGCAGCCGAGGTGGTTCTGCACCGCGCCGCGGCTCCACGCGGGGCGCAGGTCGGCGATGCAGTCGTAGATGGTCTTGCCCGCGGGCACCTGCGCGAGGTCCTGCCGGAACCACTCGGCCGTCACCGAGCCGCCCAGCCGCGCCGCGCCCGCCGCGGGCGGGCGCTGGCCCAGGAGCGTGGCGAGGAGAGTGCTCTTCCCGGCGCCGTTCGGCCCCACGAGCGCGATCACGTCGCCGCGCCGCGCCACCGCGCTGAAGTCCCGCACGAGCACCCGGTCGCCGACGGCGACGGTGAGCCGCTCCGCCACCAGCGCCTGGTCGCCGCCGCGCTCGGCCGCCTCCAGCCGCACCACCATGGCGTCCGCCTCGCCCGGCGGCGGCGAGAGGCGCGGCAGCCGCTGCAGCCGCTTCAGCCGCCCTTTCGCCTGCGCGCTGTTCCCCCCGGCGATGTTGCGGCGGATGTAGTCCTCCTCCCTCGCGATCTGCCGGCGCTGCTGCGCCACCGCGCGCTCCTGCGCCATCTGCCGCTCCGCGCGCTGCGTCACGAACGCCGAGTAGCCGCCGCGGTACGCGGTGGCGGTGCGCGCGTGCACGTGGAGCACGTGGTCCACCGCGTCGTCGAGGAAGGCGCGGTCGTGGCTGATCACCAGCACCGTCTCCCCGAACTCGCCGAGGTAGCGCTTGAGCCACTCGGTCGTCTCGAGGTCCAGGTGGTTCGTCGGCTCGTCGAGCAGCACCAGGTCGGCGGGGGCCGCGAGCTGCGCGGCGAGCCCGAGCCGCCCGCGCTCGCCCCCCGAGAGCCCCGCGAGCGGCCGCGTCTTCGCCGCCAGGGCATCGAAGCCGAGCCCCTGCAGCACGGCGTCCACGCGCGCGTGGAACTCGTAGCCGCCGGCGTGCGCGAACCGCTCCTGGTCGCGGCCGTAGCGCTCGAGGTCGGCCTCGGAGACGCGGTCGCCCAGGGCGGCAAGCCGCTCCCCCTGCCGCGCCAGCTCCTGCTCGAGCGCCACGAGGTGGCGGTACCCCGTCGCCGCGGCGTCCCACACCGTCGCCGCGTCGCCGAAGTCGCGGTACTGGTCGAGCAGCGCGATCCGGAGCCCCTGCTGCCGGGCGATCGTGCCGCGCGTCGGCGCGAGGTCGCCCGTCACGAGGCGGAAGAGCGTCGTCTTCCCGGCGCCGTTGCGGCCCACGATCCCCCAGCGCTCGCCGGCGCCGACGGTGAAGGTCACGTCGCGGAGGATCGTCGTCGCGCCGAACTCGACCGCGACGTCGGAACAGGAGAGGATCATGGCGCGGCAAATATGGCGGGGCGCCGCCCGCCGCGGCGGCCCCCGGGGGTTTTGACAGGCGGCCCGGCGCGACGCAGCTTAGGTGGACCCCCGGGCCGGGGGGCACGCCGGACCCCCACCGCAGGAGACGCCTGATGCTTCGCCTTCGCGAGTTCTCCCCGCGCGACGAGGCCGCGGTGCTCGCGCTGTTCGACAGCAACGTCCCCACTTTCTTCCGGCCGCACGAGCGCGAGGAGTTCGCGAGCTTCCTCGACGACCCCCGCTGCGACTACCTCGTCCTCGAGCAGGACGACGAGATCGTCGGCGCCGGCGGCTCGTTCGTCCGCGCGCACGTGGGGCACGGGGTGCTGTGCTGGGGGATGATCCGGCGCGAGGCGCATCGCCGCGGCTACGGCCGCCGGCTCCTGCTCGCGCGGCTCGCCTCGCTCGCCCGCGTCCCCGACATCGACCGCGTCATGCTCGACACGAGCCAGCTCTGCCGCGGCTTCTTCGAGCGCATGGGCTTCCGCGTGCTCCGCGTCACCCCCGACGCCTACGGCGCGGGGCTGCACCGCCACGACATGGCGCTCGACCTGACGCCGGCGCGGCGGCGGGCGCTCTCGCGGCTCTGGACGGGCGCGGTGGTGCGCTTCGACCACGAGCCGCTCGGCACGCTGCCGCCGGTGCACGAGCTCGCCGTCCCCGCGTGACCCGGCGCCCCGCCGCCCTCCTCGCCGCCGCCCTCCTCGCCGCGGGCTGCGGGCCCCGGGCGCCGGCGCCGCCCGACGTCGAGTACCACGCCATGCGCGCCCCGCGCCCGCTCCCCTTCTCCCCCGCCGTCCGCGTCGGCGACATGCTCTACCTCTCGGGCCAGCTCGGCACCGACAGCACCCTGGCGCTCGTCCCCGGCGGGATCGGGCCCGAGACCCGGCAGGCGCTCGAGAACATCCGCGCCGTCCTCGAGGCGCACGGCTCGTCGCTCGACCGCGTGGTGAAGTGCACCGCGATGCTCGCGGACATGGGCGAGTGGGCCGCCATGAACGAGGTCTACGTCACCTTCTTCCCGGCGCACCTCCCCGCGCGCAGCGCCTTCGGCACCAGCGGCCTCGCCCTCGGCGCGCGCATCGAGCTCGAGTGCATGGCCACCGTCGCCCCCCGCTGACCCCGGCCGCCACCGCCCAGCCCCCATGCCGACCCTCACGATCGCCCGCCCCGCCGAGGGCGAGTTCGCGCCCCACTACGCGCCCTACGTCGCGCGCGTCCCCGAGGGCGACCTCGCGGCCACCCTCGCCGCACAGCCCATGATGCTCGACCGCCTCCTTGGCGGGCTCGACGAGCCCCGGGCCTTGTTCCGCTACGCCGAGGGCAAGTGGAGCGTCAAGGAGGTCGTCGGCCACCTCGCCGACGTCGAGCGCATCTTCGCCTGCCGCCTCCTGCGCGTGAGCCGCGGCGACGCCACGCCGCTCCCGGGTTTCGACGAGGACGCGTACGTCGCCGCGGCCGGCTTCGACCGTCGCCCGCTGCGCGGGCTGCTCGACGAGTTCGCCGCGCTCCGGGCGGCGAACCTGCACCTCGTGCGCGCCGTCGAGCCCGGCGCCTGGACGCGCGCCGGCACCGCGAACGGGAAGCCGGTCTCGGCCCGCGCGCTCGCCTGGATCATGGCGGGCCACGTGCTGCACCATGCGGCCGTGCTCGAGGAACGCTACCTGGCGCGCTGAGCGGCCGATGCGACGCGTCCCCGCGGCCGTCCTCCCGGCGCTCCTCGCGATCGCCTGCACCGCCGAGCAAGGCCCGAAGGAGGTGCCCGTGGCCGAGGCGCTGGGGCTCCGCGACCCGCAGCTCCTCTGCCGCGACCCCGTCGTGCTCGCCGACTCCTTCCTCGCCGGGCCGGTGCCCACCCCCGAGGAGTGGATCCGCACCCGGCACCCGGACCTGCGGGAAGTCGCGCGCTCCGCGATCCGCAGCGACACCGCCGACTTCGACGTCGTCTACCTCGGCACCAGCGTGCGGGCGATCGACCTCGCCATCTGCTTCCGGCTGCCGAAGGACCTCTCCGCGTGAGCCGCGCCCGCGACCTGGTCGCCGCGCTCGGCCCGCAGCCGCCCCTGATGCGGCTGGCGGCGTGAACAACCTCCTTGTCAGCGACAGCTAGCCGCCGCTCGCGCGGCGCTCGTGTACGTTCCGGGAACGATGGCCCTGCACCAGCCCCTGCCGTGACCGATGCCGACGAGGTCGCCGCCGCGATCGCGGCGCTGCGCGGCCGCATCGACGCGCTCGACGAGCGCATCCTCGCCCTCCTGAACGAGCGGGCCCGGCTCGCCGCCGAGATCGGCGACCAGAAGCGGCGCGTGCGCCCCGAGGGGCCGCTGCACGCGCCGGCGCGCGAGCGCGAGGTGCTCGCGCGCCTCGAGGCCGCGAACCCGGGGCCGTTCCCCGCGCCGGCCGTGCGGGCGGTCTTCCAGGAGGTGATGAGCGCCTGCCTCGCGCTCGAGCAGCCGCTGCGCGTCGCCTTCCTCGGGCCCGAGGGGACCTTCACCCACCAGGCGGTGACGCGGCAGTTCGGGCTGAGCGCGCTCGCGCTCCCCCTCGGCACGATCGGCGCGATCTTCGACGCGGTGGAGCGCGGCCGCGCCGACTACGGCGTCGTGCCCGTCGAGAACGCCTCCGAGGGCTCGGTGGACCCCACGCTCGACGCCTTCCTCGGCCGCCAGGTGCGCATCGTGGGCGAGATCCTGCTGCCGGTGGAGCACGCGCTGCTCCTGCACCCGCGGCTCGAGCTCGCCGCCGTGGAGCGGGTGTACAGCCACCCGCAGGCGCTCGGCCAGTGCCGCCGCTGGCTCGAGGCGCACCTGCCGCGCGCGCAGACCGTCGAGGCGCCGAGCACCGCGGAGGCGGCCCGGCTCGCGCGCGAGGACGCCGCCGGCGCGGCGATCGCCGCGGAGCTCGCCGCCCGACTCTACGACCTGCGCGTGGGCGCCGAGCGGATCCAGGACCTCGGCGGCAACGCGACGCGCTTCTGGGTCCTCGGCCGCGAGCCCGTGCCGCCGAGCGGGCACGACCGCACCACGCTCATCGCCGTGGTGCGCGACAGGCCGGGCGCGCTCCTCGAGCTGCTCCAGCCGATCGCCCGGCGCGGGCTCAGTCTCTCGCGCATCCAGAGCCGCCCCACGCGGCGCCGGCTCTGGGAGTACGCCTTCTTCCTCGACCTCGAGGGGCACGAGTCGGACCCGGCCGTCGCGGCCGCGCTCGAGGATCTCCGCGCCACGCTGGTCGAGGTGCAGGTACTCGGCAGCTACCCGCACGTCGAGGACGCGCCCCACTGAGCCCCGGGGCGCGGCGGCCGGCGCGCGGCACGGTGAGCCTCGCGCGCGCCCTCTCCAAGCTCGGCGCCTGCTCGCGCGGCGAGGGGACGCGACTCGTCGAGGCGGGCCGGGTGACGGTGAACGGCGTGGTCGTGCGCGACCCCGCCCGGCGCGTCGTGCCGGAGCGCGACCGCCTCGCCGTGGACGGCGCCCCCGTGCGCGCCGCGGCGCCGGTGTACCTCATGCTCAACAAGCCCCGCGGCCTCGTCACCACGCGCCACGACCCGCGCGGCCGCGCCACCGTGTACGACCGCCTCGCCGGGGCCGACCTGCCGTTCGTGGGCCCCGTCGGCCGCCTCGACCAGGCGAGCGAGGGGCTCCTGCTCTTCACCAACGACACGCGCTGGGCCGACGCGATCCTCGATCCCGCGTCGCACCTGCCGAAGACCTATCACGTGCAGGTGGACGCGCAGCCCGGCGCCGACCTCCTGGCGCGGCTCCGCGCGGGCGTGACGGTGGAGGGTGGCGAACACCTCGCCGTGGCGGATGTCCGCGTGCTGCGCCTGGGGACGCGCAACGCGTGGCTCGAGGTGGTGCTGGACGAGGGCCGCAACCGGCAGATCCGCCGCCTTCTCGAGGCGGTGGGGATCGGCGTGCTCCGCCTCGTGCGCGTCGCCATCGGCCCGCTCGTCCTCGGCGACCTCGCCAAGGGCGCGTGGCGCCCGTTGACCCCCGCCGAGCGTGACAGCCTCGCGCCTGCGGGCCGGCCGTCGCGCCGCCGGTGAGCCCGCTTGCCGCCACGTGCGGGCGCGCCCACCTTCCGGGCACGTCCCGCCGGGCCGCCCGCCGGCCACCTTCGCCCCGCGCCGGAGCACGCGCATGCGCGTCCAGCACTCGCTCGAGCTCGATGCGCCGCGCGACGCGGTCTGGAAGGCCTTCGACGACCGCGGCAACCTGCGGAAGTGGCAGCCGACGCTCGTGGAGTGCGAGCACGTCGCCGGCGCCCCGGGCCGGCCGGGCGCCCAGTCGCGGCTCACCTTCCTCGAGGACGGCCGCCGCATCGTCCTGCTCGAGACGATCGTGCGGCGCGACGAGCCGTCGCGCCTCGACGGCACCTACGACTCGCCGATGGCCCGCAACACCGTGCACAACACCTTCGTCGAGCTCCCCGACGGCCGCACGCGCTGGGAGGTGGACGCGACCTTCGAGTTCCGCGGCCTCGTGATGCGCGTCGTCGGCCTCTTCGTCCGTGGCGCGATCCGGAAGCGCATGCTGGCCGACAACCTGCGCTTCAAGGCGCTGCTCGAGCAGGGGGCGCTCTCGTGACGCCCGGCGCGCGGCGCGTCCTCGGCGGCGTGAGCGCCCTGCTGATGCTCGCGGGCTTCGCAGGGATCGTGCGCGCCTTCGTGGCGGGTGTGCGGGCGGGGCCGTACAACGGCCTCTGGATCATCGTGGGCGCGCTCGCCATCGCGATCGGCAGCGGCGGCCTGCGCTGGCTCGCCCGGGAGCACGACCGGCACCACTGAACGCCCTCCTGCCTCCGCCCCCGGCACGAGCATGCACCCGCAACTGCAGCAGGTGGAGCAGGAGCTGCGCGACGCCACGGCGCGCCTGCGCGCGCTCGAGGCCGCGGCGCCCGCGGCGCGCTGGTTCGATCGCCCCGCCCCCGAGCGCTGGTCCGTCGCGGAGTGCGTCGCCCACCTGAGCCTCACGAACCGCGCCTTTCTGCCGCTGCTCGACGGGGCGCTCGCGCAGGCGCGCCACGCCGGCCGCCCCGCCCCGCGGCGGTACCGCCGCGACCTCGCGGGCTGGCTCCTCGCGCACAGCGTGGAGCCGCCCGCCCGCATGCGCGTCACGACGACGGCCGCCTTCGTCCCGCGCGCCTCCCGGCCGGCGTCCGAGCTGGTGGCCGAGTTCGTCGCGCTGCAGGACGAACTCGCGGCGCGCGTGCGCGCCGCCGACGGGCTGCCGATCCAGGCCGTCACGGTCGTCTCGCCGTTCAACGCCTCGGTGCGCTACAGCGCGTGGTCGGCGCTCACCATCATCACCGCCCACGAGCGCCGCCATCTCTGGCAGGCCGAGGAGGCGTGGCGCGCCCTCGCGTGAGGTGTGACCGACGGTCGTCCGCCCCGCCGCCACCGACGAGGTGGTCGCGCGCTGCTTCGCCGTGGTGCGCCAGCAGGAACGCGGTGGCTATCGGCTGGCGCTGCTCTCGTGGCGGCGCGAGGAGGCGATGCGCGAGGGGATGCCCATCACGGGCTGACGCTCCCGGCCCCTGATCCCGGCGCGCCGACACCCCCGCCGAAGCGCGCCCGCGCGCGCGAGGTCGCCACGATGATGGCGAACGGGTACACCACCAGCAGCGGGAGGCTCGACGACAGGTAGAGGAACATGAAGTTGCGCAGGTACTGCGGTCGCGTGACGGTCATCGCCTCGCCCAGCCACTCCCAGGAGCCGTCGTAGGTGAGCGCGGCCCACAGCAGGCCGCCGGCCACCCAGGCCACGAGCGGCGCGGCGATCGCCGCGGCGAGCCGCAGCCGCAACGCCGCGGCGGGTCGCGCGGGTCCGCGCGCGAGCGCCCCGAACGCCCGATACACGAACGCTCCCCCTGCGATCGCCCAGACGAGACTCAGGATCGTCAACATGGTGCCAAACGTAACGCCGCTCGCGCCGCCCGCCTCCCGCGCCGATCTTCCGGGGAGATGCCCTCGACGGAGCCATCCGTGACCCGATGCCCGAGGACCGCCGCGCTCCTCCCCGCCCTGCTCGTGGCATGCGGGGGCGGCGACGCGCCGAAGCGCGCCCCCGCCGCCGCGCCGTCGGTGGCCCGGCCGGCGGCCGCGCCCGCCGCTCCGCCCGCCTGGACGTTCTCCGCCGCCGGCCTTGGCGCCCTCGCCGTCGGCGACCGGGTGGAGGACGCCAACCGTGCCCTCGGCGGCGCGCTCGGCGACCCGGCGCGGTTCGACCCGTACTGCGAATTCGTGCCGCTCGCCGCGCCCGCCGAGACCGCGCTCGTCATGGTGACGCGCGGCGTCGTGGCCCGCGTGGACGTGACCACCCCCGGCATCCGCACCGGCGAGGGCGCCGGCATCGGCGACACGGAAGACCGGCTGAAGGCCCTCTACAAAGGGCGCATCAAGGTGCTGAGCGACCGTCGCTTCAACGACGGGCATCTGCTCGTCGTCGTGCCCGCGGGCGAGGCGGAGCGCCGGCTGGTCTTCGAGACCCGCAACAGCAAGGTCACGCGCGTGCGCGCGGGCCGCCTCCCGGAGGTCGAATGGGCACCCGACCGGTGCGACTGACCGTGGCGACCGGCACCCCGTGGGAGCCCGTGGTGGGGTACTCCCGCGCGGTGCGGGCAGGGCCGATCGTGGCCGTCTCGGGCACCACCTCCACCGCGCCCGACGGCACCCTCGTCGGCGCCGGCGACCCGTATCTCCAGGCGAAGCAGGCGCTCGCCAACGTTGCCGCCGCGCTCGAGCGCGCGGGCGCCTCGCTCGCCGACGTCTTCCGCACCCGCATCTACGTCACGGACATCGCACGGTGGGAGCCGGTCGGCCGCGCGCACGGCGAGGCCTTCGGCGACATCCGCCCGGCGACGAGCATGGTGGAGGTGAAGGCGCTGATCGATCCCGCGATGCTCGTCGAGATCGAGGCCGACGCATGGGTGGGCGAGGACCGCGCGCCGTGATCCGCTACGAGGTGACCCTGGCGCCGGGTGCCGGCACCGACCCGGTCGCGCTCGAGCGCTACATGCGCGCGACGCACATCCCCGACGTCCTCGCCACCGGCTGCTTCACCGGCGCCGCCTTCGCCGCCGACGACGATGGCCGCTTCCGCACCACCTACCTCGCGGCGGCCCGCGCCGACCTCGACCGCTACCTCGCGACGCACGCGGCCCGCCTGCGCGCCGACTTCGCCGCGCACTGGGGCGAGGGCGTCGCCGCCAGCCGCGCCGTATGGGAAGACCGCGAGCAGTGGCCCGGGGCCCCGGGGCGTTAATCTTCTCCCGTCATCACCCTTGCCGGATACCGCATGCGCCGCACGCTCCGCACCCCGCTCGCCGCCGTTGCCCTCGCCGTCGTCGGCATCGCCGGCACCACCGCCGCCGTCGCCCCGCCGCCCCAGGCGGCCCCGATCCCGATCCGTGTCTGGAAGTCGCCGACCTGCGGCTGCTGCAAGGAGTGGGTCGCGCACATCGAGAAGGCCGGCTTCAAGGCCACCATCGAGGACGTCCCCGACGTGGAGCCGGTCAAGCAGCGGCTCGGCCTCCCGGCAAACCTCGGGTCGTGCCACACCGCGCTCGTGAACGGCTACGTGATCGAGGGACACGTCCCCGCCGACCTCATCCAGAAGCTGCTCCGCGAGAAGCCCGCGGTGGCGGGGCTCGCCGTCCCCGGGATGCCGATGGGCTCGCCCGGCATGGAGGGCGGCCGGAAGGACCCGTACGACGTCGTCGCCTTCACGCGCGACGGCGCCACCCGGGTCTACGCGAGGCGCTAGGCGATGGGCGACGGGAAGGTCGAGCGCACCGACGCGGAGTGGCAGGCCGCGCTCACGCCCGAGCAGTACCGCGTCTGCCGGCAGGGCGGCACGGAGCGCGCCTTCACCGGGCGCTACTGGAACGAGAAGTCGCCCGGCATCTACCACTGCGCCTGCTGCGACGCGCCGCTCTTCAGCGCCGAGGCGAAGTTCGACTCGGGCACGGGGTGGCCGAGCTACTGGACGCCGGTCTCCCCCGACGCGCTGCTGACGCACGTGGACCTGAGCCACGGGATGGTGCGCACGGAGGTGCGCTGCGCGCGCTGCGACGCGCACCTGGGCCACGTCTTCGACGACGGCCCGCACCCCACCGGCCTGCGCTACTGCATCAACTCGGTCGCGCTCGACCTGAAGCCGGCGCCCTGACGCTTACGGCACGCTGTCGCCCGCGGGCGGCGGCGCGCTGTCGGGCGCCGGGGCCGGCACCGGCGGCACGCTGCCCTCGCCGGCATCCTCCAGCGGCGCCTGCCGCTCGATCTCCTCGTCGTCCTTCGGCACGTCGAGCCGCTCGCCGCGCAGCCGGCGCAGGATGAGCTGCTGCCGCCAGCGCATCCGCCCGGGGCGATAGCCCGGGTTCGAGCGCAGCGGGAAGGGCAGCGACGCCGCGAGCGCCGCGGCCTGCTCGCGCGTGAGGTTGCGCGCCGACGTCCCGAAGTAGCTCCGCGCCGCCGCTTCCGCCCCCCACACGTTGTCGCCGAACTCGGCGACGTTGAGGTACAGCTCGAGGATCCGGCGCTTGCCGAGCGCGGTCTCGAGCCGCCACGCGAGCAGCGCCTCCTTCACCTTGCGCAGCGGGTTGCGGCTCGGCGAGAGGTAGAGGTTCTTGGCGAGCTGCTGCGTGATCGTGCTCGCCCCGCGCAGCCGGTCGCGGCGCGACCAGGCGCGCCCGAGCGCGCGGCGCAGCGCCTCGCGGTCGCGCGTCTCGCCCCAGTGGAAGTCGTCGCGCGGGTAGCCCAGCGCCTTGCGCAGCTCCACCACGTCGAGCCCGCGGTGCTCGAAGAAGCGGTTGTCCTCGCCCACGAGGGCCGCGCGCGCGAGCCACGGCGAGATCGAGTCGAGCGGCACCGGCCGGTAGGCCCGCGGCGGCGCCACGCTGGCCGAGTGGCGCGGCACGCGCCTCGCCTCCTCGGCGGCCGGGGGCCGGACCTCGCGGTGGTCGCGCATCGCCATGAAGGCGGTCTCGCGAGGCCAGAACCACCGGTAGTAGAGCGGCGGCGGCCACACCAGGAAGAGGTACCAGAACAGCAGCGCCGCCCCGATCCCGGCGGTCCACCGCAGCACGCGGCCGGGCTCGAGGCGGCGCATCCGGTGCGCCCTGCTCAGCTGATCGGCCTCGCCGACACCGTCTGCTTGATGGTCACCGGGATCGGCGCGGGGGCGCCGCCGCCGGAGAAGCTGAGCGCGGTGGTCGCGGCGAGGTCGAGCCCGAGGTGGCGACCGTCGCTGCCGAGGAGGAAGGCAGCGGTGCCCGTCTGCGTCCCCTCGATGCTGCCCATCCCCTGCGAGCCGGCGAGCGAGCTGCTGAACGCCGCGTCCACCTTGGTGGCGCCCTGCGCCCCGGCGCCTGCCGTGTAGTTGGTGATGGTGCGGACGGTGATGTCGCCCCCCTGGCCGCTCTGGGTGCGGTCGGTGGTATCGGCCCACGCGGCGCCCGCCTTGATCGGCGTCTTCGAGCGCGGATAGAAGCCCTCGAGGATCGGGCCGAGGAGCCCGGCCGAGCCGCGATCCTCCTGCAGGGCGAGGTTGCTCAGCTTGCCGCTCGGCTCGAGCAGCCCGTGGTAGACGGCACCCTTCGCGCTGTCGGCGCCCGCCGCCGGGATCATCGAGTTGGGCGGCACCGTCATGGAGTCGATGACGGCGTGGAAGACGCGGCCGCCCACGGTGTCGGTCAGGGTCACGGAGATGAAGGCGACGAAGCCCACCTGCGAGACCTGCTTCTGCTGGCCGAGGGCAGTGAGGTCGGCCTCCTGCTCGATCTGGGCCTCGATGCGAAACCGCTGGGTGACCGGCGCGCGATCCGAGGCCGAGGCCGCGGCACCGCCGAGGAGGGCGAGCAGGACGAACGATCGCAGGAGCATGGGAGTGCCTTCCGTGGGCGTGGGGCGGACGGGACCGGGCTCAGCCGGCGCCGATCCGACGCGCGCACGCACGAAATGCTCCCGCCACCGGCCGTGCCGGGGCGGGCATCGTGCGAGCGCCGTCGATCGGATGGTCGCGACGTGCCAGCGAGCGGTCCCGCGCGCGGGTGGCTGCCCGGCGGCTCGGGGGGGGCCGCCGGGCAGGGAGCGGATAAGGACGAGGCCAGGCCGTAAGCCGAGTCTTGTTCCGCACGCTCGCGCGTGCGGGGCGATCATCTGTCTGGGACGGCCGTCACCGGCCGCCTCGAGCAGCCTACCCGCGGCTCACCGCTCGCGCGGTGGGGTCGGTGCGGGACGCACCTCGCCGCCTATTTGGCCTTGCTCCGACTGGGGGTTGCCGTGCCGTCGCTGTTGCCAGCGCCGCGGTGGGCTCTTACCCCACCGTTTCACCCTTGCCTGCCATCGCCGCTCGCGCGGCCCTGACCGGCGGTCTGTTCTCTGTGGCCCTGTCCGTCGCCTCTCGGCGCCCAGGCGTTACCTGGCAGTCTTCCCTGTGGAGCTCGGACTTTCCTCGGAGGCCAATGGCCCCCGCGATCACCACGCCCGACCTCGTCCTTTCCGCAACGGAATGATACGACGGCGGCGCCACCGGGGCCACGGCGATTGAACCCGGGTTGTCACGGCCGGGTCACGTTCGGGCCGACCCTGCCCCCGGAGCCTTCGCATGGCGCCCTCCAGCCCGTCGCGCGCGACCGTCGCGGCACTGCTCACCCCGGCCGAGCGGCACCGCGTGGAGGCGGCCGGCGAGGGGTGCTTCACGCTGGTGCACCAGGAGTCGGTCGGCGCCACGATGCAGCTGGTGCGGCAGCGCGGGGCGGACGCGATCCTCGTCTCGGTGCACTGTTGCGAGCCGCAGGCGATCCCCACGGTGGGCCGGCTGGTGCGCGAGTTCCCGAGCATCCCCACCGTGGCGCTCGTCTCGCGCTACGACGCACGCGCGACGGACGCGCTGCTGCGGCTCGGCGCGTCCGGGGTGCGCCATGTCGTGGACGTGACGGCGCCGCAGGGCTGGCGCACCCTGCGTGACGCGCTGGCCCGCCCGGCGAGCCGCGCCGAGGCGCGGCTGCAGGGGCCGATCCTCGCGAGCCTCGACGGCGTGCCCCCGGACGCGCGCATGTTCATGGAGCTGCTGGTGCGCTGCGCCCCCGACACGCCGACCGTCCGACACCTCGCCGCGCGCCTGCACGTGCGCCCGAGCACGCTCATGTCCCGCTTCTCGCGCGCCGGCCTGCCCAGCGCCAAGAGTTACCTGGCGGGGATCCGCCTGCTGCACGCCGCCCTCCTGTTCGAGGACCGGGGCCTCAGCATCGCCGACGTGGCGTACCGTCTCGACTACTCGTCGGCGCAGAGCTTCGGCCGCCACGTACGCGCCACCCTCGGCATCACCGCATCGGAGTTCCGCCACCGGATGACGGCGGCGGTCGCGCTCGCCCGGTTCGACGCCGCGCTGCTCGCGCCCTATCGCGACCGCTGGCGCGGCTTCCACCCGCTCGGTGGCAGCCTGCCGGTCATGTCCTGACGGGCGGCGCGCCCCCCGGCACGGGCTTCAGCTTCCGGCGCGGGAGGTAGCGCACGCCGGCCACGCCCTCGAACTCCGGGTCCTGCGACCAGAGCATCGCCCCGTGCGCCTGCGCCGCCGCGAGCACCGCGGCATTCGTCAGCGACAGGCGGTGCGCCGAGGCCAGTCGCGCCGCCTGCAAGGCGAGCGTGGCGTCGAGCGGCACCGGCACCCCGGCGGACAGCACCGCCGCCGCGCGCAGCGCCGCATCCTCGCCCAGCTCGTCGAGCACCCGGCGGAAGACCTTCATCACCACCACGCTCGGCACCAGCAGCCCCTCGCCCGACTCGAGCGCCGGCGCGAACAGCGCTGCATTCGGTCCGTCGGCCAGGTACTCGAGCCACCCGGACGCATCCACCACCACGCGGCCGGTCACCGCGACGTCCCTGCCCCCTCGCGCAGCAACCCCCGCAGGTTCGCCGCCGGCTCCACCGGCACCAGCTCGATCCGCCCCCCGTACTGCACCACCCGGAGCTTCTGCCCCACCCTGATCCCCATCGCCTCCCGCACCTCCCGCGGGATGACGACCTGGAACTTCGGCGAAACCGTCACGAGCGTCATACTCGAATCGTATCGATATAGATATGGTACGTCAATAAGCAGATCGATACCAAGTCATTCCATTCAAACAAAATGGGCGGCAAGCCCAAGGCCCGCCGCCCCCATCAATCCACCGTCTAACGACCAGCGACTAACGACTAACGACTGACCCACCAGACACTCACAGGGCACGACGCACGACGCCCTCCCTACACCCCCAACTCCCCCATCCCCACCAGCGCCCGCACCTCGTACCCTGCCTCCCGAAGCGCCGCCGCCCCGCCCTGCTCCCGGTCCACCACCGCCAGCACCCCGGCGACCCGGCCCCCTTCCTCCTCCACCGCCGCGATCGCCTTCAGTGCCGAGCCGCCCGACGTGATCACGTCCTCCACCACCACCACCGACATGCCGGCGGAGAAGTTCCCCTCGATCCGCCGACCGGTGCCGTGCTGCTTCGCCTCCTTCCGCACGCTGAAGGCGTCGAGGGCGGGCGGGGCGAGGAAGCTGGCGGCGGCGATGGCGTAGGCCACCGGGTCGGCGCCCATCGTGAGCCCGCCGACGCCCTGCACCGCCCACTTCGCCTCGCGGATCGTGGCGAGGCCCAGGCGGCCGATGAGGACCATCCCCGCCGCCGACATCGTGGTCAGGCGGCAGTCGATGTACACGCTGGAGCGCTGTCCGCTGGCGAGGACGAACTCGCCGCGGCGGACCGAGCGCCGCGCGAGCAGGGCGATGAGGTCGGCGCGGTCGCGGGCGCTCACTCGCCCTTGCCGAAGAGCCGGCGCAGGAAGCCGCCGCCGGCCTTCGGCTCCTCCGTCCGCCGCGCCGCGGCGCAGAACTCCGCCGCGAAGTCGCGCACCGAGGGCGAGCGCTTCGCGAGGTCGCGGGCGAGGCCGCGCATCACCGCCGCCTCGAGGTCGGCGGGGAACCGCAGCCCCTCGACCGCCTGGTTGAGCGGCGTGGGCGCCTGCGTCAGCAGCTGCTGGAAGAGCTCGCGCGGGTTCTTCCCGGGGAACGGCAGCACCCCGGTGAGCAGGTTGTACGCGATCGTCGCGAGCGAGTACACGTCGGCCTGCGGGCCGACCAGCTCCCCCGAGAGCGTCTCGGGCGCCACGTACTGCAGCGTGCCGACGAAGAACCCGGCGCGCGTCAGCCGCTCCTGCGAGCTGTCGGTGTCGCGCGCGATGCCGAAGTCGAGCAGCGTCGTCTTCTGCGTCGCCGGGTCGTACATCACGTTGGCCGGCTTCAGGTCGCGATGCACGATCCCCTCGTCGTGGAGCGCGGCGAGCGCCGCCGCCAGCTGCTCGACGATCGTGGCCACGAGCGGCGGCGCGAGCCGGCCCGACCGCACCGCGAAGTTGCCGAGCGGCTCGCCCGCCGCCCACTGCAGCGCGAGGTACTTGAGGCCGTCCACCTCGCCGAAGTCGAGGGTGTGGATCACGTTCGGGTGGTTCACGCGCGTCCCGAACTCCGCCTCGCGCTCGAAGCGCTTGACCGCCACCTCGTCGGTGACGAGGCGGGGGCGGAGCACCTTGAGCGCGGCGGTGCCGTGCACGGGGTGCTCCGCCTTGTAGACGGTCGCGGTGCCGCCCTCGCCGACGTACTCGGCGAGGCGGTACCCGGCGATGGTGCGGCCGACGAGGTTGTCGCTTCGCATGGGATGCGCCAAGCTAGCGCGGCTCACGGAGCGGGGGCAAGCGCCGTTTTGCGGACGGCGGCGGGTGTCCGGTACCTTCCGCGCATGTCCCGCCGCGCGCGCGTCGTCGCCCCCGCCCTCGTCCTCGCCGCCCTCGTCGCCTGCGGCCCGTCCCGGGGCGGGGGCGGCACCGCCCCGTCGCCGGCCGAGCCGACGACGATGACCCAGCTCTTCAACCTGCCGGCGTACTTCCAGTCGCTCGGTCGGCTCGCGTCGGGGCGCCCGATCCCCTTCGTCGGGAGCGTCGCCGTCTTCCCGGGGCCCGCCGACAGCGCCATCGCGCTCGTCGGCCTCTCGTTCGAGTCGCGCGCGCTGAGCTTCGTGCGCGAGGGGCAGGTGTTCGTGGCGAAGTACCGGGTGGACGTCACCTTCACGCGCGAGGGGGCCGCGCCGGTGTCGGCGGGGCAGGACGAGGTGGTGCGCGTCGGCTCGTACCAGGAGACGACCCGCGCCGACGAGGCGATCCTCTTCCAGCTGCCGCTCGTCCTCGCCCCCGGCGACTACGCCGTGAGCGTCACGGTCCGCGACGCGAGCAGCTTCACCACGGCCACCGCCACGTCGCAGGTCCGCATCAACGCGTTCACGCCGGGCTCGCTCACCGCCCCGGTGCTCGTCTACCGCGCCGAGGGTCGCGCGCGCGCCGCCGACTCGGTGCGGGTCGTGCTGAACCCGCGCGGCACGGCGAGCTTCGGCGGCGACACGCTGCTCGTCCTCGTCGAGGGCTACCGCTTTCCCGGGCCCGCGCGCGTCCCCTTCGAGGTGCGCGGCGCCGACGACTCGGTGCTGGTGCGCGACACGCTCGTCTTCCGCGGCGGCCGCGAGCTCGAGGCCCGCACCCTGCGGCTCATCCCCGACAGCCTGGGGCTGGGCGAGGCCCGGCTCGTGGCCGGCACCGGCGAGCAGGCCCGCCGCACCACGGCGCTCGTCTCGTTCTCGTCGTCGTACGTGCTGACCAACTTCGACGAGATGCTCTCGCTCCTGCGCTACTTCGGCGACGCCGACCGGCTGAACGCGATGCGGCGGGCGCCGCCGCGCGACCGGGTGCGCCTCTGGCGGCAGTTCACGATCGAGACCGACCCCGTGCCGGCCACCCCGGAGAACGAGGCGCTCAACCAGTACTTCGCCCGCGTCGCCATCGCCAACGCGCGCTACCGCGACGAGGGGCTCCCCGGCTGGCGCACCGACCGCGGCGAGGCGTTCATCCGCCTCGGTGACCCGGACCAGGAGTTCCTGTCGCAGCCGACGAACCGCGGGCGCGTGCTCCAGTGGGCCTACAACAACCTGCCCAGCGGCCGGCTGACGCTCTACTTCACCGACGACCTCGGCTTCGGCCGCTTCCGGCTCCTCCCCGCCTCGCGCACCGACATGGAGCGGGTCGCGCAGATCCTGCGCGGCCAGCGCTGACGCGGCGGTGAGCGCCCCGCCCGCGGTCCCGCGGCTCTTCCTGGTGGATGGCTACGCGCTGATCTACCGCGCGTTCTTCGCCTTCATCAACCGGCCGCTGCGCACCTCGAGGGGCGAGAACACCTCCGCGGCGTGGGGCGTCGCGAACTTCCTGCTGCGGCTGCGCGAGACGCACCGCCCCGAGTACCTCGCCTGGGTGAACGATGCCGGCAGCTCGTTCCGCGAGGCGCTCTATCCCGAGTACAAGTCCACCCGCGAGAAGCTCGACGAGGAGCTGCAGCAGGACTTCGACCGCGGGCTCGCGCACATCGCCGAGCTGCTCGCCGCCATGCGCGTCCCCGTGGTGGCGGTCGAGGGCTACGAGGCCGACGACGTCATCGGCACCCTCGCCACGAAGGCCGCGGCGGCCGGGATGCAGGCGGTGATCGTCTCCGGCGACAAGGACTTCTACCAGCTCATCGGCCCCGGGATCGCCCTGCTCAACCCGGGCCGCGGCGGGCCGGCGGCGGTCGAGGAGACCTGGGTGGACGAGTCGAACGCCGCCGAGCGCCTCGGCGTCCCGCCGCGCCAGGTGGTGGACTTCCTCGCGCTCGTCGGCGACAGCTCGGACAACGTCCCCGGCGTGAGGGGGATCGGCGAGAAGGGCGCCCAGCAGCTCCTCGCGGCGTACGGCGACCTCGAGACGATTCTCGCGAAGGCCGGCGAGGTGCCCCAGAAGCGCGCGCGCGAGGCGCTCCTGGCGCACGCCGACGAGGCGCGGCTCTCGCAGCGGCTGGTCACGATCCGGCGCGACGTGCCCGTCCCCTTCGAGCCCACCCGCTTCGCGGTGCAGGAGCCCGACCGGGCGGCGCTGCTGAAGGTGCTCTCCGAGCTGGAGTTCCACACGCTGGTGAGCCGCCTCCGGCTCGGCGGGGAGACGGCGCCCCCGGCGCCGGATGCGGGTACCGCAGCGACCCCCGGCTCGGCGCCGGCGCCGGCCGCCTCGGCGGCGGCCGAGGTGCCGGTGATCACCGACCCCGCGGCGCTCGCGGCGATCGTCGCGGAGTGCCGGCGCGCGGGGCTCGTGGCCCTCGACACCGAGACGTCGAGCCTCGAGCCGCACGACGCCGAGCTCATCGGCCTCTCGCTCGCCGTGAGCCCGGAGCGGGCCTGGTACCTCTCGTTCGGCCACCGGCCCGCCGGCGGCGAACTGGCGGCGCCCGCGCCGGTGGCGAACCTCCCGCCGCTCACCGATCCCGCCTGCGCCGGGCTCGCGGCGCTGCTGCAGGACCCCGCCGTCGGCAAGGCGGGGCACCACCTGAAGTACGACTGGCAGGTGCTGCGGCGCGCCGGCGTCGAGCTGCGCGGCCTCGCGTGGGACTCGCTGCCCGCGAGCTTCGTGCTCGACCCCGGGCGCCGCTCGTTCGGCCTCGACGCGCTCTCGCTCGACTTCCTCGGCCGCGCGATGCAGACGTACGAGGATGTCGCGGGGCGCGGGAAGGCACAGGTCCCGTTCGCCGAGGTGCCGCAGGCGCGCGCCGCCGCCTACTGCGGCGCCGACAGCGCCACCGTGCTCGCGCTGCGCGAGGCGATGGCCCCCGCGTTCGCCGCCGCGCCACGGCTCGCCGCCCTCCTCGCCGAGCTCGAGCTGCCGCTCGTCGAGGTGCTGGTGGACATGGAGTGGGCCGGGATCGCGATCGACACGGCGCTCTTCGCGCAGCTCTCGCGCGACCTCGGCGCCGAGCTGCAGCAGCTCGAGGCGCGCATCGCGCAGGTGGCGGGCGAGGGCGTCAACCTCAACAGCCCGCGGCAGCTCGCGGCGATCCTCTTCGAGAAGCACCAGCTCCCGGTGCTCAAGCGCACCAAGACCGGCCCCAGCACCGACGCCGACGTCCTGGAGCAGCTCGCCGCGATGGGCCACGAGCTCCCGCGGCTCATCCTCGACTACCGGGAGCTGCAGAAGCTGCAGGGCACGTACGTGGACGCGCTGCCGCGGCGCGTGAACGCCGCGACCGGCCGCATCCACACGAGCTTCAACCAGGCCGGCGCGGCCACGGGCCGGCTCTCGTCGTCGGAGCCGAACCTCCAGAACATCCCCGTGCGCACCCCGCGCGGCGAGGCGATCCGCCGCGGCTTCGTCGCGGCGCCCGGGCACCTCTTCGTCGTCGCCGACTACAGCCAGATCGAGCTGCGCCTCATGGCGCACCTCTCGGGCGACGCGGCGTTCGTCGAGGCGTTCCGCGCGGGCGGCGACATCCACCGGCAGACCGCCGCCCTCGTCTTCGGCGTGGCACCCGCCGAGGTGACGCCCGAGCAGCGCGCGCGCGCCAAGACGATCAACTTCGGCATCATCTACGGGCAGGGGCCGTTCGCGCTCGGCCGCTCGCTCGGCATCACGCAGGAGGAGGCGCGCGACTTCATCGCCCGCTACTTCGAGCGCTTCGCCGGCGTGCGCCGCTTCCTCGACCGGCAGGTGGAGCTCGCGCGCGAGCAGGGCTACGTGGAGACGATCCGCGGGCGCCGCCGCTACATCCCCGAGATCCGCGAGAAGAACTTCAACCTGCGCGCCTACGGGGAGCGCAACGCCCAGAACTCGCCGCTGCAGGGCTCCGCCGCCGACCTCATCAAGGCGGCGATGATCCGCATCCACCACGAACTCGCCGCCCGGCACCCGGGCGCGCACCTGCTGCTGCAGGTTCACGACGAGCTGCTCGTCGAGGCACCCGCCGCCGAGGCGGAGGCGGTCGCGACGCTGGTGCGTCGCGAGATGGAACAGGCGGCGGCACTCGACGTGCCGCTGGTCGCCGACGTGGGCATCGGCCCGAACTGGCTCGACGCCAAGCGCTGACGCCCCTCTTGACGGATCGGGTCCCGGCCCCGGAATTGGAGGGTACCATGCCCACCCTCCGGACCCGCGACGCCTCGCGTCGCGAGCAGCGCTGGGAGTCGCTCCCCGCCGTGCTCGACGCCCTCGCCGCCGGCCTGCTCGGCGCCGACGACTACATCTGGGACGACGACGCGAGTGACTGGGTCCGCGTGGGGGACCACACCGGGGTGCGGGCCGCGTGGGAGGCGCTGGGCACCGGTCGCCCGCTCGCGGCCGCCGCGCGCGACGGGCTCGCCTTCCCCGCGCTCACGCCCGACGGCCTGACGCCGGCGCGCGGCGTGCCGGTCGAGAAGGGTCGCGCCGAGCGGGAGGCCGCGTGGGCGGCGATCCGCGCGGGCCGGGCCCCCGCCGCGGCGGCCCCGACCCCGATCGTGACGCGCGTGCTGGTCGAGCCCGGCCTGACGGAGGAGCGCTCGCTCTGGCCCGGCGCCCTCCTCATGGCGATCCTCGCCGCCGCCGCGCTCGGTGCCACCGTGCTCGGCGTGCGCGCGCTCAAGCTCGCGATGGACCGCACCGCGGTGGAGGCCACCGCCGTCGCCCCCGACCAGCGCTAGTCCCGCGGCGCCCGCACCCCCGGCCACCAGTTCCAGCGGCCGGCGATCTGCATGAAGGCGGGGACGAGTACCATGCGGATCACCGTCGCGTCCAGGAAGACGGCGACCGCGAGCCCGAACCCCAGGAACTGCACCAGCAGCACCCGCCCGAAGGCGAACGCCCCGAACACCAGGATCATGATCAGCGCCGCCGAGGTGATCACCGAGGCGGTGGCGCTGACCCCCTCCATCGTCGCGAGGCGGTTGTTGCCGGTCCGGTCGAATGCCTCCTTGATGCGGCTCAGCAGGAACACCTCGTAGTCCATGCTCAGCCCGAAGACGATCGCGAAGACGAGCACGGGCACCACCACGAAGATCGCCGAGGTCGGCCCGTCGAGGCCGACGAGCCGGCCGCCGACGCCGTGCTGGAACACGAGCACCACGAGCCCGAAGGTGGCGCTCACCGAGAGGGCGTTCAGCGCGATCGCCTTGAGCGGGATCAGCACCGAGCGGAAGGCGATCGCGAGCATGACCGCCGTCGCGCCGAGCACGAGCGCCACGATGAGCGGGAAGCGGCGCAGGAGGTCGTCCTGGAAGTCCACCGCCGAGGCGGTGAACCCGCCCACGAGGAACGTGGCCCCGCGGAGCTGCCGCGGCGGGGCCTCGAGCCGGGTGCGCACGTCGCGCGCGAACTGCATCGAGGTCGTGAGCGAGACGGTGTCGCGCAGGATGACGTCGAGCACCGTGGTGCCGTCGTCGCGGCTCAGGTAGCCGTCGATGAACGCCCCCGCCGTCGCGCGCGCGCTGTCGAGGTCGCCGTAGAAGCTCGTGAGCTCCAGCAGCGAGCGCCGTGGCGTCAGGTCCACCAGGCTGCGCACCTCCCGCACCCGGGGGTCGGTCCGCAGCGAGTCCGACAGGTTGCGCAGCCCGCGCAGTACCGTCGCCTCGGCCGGGGTGCGGCCGTCGGGCAGCTCCACCACGATGCGGATCGGCAGCATGTAGTTCGAGACGCCGTTCTGCTCCATCAGCTCGAGCGCCTTGCCCGCCTCGACCTGGTTGGGCCACCAGTTGCGCGCCGGCAGGCCGACCTTGATGAGGAACACGGGCGCCGTCAGCACGCCGATGATCGTGGTGCCGATGGCGAGCGCGCGGAGCGGGTGCCGGCTCAGCGTGCGCGCCCACTGCTCCCAGATCGCGGGGGCGTGGTACCACGCCAGGCGCTTCGCCAGCCACTTCGGGCGGTCGATGTTGCGCCCGAGCACCGCGAGCATCGCCGGGAGGAGGGTGACCGAGAGGAGCACCGCGGCCGCGACCACCACCAGCCCCCCGATGCCCACGCTGCGCGTCTCGATGAGCGGCGTGAAGAGAAGCGCGCCGAACCCCACCACCACCGTGAGCCCCGACGTGAGCACCGCCGAGCCCGCCGTGCGCACCGTCGCCGTCGCCGCCTCGAGCCGGCCGAGCCCGCGGTTCATCTCCTCGCGGAATCGGGTGACGACCAGCAGCGAATAGTCGATCCCCACGCCGAGCCCGATCATCGTGGCCATCTGCAGCACGAAGACGTTCATCGGCGTCACCCTGGCGAGCACGCCGACGAGCGCGATCGAGACCGTGACGGCGAGGAAGCCCACGACCAGCGGGAGGACCGACGCCACGAGCGCGCCGAACGCGAGGAGCAGGATGGCGAAGGTGAGCGGGAAGACGTCGCGCTCGCTCTGCCTCGTGTCCTCCACGCTCACGCCGCGCACGTCCACGTCGAGGGCGGTGCGGCCGGTCACGAGCGCGCGGTAGGCGGCGCCGTCGGGCACGCGCCCCAGCACGTCGCGGATCGTGGCGCGCATGACCGGGATGTGGTCGGCCAGGTTGCGGGCGCCCGCCTTGTCGATCCCCGCGATGATGAAGGTCGTGCGCGGGTCGCCGACCATGAACGCGGAATCCTGCAGGGTGGCGAGGCTCACCACCGTGGTGGTGAAGGGGAGGGAGTCCAGCGCCTGCGTGAGCGCGCGCAGCACCGCCCGCGGGGCGCCCGTGCTGTCCGCAAACGTCCCGGGGCCCTCCACCGTCACCGCGGCGAAGTCGCTCACCGGCCGCTCGAACCGCTCGCGGACCAGCCGCTCGGCGCGCATCGCCTCGGTCTCGCGCAGGCTGCCGCCGCGCACGTCCAGCAGGGCAGGGGTGCGGGGGGCGCGGATCGCCGACACCACGGCCACGATGCCCCACGCCACGATGACGAGCCACCGCCAGCGGATCAGCGCACCCGCGAAGAAGTCCATGCTGCGGTTTGCCGGGCTCCGGGGCGTGAGGAGGGACGGGGCGGGCGCGGCCGGGCGGCCACCCGGGCAGGCTGCGGCGGAATTCTAGGCGCCGTCGGGGGACGGGCGCCAGTCGCGACGCTGGCGCGCCGGCACGGGCCCGGGCGATCTTGCGGCTGCCGATGCGTCGCCTGCTGCCCGGGCTCACCGCCCTGCTCTTCGTGGTCGTCGCCGCCGATGTCGCCGGCCGGGCGTTCCGCGAACGTCCCTCGGGCGTCGCCAGCCCGGGCGCCGTGCTCCCCGCCGGCGTGCCGGACGAGGGCCGCGCCGCCGAGCGCCGGCGCGCCGAGCGCGACCGCGCCGCCCGCCGCACCGTCCGCGCCGCCCTCGCCGACGCGACGGGCGAGACCTACCTCGACTCGCTCCTCCTCACCACCGATTCCGTGCTGCGCCGGTGGCCGGAGCGTGGCGGCTACCCCCTGCGCGTGGCGATGCTCGAGCGGGCCCCGGCCGCCTGGGAACCGAGCCACGCGCAGTTCGTCCGCGACGCCCTGCTCGCCTGGCAGGAGGCGCTCGCCACCGTGCGCTTCCAGCTCGTGGCCGACACCACGGGCGCCGACATCGTGGTGCGCTGGCTCGACCGCTTCACGTACGACCGCGCGGGCCAGACCGACCTCACCTGGGACAGCCGGGGCGAGGTGCGCCGCGCCACGGTGAGCCTCGCCCTCTTCACCGGCTCCGGCCGCCCCCTCCCCGAGGACGCGCTGCGCGCCGTCGCGATCCACGAGATCGGCCACGCCCTCGGGCTGCCGCACTCCCCCGACTCGCTCGACGTGATGCACCCCCAGACCTTCGTGACGGCGCTCTCGTCGCGCGACCGCGCCTCCGCGCGGCTGCTCTACGCCCTCCCCGCCGGCCCGGTCCACGACCGCGGCCGCTGACCCGGCTCAGCGCGCCGCGTCCAGCCGCCGCACCACGTCACGCGTGAAGGCGGCGTAGCGCTGCAGGCCCGCGAAGGGGAAGTCGGCCCGGTACTCGTCGTCCGGGCGGTGATAGCGCCCCCACACCGCCGCGCGCAGGCTGTCGCTCACCGTCACCCCCACGCCCTCGTACGGCCCGTCGCTCGGCACGACGAAGACCGACGGGACGCCGCGCCGGTGGAACGCGTAGTAGTCGCTGCCCGGCGCCGCGGGCGCGATCGTCGTCTCCCACCCCTGCCGGCGCGCCTCGGCGTCCACCAGGCGCACCAGCGGGCTCGTGTCGTCGCCCGCGATGCGCCAGGCGCGCGGCGGGCCGGCCGGCGCGTTCGCGTCCAGGTTCAGCACCCCGCGGAGCCGCCCCAGCGGCCACGCGGGCCGCGCCACGAAGGCGTCGGCGCCGAGCAGGCCCTGCTCCTCGCCGGTGAAGAAGAGGAGCAGCAGCGAGTGCCGCAGGCCGCGGCCCACCGCGCGGTCGCGGGCCAGCGCCTGGGCGACACCGAGCGCCATCGCGACCCCGGTCGCGTTGTCGGAGAACCCGTTGTAGATCGAGTCGCCCGCCAGGTCGGGCTCGCCCACGCCCAGGTGATCGTAGTGCGCGACGAGCGCGATCGCCGTGTCGGCTGCCGGCCCCTCCCCGCGGAGCACGCAGGCCACGTTGCGCGCCGTCACGGGCTCCGCGCGCGTGCCCACCTCCACCTCGGCGCGCCACCCGTCGAGGAGGCGCGGCGAGGGGAGCCCCGCCGCGAGCCCGTTCAGGTAGGCGTCGTTCCACGAGCCGTGCGTCACGCCCGTGAGCCCCTCGTACAGCGTGACCGTCATCCGAGGGCCGGCGAGGATCGCCGGCAGCACGGGGATGAACGACGACGGCGACGCCTCGTCCGCGAGGTAGAGACGCGTGGGCCCGCGCGTCGCGCGGAAGAGCCGGTAGCGCCGTGCGTCGTCCACGACCTGGATGAGCCCCACCGCGCCCCGCGCGAACAGAGTGTCGGCCGCCTCGCCCCACGCCCCCAGCTCCCCCCGCATGAGCGCCACCGCCCCGCGCAGGTCCGGCAGGTCGCTGCGGCGGAAGAGGAGGTCGCGCGCTCGGCCCACGTACGCCAGCGGCCCGGCGAATCCGCGCAGCGTGGCGGCGGTGCCCACGTCGGGGATGAACTCCTCCCCGAGCACGAACGTGGTGTCGGTGTCCGGGCCGGTGACCCGCACCCGCGTCCGCGACTCGAGGATTGTCGCGCGTTCGAGGGCGACCGGATGGTGGTATTGATCGCTACCAACTGTTTCCAAGCCGAGTGCGCGGCAGCGGTCGGCCAGGAAGGAGGCCGCCATCTCCTCGCCAACGGTGCCGGTGCCCCGCCCCCGCAGCTCGTCGCTCGCAAGGAAGGCCGCGACGCGGCGCAGCGACATCGTGTCGATCGCCGACTCCTGCGCCCCGGCCGCGTGGCACGCGACGAGCAGCGCGAGGGTACCCAGCAGGGGCCCCCTGCCACGAGGCGGGCCGGGGCGCCAACTTGGACCGATGCGAGAGGATGGGACGGTGCTGCTGCGCGCGCTGGGCATGGGCGCTCCCGCCGGGCTGGCGATGCTGCTGCTGTCGGGGAACGGAGGGCATACCCCGCTCGCGGCGCAATCGTTCGCGACCGTCGAGCGGGAGGTGCAGGCGGGGGTGCGCCGGGGCATCTATCCGGGGGCCGTCGTCATCATCGGCCGGCACGACCGCGTGCTCTATCGCAGGGGGATCGGCCGGCTGACGTGGTCCGCGGGCGCGCCGCGCCCCACGCCCGACGGCACCCTGTGGGACCTCGCGTCGCTCACCAAGGTGCTCGCGACGGCGAGCACGGCGGCGCGCCTCGTGGACCGCGGCCAGCTCGACCTGGATGCCCCCGTGCGGCAGTACCTCCCCGGCTTCGCCGGCACGGGCAAGGAGCGCGTCACCGTGCGCATGCTCCTCGACCACACGAGCGGGCTCCCGGCGTGGCTCCCGCTCTGGCGGGAGACCGCGAGCCGCGACGAGGCGATCGCGCGCGTGCTGGCGGAGCCGCTCGCGCGGCCGGCCGGTGCCAGCGCCGTCTACTCCGACCTCAATGCCATCCTCCTCGGGCTCGTGATCGAGCGCGTCACCGGGCAGTCGCTCGCCGACGCCGCCCGCGAGGAGGTCTTCATCCCGCTCGGGCTCGCCACCACGCGCTTCCGGCCCGCGCCGGGGCAGGGGCTCCGCATCGCGCCGACCGACCGCTCCCGGCCCGCGACGGCCCGCGGCGAGGTGAACGACCAGAACGCGGCGCACTTCGGCGGGGTCGCCGGCCACGCCGGGCTCTTCGCCACCGCCGACGACGTGGCGCGGTTCGCCCAGGCCTGGCTGCGCGGCGGCGTCGCCGACGACGGGACGTGGGTGCGCGGCGAGACGCTGCGTGCCTTCCTCCAGCGCTCCGCCTCGAGCGGCACGCGGCTGCTGGGCTGGGACAGCCCCGACCCGCTCGCGAGCCCCTCCGTCTTCGGCACGCTGGTGAGCGCGTCGGCGTACGGGCACACCGGGTTCACCGGCACCGAACTGTGGATCGACCCGGCGCGCGACCTGTTCCTCGTCTTCCTGACGAACCGCACCTACGATCCGCGCGTGCGCGACGCGGCGGGCGCCATCAGGCTCGTGCGCGCCCGCGTCTCCGACGCCACCCTGCGCGCCTTCGAGGCGGCCTGCGTCGCGGCGCGCGTCCCCGAGGCCCGCGCCTGCTGATGACGCGCCCGGTGCTGCTCTACGACGGGAGCTGCGCGTTCTGCACGCGCTGGGTGGCCCGCCTGCGCCGGCTCGACCGGCGCGGCGCGATCGCGCTGGTGCCCGCCGCCGAGCGCGGGCGGCTCGCCTGGCTGCCGGTGGTGAGTGACGCCGCGCTGGACGACGCCGCGTACCTCGTGCTGCCCGACGGCACCCTGCGCCGCGGCGCCCGCATGCTTCCCGACCTCGCCCGGCTCGTGCCCGCCCTCGCCTGGGCGCGGTGGCTCTGGGCGATCCCCGGCGTGCCCGCGCTCGCCGACCGCGTCTACGCGCAGGTGGCGCGACGCCGCCACCGACTCGGCTGCGCGGGCGACGCCTGCGCCATCGCCACGCCCGCCGTCACGGCGGCAGGAGACCCGTCATGGTGACCCCCGAGATCGTCCGCAAGGCGCTGCGCGCCGTGAAGGACCCCGAGCTCAGTCTGAACATCATCGACATCGGGCTCGTGTACGACGTCGCCGTGACCGACGCGGGCGACGTGCACGTGAAGATGACGCTCACGTCGCCCGGGTGCCCCTCGGGCGCGGAGATCATGGGCGAGGCGAAGCGGGTGGTGAGCGACCTCGAGGGGGTCGCGTCGGTCGAGATCGAGCTGGTGTGGGAGCCCTACTGGACACCCGAGAAGATGGACCCCCGGGTGAAGGCCTTCCTCGGCTACTAGCCGGCCAGCGCCGCGAGGAGCGCGGGCCCGAACTCGGCCACCTGCCAGCGGCGCACGTCGGGAATCGCCGCCAGCTCCTCCACCGACGCGGGCAGCGCCCGCGCGATCGCCTCGAGGGTGCCGTTGGGGCAGAGCACGCCCGGCGCGAGGTCGAGCCGCGCCGCGAGCGCGTTGCGCGCCACCTTCAGGCGGTCGAGCCGCGCCTCGAACTCGGGGTCGGGCTTGCCGCGCTGCCGGCGCGGGAGCGCGGGCCACTGCTCCGGCGGGAGCGCGAGCGCCTTCTGCAGCACCTTCAGCACGTCCTTCCCGCGCCGCGCCACGAAGTCGGGACCGACGCCCCGCACCTGGGCGAGCGCCTCGAGGGTCGCGGGCGGGTCCTTGGCCATCGCGAGCAGCGTCTCGTTGTTCAGGATGCGGAACGCCGCCCGGTCGGTGCGCTCCGCGACCGACTCGCGCCACTCGTACAGCGCCTTCACCAGCGCCAGCGCCTGGCCCTTCAGCGCCTTGGCGCCCTTGAGCCGCAGGAAGCCCGGCTCGTCGTCGGCCTGCGGCAGCGCCCAGCGGACCCGCTCGAGCGTCTCGAACTCCTCCAGCGCCCAGGCCAGGCGGCCACGCTCCCGCAGCCGCTCCCGCAGGATGTCGCGCAGGGCGAGCAGGTAGTGCGTGTCGGTCGCGGCGTAGGCGAGCATCGGCGGCGACAGCGGGCGTGCCGACCAGTCGGCACGCTGGAACCGCTTGTCGAGCCGGACGCCGAGGTACTTCTCGAGCAGCGCGGCCAGGCCGATCCCCGGCTCGTTGAGCAGCTGCGCCGCGATGCGCGTGTCGAAGACGTTGGTCGCGCGGAAGCCGTGCTCGAGGTCGAGCAGGCGCAGGTCGTAGTCGGCGTCGTGGAAGACGACCTCGACATCGCGGTCGGCGAGCACCGCCCCGAACGCGGCGAGGTCGGTGACCGCGAGCGGGTCCACGACGACCGTCTGCTCGCTGGTGGAGAGCTGCAGCAGGTAGATGCGGTCGCGGTGGCGGTGGAAGCTCGCGGCCTCGGTATCCACCGCCACTTCGCGTGCCCGCCGGGCCGCCAGGCATACCCGCTCGAACTCCTCCTGGGTCTCGATCAGGCGGAGCGCGTCCGGCGGGGTGGACTCGCGGGCGACGACGGTCATGCAGGAAAGGTGTCCCGGCAGCGGTCGGCGACGCAACGCGCGACCTGCGAGGCTGGACACCTCGTCGCCGGAACTCGTCGAACAACGCAGAATTTTGCGCAGTAGATGTATGATGTACGCAAACTGCTGCGTTACTGTCGCGTCACTATTCCCTTCTGGCGAGCTGCTCCATGCCTTCCGCGATCTCGTCCAGCGCCTTGGCGAGGGCCTTGAAGAAGTCGGCGTCCGGCGCCGGGGTGCCGCCGAGCGCGGCATTCATGTGCACCTTGCGGGCGAGTCGGGCGGCGTGGCGGATGTAGTCGGTCGAGGGAGCCATCGGCGAGTCCGGGGAGGATGGTGGCTGGGCGAGCGCGCCGCCGGGCGCGCCCCGGTCGGAAGTTACTTTGTGCAGATGACCGCACCCGAGGTCGAGCTCACCGTCTACCCCGACGAGTGCGACGCCTACGGCCACCTGAACCAGGCGTCGTTCCTCGCCCTATTCGAGCGTGCGCGCTGGGAGACGCTGCGCCGCGGCCCGGGGATGGATCTCTTCGAGCGGCACGGGGCGTGGCCCGCCGTGCGCCACGCCGAGGTGGACTACGTCAACGCCGCCTACCCGGGCGAGGTCCTCCGCTTCCGCATCGAGTGGCGGGGCGTCGGCCGCACCAGCTTCGTGCTGCGCCAGCTCGCCCACGACGCGGCGACGGGCCGCCTCGTGGCCGAGGCGGTCCTCACCTTCGTGTGCATCGACCGGGACGGGCGGCCGATGCGCGTGCCCGGGGCGCTCGCCGAGGAGCTGGGGTCGGCATGGGCCGTGCCCCCGATGCCGACGCGCCACGTGGAGCACGAGGGCGCGGTGCTCGCCGTGGCCGACGAGGGTGACGGACCCGCGATCGTCTTCCTCCACGGCTACCCGCTCGACCGCACGCTCTGGACGCCGCTCGCCGCCGCCCTGCCGGGCTGGCGGCGCGTCGCGCTCGACCTCCGGGGGATGGGAGACTCGACCACCGGCGACGCCGACGGCACGATGGCCCAGTACGCGCGCGACGTGCGCGCCGTGCTCGATGCCCTCCGCATCGAGCGGGCGGTGCTCTGCGGGCTCTCGATGGGCGGCTACGTCGCCTTCGAGTGTGCGCGGCAGTGGCCGGCGCGCCTTCGCGCGCTCGTGCTCATGGCCACGCGTGCCGACGCCGACTCCGCCGACACGCGTGCCCAGCGCGATGCCGCCGCCGCGCTCGCCAGGGAGCAAGGCGCCGGCCCGATCGCCGACCGGATGCTGCCCCGGCTGCTCGCCCCGCGCACCCTCGAGCGCGACCCCGCGCTCGCGGCGGCGCTGCGCGACCGCATGACCGCGACCCCTGCCGCCGGCATCGAGAACGCGCTGCGCGCGATGCGCGACCGCCCCGACAGCGCGCCCCTCCTCCCCTCGCTCGGCGCGATCCCCGTCCTGGTCGTCGCCGGCAGCGACGACCAGCTCACCCCGCCCCCGGTGGTCCAGGCGATCGCGCACGGGATCCCCGGCGCCGAGTTCGTGCTCGTCCCCGATGCCGGCCACCTCCCCCCGCTGGAGCAGCCGGGGCCGACCGCCCGCGCCGTCGCGGCCTTCCTGGCCCGGCGCCTGCCCCGGCGGGGGTGAAACCATCCGGTCGGCTCGTGCGTCTATGGAGATGCGGTTCCTTCCTCTCAGCAGCGCCCGCGTCGCCGCGGCCAAGGCAGTACGGCGGCGCGGGCGTCCTGCCTTTGCGTGAAGTCGTTAGTCGTTGCTGACGACGAACGACTGACGACTAGCGACTGACGACCAATACGAAGGGGGCCCCCTGCCGAGGGCCCCCCGTCATCCCGCCGCCGCCACCGCCTACCGCTTCGGCCGGCCCGGCGGGACGTCGCTGTCGAACACCTCACGATTCTTCGCGATGAACGACTGCATGTTCTCGGGGACGTCGTCCTCGGGATAGATCGCCGACACCGGGCACTCGGGCTCGCAGGCGCCGCAGTCGATGCACTCGTCGGGGTGGATGTAGAGCTGGTCCTCCCCTTCGTAGATGCAGTCCACGGGACAGACATCGACGCAGGCCCGGTCCTTCACGCCGATGCAGGCCTCGGTGATCACGTACGTCATCGGGTGCACTCCTTCACTTGCGCGCGTCCGCAGCGAGCCTTCGTGCCTGCCGCGATCCGGGACAGAGATACGGTTGGCCGGGACAGGGCGCAAGAGGGCGCGGGCTATACTTGTGCCCGATGCGACGACTCGCGCTCGCGCTCGCCGCCGCCGGCGCATTCGTGGCCGGCGCGGACGCCGCCGCCCAGGCCTGCCCCGCCCCGCGCACGGCCCTCGTGCTCTCAGGCGGCGGCGCGAAGGGACTCGCCCATCTCGGCGTCTTCCGCGTGCTCGACAGCCTCGGCATCCGGCCCGATCTCGTCGTGGGCACCAGCATCGGCGCGATCATGGGCGCGCTGTACGCCACCGGCTACACGCCCGGCGAGATCGACTCGCTCATCCGCGCGCTCGACCTGCCGCGCCTCTTCACGCCGCGGCTGCCCCTCGCGCCGACCTCGCTCGGCCCGCTCCGGCCGCTCGTGACGTGGGACGAGGGCCGGCGCGGCTTCGCGCTCCGCTCGTCCGCCGTGGACGAGGCGCAGGCCAACGCCATCCTCGACGCCGTCTTCCTGCGCGGCAACCTCGCGGCGCAGGGCGACTTCGACCGCCTGCCGATCCCCTACCGCGCGGTGGCGACCGACATCGTGACGCGGCGCCCCGTCGTGCTCGGCCGGGGCGACCTCGCGCGCGCGGTGCGGGCGAGCATGGCGATCCCGATCATCTTCCGCCCGGTGGAGCTCGACGGCCGCACCCTCATCGACGGCGGCATCGCGGCCAACGTGCCGATCCGCGTGGCGCGCGAACTCGGGGCGGAGCGGCTCATCATCTCGCGCTTCTCCAAGGACCTCTCGGACACCACGGAGCCCGTCTCGGTACTCGAGACGGGCCAGCGCCTGCTCGACTTCCTCTTCGTGCAGCCCGCCGACACCGCCCTCCCGGGCGACATCACCGTCACCACCGACATCCGCGGCTTCGCGTCGCTCGACTTCGACCCCGCGAAGCTGCGGGCGCTGCAACGTCAGGGCTACGACTCGGCCCGCGTGGCGCTCGCCGACCCGACGCGCTGCCTGCCACGGGGCGCACGCGCGCGGGTGCGCGACCGGCCGCTGACGCTCGGTCGCGTGGACCTCGCCAGAGGGGGGCCCGCCGACCGGGCCGACCTGCTGGGCACCCTGGAGCTGCGCGAGGCGGCGCCGCTCGACGTCGCCTCGCTCGAGGCGCGCCTCGCCCGGCTCGGCCATGCCACCTACTTCGAGGAGGTCTGGCTCGGCCCCGTCCCGGCCGCCGACGGCGTGGCGCTCCGGCCGTGGATCCGCGGCTCCCCGCGGCGCACGGTGGGCGCCGGGGCGGTCTACGACCTCGACAACGGGGCGCGCGCGTGGGTCGGCGCCGTGGCGCGCAAGTTCCTGGCACCGCCGCTCGAGGGGAGCGCGGCGCTCTTCCTGGGCGAACTGCGCAGCGAGGTCATGGCCGGCCTGCGCGTCGCGCCGCACCGCGAGCGGCTCACGCTGCGCCCCGTCTCCACCGTCTCGCTCGGCACCGAGCGCGTCCGCCTCTGGGACGCGGAGGGGTCGGGGTTCGTGGAGGAGGGGACGCGGGAGGCGATCGGGTTCCTCGGGCTCGAGCTGCCGCTGCGGCGCGGGCTGTCCGTGTCGCTCGGCAGCGAGGGGCGCGCCTGGGACGACACGGCAAGCCGCGGCGCGTTCGGCGTCGCGGCGCGCCTCCTCGCGTTCAGCGGCGACGATGCCCCGGTCGTGCGGGTGGACGGTGTCGCGACCGGCGTCTACCGGAGGATCCTCGTGGACGCGGCCGTGCCGATCGCGGCGGCCGGCTTCATCGTGCGGCCGCGGGTGCGCGTCGCGGCCGGCGACTCGCTGCCGCTCCAGCTCACGCTGCCGCTGGGCGGGTTCGACGACCCCTTCCCCGGGCTGCGGGTCGGCGAGTTCCGCGGCGACCGCGAGGTGGTCGGGGCGCTGCGCCTGCAGCGGCCGGTGACGAGGGCGGTGCGCCTCAGCGCCGACGCCGCCGTGGGCCGGAGCGCCACCGGCGGCCCCCTGCTCGCCAGCGACGGCTGGCAGGTGGGGGCGCGGATCGGCGTCGGGGTGGATACGTTCTTCGGCCTGGTGCGCGCCGAATACGGCGTCACCGCCGACGGGCGCGGCGCCGCGCTCGTGCGGGTGGGCGACTGGTTCTGACGAGGAGACCCGTGACGATGCAGCTGTTCCGCGCGCGGCCGCTGGCGGCCGCCGTCCTGATGGGCCTGGTGTTCACGGCGGCCTGCGAGACCGAGACCCTCGTCGAGCAGGCGGGCGGGACGGTCACGAACGTCACCGACTCGCTCGTGGTCGCGGCGGTCACGACCACCGGGGTGGCGGGATTCCAGACGTTCGAGCTGCGCACCACGACCGGCCGGATGATCCTCGAGTCCACCACGCTGCCCACGCGCGGCACGGCCACGCTCGCCATCGCCGACGCGACGCCGCGCCAGATCTTCTTCGGGGACCTTCAGGCGGCGCAGCTGGTGACGCTCGACCCGACCTCGCAGCCCGGCACGTGGAGGGTGCAGCTCGTGCTCGAGAACTTCGCGGGGCAGCTCGCCTTCCGGATCCGACGCGCCCCCTGACGCCGCTCAGCCCGGGGAGCCCAGCTCCGCCGGGTGGCTCACGTAGTCGAAGGCCCGCGGCACGGGCGGGCCGTAGCGGCCCGCCGCCGCGTACCGGCGCGTCCACTCGCTGCGCAGGCAGAACGGGTCGGGACCGGTGGCGCGGTCCACCGCGAGCACGCCGTCGAGGTGGTCGAGCTCGTGCTGGAGCAGTTCCGCGCGGTCGCCGACGGCCTCGAGCTCCCGCGGCGCCCCCTCGAGGTCGAGGTAGCGCACGCGGATGTGGTGCGCGCGCATGACGCGGACGTAGAGGTCGGGGAACGAGAAGCAGTCGTCCCACACCTCGAAGTCCTCGTGGCCGACGTCCACGATCTCCGGGTTGATCAGCACCAGCTCCTCGCCCTGCATCTCGACGTAGGCGATGCGGAGCGGTGCGCCGATCTGCGGCGCCGCGATCCCGCGGCCGAACCCGTGCCGCTCACGGAAGTCGCGCAGCGTCTCGCGCAGGTCGGCCACGACCAGGCGGGTCGCCATCGCGCGCGTGTCCTTCACGAGCTCGCAGCGGACGCGGAGGATCGGGTCGCCGAGCTGTCGGATGCGGGTGATCGTCATGCGCTCCGCAGGCGTGACAGGATCCAAGGTGTGGTCGGGTGCACGAACCCGCCAGACGGCGGGCCAACCGGAGATTATTACGCCCGAGCCGCCGATTTGCTGCATTCGCGTAGTAGTCGCATATCATACTCTGCAACCAAGATAATTCTCTTCAACGACTTGCCACCTGCTCCGCCAGCGTGTTGCCAGCCACGACCACGTCCCCCGATCGTCGCAGAGTCAGTGAACTCGAACTGATATCGTAAATCGTTGAATCATAAATGTCCCATCAGAATTCGCACCATTTCCACCACGCGAATTGACAATTCCGAATCCGCATGATAGGATTGCGGCCCTCATGGCGACCCGCGACGCGCTTCCCACCCTCCCGATGACCGCCCCGATCGGCCTCAAGGGCCCGCGGGGCGACATCATCATGGAGCTCAAGTGGGCGGAGCGGCTCACGGCGCGCGAGCTGGCGTCGCGGCTCAACCTGTCGCTGAACGCGATCCGCCATCACCTGCGGGAACTCGCGGCCGACGGCTACGTGCGGCACGAGCGCGTCGCGCGGGGCGTCGGGGCGCCGGCGCACGGCTATCGGCTCTCGCCGGCCGGCGAGGCGCTCTTCCCGCGCCGCTACGAGGACGCCCTCACGCACGTGCTCGAGCAGGTCGTGGCGCGCGAGGGGCGGCAGGTGGCGGTGGCGATGCTGCAAGGCCAGTTCGAGGAGCTGGCGCAGCGGCTCCGCGCCGAGCTGGCCGGCGCCTCGCCCGGGGAGCGGCTGCGCGCGGTGGCCGCGGCGCTCAGCGGGCTCGGCTACATGGCCGAGGCCGGCGTCGCGGGCGAGGAGGGCTCGCTCGTGGAGCACAACTGCGCGCTCCGCGCGATCGCCGAGCGGTTCCCCGAGCTCTGCGCGGCGGAACAGCGCTTCCTGGCCGAGGTACTCGAGGCCGACGTCGAGCGCGCGGCGCACGTGCTGGCGGGTGCCTGCGCCTGCGCCTACCGCCTGCGGTTCCCGGGCGCGGTGCCCGGCATGGTGTCCCCGGGCCCGGCCGGCGGCCGGGCCGGCAGTGAGCTCCCGAAGGAGAGCGTATGAGCACGGAAGTCGAGTCGCTGGTCCAGCGCGAGTACAAGTACGGCTTCGTCACCGACATCGACGCCGACATCGCGCCGAAGGGCCTGAACGAGGACATCGTCCGCCTGATCTCGTCCAAGAAGGGCGAGCCGGCGTGGCTCCTCGAGTGGCGCCTGAAGGCCTTCCGCGCCTGGCAGAAGATGGAGGAGCCGCGCTGGCCCAACGTCCGCTACGAGCCGGTGGACTACCAGGCGATCAGCTACTACGCCGCCCCGAAGACGGCGACGCCCCTGGGCTCGCTCGACGAGGTGGACCCGAAGCTGCTCGAGACCTACCGCAAGCTCGGCATCCCGCTCGACGAGCAGAAGCTGCTCGCGGGGGTCGCCGTGGACGCGATCTTCGACTCGGTGTCGGTCGGGACCACCTACCGCCGGCAGCTCGCGGAGCGCGGGATCATCTTCTGCTCCTTCGGCGAGGCGGTGCGCGAGCACCCCGGGCTGGTGCAGGCGTACCTGGGCAGCGTGGTGCCCGCGTCCGACAACTTCTTCGCCGCGCTCAACTCGGCGGTCTTCTCCGACGGCTCGTTCGTCTACGTGCCGAAGGGCGTGACCTGCCCGATGGAGCTCAGCACCTACTTCCGCATCAACGCGCAGGGCACGGGGCAGTTCGAGCGCACCCTCATCGTGGCCGACGAGGGCGCCACGGTGAGCTACCTCGAGGGGTGCACGGCGCCGAAGCGCGACGAGAACCAGCTGCACGCCGCGGTCGTCGAGCTCGTGGCGCTCCCGGGCGCCACGATCAAGTACAGCACGGTGCAGAACTGGTACGCCGGCGACGAGGAGGGGAAGGGCGGCATCTACAACTTCGTCACCAAGCGCGGCAAGGCGTTCGACCGCGCCAAGATCAGCTGGACGCAGGTCGAGACCGGCTCCGCGATCACGTGGAAGTACCCCAGCGTGATCCTGCAGGGCGACGACGCCGTCGGCGAGTTCTACTCGGTGGCGGTCGTGAACGGGCGGCAGCAGGCCGACACCGGCACGAAGATGATCCACATCGGCCGCAACACCCGCTCGACGGTCGTCTCCAAGGGGATCTCGGCCGGCCGGGGCCAGAACAGCTACCGCGGCCTCGTGAAGATCCTCCCGAAGGCCGACGGCGCGCGCAACTACACGCAGTGCGACTCGATGCTCATCGGGAACCGCTGCGGGGCGCACACCTTCCCGTACATCGACGTGCAGAACGCCACCGGCGCCGTGGAGCACGAGGCGAGCACGTCGAAGATCGGCGAGGACCAGATCTTCTACCTGAAGTCCCGCGGGCTGAGCACCGAGAACGCGATCTCGGTGATCGTCAACGGGTTCTGCAAGGAAGTCTTCAAGGAGCTCCCGATGGAGTTCGCGGTCGAGGCGCAGAAGCTCCTCGGCGTGAGCCTCGAGGGCAGCGTCGGCTGAGCCGGTCCCCGCGACCGACGGACCGACCGACCGCCACCAGTCACGAAGGGAACGCGCGCATGCTGGAGATTCGCGGCCTCACGGCCAACGTGGGCGACAAGGAGATCCTCAAGGGCATCGACCTGACGATCAACGCGGGCGAGGTGCACGCGATCATGGGGCCGAACGGCTCGGGGAAGAGCACGCTGGCGCAGGTGCTCGCCGGGCACCCCGCGTACGAGGTCACCGGGGGGTCGGTGCGCTTCGACGGCCGGGACCTGCTCGACCTCGAGCCCGAGGAGCGGGCGCACGCCGGGCTCTTCCTCGCGTTCCAGTACCCGGTCGAGATCCCCGGCGTCACCAACTCGTACTTCCTGCGGGCCGCGTACAACGAGTTCCGCAAGGCGCGCGGGCTCGAGGAGGCGGACCCCATGGACTTCCTCGACCTGCTCGAGGAGAAGCTGAAGGTCGTCGAGTGGGGCCCGGAGATCATGGGCCGCGCGGTGAACCACGGCTTCTCGGGCGGCGAGAAGAAGCGCAACGAGATCCTGCAGATGGCGGTGCTCGAGCCGAAGCTCGCGATCCTCGACGAGACCGACTCGGGGCTCGACATCGACGCGCTCCGCATCGTGGCGAACGGCGTCAACAGGCTCCGCCGCCCCGACAACGCCTTCCTGCTGGTGACGCACTACCAGCGGCTGCTCAACTACGTCGTGCCCGACGTGGTGCACGTGCTCGCGGGCGGCCGCATCGTGAAGAGCGGCGGCAAGGAGCTGGCGCTCGAGCTCGAGGCGCGCGGCTACGAGTGGGTGGACGAGCCGGCGGGGGTCGCGTGACCGCGCCGACCGTGGCGCCGGCCGCCGGCTGGGCGCCGGAGCTCCGGCAGGCGGGCGAGGCCCGCTTCGCCGAGGTCGGCTTCCCGACCACGCGGCACGAGGAGTGGCGCTTCACCCCGGTGCAGCGCATCGCGCAGGGCACGTTCGCGGAGCCGGTGGCGGCCGCCGCCGACCCGGCCGCGCTCGCGCCGTACCTCTTCGGCCAGGGGAGCTGGCCGCAGGTGGTGTTCGTGAACGGCCGGTACGACGCGGCGCGCTCGAGCCTCGCCGGGCTCCCGGCCGGCGTCACCGTGTCGAGCCTGCAGGACGCGTGGCTCGCCGGCACCGACGTGGTCCGGGCCCAGCTCGGCCGCCACGCGACCCCGGCGGAGACCCCGTTCACCGCGCTCAACGCGGCGCGCCTGCACGACGGCGCGTTCGTGCACGTGCCGGCGGGCGTCGCGCTGCCGCAGCCGGTGCACCTGGTCTACGTCACCACCGCCGAGGCGGCCGGCGCGCAGGTCATGCCGCGCACGCTGGTGGTGGTGGGCCGCGAGGGCCGCGCGGCCCTCGTCGAGAGCTACGTGTCGCTCGCGCCGGGGGCGACGTACTTCGTGAACCCCGTCACCGAGGTCGTCACCGCCGAGGGGTGCTGGGTGGAGCACGTGCGGCTGCAGCGCGAGAGCGAGGCGGCGTACCACGTGGGGTTCACCAGCGTGGACCAGGCGCGCGACAGCCACTACCGGTCGTTCACCCTCGCCGTGGGCGGCGCGATCGCCCGCCACGACCTCGTGGTGCGGCTGCAGGGGACGAACACCGAGACGCTGATGTACGGGCTCTACCTCGCCCGCGGCGAGCAGCTGGTGGACAACCACACCACGATCCACCACCAGCAGCCCGCCTGCCGCAGCTGGGAGGTGTACAAGGGGGTGCTGGACGGGCGGTCGCGCGGGGTGTTCAACGGCAAGATCTACGTGACCCCCGAGGCGCAGAAGACCGACGCGAAGCAGACGAACCGCGCGCTCCTCCTCTCGCCCGACGCGAAGGTGGACACGAAGCCGCAGCTCGAGATCTTCGCCGACGACGTGAAGTGCACGCACGGCGCCACCGTCGGCTACCTCGACAACGTCACCCGCTTCTACCTGCAGAGCCGCGGGATCCCGGCGGCGCTGGCCACCCGGATGCTGACCTACGCGTTCTGCGCCGAGGTGGTGGAGGAGATCGCCATCGAGCCGGTGCGCGCCGAGGTGGACCGCCTGGTGCGCGAGCGCATCGGCGGGCTGGGGGCGTGAGCCGGGCGTGACCGCCGTCTCGACCCCGCAGGGCGCCCCGGGCGCCGGCACGCGCGGCGTGCCGGCGCTCGACGCCATCCGGGTGCGCGCCGACTTCCCGATCTTCGCCCACCACGAGGCGCGCGGGCGGCCGCTCGTGTACCTCGACAGCGGCGCCACCACGCAGAAGCCCCGCGCGGTGATCGACCGCATGGCGCGCTTCTACGCGGAGGAGTACGCCAACATCCACCGCGGGGTGTACGCCCTGTCCGCGGAGGCGACCGCCCGCCACGACGAGGCGCGCGCCCGCGTCGCCCGCTTCCTCGGCGCCGCCGCGCCCCACGAGGTGATCTTCACCCGCGGCACCACCGAGGGCATCAACCTCGTGGCACAGGCCTGGGGCCACGCCACCCTGCACCCGGGCGACGAGATCCTCGTCACCGGGATGGAGCACCACTCGAACATCGTGCCGTGGCAGCTCGTGGCGGCCCAGCGCGGCGCGGTGGTGCGCGCGGCGCCGATCACCGAGGCGGGCGAGCTCGACCTCGACGGCTTCCGCCGCCTCCTCACCGAGCGGGTGAGGATGGTGGCGGTCGTCCACCTCTCGAACGCGCTCGGCACCATCAACCCGGTGCGCGAGATCGCCGACCTCGCCCACGCAGCGGGCGCCCTCGTGCTGGTGGACGGCGCGCAGTCGGCCGCGCACCTGCCGGTGGACGTGCAGGCCCTCGGCTGCGACTTCTTCGCCTGCTCCGGCCACAAGCTCTTCGGGCCCACGGGGATCGGCGTGCTCTGGGGGCGCGAGGCGCTCCTCGACCGGATGCCGCCGTGGCAGGGCGGGGGCGACATGATCGCGTCGGTGGCGGTGGAGGGCAGCACCTGGGCGCCGCTGCCCGCGAAGTTCGAGGCGGGCACGCCGCACATCGCGGGCGCCATCGGGCTCGACGCGGCACTCGCGTACGTCGAGTCGCTCGGGCTGGCCGCCGTGGCCGCCCACGAGGAGGCGCTCCTCGCCCACGCCACGGCGGCCGTGGCGGCGGTGCCCGGGGTGCGGCTCGTGGGCACGGCCCGCCACAAGGCGTCGGTGCTCGCGTTCGTGATGGACGGCGTGCACCCGCACGACCTGGGCACCGTGCTCGACGCCGACGGGATCTGCATCCGCGCCGGCCACCACTGCGCCCAGCCGCTCATGCGCCGGCTCGGCCTCGCGGCCACGGCCCGCGCCTCGTTCAGCGTGTACAACACCCACGACGACATCGAGGCGCTCGTGCGCGGGCTCCGGCGCGCGCGGGAGCTGCTCGCCGGATGAGCGCGCTCGACGAGCTGTACCAGTCGGTCATCCTCGACCACAACCGGAACCCGCGCAACTGGGGCCGGCTGCCGGCGCCCGCGCGCCAGGCGGACGGCTACAACCCGCTCTGCGGCGACCAGGTGGCGGTGTACGTGCTGGTGGACGGCGACACGGTGCGCGAGGTGACCTTCGAGGGGCAGGGGTGCGCCATCTCGAAGGCCTCCGCGTCGCTCATGACCACGGCGGTGAAGGGGCGGCCGCGCGCCGAGGTCGAGCGGCTGGTCGGGGGCTTCCACGACCTGGTCACCGGCAAGGGGGCGACGGAGGGGGCGCGCGCGCTCCCGTCGTCGCTGCGCGTCTTCGCCAACGTGGCGCAGTTCCCGACGCGCGTGAAGTGCGCGAGCCTGGCCTGGCACGCCCTCCGGGCGGCGCTCGACGACAAGCCGCCGGCAGTGGTGCAGCTTGGCAGCTGACCGTCCGGGGCGCGCCGCGTCCCGGACCTGACCCGTGATCCGAGGAATCGCACGATGCCGTATCCCGAGATGATGGTGGCGCCCATGCGGCAGGAAATGACCGCCATGGGGGCGCAGGAGCTCCGGACCGTCGCCGACGTGGACGCCGCCCTGGGCGACCAGCGCGGCACGACGCTCGTCTTCGTCAACTCCGTCTGCGGCTGCGCCGCCGGCAACGCGCGCCCCGCGCTGCGCCTGGCCCTGCAGCACGCCGCGAAGCCCGACCACGTCGTGACGGTCTTCGCCGGCCAGGACCTCGACGCCACCCAGCGCGCCCGCCAGTACTTCGCCGACTACGCGCCCTCGAGCCCCTCCATGGCGCTCCTGCGCGACGGCGAGGTGGTGCACTTCGTGCACCGCCACCAGATCGAGGGCCAGAGCCCCGAGAGCATCGCGCGCAACCTCACGGCCGCGTTCGACAAGCACTGCGGGGCGGGCGTCTGAGCGGGCACGTCTTCCACCCCGGTCACGAGGAGCTGCACGGGATCACCGTGCTGGTCGAGGGCACGTCCGGCCGCTGCTACGTCGGGCGCTACCACGAGCGCACCGAGCGCGGGATCCTGGTGCACGACGTGGCGGTGCACGACCCGGCGACCTCGCCCCACTCGCGCGAGGAGTTCCTCGCGCGCACGGCGAAGTTCGGCGTGCGCGCCGAGCACCGGCACCTCGTGCTGGCAGACGACGAGGTGGGCATCATCCGCCGGCTGGTCGAGGTGACAGGCTCCGAATAGCGTGGCGTGCATGCGCAAGTGAGCATTCGGGCGAGGCCACCTTGGTCTCGCCCGTTTTGCTTCAAGTCTTTTATCGACAGTGACTTGTGTCGCTATTGGGACGTGAGTCAGTCCGGCCCGTCGAGAACTCGCAGGTAAAGCATGCTTGACATTATGACAAGTTTGCCAGACATTGAGGCGGACCTTCGACCGGAGCCCGACCGATGAGCGTGCGACTCCCCGCCTGCCGGCGACTGCTCGGCCGGCTGCTGCTGGCCGCGGCGCTGATCGTGGCGATCGGCCTCGGTGCGAAGTGGCTGGGCCAGCAGGCGGCGGTGCCCCTGCTCCTGCGGCAGGCTGCCTGGCTCGCCCCGGTGCTGCCGGCGATCTGGTACTTCCGGCTCTTCGGCCGCGTGGTGCGGGAGTCCGGCGAGATGGAGCGGCAGATCTACCTCGAGGGTGCCTTCTTCGCCTTCGCGGCCATCTGCGTCGTCTCGCTTGGCCTCGCGATGGCGATCCGCGGCGGGATGCTCGCCGACGTCTCGCTGCGCAAGGCGGGCCCGCTGCTCTGGAGCGCCGGCATCACCTTCTGGGGCGTGGGGACCGCGCTGAGCTGGCGCCGCTACCTGTGAAGAACCGCCTTCGCGTGCTGCGCGCCGAGCACGGCTGGTCGCAGGCCGACCTCGCCAGCCGGCTCGAAGTGTCGCGCCAGACGGTGAACGCGATCGAGACCGAGAAGTACGAGCCGAGCCTGTCGCTGGCCTTCCGCATCGCGGGCCTCTTCGGGCAGCGGATCGAGGAGATCTTCCACCCTGACGGAGCGTGATCCGATGGCCATCATCGACGCCACCTTCCGGTTCCCCTTCGTGTGCCGCTTCGTCGGCGGGGCCTGCCTCGGCGCCGCCGGCGGCCTCCTCGCCGTCTCGGCGGATCGCGGCATCACCTGGCTCGCCATCGTCCTCCTGACCGCCGGCCTCCTCCTGCTCGGCACGTCGGCGGGAGCGGGACACTGCGCCGCGCGGCGGGCAGGCGCACCCGGTGCCCAGCGGTCCGCGAGCTGAGGACACCCGAAACCCGGACCGCGGCGTGCACGTAGCACGCGAGGTCCCCGACCCCCCAGAGCATGGAGCAGCGATGAGCGACCAGGCGGTCGTGCGCATCGACCACGTGACCAAGCGGTTCGCCGGCCACGTGGCCGTGCGCGACCTGTCCTTCGACGTGCCGCGCGGCGGGATCTTCGGGCTGCTCGGGCCCAACGGCGCCGGCAAGTCCACCACGATCCGGATGATCATGAACGTGATCACGCCGGACGCCGGGCGCGTGACGGTCTTCGGCCGGCCCGCGAGCCGCGACCTCTCGGACCGCATCGGCTTCCTGCCGGAGGAGCGCGGCCTCTACAAGAAGATGAAGGTGCTCGAGCACCTCGTCTTCTTCGCCGAGATCAAGGGGCTCTCCCACCGCGACGCGGCCCGCCGGGGCGAGGCGTGGCTCGCCCGGCTCGGCGTGGCCGACTGGGCGCAGCACAAGGTGGAGGACCTCTCGAAGGGAATGCAGCAGAAGGTGCAGTTCATCGGCGCGCTCCTGCACGAGCCCGAGCTCGTGGTGCTCGACGAGCCCTTCTCGGGCCTCGACCCCGTGAACAGCCAGGTGATGCGCGACGTAGTCGTGGAGATCGCGCGGCAGGGACGCACGGTGCTCTTCTCGACGCACATCATGGAGCAGGCCGAGAAGATGTGCGACCATGTCGTCATCATCGCCCGCGGCCGGAAGGTGGTGGACGGCCGGCTCGCCGACGTGAGGCGCGAGGCGGGCACGCGCCACCTCGTGCTCGGCTTCGCCGACGGCAGCCGCTCACCGGCCGCGGCGGCAGTCCTGCAGGACCGCACCCTGCTGGCCCGCGTGCACGACTACGGCGCCTCCGCCGAGGCGGAGCTCGCACCGGGCGCGGCGCCGGGACGGGTCCTCGCGGCCCTCGTGGGCGCCGGCGTCGAGCTCACGCGTTTCGAGGTCGCGGAACCGTCGCTGCACTCCATCTTCGTCGCCAGGGTCGGCGCCGAGGCCGCCGTGGCCCCGGCCAGCGAGGAGGTCGGCCGTGCATAAGCTCTTCAGCGTCGTCCGGCGCGAGTTCGTCACCCGCGTCCGCACGCGGGCCTACCTGATCGGGACGGTGCTGGGACCGCTGCTGATGGCGGCGCTCTTCATCCTGCCCGCCGCGCTCCAGTTCCGCGACACCGGCCCCAGGAAGGTCGCCATCGCGGACGCCGACCCCAGCGGGCTCGGCCTGCGCCTCGCGGCCTCGCTCAACGCCGCGACCCGCGGGCGCGACAGGAAGCCGCTCTACGCCGTGCAGCACGTCCCCGCCACGGGCCGGCTCGAGGCGGTGCGCGACTCGCTCCTGGCGCGCACGGGCCTGAGCCGCCGCGAGGACGCGGGCGGTCTCGACGGCGTCCTCGTCGTGACCGACACCTCGCTCGCCACCGGCACGGTGGAGTACCTTGGCAGCAACGTCGGCTCGATCGCCGACATGCGCATGCTCGAGAACCGGGTGCAGCCGGTGCTCCTGCGCGAGCGCCTGCAGCGCGCCGGGGTGGACAGCGCCACGATCGCGTCGGCCGCGCAGCCGGTCACGCTCGCCACGCGGCGGGTGGCCGGCGGCAAGGTCACCGCGCAGTCGGGCGAGGCGTCGTTCTTCCTGGCCTACGTCATGGACTTCGTGCTCTACCTCGCGCTCATCCTCTACGGGGTGCAGGTGATGACCTCGGTCGTCGAGGAGAAGTCGAGCCGGATCATGGAGGTGCTCGTCTCGAGCCTCTCGCCGTTCCAGATGATGCTGGGCAAGGTGCTCGGCGTCGGGGCGGCCGGCCTCCTGCAGATCGGGATCTGGGCCGTGGCGGCGACGGCGGTCACCACGTACGGCGTGCAGATCGCGCGCGTCTTCGGCGCCGACCTCGCCCCCGACGCGCTCGGGGGGATCCCGAGCTTCACGCCCGACCTGCTCGCCGTCTTCCTGCTCTTCTTCGTCGCGGGGTTCCTGCTCTACTCGGCGCTCTACGCCGCGGTCGGGGCCATGTGCAACTCCACCCAGGAGACGCAGCAGGCGTCGTCGCCGGTGACGCTGCTCATCATGGCGGGGTTGATCAGCATGTTCGCGCTCCTCGGCGAGCCGAACGGCACCCTCGCGCGCACGCTGAGCCTCGTCCCGTTCGTCGCGCCGTTCGTGACGCCGATCCGGTACGCGCTGGCGCCGCTGGGCCTGGGCGAGCTGCTGCTCTCCCTCGCCTCGACGGTCGCGGGCATGCTCGTGATCACCTGGCTCGCGTCGCGGATCTACCGCGTGGGGATCCTCGCCTACGGCAAGCGGCCCACCCTGCCGGAGCTGCTGCGCTGGCTGCGCACCGCCTGAGTCGGGCCGGCGGATGGGGGCCGGGACGGGGCACGCGGGTTGCCCCGTCCCGGCCCTCGTGCGTCGGGGCCTGCAACCAACCGATTGGCCCGGCGCGAGTTCGCCGAGGTATCATCCGGGGTCGTGCAGTCCGCTGCATCGGGACGTGCCACCATTCCGTTCCACCTGCGTCGCCAGCCCGACGCCCAGAGGAGAGACGCGATGACCCCGAAGTCGTGCGCGCCGTTCGTGCTGCTGCTCGCCCTCGGCGCCTGCAACGAGACGACCGACAGCGGCGGCGGCGGGGGCACCCCGACCCGGGTGCTCGAGAGCGTCTCGGGCGCCGACCAGGTGGTGGCGCCCGGGGCGACACTGCCGCAGCCGATCGTGGTGCGGCTCACCGAGAACAACCTTCCGGTCGCCGGCCAGCCGGTGCAGTTCTCGGTCGGCGGCGGGGGCGTGAACCCGGCGGTCACGAACACGGGCGCCGACGGCCAGGCCTCGACCTCGTGGACCGTGGCCAACGTCCCCAACACGCTCAACCTGCTCTCGGTGGGCGCGCCGTCGGCGCAGGTGATCAACATCCCGTCGTTCGCGGTCGCGACGAACGCGACCCTCGTGGACGTGCAGAACAATCAGTTCAGCCCAGGCGACGTCACGGTCCCGCGCAACACCACCGTCGTGTGGATCTGGAAGAGCAGCGCGCGGGGCCACAACTTCACGCCCGACCCGGGCACCGGGAACGCCGCCTGGCAGGCCGCCCTCGTCACCACGCGCGACGGTCCCTGGCTCGCCACCTTCCAGTTCACCCAGGCCGGCACCTACACCTACTCGTGCACCCAGCACGCGGGGATGGTCGGCCGCGTGATCGTCAGCCCCTGAACCATCCTGCCGTCCGGAGAGTCCCGATATGCTGCGTCATGCGCCTGCAGCCCTTCTTCTTGCCCTCGTCGCGTGCGGTGGTGACGACGCTGCCGGTCCGCCGAGCAACACGCCCGTTCTGACGATCGCGGGCGGCGACGACCAGATCGGCACGCTCGGCCAGCCGCTGGCCAACCCGCTGCGCGTGGAGCTGCGGCAGGGGGGCGCACCGCTCGCGGGACAGACCGTCAACTGGACCAACGCCCAGGGCTCGCTGAACCCGTCGAGCAGCACCACCGATGCGGTCGGCCTCGCCTCGACGGTATGGACGCTGCCGGGCGGCAGTGCCCCGGCGGTACTCACGGCGCAGGCGACGGCGAGCGGCGCGTCGGCGATCTCGTTCACGAGCTATGGCGTGCCGGCGGGGGCGCAGGTGATCGAGGTGCGGAACAACTTCTTCGAGCCAGGCACGCTGACGGTCGCGCGAAACGTGCCGGTGGTGTGGGTCTGGAGGTCCACCTCCCGCAACCACGACGTGGACCCGACCCAGGTGCCGACCGGCGCCACGTGGGCCGGACAGCCGACGGTGCAGAACGGGCCGTTCGTGTACGGCTTCACCTTCACCACGGCGGGAACGTACCGGTACACCTGCTCGGTGCACTCCGGGATGACCGGCACGATCACCGTGAACTGAGCCCCCGCCGCTCCCGACCGAGGCGGGCGGCGGGCGAGCATCGCCACAGACGCTCTCCCCGCCATGAGGGCCACCATGCGCCTGATCTCCCGTCGTGCCCGCGGGGCACTCGCGATCCTCGCCGCCATGGCGGTGCCGGCCGCAGCCCAGGATGTCTGCCGGCCGCCCGACAGCTCCAACGAAGCGGGACTGATGGCGTTCTACGCGGTGCCGCTCACGCACCAGGGGATGTGGTTCACCCCGGCTGGCGGCGCCCGGGTGATCGTCGGTGGCGAGCTGGGGTGGGTGCCCTCGCCGTCCGAGGAGCTGGCGACGCCCACGTTCTGCCGCCCGGGCAAGGGGCCGGAGAATACCGACCTCGTTCCCGTCTTCGCGCGGCCACGCGTGGCGCTGGCCCTCGCCAACGGGTTCTTCGTCGAGGCGAGCTGGATCCCGCCCCTCGAGCTGTCGGACACGCGGGCCAACATCCTCGGCGTCGCCGCGGGCTGGCACTTCCCGGTGGACGAGCGGCTGGCGCTCGCCCTCCGCGCCCACGCGACGGTCGGCACCGTGACGGCACCGATCACCTGCGACGAGGACGCGGTGGCCGATTCCACGAGCGAGTGCTTCGAGGGCACGATCTCCGAAGACACCTACCAGCCGAACGTCTTCGGCGGCGAACTGACGGGGAGCTATTCGCTGAGTGCGCGGGTGCGGGGATTCCTCGGTGCGGGGTACAGCCACCTGTCGTCGCGGTTCCAGGTCGGCTTCACCAACCGTGTCGGCGTCACCGACTCGACCCGCGTGGAGGTGGAGCTCGACCGGTTGACGCTGCACGGCGGCTTCCTCTGGCAGACGGAAGAAGGGGTCACCGCGACCCTCTCCGCCTACGCGCAGCCGAGCGATGCGGTGACGCTGCGCCTCCTGCTCGCCTGGCCGTTCCGGCTCGGCGGCAACCGATCGTGAGGGCGTTCGCTCGGGTCGCGCTGCTCGCCGCGGCCCTGTGGCTCGGCGCGGATCGCATCGCGGCGCAGGAGCCCGGGCCGCTCGAGCGCGCCTGGCGCGACGGCGCGGTGCTCACTGGCCGCCTGAGCTTCGACGGCAAGGGCACGCTCGGCGCGTTCACGGGCGTCACAACGTCGCTGCAGGGCGAGATGCAGGGGGCGGAGCGGCTGGCGGGCGTGCGCGGGTGGGTCGAGGCCCCCGTGGCGACGCTCGTCACCGGCAACGACCGTCGCGACCGCGACCTCGCCAAGTCGATGGAGACGGCGACCTACCCGACGATGCGCTTCGACCTCGACGGGGTACGGCCCGACTCCGCGCGCGGCGACACCGTCTTCGCCGGCTTCCGTGGCCGCTTCACGATCCACGGCGTGGAGCGACCGGCGGAGTTCCCCGCGACGCTCGTGGCGCAGGGGGTGACGGTCCGCGCGACGGCGACCACGCCGCTCAACCTGAAGGACTACCGGATCGGCGGGCTCTCGAAGTTCCTGGGCGTCTTCAGGATGGACGAGCGCATCATCGTGCACATCGACGTGACGTTCCAGGCGCGCCAGTAGGGGGGCGCTGCTGGCATCACGGGTGCTTTCAGGGGGCGCCGGATCACCCGGCCACTTGGAGGTACTTCCCGATGGTTCGTCGCTTCCTGAAGGTGCTCGGACGCGCCTTTCTCATCGCGCTCCTGATCGAGATTCCCATCCTGGCCGTCCTCTACGTCCTCGGTACGCCTCCGCAACCGACGCTGGCACACAAGTTTGCGTGGCTGTTGCAGGCGCCGGGGATCGCGCTCAGCACCCTTGCCGGTCTCGACGGCCTGGTCGCGCGGCTCGCATCGGTGGAGCTTCCGCCGGTGCCGTGGCGCTCGATGACCGGCCCGGCGATTCGCCCCACGGCAGGGCATGCTGCGATCATCGGCGCGCTGAACACTCTTGCATACGCGCTCCTGCTCTGGCTGCCGCTGCACGTGGGCGAGGCCAGCCGGGCCAAGGGGCCGCGGAAGCCGAAGGTGAGGCGAGTGCTGTAATCGGGCGAGACTGCGGCTGAGGGGGCGCCACCTCATCGGCGTGGCGCATCGGTCACGGCATCGGGAAGGAGATACCTCGAGACCTCCCGCTGGACGTTTCACTGTGGGACATAGACGTATTCCCACCTCCGAGCACCCAGCACTTCGAACAGGTCCGAGGCAATCCGATTGTCCAACGCGACGGCGACACCAGCAACGAGTCGCACGTAGTCTCGTCATCTATCGCCGGGCTCAGGCACACGGGCATTTCTGGGCGGCGGGCTCGACGGGCCGCCCTGCGGTGGAGTCTCAGCGGTCGAGCTGCTGACCACACCGCCACGCAGAATCGATCGAACTGCAGTTCCTGGGGATGAACACGATCTGGAGCTCCACCGGCAGGGGGCCACCCGCTCGCGGATTGGCGCGCACCCTTGGTCCGGGAGTCGCCGTTGCAGAGCCCACACCCAGTGTCGTTCACGACGATGCTTCGGGGCGTCGCGCCCACGCTGTTCTTTTCTTGCCGCAGGCACATCTACCGGGGATGCGTGACGACAGGTTACCCCTTTCTCGCCGGCACCGCCTCGTGGAGCCAGCCAGAGCAACATCCGGCGATACTCCACGTGCTCGAGGCGAGGTGACCGACGGAGCGGCTCGCGAGTAGAATCTGACTTGGCCTCGCGGCCTCATCGATCAGGCACCGGAGCTGGTCCCAGCTTGCCCCGACGACCAGACGCCCAGGAATCCGGCCGCAGCAGGACAACAGACTGACCGGCGATCACCCGAGGCTGTATCATCCGAGACCCAGACCCTCGCATGGCGCAAACCACGGATTCCTGTCGACCGCCGACTCCATGACGAGCTGGCCGAGGCCCCCAATCCCCCCCATGTTTCACGTGAAACTGAGGCCCCACCCACCCGCGTGGACACGACCGGCGGTGTTTCACGTGAAACCACCTGTCCGGCCACGGAACCGGCGCCTATATTGACACGACAGCGGCGTAGCTCCTCTCTTTCTGATCCTCCTGAAATTATCGCAATATCTTGTGATTGAAGTACTTAAGATAACATGACTCGTGTTGTAGCGATCGCGAACCAGAAGGGTGGCGTCGGCAAGACCACGACGGCGGTGAACCTCGCCGCATCGCTGGCCATCGCCGAGCGGCGGACGCTCCTGGTGGACGCAGATCCCCAAGGCAACGGCACGAGCGGTGTCGGCGTGGATCGCAGCGCCATCGGCGCGTCGCTGTATGACGTGCTGCTGGGCGACCGGCCGATCCGCGAGGTGATCCTCCGCAACGTGGGGCTCGCGCATCTCGACGTGCTGCCGGCGACCCAGGACCTGGTCGGCGCCGAGCTCGAGCTCGTCGCCGCCGACCGGCGGGAGACTCGCCTGCGCGACGCGCTCGCTGATATTCGCGACGACTACGACTACATCCTCATCGACTGCCCGCCGTCGCTCGGGCTCATCACGCTGAACGTCCTCACCGCTGCCGACGGCGTGCTCATCCCCGTGCAGTGCGAGTACTACGCGCTCGAGGGGATCTCGCAGCTGCTGAACACGATCCGGCTCGTGCAGCAGAACTTCAACGCGGGGCTCGCGCTCGACAGCGTGCTGCTCACGATGTACGACGCGCGGCTGAACCTCTGCCGCCAGATCGCCGACGACACCAAGGAGTACTTCGGCGCGCAGGTCTTCCGCGCCGCCGTGCCGCGCAACGTGCGACTCGCGGAGGCACCAAGCTTCGGCAAGCCGATCCTCCTGTACGACGTCCAGTCGGTCGGCGCGAAGAGCTACCTCGCCGTTGCCCAGGAGCTGATGCAGCGCGTCGAGCACCCGCCCGAGCCCGCCGACATCTCCGCCGCGATCGACCGGGTGACGCGATGACCGACTCCAGGCGACTCGGCCGCGGCCTCGAGGCGCTGCTCGGGCCGATCAGCCGCGAGCAGGCGCAGCGCGAAGACGCGCTCCGCGAGCTGCCCGTCGCCGACATCTCGCCGAACCCGCTCCAGCCGCGCCGCAGCTTCGACGAGGCGGCCCTCCAGGAGCTGGCCGATTCCATCAAGGCGTCGGGACTGCTGCAGCCCGTCGTCGTGCGCCCGCGCGACGGCCGCTATGAGCTCATCGCCGGCGAGCGCCGCTGGCGCGCGGTCCAGCGCCTCGGCTGGCAGCGGGTGCCCGCCGTGATCAAGGAGGTGGACGACACCACCCTCCTCACCCTGGCGCTCATCGAGAACCTCCAGCGCGACGACCTCTCGCCGATCGACGAGGCGCTCGGCTACCAGCGCCTGCTCGTGGAGTTCGCCCTCCCGCAGGCCGAGGTCGCCCGGCTCGTCGGCAAGAGCCGGGTCACCGTCACCAACATCCTGCGGCTGCTGAAGCTCCCGGCCGAAGTGCAGGCGATGCTGCACGAAGGCCGGCTCAGCGAAGGGCACGCGCGTGCCCTCCTCGGGCTCGAGGACGCGGCCAGGATCCGGAAGCTCGCCGAGACCGCCGCCACCGACGGCTGGTCGGTGCGCGAGGTCGAGCAGAAGGTGCGCCACCTCAGCGGACGCGGCCGCGCGCGCCCGCCGGCCCGGCCGGCGGCGGCCCCTGTCGCCGCCGACGCGAAGCGGGTGGAGGACGCGCTGCGCCGCCGGCTGGGAACCGACGTGCATGTGATCACGCGTCGTGGGGGCAAGGGCAAGATTAGTATCGCCTACTACAACAATGACGACCTCTCCCGCATCCTCGAGTTGATCCTGGGTCGGCCCTTCGACGGGTAGCCGCCCATCGCGTGCCCACACTCTGCACGCACGCCCACACCGGGAATCCACGCGGGTGGAGAAGTGGTATAACTGTGTGGATTCCAGCGCCTTCCCGGGCCGGCCAGGAGGCCGGCGACGCCGGGCTCACCCGAGTCGACCCGGAATGACCAGAAAGCCTGTGGCCCACGCCGTTCGATTCCTGCTCGCCGCCGCACTCGCGACCACCGCGTGCGGCCGCGAGCCGGCCGCGGCCGGCATGCGCGTCGGCCTCATCACCCCTGGCTCGATCGCCGACGCGGCCTGGAATTCCGGCGCGTATCGCGGTCTCGAGCTGATCCGCGATTCGGTCGGTGCCGCCATCTCGCATGTGGAGGCCCGCACCCCGGCCGAACAGGAGCAGGCGCTCCGGACCTACGCAAGCGAGCGCTACGACCTCGTCATCGCCCACGGGCACGAGTTCCAGCGCATGGCCGAGGCGGTGACCGCCGACTTCCCGAAGACTGTGATCGTGGTGACCAGCGGCGAGCGCGCCGTCGGCAGCGTGGCGCCGGTCGTCTTCCGCCTGCACGAGGCGACCTACCTCGCCGGGATCCTGGCCGGCGGCCTCACCCGCAGCGGCAAGCTCGGGTTCATCGGCGGCGTCGAGATCCCGCCGGTGAAGCTCGCCTATGAGGGATGGGCCGCCGGTGCCCGCAGCGTGAACCCGGCGATCGACTCGCGCTTCACCTATCTCAACAACTGGGACGACGCCGCCGCCGGCCGCGAGGCGGCGCTCGCGCTCGTCGCCCTCGGCGTGGATGTCTTCCATCACAACGCCGACGCCGCAGCCCTCGGCCTCTTCCAGGTGGCCAAGGAGCGGCCCGGGATCCTGGTCTTCGGCGCGAACCAGGACCAGTCGGCCCTCGCGCCCGATGCCGTCCCCGGCTCCGCCGTCATCGACCTGCCGCGTGCCTTCCTCGCCGTCGCGCGCGAGGTGAAGGCGGGCACCTTCACGCCCCGCGTGCTCGACCTCGGGCTCGCCAGCGGCGTGGTGCGGTTCGACTTGAACCCCGCCTTCGCCAGCCGCCTCGACCCGGCACTGCTCGCCCGGGTGCGGGCGGCCGCCGATTCCATCATGAAGGCCGCCCCATGACCGTCCGACCGCTCGCCGAGATGGTCGCGTGGCTCGACACCTACCTCGAGGTCGCCCGCGTCCCCGACAGCGCCAACGCGCTCAACGGGCTCCAGGTGGAGAACCGCAGCGGCAGCGTCGGTCGCATCGCGGCGGCGGTGGACGCGACGCTCGAGACGATCACCGATGTCGGCCGGCGCGAAGGTGCCGCCGAGGGCGGGGTGCTCCTGCTCGTGCACCACGGGCTCTTCTGGGACGGCAACATCCCCCTCACCGACCGGCGCTTCCGCCGGGTCACCGCCCTCCTCGACAACGACATCGCGCTCTACGCGGCGCACATCCCCCTCGACCTGCACCCCGAGGTCGGCAACAACGCGGGGCTGGCCCGGGCCCTGGGCGTGGCGATCGAGGGGACGTTCGCCGAGCACCGCGGCGTGGAGATCGGCGTGCACGGCGCGCTCGACCTGAGCCGCGAGGCCCTCACCGCCCGGCTCGACGAGCAGCTCCGCACGAGGACGCACATGATCCCCGGCGGGCCCCGGCAGGTGCGCCGCGTGGGGATCGTGACCGGTGCGGGCTCGAGCGCGCTCCCCGAGGCGCACGCGCTCGGCCTCGACACGCTCGTCACGGGCGAGGCCCCGCACCACGCCTACTTCGACGCGATGGAGTGGGGCATCAACCTCGCCCTCGCCGGCCACTATGCCACCGAGCAGGTCGGCGTGCAGGCGCTGGCCGAGAGGCTCGCGCGCCAGTTCGGGGTGCCGTGGGCGTTCCACTGGCACCCGACGGGGCTCTGACCGCCCGCCTCGCCCTCGAGGGGATCACGCACCGCTTCGGCCCCGCCGAGGCGCTGCGCGACGTCTCCCTGCAGGTCGCGCCGGGGAGCGTGCACGCCCTGCTCGGCGAGAACGGCGCGGGCAAGACCACGCTCCTCCGCATCGTCGCCGGCCTCCTCGAGCCGAGCGCCGGCACGCTCCGCCTCGACGGTGCCGCCCGCAGGTTCCGCTCCCCGCGCGACGCGCGCGCCGCCGGGATCGGCATGGTGCACCAGCACTCGACGGCGATCCCGGCGCTCACCGTGGCGGAGAACGTCGCACTCGCCGCGGGCTGGGCGGTGCGGCCGGCGGAGCTCGCCCGGCGCGTGGCGGCACTCGCGGAGCGGGTCGGCCTCCCGCTCGACCCGGCGGCCCGCGTCGAGACCCTCCCGGTGGCGCTCAAGCAGCGACTCGAGATCGTGAAGGCGCTCGCTGTCGAGACCCGCGTGCTGCTTCTCGACGAGCCCACGGCGGTGCTGGCCCCCGCCGAGATCGCCGACCTGCTGACGCTGGTGCGGCGCCTCGCGGCGTCGGGCACCAGCGTGGTGCTCATCACGCACAAGCTCGACGAGGCGCTCGCTGCCGCCGACCATGTCACGGTGCTGCGCCGTGGCCGCGTGACTCTCGACGGACCCGCGCGGCTCCAGACCGCCGAGTCGCTCGCGACGGCGATGCTGGGTGGCGCGGGCGCCCCGCGCGACGCGGCGCCGCAGCCCGCGCCGCCCGGCGCCACGCTGGTCGAGGCGAGCGGCCTCACCGTGCCCCGCGAGCGCGACGGCGCGCCCGGGCTGCGCGACGCCTCGCTCGTGGTGCGCGCCGGCGAGATCGTGGCGGTCGCCGGTGTCGAGGGGAGCGGCCAGCGCGAACTCCTGCGCGCCGTCGCCGGACTGGCTCCGCCGACCGCCGGCACGCTGCGCGTGGAGGGCACCGTGGCCTTCGTGCCCGAGGATCGCACGACGGAAGGGCTGATCCCGTCGCTCTCGCTCACCGAGAACGTGGTCCTGGGCCGCGACGACCAGGCGCCCTTCGGCCGCAGGATCCTCGACTGGCGCGCGGCCGCCGGCGCCACCGCCGCCCTCCTCGCGCAGCACGACGTGCGCGCGCCCGGGCCCGGGGCGCCGGCGGCCGCGCTGAGCGGCGGCAACCAGCAGAAGCTCGTGCTGGCGCGCGCGCTCGCCCGGGCGCCGCGCGTCGTCGTGGCGGAGAATCCCACGCGCGGGCTCGACCTCGCAGCCACCGCCGCCGTGCACGCGCGGCTCCGGGCGGCCGCCGCCGCCGGGTGCGCCGTGCTCCTCGCCTCGACCGACCTCGACGAGGTGCTGGCGGTCGGCACGCGCGTCGTGGTCGCCGCGCGCGGGCGCCTGCTCGAGGCCCCGCCCGGCGCCGACCGCGACACGATCGGCGCGCTGATGCTCGCGGCACCGGCCTGACGATGCCCCGCCTCGTCCGCGCGCTCGCGCTTCCGGCGCTCAGCCTCGTGGTCGGTCTCGCCGCGCTCGCCGCGGGGCTCGCCCTCGCCGGCTACGACGCGGGCGCCGGGCTCGCGGCGCTCGGACGCGGCGCCTTCGGCTCGACCTTCGCCTTCACCGCGGGCACGCTCACGCGCGCGATCCCGCTCATCCTGATCGGCCTCGGCTTCGCGCTCGCGCTGCGTGCCGGCGCGCTCAACGTGGGTGCCGAGGGCCAGTTCTACGCCGGGGCGGTGGCCGCGACCGCCGTCGGCGTCGCGCTGCCGGCGCTGCCGGGGCCCGCCGCCGCGCCCGCGGTGCTCGCGGCCGGCGCGCTCGCGGGCGCCGCGTGGATCGCGCTGCCCGTCGTCCTCCGCGTGCGCTTCGGCGTGCTCGAGGCGATCAGCACGCTGCTCCTCAACTTCGTCGCCGAGGCGTTCGTGAGCCTGATGGTGACGGGGCCGCTGCAGGAGGCGCAGCGGATCTACCCGCAGAGCGACCCGATCGCGCGGGGCGCCTGGCTCCCGTTCCTGCCGGGGACGCGCGTGCACGCGGGGCTCGTCGTCGCGCTCGCGATGGCGGTGCTGCTGCATGTCGTGTTCGCCCGCACGCGCTGGGGCTTCCGGCTGCTCGTGACCGGCGCCGGCCCGCGCGCCGCCGCGGTGAGCGGCCGCATCGACACGCGTCGAGCGGTGGCGACGGCGCTCCTCGGGTCGGGCGCGCTCGCGGGGCTCGCGGGCGCGGCCGAGGTGGCCGGGGTCTCGCACGCGCTCTACCCGAACCTCTCGCCCGGCTACGGCTTCACCGGCATCGCGGTGGCGCTGCTCGCGGGCGGGCGGCCGCTGGCGATCGTCGCCACCGGCGTCCTCTTCGGTGCGCTCGACAGCGGCGCCGCCGCGATGCAGCGCGAGGCGGGGATCCCCGCCGTGGCGGTCTTCGTGGCGGAGGCGGTGATCATCCTGGCGGTGCTGATCGCGGGCGCGCTCGCGCGCCGCGACGCGCGCGCCGAGGCGCCCGAGCCGGCGTGATCGACGGGGGCGACGTGCTGCTCGGGTTCGTCGCCGCCGCGATCCGGGTGGCGACGCCGCTCGTGCTGGCCGCCTTGGGCGAGGCGGTCGTGGAGCGCGGCGGCGTGATCAACCTCGGCGTGGAGGGCTCGATGCTCGCGGGAGCGCTCGCCGCGGCGCTCGGTGCCACCTGGGGCGGCCCGTGGGCCGGCTTCGCCGCCGGCGGGGCCGCCGGGCTCGCCGTCGCGGGCGTCTTCGCGGCAGTGGCGATCGGCGCGCGCGCCGACCAGATCATCACCGGCACCGCCGTGACCCTCGGGGCCGTCGGCCTCACCGGCGCCGTCTATCGCGCCACGCTGGGCACCGCCGCGGCCGGGCTCACCATCCCAACCTTCGGCGCGGGCCCGCTCGGGCAGGGCGCTCCGACCTGGCTCGCCCTGCTGCTGGCGCCGCTCACCTGGTGGCTCCTCTTCCGCACCCGCTTCGGCCTGCAGTTGCGTGCCGCCGGCGAGGGACGCGAGGAGGCGGAGGCGATGGGCGTCCCCGTGCGGCGCGTGCGCGCGCTCGCCGTGCTCGCCGGCGGGATGCTCGCGGGGTGGGGCGGCGCGGCGCTGGTGCTGGCGCAGGTGGGCTCGTTCGCGGAGCGGATGACGGCCGGCCGCGGGTTCATCGCGATCGCGATCGTGGTGCTCGGCCGCTGGCACCCGGTGGGCGTGCTCGTCGCCGGCCTGCTGTTCGGCGCGGCGACGGCGCTCCAGTTCCTCTTCCAGGCGATGGGGCTCGCGGTCCCCTACCAGCTCTTCCTCATGTTCCCGTACGTGCTCACGCTGCTCGCCCTCGCGCGCGGCGTGGGCGGCGTGCGCGCCCCCGCGGAGCTCGGCCGGAACGCCTGAGCCGCTCCCATGGCCCGGCTCCTGCTAGCAGGAAGGGCAGGTGCGGGTTGCGCCGTACCTGTTGCACTGCGATCAGCCGAAGCTCGCCCCGGGGCAACCCGGGCGGGCTTTCGGCGCTTGGTGGCGACCGCCGCGGCGACATAGCTTCCCTCCGACCCGCCTCGACCCGCCACCCAGGATCGCCGATGCGCACTCGACTGCCGCTGGTCGCCCTCGTCATGCTCGCGGTGACTCCCGCCCTCGCGCAGGAGCCCGTCGCCCCCTCGCCGCGCCGCGTGGCCGTGCGCGCGGCCCGCCTGGTGGACCCCAAGGCGGGGCGCACCATCGAGAATCCCGTGGTGCTCGTCGAGGGCGAGCGGGTGGCGGCGGTGGGGAGCGGGCTCGCCGTGCCGGCCGGCGTCGAGGTGATCGACCTTGGCGCCATGACGCTCCTGCCGGGCCTGCTCGACATGCACACCCATGTCACCGCGCAGCCCAGCGCGAACTACTACGACGACCTCTTCCGCCGCAGCCCGATCGACGTGGCGGTTACGGCGCACGTGTACGCACGGCGTACCCTCGAGGCCGGGTTCACCACGATCCGCGACGTCGGCGCCGGCGAGTACGTCGACGTGGCGCTGCGGAATGCCATCGACCGTGGCGACGTGCCCGGCCCGCGCATGCAGGTCGCCACGCTCACCGTGGGCGCCACGGGCGGGCACGGCGACATCAGCGGCTTCTCGCCGTACCTGAAGTTCGGGAGCTTCTCGGGGATCGCCGACGGGCCCGAGGAGGTTCGCAAGCTCGTGCGGACCGAGATCAAGCACGGCGCCGACCTGATCAAGCTCATCGCGACGGCCGGGGTGCTGTCGGAGGAGGAGTCGGTGGGGGCGCCGCAGTACTCGGAGGCCGAGATGCGCGCGGTGGTCGAGGAGGCGGCGATGTGGGGGAAGAAGGTCGCCGCCCACGCCCACGGCACCGAGGGGATCAAGCGCGCGATCCGGGCCGGCGTGGCCTCGGTGGAGCACGCGAGCTTCATCGACGACGAGGGGATCCGGCTCGCGAAGGAGCGCGGCACCTGGCTCGTCATGGACATCTACAATGACGACTACATCCTTGAGGAGTACGGCCGCCTCGGCTACCCCGAGAAGATCATCGCGAAGGAGCGGCTGGTGGGCCGCACGCAGCGCGAGAACTTCCGGAAGGCGGTGCGCGCCGGGGCGAAGATCGCGTACGGCACCGACGCGGGGGTGTACCCGCACGGCTGGAACGCGAAGCAGTTCGCGAAGATGGTGGAGTGGGGGATGACCCCCCTGCAGGCGATCCAGTCGGCGACGGTGAACGCGGCGGAGCTGCTGGGGTGGGGCGACCGGGTGGGGCAGGTGGCGCCCGGCTTCTACGCGGACCTGGTGGCGGTGCCGGGCAACCCGCTCGACGACATCCGGCAGATGGAGCAGGTCCGCTTCGTGATGAAGGGCGGCGTGGTGGTGCGGCACGACCGCGGCGGGCCCTCGGCCGCCACGGCCGTGCACTGACGGCGGCGGCTAGCTCCGCCGCGCCGGGAGCAGGGCGATGCCCCCGCTGAGCAGCACGCCGAAGCCGGTGGAGCCGCTGCCGAACACGGCGCGCGGGCTCACGTCGAACCGGAGGCCGAACCGGCCGGCGACCGGAACCGCGAGTCCCGCGCCCACGTACGGGCCCACCGACGCCTGGGTGGAGCCCTCGTCCTCGAGAATGAAGCTGGTGGCACCGCCCCGGAAGAAGACGGACACGCCGCCCGAGTTCCGGAGCGCGTACGAGACGCCGAGGTCGGGCATGAAGAGGTACCCCCCGCCGCTCGGGTTGAACGCGAGGCCGCCGTCGAAGCCGATGCGGTCGGGCCGGAGCTGGGTGACGCGCACCCCGGCGAGCCAGGTCGCGCTCTCGAGGGTGGCGGTCAGGGCCTCGGCGGAGGCGCCGACCATCCATCCTTCGCGCTGTCCCTGGGCGGTGGCGACGGACGGGACGGCGAGGGCGGCGATCGCGATCACGAACTTGCGGGCCAGCATGGGGGCGCTCCTTGGGTCGGTGCAGCGTGCTGCAGGTTAATGGACATCTCGTCGGAACGGGTCCATGATCGCGCCGGGGCGTGACCTCGCCGTGACCTCGCCGTCCCGCGCCCTGGAACTCCGGGCGCTGGGGGTGCTGGAGCTGCGGGACGGCTCCCGCGAGCAGGTCCGGGCGGTACTGCAGCAGCCGAAGCGGCTCGCCCTGTTGGCCTACCTCGCGCTGGGGCCGGTGCGCACCTGGCACCGCCGTGACTCGCTGCTGGCGCTGTTCTGGCCGGACCTCGCGGGCGAGCAGGCGCGCGCCTCCCTGCGCCGCGCGCTCTACTTCCTCCGCCGCTCGCTCGGCGACGACGTGATCGCCTCGCGCGGCGACGACGAGGTGGGGATCCCGGCGGGCGCGCTCTGGACCGACGTGCGCGCCTTCGACGAGGCGATCGACCGCCGCGCGCATGCGGAGGCGCTCGACCTGTATCGCGGTCCGCTGCTGGAGGGGGTGTTCGTCTCGGGCGCCCCGGAGGTGGAGCGCTGGATCGACGACGAGCGCGGCCGGCTCGCCGAGCGCGCGGCCGGCGCCGCGCGCCGGCTGGCGGAGGAGCCGGGGATCCCCCCGGAGCGCGCGGTGCGCTGGGCGCGCCGCGCCCTCGAGATCGTCCCCGACGACGAGGCGATGCTGCGCCTCCTCATGCACCAGCTCGCGCAGGCCGGCGACCGGCCGGCCGCGCTCCGCGCCTACGAGGAGTTCGCCGCCCGCCTCGCGCGCGACTACGACGCGAGCCCTGAGCGCGAGACCGCGGCGCTCGCCGAGCAGCTGCGCCGCGTGCACGAGGGACAGCCCGGCACCGGCCCGGTGGTGCTCGACGGTCCCGGCGTGGTGGCGGTGCTGCCGTTCGCGGTGCGCGCGGCCCCCGCGCTCGCCTACCTCGGCGAGGGGCTGATGGACCTGCTGAGCACCGCGCTCGACGGCGCCGGCGACCTGCGCGCGGCCGATCCGCACGCCCTCCTCGGCGCGCTGGACGCGGGCACCGGGCGCCTCGCCGCCGCCGCCGCGGTCGGCGCGACGCTCGTCGTGGACGGCTCGATCGTCGAGGCGGGGGGACGCCTGCGCGCGGTGGCCACGCTGCGCGACGCCGCCGGCCGCGTGCTCGACCGGGTGAAGGCCGAGGCGCCGTCGGAGCAGGAGCTCTTCCAACTGGTGGACGAGCTCTCGCGGCTGGTCATCGCGACGCGCCCGGGCCGCGCCGACGAGCGGCTCGCCCGCATCGCCGCCAGGACGAGCGCCTCGCTCGCCGCGCTCAAGGCGTGGCTGCGCGGCGAGCATCACCTGCGGCGGGGCGAGTACGGCGAGGCGCTCGAGGCGTTCCAGGAGGCCGCCGACGCCGATCCCGACTTCCCGCTGGCGCACTACCGGCTGGCGTCGGCCTTCGCCGCCGTGGCGCTGCACGACGCGGCGCGCGAGGCGTCGGCCCGCGCGCTCGCGCAGCGCGACCGGCTCGCCCCGCGCGACCGGGTGCTCCTCGACGCGCAGCACGCGTGGCTCCGCGGCGCGAGCGAGGAGGCCGCCCGCCGGTACGCGAGCGCCGTGGTGAGCTACCCCGACGAGGTCGAGGCGTGGCAGTACCTTGGCGACGTGCTCTTCCACAGCAACCCGTACCACGGGAAGAGCTGCGTCGGCGCGCGCGAGGCGCTCGAGCGCGCGCTCGCCCTCGCGCCGTCGCAGGCGAGCGCGCTGGCGAAGCTCGCGCGGCTCGAGGCGCTGAGCGGCCGCCTCGACGCCTTCGACGCCGCGTCGGCGCGCCTGCTCCGCGAGCATCCCTCGGCCGACGTGGCGCTCACCATGCGCGCGCTGCGCGCCTTCCTCCTCGGCGGGCACGACCAGCTCGACACGCTCGTGGACGAGCTGCGCAGCGCGCGGGCGCTCGCCCTCGGCACGGCGGTCGCCGACGTCACGGTGCTGGGCGGCCGGCTGGCGGCGGTGGAGCCGTTCGCCCGCCAGTTCCTGGACGTGGCGAGGTCCCCCGAGCTGCGGGCGGTGGCGCACGGCGTCACCGCGGCGATCGCGGCCGCGCGCGGGCGCTGGGCCGACGCGCAGCGCGAGCTGGCCGCCACCCGCGCGCTCGAGCCCACCTGGGGCCTCGAGCTGCACGCCTGGCTCGCGGCGAACCCCGGCGTGCCGTCGAGCGCGGCCGAGCGCGCGGCGCTGCGCGCCGAGCTCGGCGCCGAGGGCCCGGCCGACGCCGACCACTTCACGCTGCCGCTGCTGCTGCACAACGGGCTGCACCCGCACCTGCGCACCTGGCTCGCCGGCCTGCTCGCCGCGCGGGACGGCGACATCGAGGCGGTCGCGGCGCACGAGGAGGCGCTGAACGAGCTCGACGTCCCGGAGCACGCGACCGTCCTCCTGCACCGGCTCGCGCGGTCGCTCGAGTCGGAGGTGCAGCGACTGCGCGGCCAGCCGGCCGCGGCACTCGCGGCGCTCGAGCGCGCACGGACCGACGTCTGGTTCCAGTACGCGGTCGCGTCGCCGTTCTTCGCGTCGGCGCACGAGCGTTTCCGGCGCGCCGAGCTGCTGGCCCAGTGCGGGCGCGACGCGGAGGCGGCCGGCTGGCTGGAGGCGCTCGCGGAGCGGAGCCCGTGGGAACTGCCGTACCGCGCCCCCGCGTCGCTGCTCCTCGCGTCGGTGCGCGCCCGGCTGGGCGACCAGGTCGGCGCGCGCGCCGCGCTCGAGCGCGCCCGCGCCGACTGGGAGGACGCCGACGAGGTCACCACGGCGCGGCTGCGGGAGTTCGACGCGCGCGGCTGAGCCGCACCCTTCCGGTCGGTGGCAGCGTCAGGCTACCATTACCGAATGGATACCGAATCACGGCTCGTCCCACTCCGCGGTCGCGGCACCTCCGCCAATCCGGCGAACCGCTTCGAGCGCCTGCATTTCGAGCCGGATGCCGAGTCCAGTCCCGAGGTCCCGCCCCACACGCAGTTCTTCCGGGACCACTCCAGGACGATCATCGCCCGCAACGAGTCGCCGGATGTCGGCTTCGAGGCGAGCATCAATCCGTATCGCGGATGCGAGCATGGTTGCGTCTACTGCTACGCTCGGCCGTACCATGAGTATCTCGGATTCTCGGCGGGGCTCGACTTCGAGACCCGGATCCTGGTAAAGGAGGACGCCCCCGAGCAGCTTCGCTCGGCACTGGCTTCGCCGCGCCACGAGCCGAAGCCGCTGCTGTTGAGCGGCGTCACCGACCCGTACCAGCCGGCGGAGCGACGCCTGCGGGTGACTCGCCGGGTTCTGGAGGTCCTCGCCGAGTGCCGGCACCCGGTGGCGCTCATCACCAAGAACGCGCTGGTGACCCGCGACGTCGACCTGCTCGCCCGGCTCGCGGAGGTCGGCGCCGTCTCGGTCACACTGTCCATCACCACGCTCGACAACGACTTGCAGCGCGTCCTCGAGCCCAGGACGTCAACTCCGGCCAAGCGGCTCGAGGCGGTGCGGGTGCTCGCGGCGGCCGGGATTCCGGTGGGGGTGAACGTCGCCCCGGTGATTCCCGGCCTCACCGACCACGAGCTCGCTGCCATCCTCGAGGCGGCCGCAGAAGCCGGCGCGAAGCGAGCGGCGTATCTTGTACTACGACTTCCGTATGGCGTCAAGGACATGTTCGAGACGTGGCTCCGGCACCACCGGCCCGACCGAAGCGCCAAGGTACTGAATCGCATCCGGTCACTGCGGGGCGGGGCGCTCAACGACTCGCGCTTCCACACGCGCTTCCGCGGCGAGGGGCCGTTCGCCATGCAGCTGAACCAGCTCTTCCACGTGACCTGTCGCCGGCTCGGCCTGGACACCGGCCGCACCGCGCTCGCGAGCTCGGCATTCGTCCCGCCGGTCGCGCCGGTCAGCCCGCCCATTCAGCGCGGCCTCTTCGATGAGGCAGCGCCGCGCTGATCGGGTGCGGGCCGCGTGGCCTGGACACATGGCGCGCGGACGCCGCGACGCCATCTTTGGCATGTCAGCGCCGCGAAGGATCGAGTTCACCCGATGTCCCGTGCGTTCATCCGCGAGGACGGCGCCGCCCCGGAGCGGCGATACGTCCTCCCCGACGTGGACGATCCCGCCTACGACGCCGCGGCGGCCGACGCGCTGCTGCGCGGCGCGCACGAGGGCGACACGGCGAGCGCCGAGGAGGCCACCGGCTTCCGCTGGGGCGACCCGCACCTCGTGCCCCACGTGCGCGCGATCCTCGCCGACGCGCGCCGCCGGCGCCTCGACCGCCTCGAGGTGCTCGCCGAGCGCTACCTGCGCGCCGCCGGCGTCGAGCCGGAGGACTGACGTGCGCTCGCTTCCCGAGCTGCGCACCGCCCGGCTCGCGTTGCGCCCGCTCCGCGCCGATGACCTCGACACGGTGCACGCGCTGCTGGTGCTTCCCGACGTGCGCCGCTACCTGTGCGACGACCGTGTGCTGACCCGCGACGAGTGCGCGGCGATCGTGCAGGGCGCGCTCGACGACGCCGCCGCGCACGGCTGGGGGCTCTGGGTCCTCTCGCCGCCGGGGCACGACGACGAGGTGATCGGCCTCTGCGGCCTGCGGTCCACCGACCAGGCCGGCACGCCGGAGATCCTCTACGCCCTGCACCCGTCGAAGATGGGGCGCGGCTTCGCCACCGAGGCGGCGCGCGCGGTGCTGCGCGATGCGTTCACTCGGCTGGGCCTCGCGCGCGTGCTCGGGATGACCGACCCGCCCAACCTCGACTCGCGCCGCGTGATGGACCGGCTCGGCTTCAGCCCGCTGCCGCCGCGCATGGGCCCCGCCGGCACGCCGCAGGTGTGCGCGGAGCTGACGGCGGAATCGTGGCGGCGGACGCAGCACGCATGACGACCCGGTGCGGCGGCGCCCTCCTGGTCGTCCTCGCGCTCGCGCTGGCCGCGCCCGGGGCCGCCCAGCCCGCGCCGTCGGCGCCCCCGGCGCGACCGCTGTTCGCCGTCTCGAGCCCCGAGCCCGGCGTGCTGCTGCTCGAACCGGTGGTCCTCGTGGGGGCCGACACCCTCGTCGATCCCCGGCCGGCCGACGAGCCGCAGGGCACTCGGCTGGCGGCCTCGATCCTGAGTCCGGGCGCCACGTACGCGCTGGCCCGCCTCGGGCGCACGCTGGGCACGCTCGCGGTCCGCGACACCACGACACCGTCCTGCGTCGGCATCGCGGGGCGTGCCGCCGTGCCGGCCGGCGTGGCGCCCGGTGCGGCGGACCGCGCCGTCGCCGGTCCCGCCGGCCTGGTGTCGCGCGCCGCGCCCCTCGGCGCACCGGCCGACGGCGCGCAGCGCGCACGACTCATGGCGGCCGCGCGGAACGCGTACCGCGCCCGCAGCGCCTCCGCCGCCCAGTCCGACTCGCTCGAGGCGCTCGGCCAGCTCGCGCTCCGCGGCGCGGCCGGCCTCCCCCGGCTCGCCGGCGGCTTCGCGCTGCGCACCATCGTGGCCGACTCGGCGTGCCCGGGCTGCGAGCGGATCCGCACCCTGCTGTTGATCCTCGCGCCCGATGGCGCGGTTGAGCACGCCCAGTGGCGCGACGAGATCGAGAAGGGCGTCACCCACGACCCGTGGGACCTGCTCGACCTCGATGCCGACGGGGAGCCCGAACTCCTCGTGCGCACCGTCTGGTACGAGGCCGTGGACTGGGCGATCCTCTCGCGGCGGGGCGGGGCGTGGCGCGAGGTCTATCGCGGCGCCCAGACCGGTTGCTGACCGCCGCGCCCGGTCAGACCCGGGTGGTGCGCCACCGACCCCGGCGGAAGAGCGCCGCACTCACCAAAGCCAGCGTCGAGAACGCGATGGCGATGGCGAGGAACGCGCCGCGCGGCCCTTGGCCCAGCGGGTACGCGAGCGCCCACGCGAGCGGGATCTCCCAGAACCAGAAGCAGGCGAGGTTGATCCATGTCGGCGTCCACGTGTCGCCGGCGCCGTTGAAGGCCTGCGTGAGCACCATCCCGAAGGCGTAGGCCGGGAAGCCGAGCCCCACGAGCCGCAGGCACGCCTCGGCGAACGGCGCGACGGCCGGGTCGTCGCCGAAGAGGCGCACGAGCCAGGGTGCGCCGAGCACGAGCGCGAGGCCGACCGCCGTGAGGAACGCCGCGTTGGCGCGGCAGGCGAGCCAGACCGCGCGTTCCGCCCGCGCCGGGTCGCGCGCGCCAAGCGACTGGCCGAGCATCGTCGCCGCGGCGCTCGCGACGCCCCAGGCGGGGAGGATCGCGAAGATCACGATGCGGATGCCGATGGTGTAGCCGGCGACCGCCGCGCTGCCGAACCCGGAGAGCACGCGCACGAGCCCGATCCAGCTCGCCGTGCCGATCAGCGTCTGCAGGGCGCCGGTCGAGGCGAGCCGCGCGAGGCTCGCGAGCACGGCGCGATCGGGGCGCAGGGCCGAGGCGTCGAGGTGCACGCGGCCGTGGCCGCGCGCCAGCACGCGCAGCGCCAGCAGCACCCCGGTGCTGCGGCCGATCACCGTCGCCACTCCCGCCCCCGTCACGCCGAGCTCGGGGAACGGGCCGAGCCCGAAGATCAGGCAGGGGTCGAGCGCGATGTTGACGCCGTTCGCGACCCAGAGCACCCGCATCGCGACCGTGGCGTCGCCGGCCCCGCGGAAGACGGCGTTGAGCAGGAAGAGCAGCAGCACCGACCCGCTCCCGCCCAGGACCGCACGGGTGTAGCCGGCGCCGACGCGCTGCACCGCCTCGCCGTTGCCGAGGAGGGCCAGGATCTGGGGCGCGAAGGCGACGCCGACGACCGCGAGCACCGCCGACACCGCGAGCCCGAGCACCACCCCCTGGCCGGCCGCGCGCGCCGCGGCATCGGGCCGCCGCTCGCCGATGCGGCGCGCCACCGTCGCCGAGACGCCGATCGCGAGGCCAAACGCGACCGCGTACACGAGCGACAGGACCGCCTCGGTGGAGCCCACCGCCGCGACCGCGTCGGCGCCGAGCCGGGCGACGAAGAAGATGTCCACCACGGCGAAGAGCGACTCCATCGCCATCTCGAGCACCATCGGGACGGCGAGGAGCGCCAGCGTGCGCGGGATGGGGCCGTGCGTCGCGTCCACGCTGGCGCCGCGCAGCACGTCGGCCAGCTCGTCGCGCCAGCGGCGGACAGGGAGGGGCGGGGCGACGGCGTCGGACATGGCGGCTCGGCGGCTGGTGGGCGGAATCGGGGAAGGTACCCGAGGGACACGAAGGCGCCCGCACCGGGCGGGCGCGTGCCCGGACGGAACCGCGGCCCCTTTCGTGTCAGCGCACGGCGCGACCGAGCCCGCGACCCGGGCCGCGATCCGTGTAACTTCCCCGGTATCCCCGACGCCATGGTCCGGCCGCATGCATCTCGACATCCCGGTCCCGCTGCTCGATCTCCCGGCGCCGCTCGGCGCGCGCCTCATTGCCTGGCGCCTCGTGGACGAGCTCGAGTCCCGCATCGCCGACTACCGGGACGGCCGCGACGCCGAGGCGCTGCACGACCTGCGGGTGGCGGTCCGCCGGCTCCGTGCGGTCACGTCGGCCTTCCTGCCGCAGCTGGAGGACGCGATCGGCGAGCGCGCACCGCGCCGCCTGCGCGAGCTCGCGCGCGCGAGCACCACGGCACGCGACCTCGAGGTCTTCGCGCGCTGGCTCCGCGCCATCGGGCCGTGGGCCGGCCGCGAGGAGAGCGACGTGATGGCGCAGGTCGTCGTGATCGCGGAGCGGCGGCAGGCGAGGCACCGCGACCGGATCCTCGCGCTGCTCGACCGCCACGCGGAGCGCCTGCTGCGGCGCCTGCGCCGGGGCCTCGGCACCTGGCGCGCGCCGATCTCCGAGGCCTCGCGGGCGGCGCTGCCGACGGTCGCCCGCGTGGCCGGCGCACTGCTGGAGGAGCATGCCGCCGCACTCGGCGCGGCCCTGGACCGCGTCGGCTCGCCGCTCGACCCGGTCCGCGCGCACGAGGCCCGCATCGCGGGAAAGAAGCTGCGCTACCTCCTGGAGCCCCTGGCCGACCACCTGCAGGCGGGGCCGGCGGCGCTGCAGCACCTGCGCACCGCGCAGGACCGCCTCGGCGAGTGGCACGACGCCCACGTGTTCGCCGTCGCGCTGCGCCGCCTCGCCGGCCGGCTCGACCACGCGACGCTCACCCCGTTCGGCCTCCAGCTCCTCGAGCGGCGCATCGAGGGCCGGCGGCAGGAGCTCGCGCCGGCGGTGAGCG
>Ga0101944_10000660_pt1 | contig 94218 bp, 75 predicted proteins | sample DewCreD2012metaG_FD_75245 | JGI IMG/M metagenome (GOLD analysis project Ga0101944, IMG submission 75245) | Hot spring sediment bacterial and archeal communities from British Columbia, Canada, to study Microbial Dark Matter (Phase II) - Dewar... ... | reverse complement strand
ACAATATTGCTATCTGAATTTTTACACAAACTACTAACAAATTAATGATAGAAGAAAATGTATCAAAAGGTTTGGAATAATTGTTTAAAGATCATCAAGGACAATGTTCCTTCACCCAGTTTTAAGACCTGGTTTGAGCCAATAGTTCCAATCCGGCTCGAGAATAATATACTAACAATACAAGTTCCCAGTCCTTTCTTCTACGAATATCTGGAAGAGCAGTACATTGACATCCTGCGTAAAACCTTAAAGAAAGAATTAGGCCCCGATGCCAAGCTTGAATACAGCGTAGTGTTGGAAAACACAAACATTACCAATAACAAGCCCTATACCATTAAAGTACCGACTAAAAACAAAGCCGAGCTGATGAATAAGCCGGTTAGTGTTCCGTATAAATCAGAAGATCCGGAAGAATCGGTTATAAAAAATCCATTTGTTATTCCAGGGATTAAGAAGTTGAATATTGACCCGATGCTCAATCCGCAGTTCTCGTTCTCAAATTTTATCGAAGGCGAATGCAACCGGCTTGCCCGCCAGGCAGGAGTTGCAGTTGCTGACAATCCAGGAGGCACTGCCTTTAATCCACTGCTGATTTACGGAGAATCAGGGCTAGGCAAAACACATCTTGCTCAGGCCATCGGTGTCAAAGCAAAAGAAAAATTCCCCGAGAAAATCGTTCTCTATGTTTCAGCCAATAAATTCCTTACGCAATATGTTGATGCGATGAGAAATGATACAGGCAACGATTTTCTTCATTTCTACCAGATTATTGACCTGCTCATTATTGACGATGTCCAGGAATTAGCCAATAAAACCAAAACTCAGGATGCCTTTTTTCATGTATTCAACCATTTACAGCAGAACAGCAAACAAGTTATTCTAACCTGCGATAAACCACCGGTTGAATTGCAGGGAATGGAACAACGACTGCTCTCACGTTTTAAATGGGGCTTATCGGCCGAACTTCAGGCGCCTGATTACGAAACACGCATAAATATCCTTAAACATAAGCTTTACTATGAAGGTATTGAAATGCCGGTTGAAGTAATCGAATATATTGCCACGCATATCACCACCAATATCCGAGAACTTGAAGGAGCGCTGATTTCGTTGCTGGCGCAGGCCACACTGAATAAAAAAGAAATCACGCTTGAACTGGCAAGGATCATTATTGACAAGATCATTAAAAACACCAAGAAAAACATCTCCATTGACTATATTCAGAAAATTGTATGTAACTACTTTAATGTTCCCATTGACCTTATCCATTCCAAAACGCGCAAACGCGAGATTGTACAGGCACGCCAGATTGCTATGTATTTCTCCAAAAGTTTAACGAAAGCTTCATTAACCACCATCGGTTCACAAATCGGGGGAAAAGATCATGCCACCGTACTGCATGCATGTAAAACAGTTAATAATCTTATGGATACCGACAAAAAATTTAAAGGCCAGATAGAAGATCTTGAGAAAAAACTTAAATCATAATTAAAAGGCAGGTTCACATCGAACCTGTTTTTTTTTGTCCAATTAAATGATATACCTGATTATAAGTATTATTTGTGTTGCCGGTCTCTTCATCTCATTCAAGGTGATGGACAAATATCCAATCACACTCTCTGTTTCAATTTTTATCAGCTACGCAGTTTCTATCCTTTTCTCCTTAACAGGTATAACAAATGGTCTTCAACCCGCCATATTAACAAGTAAATGGCTTTGGTTTGCTGCATTTACATCCGGCTTTTTTATCTTCAATTTCTTTATGATTGGCCTTTGCACAAAAAGGTTAGGTATTGCTGTAACATCTGTAGCCAATAAACTCTCACTCATTATACCGGTTACGCTGTCTATGCTTATTGATCCGCTGGATACGCCGGATATACAAAAGCTATCAGCCATCGCGTTATCCCTTGTTGCCATAGTGCTGATCCTCTATCCTTCGGGTAAAACCGGTTTCACGCTAAAAGATATCTGGCTTGCTGTTGCCCTCTTTGTCGGTGTTGGCACTGCCGATGCATCCCTGAAATACGCACAGCAAAAACTTCTTGGCCCCGATGAGCTCTCTTTATTCGTAACCTGTGTTTTTATTTTTTGTTTTATCTACTCAACCATTGTTTTTATCTGGCAAAAAACACCGGTTAAAGAATTCAGTAATCGTTATAACTGGATTACAGGCCTGCTGCTTGGTGTCACCAACTGGGCCGCCTTTATTACACTTATGATGGCCCTCGACCATGTACGCGCCAACGGGACAACCATGAGAGGTTCGGTACTCTTCGGGATAAATAATCTCGGGATTGTAAGTATCAGTGTTCTTGCCGGTTTTATTATTTTTAAGGAAAAAATATCTGCTTTAAATATTACCGGAATTTTAACAGCAGTGGCAACCATCCTTTTACTAACCTTTTTTGCTCTGTAAATGGATAAATACAACTATATCACCCTGCGTGAACCATCAACAGGGTTGTATAAAGAAAAAGCAAGCCGTTTCATGGCATTTGCATATCCTGTGAGCAGTGAGGATGAGGCCCAGGCGCTGATTAAAACACTGCGCAGCGAATACCACGATGCACGGCACTGGTGCTATGCCTACCGTTTAGGGCCTGAAACGCTTACCGAACGGTCGTCCGATGACGGCGAACCGGCGAACAGTGCGGGAAAACCTATCCTCAACCAATTAAAGGTACATCAGCTCATGAATGTTCTGATTGTTGTAGTGCGTTATTTCGGGGGAACGCTGCTGGGCGTTGGCGGACTTATACAGGCCTATCGAAACGCCACTGCTGATGCTATCAGTAAGGCAACAATCATTCATCAAACTATACAAAAAAAATTCACTATTCATTTTCCCTACACAGCTTTAAATGTTGTATTTGCTACTCTAAAAACAAACAATGCCATAATTTATGATAAACAAATCGGATCGCTTTGTTATGCCCGCTTCTCAATTGACCTGCCGGCAGCTGAACAACTGATAAATAAGCTTATAATTATCGGCAAAAATATTAACATTTCACCGGATGAAACACAAATATAAGCCACAGAACCGCCAACGAACCATTGTTCAACCCCGAATCTCCGGGAAGACCGCCACGGCATTAAATTGGCTTAATCCATTTGACTTTATCTCAACTTCAATATACAATAATTGAGTCGCATGAATAATTTTTTTACTTTTACTGAAAATACCTGCCGAAAATGAAGAAGAAAAGTTTAGTATCAATCACCGATTTCAGCAAAAACGATTATCTGAAAATACTGGATATTGCTTTGGAGTTTGAAAAAAATCCCGAGCCGACCCTCCTGAAAAATAACGTGATTGCCACACTCTTTTTCGAGCCCTCCACCCGCACACGGTTGAGCTTCGAAAGCGCCATTACCCGGATGGGAGGAAGATACATCGGGTTCAGCGATACAAAAACCACGAGTATAGCCAAAGGGGAGTCGTTCAAAGATACCATACGTACCATCAGCAATTATTGCGATATGATTGTAATGCGGCATCCTCTGGACGGCAGCGCACGCTATGCTTCGGAGGTCGCATTAGTTCCGGTGATCAATGCCGGCGATGGCACAAACCAGCATCCTACCCAAACTCTGCTCGACCTTTACTCTATAAAAAAAACGCAAAACACACTCGATAATCTGACTGTTTTCATGGTGGGCGACCTTAAATACGGACGAACGGTACACAGTTTACTAATGGCTTTGTCCGAATTTAACACCAATTTCTATTTCATCTCACCCGAAGAACTGAAAATGCCTCAGGAATATAAACTCCACCTCGACAACCGTGGACTGCAATACAAAGAACAAACCGATTTGTCGGAAGACCTTGAAAAAGCAGATATCATCTATATGACACGCGTTCAGCAAGAGCGGTTTACAGATCCGATGGAATATGAAAAGACAAAGAATGCATATGTTCTGCGCAACCACATGCTTACAAACAGTAAGCCCAATCTGCGGATTCTACATCCCCTGCCCCGCGTCAATGAGATCAGTACTGATGTTGATGAAAATCCGAAAGCATACTATTTCACACAGGCATTAAATGGCGTATACATCCGCCAGGCCATCATTTCCCTGATTCTTGGATATAAATAACAACTCTACAATATGAAAGAGAAAAAAAAATTACAGGTCAGCGCCATCGAAAACGGCACAGTGATTGACCATATCCCTGCCCGCAATCTTTTTAATGTTATTTCTATTCTTGGGCTTGACAAAATTAAAAACCAAATTACCTTTGGCACCAACCTCGAAAGCCGGCGACTGGGACATAAAGCCATTATTAAAATAGCAGATACATTTTTTGCTGACAGCGATATCAATAAGATAGCGCTTGTAGCACCAGACGCCAAATTGAACATCATTAAAAACTATTCGGTAGCCGAGAAAAAAATGGTTTCCCTCCCGGATGAGATCAAAGGCATTGTTAAATGTATGAATCCACAGTGCATTACCAATCACGAATCCATCACTACACGTTTTACAGTGATCTCCAAAACAGATGTAAAATTAAAATGTCATTACTGCGAAAAAATTACCGACCAGCAGCATTTTGATATTATCTGATACGGTCGGCTGATTTTACCAGTTCTTCGTCCTTCTTAATCGCTCTGGCCGCCAGATAAACCAGTATCAGCGCAACGGGCGGGATCACAGATGAAAAATGAAAATATACAATCAATCCTTTATGAGTATACATTGCTAGAACTCCGGCGATCAGGGCTGTAAATCCAATCAGCAGAATTGAAGCAACCCTGCAAAGCCGTAACTGAACTTGCCGGTTACGATACAACAGGATAGTAACCAAAAGAATAATCATTAATCCATATAGAAATATTTCAGCAGCCAGTAACGATATTTTCTGTTGAGCGCCTGAAATCCGGTTGAACCACATTGTTAGCAACCGGCCATCGGCCGTCAGAAGGCGAGCAATGGGATTATAGCCCAATACAGCAATCAGAGATGCTGCAAGGATAAGCCATACAGTTTGTATTCTCTGTATCATACAAAATAGGGGGCAATCATTTTTTTCAGTTCATCATATCCGTTGACGACAGGAAACGCGGGATAATCTTTAATAACATTATCAGGTGGCCTGAAAAGGATTCCCTTATCGGCTTCACCAAGCATACTGATATCGTTATATGAATCGCCAAAAGCCAGAACCTGATAATTCAACGATTTTAATGCCTTAACAACCATACGCTTCTGGTCGGGTTGACGCAGATGATAATCCGAAATCATCCCATCTGCAGCGGTTGACAGATTATTACAGAATAAAACGGGACGTTGCAGTTTTTCCATCAACGGACCGGCAAATTCAATAAAAGTATCTGAAACAATAATGAGTTGAGTCACTGACCTCAGCCAGTTCAGAAAATCGAGCGCGCCATCTAATGGCTGAAGGGTTGCAATCACCTTTTGTATATCGCTCAACTTAAGATTATGCTGCTTAAGAATTTTAAGCCGGTGCTGCATCAGCCGGTTATAGTCGTTAATATCACGCGTGGTGAGCTTAAGTTCATCAATGCCTGTTATTCGCGAAACATTGATCCATACTTCCGGTACAAATACGCCTTCAAGATCTGAACAAACAATATACATATCTCATCCTCCGCTGTTAAAATCCGGATGGTAAAAATACAATTCTTTTGCAAAAAACAACAGTTTACGGATGTAATTGCTAACTGTATGCACGGCGATTCTTCCCTTCAATAAAATGTATAAATGAAGTATTAGCGGTGCGGTTGCCGCCGGGGGTAGGATAATTACCAGTGAAATACCAGTCGCCGGTGTTTTCAGGGCAGGCAGCATGAAGGTTCTCGATTGACTGATAGACAATCATTACCTCGGCATTAATACCAGAGTTATAGGTAAGCATTTGGGATATTTTTGCCGATATCTGCTCAGGAGTGAATGGCCGGTAAATCTCTTTAACATGATTTACCCTTTTTTCACGCGGCTGCGATGCATCGGCCACACAATTATTGTACACCTTGTTAATAACCGATTCCTGTCCGGTTTCTTTCAGTAACTCAATGGCAGCCCTGAAAGCAATAAAATCGTTGAGTTTAGCCATATCAATCCCATAACAGTCGGGATAACGTATCTGCGGAGATGACGATGCAATAATGATTTTTTTCGGCCCCAGACGGTCGAGGATGCGCAGAATACTGCGGCGGAGCGTAGTTCCACGAACAATAGAATCGTCAATAACCACCAGGGTATCAATTCCCGGACGCACCGATCCATAGGTTATATCATAAACATGGCCAACAAGGTCATCGCGACTCTTATCCTGTGTAATAAATGTACGCAGCTTGATATCCTTTAATGTCACCTTTTCAACCCGTGGCTTCAACAGCAGCAATTTGCGAAGTTCATCAGCAGTAAGTGATTTTCCTTTCTCGCCGATCGTTTTAAGGTTATTTTCAGTAACATATTCTTCAAGCCCTTTAATCATGCCATAGAAAGCCACTTCGGCAGTATTGGGAATAAACGAGAAAACGGTATTTTCGAGGTCGTAGTTAATATTTTTAAGTAAAACAGGGACTAATAGCTGACCCAATTTTTTACGTTCAGAGTAAATATCCTGGTCGTTGCCTCTTGAGAAATAGATACGTTCAAACGAACAGGCCTTACGCTCCTGTGGCTCGCGCACCAGTTTTTCACTAACCGAACCATTCTGTTTAATGATAAGCGCATATCCGGGTTTCAGTTCCCTGATGGCCGAATATTGCTGATTAAAGGCCGTTTGAATCACCGGTCTTTCCGATGCAGCAACCACCACTTCATCGTTGGCAAAATAATAGGCCGGCCGTATACCCCAGGGATCACGGCAAACAAAGCAATCGCCATGTCCGAGCATACCGGCAATAACATAACCGCCATCCCATTTCTTACTCGACTCCATCAGCACATTTTCTATGCTCAGATGCTCGCCAATCAATTTTGATATCTCGGGATTATCATGCCCCTTTTTCTTAAAAAAGTCGAACAGTTTTTGATTTTCAACATCCAGAAAATGACCAATGTTTTCAAGCATTGTTACTGTATCTGAATAATCCTTAGGATGTTGTCCAAGATCAATCAGCCGCTGGAAAATCTCGTCAACATTGGTAAGGTTAAAGTTTCCGGCAACAACAAGGTTACGCGTACGCCAGTTATTCTCACGCATTACCGGGTGTACAAACGACTTATTATTTTTTCCGAATGTGCCATAGCGCAGATGCCCAAGATAAACCTCGCCTGCAAAGGGCTCATTATTCTTAAGCCACGGAATATCCTGCAGAAGTCCCGGGTCCTTCTTTTCAATCTTTTTAAACTGTTTGTAAATCTTTCTGAAGATATCATCAATAGGCGACTGATCTATCGAACGGTGCCGCGATAAATAGCGGGTGCCGCTGGGCGTATCAAACTTCAGACAAACAATGCCGGCTCCATCCTGCCCCCGGTTATGCTGCTTCTCCATCAACAGATAAAGTTTCTCAAGCCCATATCGCCACGACCCGTATTTATACTGGTAATACTCCAGTGGCTTCAGAAGCCGGATCAGCGCTATGCCGCATTCGTGCTTGATGGGTTCACTCATTGTGCGTTTATTTCACCTCAGGATAATTAATTTTTGTTTGTACAGGAAATGCATTAGGGAACTGCTCTTTAATTTTTCGAAGTGCTCTTAAACAATTCAACCGGGTGCGAAAATCGCCAACATACACTTTAAAATAAGGAGATGCATATTGCCTGTAAACAGGAATCTCAGGATAATAAGTCAGAAAACGTGTTTTGGCCTCAAGTGATGCATCGCGGGCATATGAGCCAAGATCGGAATATATCCTGATGCGCCAGCCGGGAATTTTTCCTGTACGGTAATTGATAGCTGTGTGCTTATTTATCAACATCTGAATACGTTGATCCTGATAAATCCTTATCTTGCCGCCGCGACTATCATTAGATAAAGTATTGAATATCGAGCCGGCGCCGGTGACTGTTTGTGCTTGAATAAAACTGCCGGGAAGAAGTAAAAACATACCAACCAGTAACCACTGTTTAAATCGCTTCATGGATTGAACCATCAATACTGCATTGTCAGCCAATTTATTGCCCTTGCCGGACCTTACATGCAGATACAGCATCAGGTTCTGCAAAGGTAACAATTTTTTAACCCGCATTTCTTCAAAAAAAGAAATGTTTTTATAAAACCTCTAACTACCCGCCCATCTGTTTTCATGTAATCCGCTAAACATTGGTTTATCCCTGATTTTTCAGTTGATAAATTTCAACTGAAAAACGTTCTTGAAAATCAATCCTTTGGCGTACAAGTCAAAGGAAGATTTTCTACGGCGGCATCGCTTTCACTATTACATAGCTCCAGCGAGTAAAGGGTTACCGGGTACCCTCAACCGGAAAAACCGGTTGAGCTGTTTGCAGTTTTTCAACTGCAAAATCCCGGTTTATCCCATTTTCAATCCTTGCCCCCCAATCTGAGAATAAATTTCTCATCCACCGAAAAGCGCTTACGTGTAAACACCGTACTAGCAGATGCTGTGCCTTTAAGTGTCAGTTCAACATTCTTCATTGAATAGAGCCGTAAAAGAGAAAGACCACCAGAAAGAAAGTCACCAAATTCGAGATATGCTTTTATATCTACATCAGTTGTATCTCTTGAATTCAGGCGAATTTGAGGTACGTCACGGATTTCTCCCAGCAGTTCGTCACCCTGAAACACCTGAATATCCAGCTTGCGGATTGTAATAGCATATTTATTGGGATTATAAACCGGCACTATTATCCCAACAACAATCTCCTGTCCCGACATCCCCAACATTTTAACCTTTTTAGCTTCACCGATAGTTACGGGCACAGTATTGCAGGATGTTAACACCCATATAAAACATAAAAAAATAAAACCGGTTTTTATCATTGCCAATAGTGACTGGATGTAAAAATAAAAAAAGTAAAGCAATAATGGCAAAAACATATATTTCAATTTATTTATAAAAATAAGATTAAGAGATTTTTGAAAAAACAAAGCGTTTCAGCCACGAGATTAAGTACAAAGCGAACCAGCAAAAAGCCAAAGACGTTTTTTTTTTATCCGCAAAGAATTGTTTTACTTTACACTCACAAAAACACCCATTGTACAATTATAATTGTCTGCTGTAATATGGACTAAAAATTTGTTACATTGGAATTATACAGAGGGTATTTGGTTTAAAAAATTTCGAATAGTTAAAAATATATGCAGGAAGAATCAAAGCGGACAGCGGCCGTTTGCGCAGCGAATTATGTAAAAGACGGCATGATTATAGGTTTAGGGACAGGCAGTACTGCTACATTTTTTATCAAAAAAATCGGAGAGCTTGTAGCATCAGGGCTATCCATACATGCGGTATCAACATCAGAACAAAGCAGCATCCTGGCAAAAAAAATGAACATACCCTTGTTACCGGTCGATCAGGTTGATCATATAGACCTGACCATTGACGGAGCCGACGAAGTTGACCCTTTGTTTAACGGAATCAAAGGCGGCGGTGGCGCGCTACTGTTCGAAAAAATTGTTGCGCGCAGTTCGAAACAAAACATTTGGATTGTTGACAAATCAAAGCTTGTCAGCCGGCTGGGACGTTTTCCCGTTCCGGTGGAGATTGTCCCTTTTGGATACACGCATACGCTAAAAAAACTTGAAGAACTGCAATGTAAGCCGGTATTGAGAAAAACCGATGATCATTTTTACCTTACCGACAGTAAAAACTACATCGCCGACCTACATTTTAACACTATCATGAATCCGGAAGAAACGGAGAAACTTCTGTCTCTTATTCCCGGTGTTGTTGAAACCGGTCTGTTTATAGGTATTGCCGGCATGGTCATTGTCGGAGATGGCGATCAGTGCAAAATACTGCAAAAACCATTATCATGAAATTTGCAACCGGCACCAAACCAACAAAATTCAGGAAGTTCAGAACCGTACAGTGAGTTTAACATTCAGTCGCCGTCCGGTCAGAAAAACAGGTACAGCATACATGTCAGGAATATACTCACTGTCTGAAAGTGTCCGTACCCAAATATGCGAAATACGGTTTTTAATGTTGAAGAGATTAAACACTTCTACACCGGCGACCAGTCCTTTAAACGGCTTAAAAATACTGCCATCGTGTATCACCGAATTCTCATTAATCAATATTTTCGACAATCCAAGGTCAACACGCTTATAAGCAGGCATACGCCAGTACAAATCATAGCGTTCGGTATAGGGCGAAGTAAACGGATAACCAGTCCCATAAAGAAAAGTCAGATTCATGCGCAGGGATGGATTGCGGGGCAGATAATCCTGAAAATACATACCAAATGTTGCAAACTGATCTGTTGGTCTGGGATAATAACCGGGATAAACTGTCAGGCCATCACCGTTGACATAAGAGTCGTTTCGCACATCCTCGCGCGACCGGAGCAATGATAAGCTAATCCATGACTCGGTTCCTTTCACAAATTCGCCGTTCACTTTAAAATCAACGCCCATAGCATATCCGTCAGCCATATTATCACCAGCATAGCGAATCCGTACATTCTCCAATTTATACGGAATCAAATTACTAAGCCATTTATAAAAAGCTTCGGCAGTGAATTTGAATGGCCGTTCCCACGCGTAAAAATTATAATCGCTTCCCATAACAACATGAATGGCCTGCTGCGATTTAATATCCCGGTTAACAATACCGGCATTTGACCTCATTTCTCTGAAAAACGGTGGCTGATGATAAATCCCTCCTGATAACCTGAATAAAAAATCCCTCTTCCATTCGGGTTCAAAAGCAAGCGTCATACGCGGACCGGCATTAAGTGCCTGGTTAAAATCCCAATAGCTAAAGCGTGCGCCAGCATTCAGCGTAGTTGTTCCATAGCGGGTGCTAAACTCATGAGTATTCATTGCATACAGGTGCATCCGTGTCGAATAGAGTGTATTGGATGAGATGGCTGAACGCGCTAGATTAACTTCATTGTTGCTGTAAGGGATAGAATATCCGGCAGAATCAATCATTTCCCACTCATGTAACTCATCGAAAACTATTTCACGTTGCGCGCCCATACCCCACTGTAGTTTATTATCTCCCTGAGCAAAGCTCCCTTTATGCCGGAGCGAAAAAACATATACATCCAGAAAATTCCGGGCATGATTATGAAATGCGCCAATACCTATATTCATTGCGCTGTCGGTAGCCGAAGGGTTCTGTTGATCCTCGGCCTCTTGTAACAGATAGGCGCCCTCAATATCATAGGTTTCCGACTCGGCTGCCGTAAATCCCGAACAAATAAATTTCAGCGAAGTTTTCTTATTTGGTTTATGATTCAAACCAAAACATCCCAGCCATGTATTATATTTGTCGGCTTCACTTCCTTCATAATAAATCCGGAGGTTCAACACATTATTAAATGTACCAAATGCCTTTACCAGCGAGTCGGGATAATAGTCGTACCTGTTTTGTGCAATATTACCTAAAAACGAGAGTTCTGTTCTTTTAGTCAGTTCGAAGGTCATGTAAGTTTGAAAATCAAGAAATCGCGGAATATATTCACCTCTCGTTTCAAGCGTTGAGAGAAGATATTGTGTGGTATGGTAGCGAAATCCGGAGATATAAGTGATTTTTTTATTTGCAGACAATCCTTCGATATGCGCGGTGCCGCCGAGCATGCTTACAGATGCGCTGCCGCAATTCCCTGCCGGTTTCTTATAGGTAATATCAAGTACCGACGACATCTTATCGCCATACGAGGCATCAAAGCCACCGGATGAAAAACGAAGAGATGAAACCATATCGGGATTAATAAAACTCATCCCCTCCTGTTGGCCGGAACTTATTAAGAATGGACGATAAATCTCTACATCATTAACAAAAAGCAGATTCTCGTCATAACTTCCACCGCGAACCGAGTACTGTGAACTAAGCTCCTGTTGTGACGAAACGCCGGGCAGGGTTTTCAGTACCTGTTCTATTGATCCGGAGGCCGAGGGAAGCAAATCGAGCACACGGCCCTCAATACGGGTCATTGTTGTGGGGCGGTCGGTTTCGGCACGAACCGTTACAACATCTAAAATACTAATATCCGGAACAACCGTTTGCTCAATAAAAACATCGGTTTTACCCTGATAACGGACAACCCGTTCAACAGGCCGGTAACCAACACTTGAAATTACGATAGTCACCGAATCACCGGTTATTACAGGCAATTCAAAGAAACCATCATCATCGGATATTGTACCCAATCCGGTTGTATTAATTTTTACTGTTGCCCGGGCTACGGGTTTGCCGGTGGTATCGGTAACATGGCCCGAGATGTGCAAGAAGGGCTGTGAATTAGCGCTAAAGCCAATCAGAACTGTAAACAACAAAAGAAAAAATATTCGGGCAGCCACAACAATATTTATTACAAAATAGAACTAAAATATTTAATTATTAGTATTAAAAATTACTAGAATTTATTCTGGTTTTCTGTTTAATTAGTCAAATGTATAACACCGGTTAAATATCCAGTTCGATAATAGTAATGCCAGCACCGCCAAACTGCTCACTTTCGTCATAATATTTTTTTATTACTTTTTCTGTCTTCAGATATTCTCTGATCATATGCCGCAAGATACCATCGCCTTTACCATGGAGAATACGAAGGGATGGCTGTCCGGTCATGACAGCATCATCAATAAGCCGTTGCACGAGTTCAATGGCCTCGTTGGTACGCTTACCTCTGAGATCAATCTCCGGTTTAAAATTCATTTTAACCGACAGCAGGTCAATAGATGATTTTCGACTGTGCACCACCGGGCCATCATCGGGTGACGCATGCGTAAGGCGGGAAAGTTCAACATGCAGTATCGAGTGCCCCATTTCAATTGCAGCAATACCATGACGGATACTCTGAATAATACCGGGGACACTCTGTCCACTGATTTTAACCAAATCACCTGCAACAAATGTTTCGGTGGCAGTTTCCTGTTGATTCTGTTCAGTTACTGCCTTAATCCTTTTTTCGAGTTGTTCATCCGTATGGGGATGTGAACGTATCTGTGTTGCCTGATCGCTCAATTGCTTTCGCGCTACTTTAGTTTTTTCCTTCCCTGCCTGGCTTTCCTTTATAACCCGTATAGTATTTTCGATGGTCCGGTTGGCCTGCGTCAACAATTCATCGGCTTCGTTTCTGGCTTTCAGGATAATATCCTTGCGCTGATATTTAAGATGGGCAAGTTCAGCCGCCAGCCGCTGCCTGATTTGTGCCGCCTGCTCCTTCTCACGTTCTGCTTGCTGCCGCAAGTCCTCCCATTGCACCTTTTCACGAATGATATCCTGTATATTCCGTTCAAACTCGAGGTTGGTCTTTCCAACCTTCTCTGTTGCCCGCTGCAGTACATTCCGGGGTATCCCTGCCTGGCCAGCAATTTCAAATGCAAAGGAGCTTCCCGGCTCTCCAATCCTCAATTGATACAACGGCTTCAGATTGGCAGTGTCAAACAACATGGCGGCATTCATTATTCCGCGCACAGAAGCAGCATATTGCTTCAGATTTGAATAATGCGTAGTGATAACACCATAACAACCCGAATGATTAAGCTCTTCAAGAATGGCTTCGGCCAAAGCCCCTCCCAGTACCGGTTCAGTACCTGCGCCAAACTCGTCTATAAGTATCATAGTATGTTTATCACTATACTTTAAAAAATAGCTGAGATGATTAAGATGTGAGCTATAAGTGCTCAAATCATTGTCAATAGACTGCTCATCACCCATAGCCAGAAATATCGAATTAAAAACACCCATTACCGATCCTTCGCTTACCGGCACAGGCATACCACATTGCACCATATACTGAAGCAGGGCAACAAGCTGAAGCAACACCGATTTGCCACCGGCATTGGGGCCTGAGATCAGCAATATCCGGCAATCATCATTAAACTGGAATGAGTGCGGAATAACCTTTTTATTTTCGTTCCGGTGTAACAGAAAAAGCAATGGATGAACAGCATTCAGCCAATCACCGCAGGGCTCATTTTTCAACACCGGACATACCGCGTTTATCTCTTTGGAAAAAGACGACAAGCCATGCAAATAATCAATCAGGCCTAAAAAACCGAATGTCACGAACAAGTCATCAATATAAGGCCGTATTTCGTCTGTAACAGTTAAAAGAATTCGAACAATCTCACGGCTTTCAGAGAATTCAAGTTCCCTGAGACGGTTATTGGCCTCAACAACAACCGATGGTTCAATAAAAACCGTTTTCCCGCTCAATGATTCATCATGAACATAACCGTCAATCTTATGTTTTGCCGATCGTTCAACAGGTATTACAAGTCGTCCGTTACGCATAGTCAGATCAACGTCAGGAGCTATCAACCCATCGCGCCTGGCAGATAACAGAACATTTTTCAGCCGGGATGCCCTGTCATTTTCTGCCTGGCGAATGGCCGAACGGATACGCTTAAGTTCAGGCGATGCATCATCCCTGATCTCGCCCTTTGCAGTTAGAATATCGCCAACACAATCGAGCAAAACGGGGAAATAATTGACACCGGCAGCGCTGTTTCGCAAATGCGGATAACCCGACGGATTAAGCTTTTTAATAAAATTCAATAAACTTTTAACAGCGGTGAGGGAACGGTAAAAATCATACAACCGGTGTAAATCAATATAAGTACCTTCAATACGGATACTTGAAAGTTCATCCGTAACATCAAAAAAATTATCGAGAGGGATATTCTCATCCATACTCATCAGTTGCATAAATTCACCGGCCAAACCCAGGCGACGGGAAATCTCATTATAATCAACTGAAAATGAAAAACGGTTGGCTTGCTCAACACCCAATCCGCATAGCATACGCGAATGTATCATTGCCCGGATACGGTCAAACCCGGTTTTTTGTTCAAAATTATCCGGATAAATCATGGCTGTCAAAGGTATTTATTTTTACTGACATGCCATTGATTATCATCAAAGACATCTGCGACCAAACAATCGGCTGGATTCCTGATCTGTAAAACTACTTTTTGGGTAATTTATATCCGCGTTGTTTTGCCATTTCTTCAAGCCGTTGCTGAAATGAGGATTTTTTTACCGGTTTTTTCTTGTTGTCTTCAATCCTTTTTAACAGCTTCTTTTCATCAATAGCCCGTTTCAGAATCTCGTTTTGCGCAATGCCGAAAATATTGGAGACAAAAAGATAGTAAGTAAGGCCGGATGAAAAATTATTCAGAACAAGCATCAGCATTACCGGCATAATATAGGTCATCGACTGCATGCCGGGCATCTGCTGGTTCGACATATTTCCCTGGTTGCTCTGTTTAACCGACCAGATGGTGGTTACCGTCATAAGGAGAGTAAATAAGCTGATATGATCACCATACATCGGGATAGTAAATGGCAGAGAGAAAATCGAGTCGAAGGTTGAAAGGTCTTTTGCCCAAAGGAATGACTCCTGGCGTAATTCAAACGAAGTTGGGAAAAAACGGTACATGGCAAATAATACAGGCATCTGTAACAACAAGGGCAGACAGCCGCCCATAGGATTCACACCCGCCTTTTTATAAAGATCCATTGTGGCCTGCTGTTTCTCCATAGCCGTTGCTTTGGCATACTTTTCGTTTAGCTCATCAACCTGCGGCTTAAGTACGCGCATACGGGCCATTGAAAGATAACTTCGGTAAGTCAGCGGCAATGTAATGACTTTAATAATCAGCGTAAGCAAAAGAATAATTATGCCATAATTACCGATAAACCGTTCGAGAAAATTAAATATAGGAATAATCAGGTACAGATTGATCCATTTGATAATATTACCACCAAGGGACACAAGATCATTCAGCTCATGACCATATTTTTTAAGCGTATTAAAATGATTTGGGCCAAAATAAAAAGCCATGGGTAATTCAACGCTTTCCGTGTTCGAAAAGGGAAGTGCCGACTGCAAGTAAAATCTTTTCAAGTAGTTACTTTTGGATTCATCAAAATATTCATAACCTACCTTACCATTTAAAAACGGTTGTTCAGGAATCAGCACCGATGTAAAAAACTGCTGTTTAAATCCTACCCATTCCAGTTTGGTGGCAATATCCTTCTCTGTTTGTTTGTTTTTGGGCTTGATAGATTCCGTTTCATCCTGGAAATAGCGATAAGATACCGTTGTATATGTGTTCTCATTTTTTTCTCCTTTTTCAATTTTTGGCGCATACGAAGTCCAGTGTAAATCAATAGAATTCATATTTCCGGGCAGATATCTGTTCATATTCACAAATAATGCCTTAAACCCGAGCATGTAACTGTTTGGCGGAAGCGTATAAAGATATTCGATATAGCTGATGCTGTCGGCATACAGGCGAAGAGACAACATCAAGGTATCGCCTTTTTTAGTGATGCCATTGACTGATGGAGTGAAATAGAACCGGCTGGTGGAAATATTCCTGTTCTGCGCAAAGAAGTCAAACCCAAACAAGGATGAATCGCCATTAAAAAGAATCAGCGGAGAATTATCATACTTATGAAATTGCTTAAGATTAACCGAATAAACCATGCCACCTCTGGAAGCAATTGTAACAGCCATCAGATCGTTTTCAATTACCAGTTTTGTGTTTTCGCCCCTTGCCGCAGATGAAAAACTACCGAACTGAAGAGCCAGCAGTGAATCATTCTGCAATGACTGCGATGCCGGCTGCTGCAGTTGTGCCGGGTTTGCAGTATCGGGTTGTAAAGCAACCAGCGAATCTCTGTTCTGTTGATTTATTAATAATGAATCCTGCCGGCGCCTGGCAAGTTCAAGCTGCTCTCTATCCGGCTTCATAAAAACGCTGTATCCGATCATGATACCCGCAATAAGCAGAAGCCCTATTATTGTATTTCTATCCATAAAGAATCATTCCATTTAATGGCTGCAAATATAGTATTTAATAACGATTGTACAAGTGGAGCAGTTAACGTGATTGAACCCCAATAGCCCTATATTTTCCATAACCGGTTGATACAGTATGTTAAAGTTCCCGATGAGCAGATATTCACTGATCAGTAGATATTTACAACATTAAGCAGGTCGTATCAGAACAAAGCATATTACAAATTGCAACGTGCTTTCCCTGTAATTATAACGGGCTGTTTTCAGCAATTACGTTTCTGGTATAAAAATGAAAAAAATTCTTATGACAGGGCTGCCTTAACAAACTCAACAAACATGGGGTTCGGAGACATAACAGTACTGCTGTATTCGGGGTGAAACTGCACTCCGATAAACCATTTATGCGAAGGAATCTCGATAATCTCTACCAAATCATTATCCGGATTGATACCGCTGGCAATCATGCCCGCTTTCTCATACATCTGCAGATAGGCATTGTTAAACTCATACCGGTGGCGGTGCCGTTCATTTATTTTTGATTTTTTATATACATCAAACGCTTTAGACCCTTTGCGCAAAATACATGAATAAGCGCCTAACCTCATTGTACCGCCTTTCTCGGTTATCTCTTTCTGTTCCTCCATAAGATCAATCACCGGATGCTCGGTTTTTGGATCCATCTCTGTCGAATGAGCATCGGCAAACTTAAGCACATTACGACCAAACTCCACAACAGCACATTGCATACCGAGACAGATGCCAAGATATGGGATATTGTTTTCGCGGGCATACCGTGCAGTAACTATTTTCCCTTCAATACCCCTGCTGCCAAAGCCGGGAGCAATAACTATTCCTTTAAAATGTTTAAGCTTCGAATGAACATTTTTATTATCAATTTGCTCCGAGTGGAGGCATGAAAGCTTCACCTTACAATTATTCACTGCCCCGGCATGAATAAATGACTCAACAATTGACTTGTACGAATCAACAAGCTCAACATATTTACCCACAAGAGCAATAGCAACTTCACGTTTCGGGTTTTTAATCTTTTCGACAAAAGCGATCCATGGCGCAAGATTAATCTTTTTCTTCGGTATAAGCCCCAGTTTGTGCATTACAGTAAGGTCGAGCCGTTCCTTCTTCATCTTGAGTGGTACCTCATAGATGGTTGATACATTTATTGATTCAATTACCGAATCATTCCCCACATTACAAAACAGCGCAACCTTACGACGTATATCCTGCGTGAGCTCTTTCTCAGTGCGCAGCACGAGAATATCGGGTTGTATTCCGTTTTCCAGCAATATTTTTACCGAATGTTGTGTTGGCTTGGTTTTAAGCTCTCCTGTAGCCGAAAGATACGGCAACAGAGTAAGATGAATATTCAGGCAATTTCCTGTACCAAGCTCCATACGCAACTGACGAACTGCCTCAATATATGGCAACGACTCAATATCACCTACAGTACCGCCAATTTCTGAAATTACAACATCGTAATCGTGCTTCTTCCCCAAAACCTTGACCCAGCGCTTAATCTCGTCGGTGATATGCGGAATCACCTGAACTGTTTTGCCCAGATAATCGCCTCGGCGCTCTTTATTGATTACAGATTGATAAATACGACCGGTAGTCACATTATTGGCCTGTGTAGTAGGCAAATTCAGAAACCGTTCATAATGTCCAAGATCAAGATCGGTTTCTGCTCCATCCTGTGTTACATAGCATTCGCCATGCTCATAAGGATTAAGAGTACCCGGATCAACATTAATATAAGGATCAAGTTTTTGAATAGTAACCTTAAAACCCCTTGCCTGCAACAATTTCCCTAAAGAGGCCGAAATGATCCCCTTTCCCAGCGAAGAGGTTACCCCGCCAGTTACAAAAATATATTTTGTTGCTGTCATGTTGCTGTCAGATATAAAGCGTAAAAGTATAAAAACTTTATAAATAATTCCGGCAATGAAAAAACAAGATTATTTTTTATTGGAAAGATAATTATCAATAACTTTAATTTTTTCTTCCATTTGCTTGATATCGTTACGTGCAAGGACAATCTTCCCATTCATATCAGCCAATAGTTTCTCGGCCGATTTGGACGCTCTGAAAAATCCCATATTATTTTCCCACTTAATAATATCGTGTTCCATCTGATGCAATTGCCGGATAAGCCGGTCGCGTTCCTCATACAGCAATTTCCCCGACGACTCCTGCAGAGAAAGCTGATGGATACGGTTTTTAAAGAGATATAGCTGTTTCTTCCGTTCGTCGAGGGGCAGCGATTGATACCAGTTGTTTACCAGCATATTGAATCGCTTCTGCAGTCCTTCCCGTTTTGCCGGCGGGATAGAACCGACAGCATTCCATTGTTGTTGAAATTCACGAATGGTTTTTATATCCTGATCCAGATCACCAGAAGGTTTCACTGCTTCAAACTCGCGAAGCATAAGATCCTTTTTTTTGCAGTTATCGTCGGACACGGAGATCAATGATTTATGATACGCGGCTTTTCGCTTAAAAAACCCATCGCAGGCGGCACTAAACCGCTGCCAAAGTTCTTCTCCTTCTTTCTTTCCCACAGGCCCCATATCTCTCCATTGGCGCTGTATACGGATCACTTCTTTAGATGCTGCTTCCCAGTCGGGCGGATTTATCATCTGTTCAATGGTTTCACACACAGCTATCTTTTTCTTACTGTTTTCGGCAAACTGCTCCCTAATCATGCCCATGTATTCCCGCTTCTTCTTGAAAAAACTATTTCCTGCCTTACGAAAACGGCGCATGACAGTAATCATTTCTTTACGCGGTACATTACCGGTCTCTTTCCATTTTTTCTGTAAATCCATGATCGTCTCGGTCTTTTTGCGACAATCGGCAAACGACGTAAAAGGGACTTCTATTATTTTCTCAATTTCGGCACAGATATTTAATTTTTTTTCAAGGTTATTATCCAATTCATCCTTCAGTTTTCTGAAAAACTCATGATGCTTTTTATTTATCGCAGTAGTAACGGACTTAAACCGGTTCCAAATATCATCTTTATATGCTTTGGCCACCGGGCCTGAATCGCGCCATTGCTCATGGTAATCCTGTAATTTACGAAAGGCAGTAATAACATCCGGTTCATCCAGCAAGAGCTGTGACTTAACGATAAGGGACTCCTTAAAATCCAGATTCTTCTTTAAATCAAAATCACGCAGTTCCTTATTTATCCGTACATAATCATAAAACTTTTCCACCAGAGTATTATACTGGTTCATCAGTTCGGCCAGTTTTACCTGAGGCACAGGCCCTGCCTGTCTGAAACGCCTTTCAATATCACGAAATTCCTCAAATGTTTTGTTTAATGATTCCTGCCGGGTGAGGAGCGCAATCAATTCGTCAAGAATCAACAGACGCTGCTGGTAATTTTTTTCTTTTTGTTTTTCAAACTCAATCGTATATTTCTGTTTAAGCTCCCTATACCGTTTATAACAACGTTTAAACTCCTGCTCCTTTTCATCGGGTAACAATTTAAAGTCCTCTTCTACTCCACCCTCTTCGAGAAATTTTTTATGCTTCTGTTCAATCTCCAATTTCAACCGCTTATAAAATGCAGCTTTAATCAATTCCGGCTTATCACCGATGTCCGGAATTAAGTTCATATCAGTAAGCTTTTTGAGCTCCTCAATCAGTTTATCGCGGCTGTAACTGCAGTAGTCGGGTTGTGTACTATTCGATATTGCATCGCTGCTTTGAGCAATGCTACCCATTAATTGTTCCGATATGTCATCCTTCTTCACTGCCATTTCCGGCTGTGCTGCTATTATTAAGTCATAAATATACAAATTTATAACATTTTCAATACCTGCAAAAAATATTATTCCATCTTATTAAATATAACTCGCTGCTATGAGACAATTAAAAGATATTCCGAATTTCCCACTATAAATGGATAAAACATTAAGTTAAAAAGCCCATTTGGCCGGTTGACACACAGGCCGGGAATCCTGTATTATATATTTTCAGGTTTATGAAGCAAAACGATACAATTTAGTTAGCCCGTGTCAAAAATGACTAATGATTAGTTTGTTTTTATTAATTTTGCGCGGCTGGTCCCGTAGCTCAGTGGATAGAGCAACAGCCTTCTAAGCTGTGGGTCGAAGGTTCGACTCCTTCCGGGATCACACAACCATTGTTTATTCCGGCATAAAAGCCGCTCAGATGCGTTATCTGGAGCGTTTTTTTGTTTTGATGGATGGGAACACCGGGTCAAATAATCTCAATTTTATACACTTTCGAAATAGATTTCTGGTGGCCGTCTATAGTATTAGAGGTTAACTTTGAAAAAAAATAAGACATTAAACCCATATTTTTTTCAGTTGATTAATCACAACTGAAAAACGCTCTTGAAAATCAATCCTTTAGTGTTCAAGTTAAGGAAAGATTTTCTACGGTAATATCGCTTTCGCTATTGCATGGCTATAGCAAGCAAAGTGTCGCCTTCGCTATTACATAAATACGGCGAACAAAGGGTTACCGGGTACACTCAACCGTAAAAAACCGTTTGAACTGTTTAAAGTTTTTGAACTGCAAAATCCCGGTTAAAATCCCGACAAAAAACATTTAATTCCGGCTATTGCGAGATGTTGATTTTTTTTTCTTTTTTTCGGTCCGGCTTTTTCTTTCATTTGCGCAAAACCCTGCAAGCTTGTATTAACCTGAAATGTGAAAGCTGTTCGTGTTATTGTGATTATTTATTTGTCGGCCGGCACCTTAGGATTCACGCAGGATCTGGCGACAATCGGCAAACAAAAGCCCGTGCAATATTCAGGTTCTTTGTCGGCAACCACCGGATTATACAGCGGACATGGCATGCAATATAAACGCGATCCATACTCATACGTAATAAATGCTTCGCTTAACCTGCGGCTTTATAATACGCTTGACCTGCCATTTTCTGCTTATATCTGTAAAAACAATAACAGTTATACACAACCGTCCTTTAACCAGTTTGGAATGAGTCCGCGGTATAAATGGGTAACTGCACATTGCGGGTACCGTTCAATGCAGTTCAGCAATTATACCGTGTCGGGCATGACCTTTCTGGGCGGCGGGATAGAGATAAGTCCGTCACAGTCGCCGGTACGCATCAGCGCACTGTATGGCCGCTTCAGTAAACCGACACCTGTTACCGACAGCGCAGCAATACAATCGGTAACACCAACATACCGCCGCATGGGCTATGGAAGCATGATCACAGCCGGAGACAGAAAAAACTTTCTCTCGCTGATCTTCTTCAGGGCGAGCGACGACATCAGCTCATTACCTCCGGAGGCAGGAGGCACGCTGGTAACCCCGCAGGAAAACCTCGTCACTGCAATAAATGGCTCAATGCAGATAACCCAATACCTGAGCACATCGGGTGAATATGCATTTAGCGGCTACACCACCGACACGCGGATGCCGGAAACAAATCAACATCCCTATGCTCTCGGCAACCTGTATACCCCCAACAACTCATCATCAGTGAGCAGCGCTATGCAGCAATCGCTCACATACAGCCGCAGCAACTGGTCATTAGGAATATCGTATAAACGTGTCGAACCTGGATACCAATCCATGGGCGCCAGCTATATGCTTAATGATGTATCCGACTACCTGATAAATGCAGCCAAAAGTTTTTATGCCGGCCGGATACAGGTAAGCGCCAATAGCGGGCTGCAGCACAATAATCTCGATCATAAGCAATCATCATCCGAACGGCGTGTAGTCGTAGCCATGAACATCAGCTATTCGATAACCGAGAAGCTTACGCTTAGCGGGGCATACTCAAATTTCAGTACAGGCCGCGAACCAGAAAGCATCAGTATCCATGACACTATGCATTTCGCGCAGATTACAGCTAATCGTGAGCTGGGAGCCGACTACTCATTCGGCAAAGAGAAATATCTGCATAATATACGTATCAGCGGATCGCTTCAAACAGCCAACACATTAAACGAAACAGCTACCATGGTTCAAACCATGAATACCACAGTCATCAACGGAATGACCGGCTATTCGCTCACATTAACCAAGCCACAGTTAATGCTTAATCCTGCTCTTACCTATAATGTCAGCCGTACACCTAACAGTGACGAAATAGCAACCACAGGGCCTTCCCTGACAGCGGTCAAATGGCTGATAAAAAAAAAGATGCAGCTATCCGCCGGCATCTCCGCCCTGAACAGCTATTCGGGAAACCGGCTAGATTACACCATGCAGATTTTTCGCACCGGATGGAACTGGAAAATAACCCGTCATCATAGTTTCCGCATCAACCATGCACTGCGTATCCGTCAGCAAACAAACAATAAGCACGCAACCGAAAATACCGGCACCATCACCTATCAATACCAGCTATGAAAAAAACAATTCTTTTAATACTAACAATCTTTAGTATCTATAATCCGGTGCGGGGACAAAAACATCCGGTAACTGTATCGGTAACCGCACCAACAATAACCGGCGTTTACCTCAACGATTTTTTCAACCAAACAGCCGTACAACCTACAGTATCCATAACCTTTAACGATTATAACGAGCCCTCATGGGATATTTATCTGCGTATCTCCATCGAAAGTCAAACTGTAAAAATAGCGACTATGGTAGAATACAAACCGCCTGTTCCCCTGACGGTAATACCAGGCGTAATACTGCAACTTAAAGGCATGGATCTCTTTCCCTATCTGGCATTTGAAAATGCAGTAGTAAGCGGCGCCGCACGCGATGAGATTATCCGCGACGGTAAACTGCCTGAAGGACTATATACCATCAGCGCCGAGTGCTTCGACTATCAAACAGGGAAAAAAATCTCGAATCGCGGCATAGCCATCACACAAATGAGATATGCCGATGTTCCTGTCCTTCTTACCCCTCTTCGTGAATCAATCATTATACCATCGCCAATGCAGCAGATCCATTTCACATGGGCAATGCGTACTGCACCCCTGCCCGGCACTGGTTATATTTTGAGCATATTTGAGGTGGGTGACATATCTGTACATCCATCGCTTGCCGCTGCCGGAGGACGGATGATAAAAATTTTTGAATCGGAACAGGTAACCAATGTATCATACCTGTATGGTCCGGCAGAGCCGATGCTCGAAACAGGGAAATGCTATATATTTCAGGTACGGGCAGTTAACGAAGAACGGGGCGACATCTTCCGCAACCACGGAAAGAGCGAATTTGGATGGTTTTATTATGGATACAGGCGAAACGGACAAATCATTGCCGAGTATCCGCCCGAGGGTTATGGCTTTACACTCCGCGACGAACGATTCTTTCGCTGGGGGGCGGTGGATAACCGGCTGCCCGGACAACAGGTGATTTATGCACTCCGTATCTATGAATCAGCAGATGCTTCATCAGAACCGGTTTACGAATATATGACTCCGGAAATGAGCGCTGAGACAGGAAGTAGCCATTTTACAACACTGCGATTCAAGCCGGGACAGAACTATACCTGGCAGGTTACAGGTTATTCAGCCAATGAAGAGGTTGCACAAAGCAGAGAAATGCATTTCACGGGACCTCCATACCTTGAGGCATTCAAAGCCGGAAATCATGTTATAAAAGTGATACGCACAATTAACAATTCACTCGACAGCTTATCGGGTGAAGGAACTGTACAGATTAACGCTGATGGAACAAAGCATGAAGTGTTTTTCAACAATATCCATTTGGAGCGTTCCAATGGCGAACTGATTATGACGCATGGTGTAGTGTACAACATTTACAAGGGTGAAAATATTCCATTGCTGCCTGCTGACACCAACAACCCGGAGGCCTTGTTTATTGCCGATTCGCTAATCATTGACCGTTATTCGATGTACCTCGCCGGATCCATTCAATGGCCATTCCCGCACGCTGTTATGCCATCCGGACAAGCGTTAATCTCATCGGCATCAGCAAGAGTGAACTTTGATAATTATGAATTGTCGGGCATTGTATCTTTTGACAGGGATACAAGTTTTCAACTGATCGAACCCTACGGATTTATCATGCATCTGAGCCGGAACAGCAGCTTTGCTCTTACAACCGGTAGTATCTATTCAGCATCACTTCAGGGACAGATCACTCTGCCTGCATTAATCAGGGGTTTCAATGGCAGTCGTGTTTCATTACCTTTTGAAGAGTGCCAACTGTCTTTCATCGCCGAAAACAGACCGGAAATCACGCAAAAAATTTTTCCTGTAAGCAATACACAGATAACGCTTATTCCTGCAGCTTATACCTTCGACTTTTCCGAAACAGTTTCACCACCAATGACTCCCGGCCTTCGCTGGAAAGGACTATGGATAAAGCAACACCGGCTTATCATTCCTCCTGATGCAGATGATAAAAACCAGATTAAACCCTTGCACACCCTATCTCTGGATATCAGCGCCGATACGGCACTGAAACATTACTGTCTGATTTCCCAATACGGTATATCCTACAACTATCAGGGACGCTTCGGATACGATGACAGAGCCCTGTTCAATACCTTCCCTTCCTTTTTACTGCAAATTGACTTACATTTAGCAAATAACAAGGTGTCGGCAAGCGGGGTGCAAGGCAAAATGCATATTCCGTTTCTTAGTGACACCGCATGGTATTTGTATACCACACAGCTTAATGACAACGGATTTGCGCCGGGATACATGAATGAAGCCATAGAAGGGACAGACCTGTTATTCAATCCATCCACGGGTGAACAGGAAATCAGGATACACATCAACAGAGCTGTATTTGAACGGCTTGAGCGACTGAACCTGAATGTTGATATCGAATGGACTGCTCTCGGTATTGCTGTTACACGCATGGACAATCTGCTGCTTTATGGTAATTACAATATCGGTTTCGGCAAAGCGAACGGAATGGTTCCATTGCACCGTCAGGTAAACACACGCATCCGTGAGTTTAATGTTACAGCCAGCCATATCGGCTGTGGTCGAACCGAACAGCTATACAGTATCGGGATACTCGGCCCTATTGTTATGAGCAGTGATATCTCGGGCTATAACGGGCCACCGCTGATAAGGACATACAGTATTGATGATAATCCGCTGCTCAGGCGGGGATTGCTTGATGGCACAATCGTTCCGGGCTCGGGCGAAAAGTCATCCACACCGGGGGGTAGTATGAACTATAATATTGATACGGTAGAGATAGCCAGAAATACGATCAGCAGCCGTTTCGGTAATGCCGAACAGATCATCAATCAGGCCACAGCGCTGGCAGCATCACTTGCACAGCCGGCCGATACAACGGGAAAAGGCACAACAGAGGACCCGGTATCGGTGCGCGCATCCGTATCTGTGCGCCCGGGAGAACTGACGGTTGCCGAAGTACTGTTTCTTGTCCGTCTGGCGGCAGAACTGCTCGATGATGAAAAAAAGAATGACACATCAGGCATCGGCGCATTGATTGCCGACCTTGATGGAGAGCAATTACGTGAAGTATACGATTATCTGACCGGCGCAACCAATCTGCTGAACAGTTTCCGGTCAGCAGCCATCCGGCGAATACTGGAACAAATGCGCAGCGCCATTCAGAACACGGCACGCAGCATCGAATACTCCATGCGCGGAACATTATATAACGGAACCGATTCAATATGCAATGCTATTGACAGCCGCATTGAAGCAGTATTCAACAACCTCTGTTCATCTATGAGCAATTATGCCGTCGAGAACGGATTAAAAGTAACCGAGCAGATGATACGAAAAGTTGCTGATGCTGCAAGACATGCGCTTATTGGGGAGATCAGACGGGCCATTCGCCAGTCGGCCGAAGAAAACGTCATTGCACCAATAGCCAATGGTATTGACCATACCATCACTTCCACACTTACTAATTATCTTGACTCAATAGTTGGCCGCAATTTATACAGTTTATCTGGAGCTTCACGCCAACCGGTCTACACAGAACAGATTGCACAACAAACCGCAGCCATGATCGGGAGTTTAACGATAAACACCATACGGAGCATTGATTTGACAAACGGTATACAAAACATCAGCCGTTTTGCTGAAGAGGCATACCGTAACATTAGCTGGAAAAATATATACGATAATATGATCCGGGAGCTTACCGGAAGCAGCGCCGAAGATTTTGCCGAACGCTATATTAAAACACAAATGGTTAATGGGGCAACCATGGGAGCAACAGCATTGTTGGGAAGTGAAGCAGGCAGCGTAGTCAACCAATTGGGACAAAATATTGAACTCGACTTCAGCAATCTGGGCGAAAAGATACGAAAAGGACAAGTAGGTAAAATCATCCGGTTTGATCCCAGCTATATCCATGTACGCACAAAAATAGCCGATTTTGAAGGATGGGTCGAGATGACCGAAGATGATCCACTATGGGGCGATTCATGGCAGGGACGGTTTAATGTTGCCGTTAAAATGAAACCATCATTCAGTGTTGATGCCATCTATATCAACGGTACTAAAACCGGCGCCTCGGGAAACGAATTTGAATACTGGTTTGTAGAAATTAATGCCCGTGGACTCAATCTACCTATGACACCCGTTCCGTTAATCTTTGATGGAGCAGGCGGTAAGCTGTTCCATCATATGCGTTACAATATTGACGGAGAAAACTATTTACCTAACGAAGAGATTGATTATGGAGCTGGTTTAAGGGTATTTTTAGCAGATATTGCATCCTTTGGCCGAACATTTTATATTGACATGAATGCCGAGGTAGCATGGGGAAATGATGTACTTGATTTTACGCTGAAAGGCGGGGCATACGTGCTGAACAAAATGAACAGCGGAACACTCGAAAAAAGTTTCCTCGAAGGTACGGGCGTAATCCACTATTCAACCGATAAAAAAGAATTGATCACAAACATCACGATTGTTGTCAACGGCAGGCCATTCTATTGCGGCAGGGGGACACTCGAAATCTATATCAGTCCGACGACCTGGCATATCTTTTTCGGAACACAGTCGTCACCAATCAGCATTGATCTGTTGTGCGCCAATATCATTTCGTTCGATGGTTATCTCAATATCGCCAAAACTTATGCATCGGCCGGCTTGCGTAAAGAATTTATGATTGGCGGTGAAACCGGCTGGACCGACCTAAACATAGGCAGATTTAATGCTTATGCCAATACCGGATGCCTTGCAGAAGCCGGATGTACAGTATCGTGGGAAGATGAACTGACTATTGAATCGGCCTATTTCGGAGTAAATGTCAGCACGGTAATCGGTCTCAAATACGAATGCGCCGGTACATCGGGATCTTTGGAATACTCCAATACGCCCATATCCGGTTCGCTTCTATATGAATCAAAACCCACTAATAAAATAACCGGTGAAGTCACATGCAAGGTAACACTTCTGTCTGTTGATATAGGATGCTCGCTGAAAGTGTCCAAAACATTTAATTAAAAAAAGTTACTATGAAAAAAATATTCATTCTCCTGTTAATTCTACAAATGTTTTTTATACCGGCTCAGGCCGATAAACTGAGAGCCAAAACCATTTCCATCAACACGAATGAAAAACCATACATATTGGTTAAATGGATTTACAGCGGGGTATATTTTGATAAAGGGATTATCATTTACCGGAAAGAACTACCGGCAGGTGAATGGATACAGATCACACCCACCCCATTGCTCAAAGGCATATACCAAATCCCTGAAATTGAATTTACCAAAGACACATTATTAAAAGAATATTGTACACTTGCCGCTGCCCGCGACACAGGGACAAAAACACAGATGCTGAATATCCTTTTATTGCTGAAACTCATAGAAAATAATCATTTCGCCGGATTTCTGGGAATGATGTACCGTGATACAATAGTACAGCCGGGCAAGCAATACACTTATAAAGCCGTTCCTGCATGGAAAGATTCTGCTTTAGCAGGATATTCTGATACCGTAATCTGTGGAAAAGACAATAAACAGCGCCTTGAAGAGGATGTCTGGTTTAAGCCTGGCGACAGCAGTTGTTTTATTCACTGGAAGCCCGACCCGATGAAATTCTATGGTGTCAATATATACCGGAGAGATTCAGCCGGCGGAGAAATAAAAAAAGTAAACCGTCAGCCGGTAATCCTTTTACAACCACAGGAAAAAAAATACAACCCCAATGATACCTGTTATACCGACAAAAAGTTAAATAACGGAAAAACCTATTTCTATTCCCTCGGGTTCATGGGATTTTTCAATAATGAATTAATGCAGACAAATGAAACAGCAGTACAACCAAAAGATTTCACCCCGCCTTTGCGACCGCTTCCGCCGCAGCCGGTAATTAAACATAACAATGTACTTCTGTCGCTGGATAAATACAACGATACCAGTAGCATATATCTTTCCCTTTTGCGAAGCCGCAACTACGACACGGGCTATACAGCAGTAGCGGCACTTCCTGTCCCTTTACCCGATACGATTTTGCGTGATACGATCATTAATCCGGGTACGTTATATTATTGCATTGAGGCAAAAGATAAACAGGGCAACAGATCCCGTTCGGCTGTGAATGCAATTGATGTGGCTGATATATTTGCACCGCCTGTGCCTGTCATCATTAATTGTATTGCCGATACAGGGAAGATAACCATCTCATGGCAACCGGTAAACAGCAATGACCTTCTGGGTTATAGCGTATACCGGTCATCGTACGATTCAGAAAAACATTTTACACTCATCACTGTACAGCCGGTAAAAGAAACCACCTTTAGCGATTATCTGCCAAAAGAAATCATCAGCAGGTTCTCCTACAAAATTACGGCTACTGACACCGGTTATAATCAAAGCAAATATTCGTCAGTTGTTTCATGCCGGATGCCGGATGTAACACCTCCTGCTATTCCTGTGATAAAATCCATTACTGCTGCCGACACAGCGGTTATTATCGAATGGATTAAAAATGCTGATTATGATCTGCTGGGCTATAATATCTACCGCGCCGTGAAAACAGACCGGGAACCCAAAAAAATAAATACTGTTCCTCTCAAACCACATCTAAATCGCATGATTGACAAGACGGCAGAAACGGGAAAAGATTATATCTATTTCATTCAGGCCATTGACAGTACAATGAACACATCACACTTATCAGTGCCCATTCCGGTCTTTATTCCATCATTAAAAAAACAAATAATCAAATTAAACCTGGAAACAACGATAAACCGTAAAGCCATAGTGTTAAAATGGAAATGCAACAGAGACGAAATTGCCATTGTTTATCGTAAAACAGCAAATAGTGGATTTATTCCTTTGAACAAACCGGAGCATCATGATTCGTTCTCGGACCTGACAGCTATTCCAGGCAAATCGTACATATATGAAGTAAGGATTTATGATCAGGAAGGGCTTAAAGGAATTTCAGATGAAGTAAAAATTGAAAGGTGAGCTTATTGATTTGCGAGATTGTATTTAAGTCCAAATCTTTCAGAGGTTTTAGCAGATAAAAAACATAATTTTCTTAATCACTAAACAACAGAAAAATTCAAATTACACAGAATGAGGTCACAATAAAAAATAGAGCAATGGTAATGTCAGCAAACTAAAAACTGTTGTTACAAAAAGATTTTCAGCAGCCGCCTGATCATTGCCTCCATAATTTTTAATAATTATAACCACCATTGTCATACAGGGTGTGCCAGACTGAAGCACAATCACTGCCTTTGCCATATCCGATATCTGAGTACCCAGAAATGTATTGCAGAGATTAATCAGCAGCAATACAATCACAGGAACCAAAATCAGTTTATTAATACTGATTCCAATAATATCAATTCGCTTAAGCAGATTTTTGATTGGAGTAACGGCGAGTGTGCCACCGATATATAACATCGAAAGCGGACTTGTTGCGAGCCCGATATCATGAAGTGCCCTGACGATAAGCTCCGGAAGACGAAAATCCAATACAGCAATCAACAGTCCGACACAAAAAGCAATAGTATTCGGATTAACAAGGTTGCGGATACTTTTCCAAAAATTTCCCGAAACATTTGTGGCAATCATCACACCAAAAGTCCACAACACACTGCTGGACACAAAATAATACAAAGCCGCATACAACACACTCTCTTTAAACTGTGGAAACAAAGCAGCGATAAGCGGGAAACCAAGAAAAACTGTGTTTCCAAACATAGTGTGAACTATATGAATATTGTCGAGTCCCGGTTTAACCCTAAACAACCGGGATGATAATGTACCGGTAACAAAAAACAGGAATGCTGCGATATAGCAAAAAATAGTAATCCACATTCCATTAATCACAATCTCCCAGTTCACCTTTGTTTCAAGCATTGTAGAAAAAATTAAAGCAGGTGAAGCAACATTGAATACCAGCTTAGCTAATCCATCACGAACACTGTCAGTGATAATTTTTCGCCAGGCAGCAAAAGCTCCAATAACGATTACAATTCCAAGAAGCAATATCTGATTTACGATAACTTCCATTTTTTTATGTTTTCAATCATTTTCATTTATCTCATCACGATTTATTACACTATATGGTGGTTCATTTGCGGCGAGGACACTAACAATCGTTCTTGCATTAATCATATCAATCGCATCAGCAACTTCAAAGCTTGACGCAGCAAGATGTGGTGTGAGTACTATATCGGTACCTTTCCCAAAGGATTTTGATGTCACAAGAACTTTAAACCGTTTGACTACCATCCGAAAGGACTGTAAAATGAATCGTAATAGCTGAACGGCGAATTATACAAAGACCGGAAAGGGGAATAATAACCGGGCAGGCCGCCATTGCGGAAATGGAAACTCCCGCCAATAACCATATTCCGGCCGATCAAATAATTGAAACCAAAACTCATTCCGTTCATTCGTTCGTAATTATTATAAAAATTCATATTGGACTGCGGCCCCTGGCCATTCATATTCGTAAATCCACCGGCGCTGAACGTTAATTTACGATTCATCTTATAGGTACCTTCCAGATAAACCAGTCCATTGTTATAACCACTGCCACTGCGCATAGAAGGGCCCATTGCCCCGAAGCTATTGTTAAACAGCATCATTCCGGTGGTCATATGCAATTTTGTATTCACCTGCTGCGACATGGAAGGATTAATATAACTGCTGTTGAATGATTGCCCGCCCCATGAGCCGAAACTCGTTCCCATCGAAACATTAAAATGCTCCTTTTTACGCAAAACCGGCGGTCTTGCAGTATCGTTGCTCTCCTGTGACTGAGCCATCAGCGGAATTAATACCAGCGTAATATATAAAAAAAACTTCATCACCAATCAATAACTCAAAATTACAAAATACATTTTATCAGAACATAAATTCTTTTCATTCTTTTACAAATGACATAAAATGACAATGGTCAATCATCTCAATCTTAATAAAATATTGTCCTACCGGCCATGAATTGATATCAATATTTATCAGATTCACACCTGCAACAAACAGATAACTGGTATTCAACGTTCTTTTGCCGTCAGCAGAAAAAACAGTTAAAAGTCCTTTCTGAGGGACAAGTGAACAAAGAGAAACCGTTAGTCCCGACGAACAAGGATTTGGATAAATGGATACAGCATCCGAATCATCCACCTGCCCGCTCACCCGGGTTGCATTAACAATTTTTATTCGGCCATGGCTGTATAGTTCAGATATATCCCACTCCAGGGAGCTTGATAATCCGGGTAGATTAATAGTAGCGAATGATCCGGTGATGGTGACTGCCTTGAATAATACAAAAACGTCATTCAGATTCAATGCTAATCCATTACTGTTCGTAATCTCAAATACGCCGGCGCAAACAATACTGTCGGCAACAATAGTATTACCCAGGGCTATTTCAATAATCGCATCCATTGCATTATTCTGAATACGATTTATATTTATACTATCCGTATTAACAACAAAACGGGCAGCGGCATTCACGATAACCGTAAGATGCGGCCCACTGCTGATGCTTCCGGGCATCGGACGCGCCGGATCATACGGGTTCGTCTGCATTTCGACACTTCCTTCATTAATCAGCAACGTTGAACCGGGATTACAGCCCATATCGCCGCTGATAGTCATCCGGGCTGGCCCCGTCTTAGTAAGAGTGCGGTTTGATGAATAAAACATCAGGCCGCCATAGTTGTAATAATTTTTATTGGGCCAATACCATATTTTACCTGAAATAAGCAGATTGGTCTCAGTACAAATAGCCACAGGAACATACATTTGTATACCGCCCATGTAATCCTGATTATTTGATTTCACAATCCATACACCGCTATTATTTTCGAACACAAGATGACCATTTAACCGCACATACGATGGATTGCCATCATCGGGCATAGAATAGACCGGCAGGGATGCCGTATTATGCGTTATCAATGTAGCCCGGTTGAGCCGTATGGATCCGTACGATTCAGCCACTGTTCCATTGACCGAGCGGTCGGCAATAAAACCATCCTCCAATTCGATAGTACCTGTTCCATCGCCATAGATCCACCACTGGCGGGTGTAATTACCGTAACGCGGAAATACCAGATCGCAGTTGAGCTCTTTCCCTAGCACAAGATGACCGCTGTCGTACAAAGCCACTGATGTTTTCGTATATGTATTATCGCCCCTGAATAATGGACTGCGGATAATCAATTTAGTCCCTACACCATGTACACCCAGCACCGGACTGGCATGCCAGCTACGTGTGTACGACGGAGCATCTTCAGGCAACAGAAGAAGATTATATATGGTTGTAACACTATGGTTGTGAAATTGCAAGCCATAATGCATACCTGCAGGATTGTAAGTAGTTATTGCGCCATTTATGAAATTACTAAAAACAATGGTGTCCGAAGGAGCGAACACACCCCCCGGAAAAGCAGTGTCAATACGTATAGAATCAACTTTCCATTCCAGTGTAATTGTTCCGGCTCCGGCAGTAAGATGCACTACAACAAGAGTTGCTGATAATAATTGTTTAAAATTCTTCATACCGTTTTACGGATAATACACCTTTAACTTTTTCTAATCTCTGAATCAGAAAATTCAGATGGTCGGTATCTTTAACCATAAGCACAATACGTCCTTCAAACATACCATTGCGCGACTCAAAAGAGATAGAACGCATGTTAACTTTAAGATCGCTGGATATGATTTTCGAAATATTATTCACAATTCCAAGGTCGTCAATGCCGGTCACCATAAGCGCCGATTCAAACAACACGTACTCTTGTGAACGTGTCCACCGTGCCTTAATAATCCGGTAATGATATTTTGAAAGGAGACGGTTGGCGTTTGGGCAACTCGTCCGATGAATTTTAATCCCTGTGCTAACCGTAACAAATCCAAAGATATCGTCGCCGAACACCGGATTACAGCATTTAGCCAGCTTGTAATCCACATCTTTCAATTTATCATCAATAATCAGAAAATCATCACCTTTTGATTTCTGCTGTGTGATAATTATCTGTTCGGGAATAGGACGTATGGTCTCGTCAGCGACTTGTTCGTCTGTGCCTGTCAGGATATCACGAACTAATCCGAGGTCAATATCTTCAACCGCTATCTGGTAGTAAAGATCCACTGCTTTATCAATCTTAAAATAATTGAGCAATGCATTTACATTTTCATCTGAAAACTCAAGCTTCCAGTGTTTCAGTTTCCGTTTTAATATTTCTTTGCCAACTTCAGCTTCCTTATAAATATCTTCTCTCAGAATTTGCTTGATTTTATTTTTTGCCTTGCTGGTAACTACCGCTTCAAGCCAGTCGGTTTTTGGCCGCTGGTTTTTTGAAGTCATGATCTCCACCTGGTCGCCGTTCTCAAGCACATAACGGATAGGAACATTACGGTTATTAATAATTGCACCGGTACATGTAGCCCCCAGGTCGGTATGAATATCAAATGCAAAATCGAGGATTGTTGCTCCTTTGGGCAGTTTTCGCAAGTCGCCCTTTGGTGTAAAAACAAATACTTCATCATCATATGCGCTCATCTTCAATCCGTCAATCAATTCCGAAGAATTAGATGGCTGAACATTTTCAAGAATTTCGCGTACCCGGTTAAGCCAAATCTCCATTTCCTGGTCACTAGCGCCGCCCTTATATTTCCAATGGGCAGCAAGCCCTTTTTCGGCGATAGCATGCATCCGTTCGGTACGGATTTGTACTTCAACCCATTGTTTATTTGGTCCCAGCACAGTGGTATGCAATGACTCGTACCCATTCGACTTGGGCACTGACAGCCAGTCGCGCATACGGGCAGGATTGGGCTGATAATGATTTGTCACAACCGAATAAACCGACCAGCAATCAGATTTTTCATCCTTAATTATATTATGCAGAATAATACGAATGGCATAGATATCATAAATTTCCTCGAATTCAACCTGCTGCTTTTTCATCTTATTCCAGATTGAATTTACCGATTTGGTACGTGTTTTTATTTCAAAACGGAAACCTTGCTTTTTCAGATCATCTTCAATCGGCTTGATAAAATCATGAATATATTTGGTTTGCCGGCTGGTCGTTTCATTCAGTTTTTTCTCAATATTACGGTACAACTCCGGTTCAAGAATCTTCAATGCCAAATCCTCCATTTCGGTTTTGATGGTATATAAACCCATACGGTGAGCCAGCGGAGCATAAAGCACATAGCATTCCTGTGCAATAGATAATTGTTCGTAATTCGAGAAGCCCTTTACCTTCCGGAGGAAATACAGACGCTCAACCAGCTTAATCAGTAATACGCGGATGTCTTTTGAAAAGGTAAGTATGAATTTCCGGAAATTCTCGGCCTGATTGGTTTTGTTACGCAACGAAAAAGACGAGAGTTTCACAAGACCATTCACAATCGTCGCTGCACGTTTACCAAACATTTCCTCTACCTGTTTCAGTTTAAGATCGCCATCTTTAACAAATGTATAAAGGAGGCAACTGGATAGCGCGAGACTACCCACTTCAAGATCCTTGGCAATAAAATTGGCCAGTGAAAGCGGATAATAGATATACTTTTCGCCCATAAAATCGGGCTTCTTCTCGCTTAGTTCAAGCGCCAGATCAAAGGCCTTGCGTATATATTTAACCGCATCTTTATCAATAAAAGAATAGCAGGCACGAAGCAAACTACGATAGTTGCTGACAAGTTTTTTGTTCTCCACCTCATCCTGTAAAAGGCGATTCATTGGGATAATTACTAAAATTATCTGAAACTGATACCCATTCCTAATGTCGCTAGCGAGTAATTTGCATAGGTGTAATCGGCATGCAGAATAAACACTCCGAATTTAAGGCGGATTCCGGCATTCACACGCGGCTTAACCCCTGTTTTAGTTTTGATGTTCAACGGATCAGAAATCACTGAACGGTCGGTAACCACACCGCGTAGCTCAAGATCCTGATCAATAAAATAGGTATTCTGATCAGGTAAAGGATAATCGCCGGTAATTGTCAGCTTGGTTGTTGTTGCAGTGATACCTGCCCCGCCATAAAAACAGACGACCGGCAGATCGGCAGATATTAGAAGGTTAGCAGTAAGATTAGAAACTGACAAATCCATCTCCTGATTATTGAAGGAGCGGACAACCGTTGAATCAACCGCCCCGAAATCACCCGGTTTAACGTCAAGATTAAATGAAGACGAAAATTTAGTGTATCCACCCATTAAGGATATATTGAGTGCAGGCAAGCGGTCGGCAATACCCATGTATTGAGTCAGGTCGTGCTTTAAACCGGCGCCCCAGAGCCCTATAGAACCAAAGCTGCCGATTTTAACCGTTGGCATATACCGGCCAAGGAGTTCTGTTTTGGCAAAAATACCCACACCAAGCTTCAACATGGGAACAGGAACAAAAGGAATACCCGAACCCTGCGGCAGGTTATAACGTACCAGAGAAATAGTATCGCCTAGAGGAGAATATGCATCATATCGCATTTCAGGCCCGTCTTCGCGCTTGCCGGCAGCCGTTGGCGCTTCACTGCTGGTATATCGGCCATTAAGTCCCAGTTCATCCAGATCGAAGCTACGGTCGGCTGATGGAACCATGCCGACACTCGTGGTTAACGAAATATCAAAGCCCCCTGGTTTATGCGCTTTGGCAGTGTTATACCATCCACCGCTCAACGCTGCGCCAAAAGCAGTGGTATAGGGCGTGATATACGATTTTAAAATCTTCTCTCCATCGGCAGTGCCGCCTGAGATAAATGTTCCAATATCATTAATCTGCGCTGAAACAGATAAAAAAAAGGAACCTGCAATAATTACTGATACATACTTTTTCATACTTTAAAAATATTTATTGCATAAAATTAACTAATTTTTTGTTGACAGCAACAGAACCAATAAGTATTGATTATGCATTGATTTTAAAACGAAAAACAGTACTTTAGTTTCCATATATAACGTATAAAGACACAGCAAAAGAAAGAACATTTCAAAATGTTAAACACTAATCAGCCACTTGCAGACAGGATGCGTCCGACAACCCTTGACGAATACGTGGGGCAGGAACATCTGACGGGAAAAGGCGCTGTTTTACGCACAAGCATTGAAACAGGCAATATCCCATCATTTATCATGTGGGGGCCTCCGGGTGTTGGTAAAACCACTTTAGCCCGGATCATTGCCCGACATACACAACGCACATTTTACAGTTTAAGCGCCATTACATCCGGTGTCAAGGAAGTTCGCGAAACCATTGAAAAAGCAAAAAAACAACAGTTTTTCAATCAGCCGAACCCGGTTTTATTCATTGATGAAATACACAGGTTTAATAAAGCGCAGCAGGACTCGTTGCTTGGAGCTGTTGAAGACGGCACTTTGATATTAATTGGCGCAACTACCGAAAATCCGTCGTTCGAAGTTATTACTCCCTTGCTTTCACGATGCCAGGTATATATTCTCAGGCCATTTGAAAAGGAGCACCTGCTAAATATCCTGCATCATGCGCTCAGCAACGATGAACTATTAAAAACGAGAGCCATCGAGATTGCCGAGGATGATGCGCTGCTGAGATATTCGGGTGGCGATGGCCGAAAGCTGTTGAACCTGCTTGAACTGGTAGTTACATCCGAGATTGCAAGAACATCAGGGAAAAAGAAGATCACGATTACAAACAAAAGCGTTACCGGTATCCTGCAACAAAACATTGCGATATACGACAAAGCCGGCGAGATGCACTACGACATTATCTCGGCATTCATCAAATCGCTGCGCGGAAGTGACCCTAATGCTTCTGTTTACTGGCTGGCACGAATGCTTGAAGGCGGCGAAGATCCAAAATTCATCGCGCGCCGAATGGTTATCCTTGCTGCAGAGGATATCGGATTAGCCAATCCCAATGCTTTGCTCATGGCTACAAGTTGTTTTAATGCCATTGAAGCCATTGGTATGCCCGAGGCACGCATTATTTTATCACAAACAGCCATTTATCTGGCTACAAGTCCCAAGAGCAACTCGTCATATGAAGCCATCAGCAATGCGCAGCAATTAGTGTCGGAGTATGGAGACCTGCCCGTACCACTCCATCTGCGCAATGCACCAACTAAACTGATGAAAGAAACCGGCTATGGCGCAGATTACAAATACGCGCACAGCTATGATGGAAATTTTGTTCAGGATAATTTTATGCCGGAAAAACTAAAAGGAACCATCATCTTCAAACCTCAGGAAAATCCTAAAGAAAAAGATATGCTCATATGGCTGCAAAAACTCTGGAAAGGGATTTACCGGTATTGATTGCACTATTTTTTATAAATCGGAATAAAAAAAAACGGCGCAATTTTTTATTACGCCGTTAAACTCAAATTACCGGTACGGTTAAAGAATCTATTGTATTACGATCATTTTTTTAATTGTTTGTAAACCTTTATGAATTCTAATCAGATAGCTTCCGGGAGAAAGTGAACTGAGGTCAAAATAATTCGTATTTCGGGAGAATGAAAGCAACTTATGTCCGCTTAAATCAAAAACCTCAAGCATACTTATATCTGATCCATCAATAGATATAGCACCATTGGTAGGATTGGGATAAACCACAACTGAACTGCCATCAATAACCGGAGTAATGCCGGTGATGTTGACAACTCTGATTTTTACAGCATTAGATGTATCAACATGCGTACCCTTTGTAGCTTCGCACACTACCCATAATGTATCAACCGTACTAAAATCGGGCATATAGGTTGAAGCCGTCTGTCCTGCAATCTCATTGATATAAACAGCCGAATCGGTACCCCACAGCCAGCGGTAGGTTACATCGCCGGTATAAGTAATATTGGTAGATGCCGTAAGCAGTGATCCGGTAGTCCCTGAACTCAGATTAATAACCTGTGTTGTGGCCGGAGCAACAGTAGCAGTGAATACAACCATAGAATAGTTAGCATATCCGCTATACGGTGAATCAACATTAGCATCGTCGCGTGACCGGGCGCGAACCCTGTAATTGCCTGTTGTGGCGTAATAAAACGCATAGCTATAAGGAGAAGTATTATCATAATAACTTACCGACCCGTTATTAAATTCCACTCTGGTAATTGTTCCGTAAGGCGCCACTGCAGTAGCTGTTGCAATCACTGTATCGCCCAATGGAAATTTGTCATTATTAACAGGAAAAGTAAGAGACACTGTAGGCGGCACATTGTTAACAGTAATGGATACGGTATCAGAGATAGAAACCGAAGGAACATCATTAACTGCCTTAATGTAGATATTGTATGTACCGTATTGCGTCACTTGCCATTTAAATGTAAATGGTGCGGCAGTAAGCGAATCGCGAAGTGTTGAACCGGTATACAGATAGAGTTTAAGACCCGGACCGGGAACAACATTCAGAGCAGTAACAGTAACTGTATCCCCCTCGCTATAAACAGCGCCGCTAAGAGGGGCTATTATTTTTACATCACGAATATCCACTTTAACCACTGCGCTGCGAACCGAATCACCCAGATTATCATAAGCCACAACATAAACATTCCGTTTGCCTATAGCTGCGGGCAACCAGGAAAGTTCATAAGGAGCGATATTGTCAGTACCAATCAGTGTTGAATTATCATAGAATTTGACTGTGGTCACCGGGTTTACGCTGTTCACTGTAGCAGCCAGGTCAATGGTATCGCCCGAAAGATAAACACCCGCTGCAGGTGATGTCAGCGTTGGTTCAATGCTCATACGGGCTGTAACATTTATTTGGCTAAGATGAATCCAACGGCGGCCTGTATACCAGTTATCATCATCAACCAGTACACCTACAGCAGTAATATCGGTAAAATTGCGCGGTAAAAAAGCAGCAGTATCATCAAAAAAGTCGAGTGTATCAGCAGGATTATATAGCGCCCAGTTACCATCACTGGCGCCGGTTGCAAAGGTTAAGCTGCTGCCAATGCTCTCGGAGATATAATACTGCCCATTATCTTTAAGAATAAACCTTGCAGTATCAAGATGCTCAAAATTTGTGAATGAGCGAGAGAATGACGATGTACTATCCAGATAAATCTTACTGCTTCCGGTAGTAAGAAAATCAGTTTTTTTAAAGAAGAATAAAGCATGCAAGGTGGCTGGTGTGGATTCCTGATACCGCATATTCAAATAATCCGAATTACCGGAATTAGTGATAGACCACGTGTCAAATCCACCGCCGGAATTCAGCGAATAGCCAAGGAATGCAAAATGTAAAGGAATTTCAAATGATTTATAACTGCCACCTGTAATATTAAGAGGTATTACCTCATTAAAAGCAGTGCGTGTCTCCCGGTCGGTAATTGTATCACCATTAATATTAACAGTAATAATACTTGGGACTGGCAAACTTGCATCGGCTGTAACCATCTGTCCGCCCCATTCCACAATCTTTACCTGTGACTTTAGTGTAAAGAAAGGAGTAGTTAATAATACAAAAAGTAAAATTCGTTTCATAAGATATGATTTAGGTTTATAATAAAGCAAAAATACTATATTAATCCTGATACCGTATAAGCGCAAGCCGTTTTTTTCCATCCATAAGAACCTCTAGTGGCCTAACAAAATGGCAATGGACAAAATATTTTGTTTTTCGCACAACCGGTGCGCTATAAATAATGTCCCACCGGATAAAATCGGTATTACCGGTTGAAGTAAGCGCGAAATAGCCCACTTTCATCGAAACAACATTATGAAAGAAATGAGAACCAAGGGATGCTTCGAGCGGGAAATTGTCGAGAGCTGTCTCAATAATTATCTGCGCGCCGGAAATCTGCGCCCATTTGACAGGTATACCAAGAAAACGGTCGCTTGAACCCCAGCGACCCGGAGCAATCAGTATATATTTTGTTCCATTCTCAAGCATGATTTTATTCATTTGTTCAATTTCCATAGCCATTTCCAGAGTTTTCATCTTGTCGAACAGGGCCGGATCAGCATAAATAATATCCTGTAAACCCCTGATAATTCCATTGCCCAGAGATGATCCGGTAAACAGAAGAAGATTGTCTTTATCAACATTTTCAACCTTTAAATCATAATTCAACTGCCGTCCAACCAATGGCTTTATTTGTAAGATATAAAAGGAAGCTTTCCCACCGCTATCCTTGTTCAAGTCAATGGCAAACTCAATTTCAACCGGCGAACCCATGGCATTCTTTGTGATCTCAAGGATGGCCTCTATCGTTCGCGCTAAAGGTATGTAATTATACTTAAGGATATTGGAAAAATCAATCACACGGGGCATAGCCGGCTCAAGACCAGGTAACAGTCGGTCGTTCTGGATATCATACGACGAAGCACAATAAGTCAGGGAACCATGCTTTTCAGCTTCGCTGATATCAAGAAACTTCAGTGCAGCATTCGCACCAGTACCCTCAAAATCGGCGTCGGTACAAGACATGTCAATAGCATAAAAACCCAATTGAGTATTACTTACAATATCGCCCATCGAACCCATTTGAATTTCGGGATAATGAGGTGAGAAACGGCATGATTTCTGGCCATTCACAACATATTCACCTAATCCGACGGCTATGGCAGCAAAGCCCTCCTCGGGTTTCATGTGAGCGAAAGGATAAAAATTATACGACTGGGCAACGCCACTTATATGAGGATAGAAATAATCACCAAACCTGTTACCAACAACATTTTGTATGACGACTGCCATCTTCTCTTCTTCAATTCTGTGATGAATGGCATCAAAATAACTACGTGTTGGCTTTGAAAAAACCGAAAGATAAACAAGTTTTATAGCTGTAACCAACTGTCGAAAGCGTTTCTCAGCATCCGGATGATTATTTGGGATAAGATAAGTATCAAAAACACCGGAGAAAGGTTGTGAGAGTGAATCTTCAAACAAACTGGATGACCTTACAGCCAGCGGCGTTTGTATTGTTTCAACTAACCGCCGCAGCCGTTCCATTAATGCAGATGAAAGACAGGCATTCAAAAAAGCCCGTTTGAGTTCATCAATATCTGTGCCGGAAAAAACTTTGGTGTAGAGTTTATTGGAACGCAAAAAATCATCATATTCATGTGTGCCTATGATAAATGTTTGCGGTGTACAAATATTGATGCCGGATGTATAATCCGAAATATCGAGATTCGAAATCAAGGTATTGACAAATGCCAGTCCTCTTCCCTTTCCGCCAAGCGAACCGTTTGCCAGACGAACAATATTCTTTGTATGACTAAGGTCGGCATGCTCAAAATCAATAATCTTGCCTTTCTTCTTCTCCTGTATGCTGCGTTCTATGGCATCAATAATGTATTGCCGGAACGCTGTGGTATTTTCAAAATGATATAACTGAACCGGGTTAAGCAGTTTAGCCAGTTTAATCTCTCCCTGCGCCATCAACCATAACGAAAACTGGTTCTTCTGCGCATGATAAGCAACCGATTCATCAGCCACAGAACGCAGCAGTCCAAGAAATCCTCCAATATCCTGCGCCTCGGCCAATGGCTCACCCATACTGTTGCGAAACACAAAATGTCCGAATCCAAGATGATAACTGACAAAGGACTGTAGCTCGGATCCGATATTTTCTGAATGTTTGTTCAAAAATTCAACGCCCAGGTATTCTGCTTTCCTGCTGTTTTCAGGATTACCGGAATTAAGGATCACCGGCAGATCATGCACCTGACTGCGCATTTGTTTGATAAGCATCTCACCGGCCGATGGATCATATTGTCCGTTACGCTCAAACTCAATATCAGAGACCACGCAAAGAATAAAATCTTTATATTTATTGAACAGGTGAATGGCCTCCTCATAATTTTTTGCAAGTAATATTTTAGGACGCGAACGAATTTTTGATATTTTTTCCAGCTCACTTTTAATATACGCTGTTGTTTGCTGAACCTGGCTAAAAACAATATTATACAGATGAGACAGAAAGCGTGAATAATAAAGTGGAGAATCCTCTACCAGTAAAATCACACGGACTAATCCCACGCGTGTATCATTTTCGACATTCACACTGTCTTCATGCGATTTAACCATAGCAAAAAAAATCCGGGACTCACCCGACCATACAAACAACTTATCAATGGCCGATAGGGCAAGGTCTTTACGATATTGATTTAACTGTTCATCACTGCGATTAATAAGCAGAAAAACAGGGATGTCGGGTTGTTTCTGCTTAATTTCCCTGCTTAATGAAAATGAATCTTGCTTGTCGGTTCCTTCCATCAGAATCACCAAATCAAAGCGACTTTCAGACAATAGCTCCATGGCCTCGGCAGATGTAGATACCGCTGTTATTCGTGGCAGGTTATACAAACTGTAATGATAGATATGCCCCATGAACTGTTCAAAAAAAGTATCTTCATTATCCAGAATGAAAGCATCATATAATGTAGCGACAAACAAAATCTCATGAATTTTGTACCGCATCATATCAAGATAGATATATTTATCAATGGCCAGCTTATCAAAAAATTCCTGCAATGGCGGTAAAGGGGACTTTTTCCGTTCAAGGACTTCGGAATAGATTGGTTTATCTTTCTGTTCCTTTTTAAAAGGGAGCTGACTAAGAATATCCCTTCCCTTAACGCTATTCAGATAACCGGAAATAAAACCGGAGAGATTATTAATCAGGTTTCGTTCTTCTTTCATGAACGGCCCTTCGTCGCTGGCAGGAAACTGTTTTGTATAAAAAACATCAACCGTTCCCTTCTGATTATCAATCGTAGTAAACGCGCTGTGCTGGTTCCATGGCGATTCATTAAAACCGGGAATACTCAGGTACTCCCGTCCCGCATAACGGATGCGGGCCACAGTAAAATTGGGGTACTGCCACGAATCAGGCAAAATTTCAACAATTCGCTGCAGTGTTTCTTCAACAGGATAGCCACGGCTGATAATTTCCAGTGTCTGATTTATCCCACCCAGTTCTTTTAACCGTTCGGTATTCTGCGCCATCAATCTCTGGAAATCGAAACCAGTGGCGGTTCCAGAGATCAACCCTGCAATATTATTGATCAGGTGCCGCTCTTCCTTCATAAAGGGGCCTTCAAAATCGTCGGGAAACTCCTTCAGATAATATACTTCAATTGTACCTGTCTTCCCCGACGACGTAACAAAATCCTGTTTCTGACACCATTTCGAAGCAAAAAAATTGTTGGTCTGGAAAATGGTATCGCCATATACAATGCGCGCCGCAGTATATTCAGGGTATTGCCATGCATCGGGAAGCAGCGAGCACACAGCAGATAAGGCCTCCTCAAACGACGAACTGCTGCGCAAAATCTCGGCTGTCCGGTTAATGCATCCCAGTTCTTTAAGCCGTTCGCGGTGATCGTACCACAAACGTTGTGCATGCCGTTTTGATATTGCGCCTGCAATAATAATGGCTAGATTATTAATCAGGTCACGTTCTTCCTTTAAAAAAGGACCTTCAAAAGAATTTGGAAAACGACGCAGATAATAAATATCAATCCTGCCTGTACCGCCATCCGACCCGCTGAATGACTCCGACTGACCCCACTTTGTTTCTTTAAAACCATCAGAAACAGCTATCTTGTCATCATAAATAATACGAGCCACAGTATGTTCAGGATACTGCCAGGCAGCAGGCAATTCCTTACAGATGGCCTGCAATAACCCTTCAATAGAATTATCCCCGCGTGTAATAGCTAAAACCTTATTAATGCAGGTGAGCTCTTTTACCCGTTCGTTGCGTTCACTAAGCAACTGATGAAATTTCTTGTCTCCTGCAGGCATAATCCTAATAAACAACGTAAAATAATAAAAAATGTATGTTTTACAACTCAGATTTAATATGGCTCTTAAGATTACTGATCAGCTCGGCATATTGATCATCAGTCAAAAAAACCTTACCCGGATTCATCTCAAACATACCTCCATAGCTTGGTCCGTCAATATACTTTGGTACAATATGTATATGCAAATGCGATAACTTATCGCTGAATGAACCATAATTGATCTTTGCCGGATCAAACACTTTCTGAAGGGCATTGGCCACTACCATAACATCGTGCATAAACGCATCGCGCTGCCGGACTGACAACTGGTGAAAATCAACACCATGCTCCCTATAGCTAACACAACAACGTCCCTGATATGTTTGCTCCCTGAACAAAAAAACCTCGGAGGAAGAAAGATCGCAAATCTTTATCATAAGCGACTGATACATTTCATTTTTCTGACAATACAAACATTCGGATACAGGAGTAATCATATAATTATATTTGGTTAGAAAGGTAAAACTACAGTTTCGATTTGATTTGGCAAAAAATAACGGAACACCACATTAAAAAAAGCATTAACCCGATTAACTAAACTTTACATTAACTTCTATTTAATATATTGAGATAAAAGAACTATAAACGGTTAAAATCATCATAAAAAAGCGTGTCGCTACCGGAACGGGATATACGAATGTAATCAGTAGAACCAAATCCACGGAAAATAAGTCGTATAACCTTAACATCTCCCAGCAGAACAGAATAGCGTGTTGTAAAAATCTGTTGCTGATCAAATACGACAGAAACATTCTTATCCGTTATTTTCAAACCAATCCTGCGCCAATCGGAGAATTCACGGCCAAAAACAGACATATCTTCATGACTACCTTCAATTACTTTATCCGAAACAATAAAATCAACCCATCCAAGACAACCGGGTTTAGAAAAATGAAGATAAATCTCTCCATGTTCACAAAAAATACGTAATTTAAAGTCAAAATACGGTATCCCGCCTTCGGCTCCAGGATTCTTTACCTGGGTTTCCAAAAACATCGAATCACCCGAAATACGAATCGGTAACGCATAAAAATATTCAATATCCTTATCGGTATCAACCTGATATTTTAACCCGGCCACAACCGGATCAAGATGCAAACGGCCACTGGAAACAATCATTTCTTCAGAAAGAAATTCCTTTTTGCCGCCAACATTCATAAAAACACAATTCCATTTATCCGAAAAAACATGAACTGCCCGGCAGGCAATCACTTTATTATGCACAAGCAATTTAAGTATATAATAACCCGGAATTGTATAGGAATAATTATAGCGATTAAAAAATGGAGATAAAAAACGCCGGTCATGGTTTCCGAAATCAACCCAAACCGAATCAGTAATTTCAGAGATATCATACTGAATAGCTGCTTTATGCGGCGAAGCACCTGCACTATCAATAATTTCAAATCTAAAATTATAATGAACAAAAGCAGGCAAGTGCGGAAAGAGAAAATAACCGGTAAGTAAGATGATAAAAAAAGAAAAGAACAATAAAAAAAAACGAAACCTCCGGCTAAAAACAAATTTACTATGGTTTACGGAACCGGAAATATGATGATCAACAAAATGCTGCCAACTCGAAAAACCCAGATATCGCGCAAGCGCATTTTTTGTTTCATACTGAGGGGTGTACTGTTCGTGATGAGTTTTCGTTTTACCAAACAGGCGCATGAGTGTCATTGAACTGATCAGAATGCCACTTTGACTACTTATTGTTTCACTAAGCCGCTCAAAATCACCTTTAGTCCATTGCTCAGACGGTCCCCATTGAATTTTTTCTTCAATAGCTTTAAGACATATTCCGATAAATTCCCTGTCTCTCATCAAAACAATATTTATACTAAAGTAGAAAAAACATCATTTATTTATATATTTTAAAAATAATAAAGATTTTGAAAACAAAAGTTACCGGTCTGAAACCACTTGGCAACCTGTTGGATACCGAACCAGACAATATGCCTGAATAATTTTGAACCATTGTTTAACTTAAATATAAAAAACTATGAAAAAACTAATTATTCTCAGTTTGTTCGTGCCTGTGCTTGTGCATGCGCAGGTATCATTTGTAACCCGTTGGAAAGTAAAGCCCGACAGCAAAGGGGTTTCCTGTGAGAATGGAGAAATATCGCCTGATAAACGGTATGTGGCAGCCGGAAATTCGCAAGGCGGCTTAAAAATCTACAATTTCAGTGATGGCTCGCTGGTAACCGAACTCGACTACTACAAGCAGTACAACCCAACTGTTTCGAAGGATGGAGAAATCGAATCATGCTATTTCTCATTCGATTCCAAATTTATTGCTGCAGGAGGAAACAATCATGGCGTAAAAGTATGGGAAGTAGGTACCTGGCGGTTGGTCAAATACTTCAGCGGAGGGGTATGCGACGGCATGGCTTTTTCACCGAACAACCAATGGTTTGCAGCTCCCAGTAAGGGTACTGTAAATATTTACAGGATATCCGACTGGACCAAAATAGCTACTGTAACTCATGGCTGCGATGTTAATTCGATTGATTTCTCGGCCGACAGCAAGTATATGCTTACCGGTGCGTGTGACAAAAAGGTAATAATCACTAATACATCAAACTGGTCAACCTATAAAAATATTTCATTTCCGGCCTCTGTAAAATCAGTACGGCTTTCACCGGATGGACGCTATTTTGCAACGGCCAATAGCAATGGCTTTCAAACCAATGTAATGACCTTTCCTGACGGAGTAAAAGTAAAAACCATTATTCATGGCTCAAGTGATCCCTATTATCAGGAGTCAGTCGAATGGACAGCCGACAATCAATATCTACTGACCGGCGGTGATAATAACCCGGGAAAAATAAAATTTTACCGGCGCAGTGACTGGTCGCTGGCTGCATCGTTCAATATCCATGCAACAGGAAGCCGGTGTGAATATATTGCACGGGTGGATGACTATTTTCTTTCAGCCGGTGGCGACGGATATGCTGTTCTTCTGAAGTATACTCCGGGAACACCTACACCGCTCCCACCCTCAGTTAATATTACCAGTCCGGCAAATAACAGCAGTTTTGAATCAAGTAACTGTATTCCTGTCACTGCATCGGCAACAGACGCTGATGGCACAATAACGAAAATTGAATTATATGCTGATAATGTTAAAATTGCCGAAGGCAGTAGTTCAACATTATCGTACAATTGGTGTAATGCTGTTACGGGCAGCCATCAATTATCCGCTAAAGCATACGATAACAGCAACAGATCAACCACTTCAGCCATTATTACTGTAAAAGTAAACAACACCAGTATTTATTACCCCATACCTGGCAAAGTAGAAGCCGAGAATTATTCAGCTATGATGGGAATCCAAACACAGGCGACCACAGATGCAGGCGGTGGACTTAACATCGGATACGTATCTGCTGGCGACTGGCTCGATTATCGTATAACTGTTGCTGCATCGGGCGAGTATACAATAAATCTCCGTGTAGCGAGTGCAAAATCAACAGGAAAAATTGATATCCGTTCGGGTAGTATAACACTGGCATCGGTTACAGTACCCAATACCGGCGGATGGCAGATATGGCAAACCATTACAACCAAAATTAATTTAGGCGCAGGACAACAGATGCTCCGGTTATATGCATCAGGCGCCGAATGGAATCTTAACTGGTTTGAAGGCATTGCCATTACACCTCCGCCTGCGCCACAACCGACAACCTATTATGCTATACCCGGCATCGTAGAGGCAGAAAATTATTTTGCTATGACAGGTGTTAAAACCGAAACAACCACAGACATTGGCGGCGGACTCAATGTAGGTTATATCTCAGTAGGCGATTGGATGGATTATGCTATTGATGTAGCGGCTACAGGTGATTACAACATTTCGCTGCGGGTAGCCAGTTTAAAAACAACCGGAAAAGTTGAAATCAGGTCAGGGAGCGCTGTACTTGCTTCCCTGAGCGTTCCAAATACCGGCGGATGGCAAACATGGACCAATATCAACGCTACAATCCCTTTGCAGCAGGGTCAACAAATACTACGTCTGTATGCCACAGGTCAGGAGTGGAATATCAATAAGTTTGAAATTAACCAAACCGATGGATTAAAAACACTAACTGCTATTGAGCAAGTACAATCCCAATCAGTAAGGATATATCCGAATCCGTGTAAAAACATCCTGCAAATTGATGGTTTAACGACAGAAACTACTATAACAATCATTGATACAGATGGCAGAGTATGGATTCAACAGCCGGCAGATAAAAACACACAATCCATTGCTCTGGGACATCTGAATCCGGGTATCTACCTCATTCAAATAACAGATGGCACAACCATCAAAACCCTAAATGTAATTAAACAATAAAAACACCAACCACCCAAACCACAAACCTCCTGAATTACATCAGGAGGTTTTTCTTTTCAATCCAAATTATATGCATTTAAACCTTTCTAATGCATAATTTGAAATAAATAGAATTTACCAGGTAAAATAATTCATCGCTGATTAATTGTTTGTTTTCCATCGAACGATTTAGAACAAAGAACAAAAAGTCAACAGTATTCACTTATCTTTGTACATCATGAAAGAGAATACTATAGATCCCGGAAATCAGGAAACCGACGACCTGTTGTATGAACATCACCGAATAACAGCCGACAAGGGACAATCGCTGATGAGAGTAGACCTGTTTCTGGTCAACAGGATAGATAATTGCTCGCGGACTAAAATACAACAGGCAGCTGATGCGGGAAATATCCTGGTAAACAATAAGCCGGTAAAACCAAATTACAAAGTAAAACCGGGCGATGTAGTATCGGTTGTACTTTCGTTTCCACCACGTGAAATAGAGCTGATCCCGCAAAACATACCCATTAACATAGTGTTTGAAGACGAACACCTGATTGTGGTCAATAAAAAACCCGGCATGGTTGTTCATCCCGGATATGGCAATTATACAGGAACGTTGGTTAATGCACTGCTCTGGCATTTCAAGGACCTGCCCAAAACCAGCCAGGGCGATGTACGACCGGGATTAGTACACCGGATAGACAAGAACACATCCGGAATTCTGGTTGTTGCTAAATCGGAGTTGGCCTTAAATAAGCTGGCCAGACAATTTTTCGACCACACCACCGACCGGCGCTATATTGCCATTTGCTGGGGGACAGTAGATAACGAAGGAACAATCAACGGTCATATCGGTCGCAGCTTAAAAGACAGAAAGAAAATGGATATTTTTCCGGACGGATCGCACGGCAAACCGGCTATTACCCATTACAAACTGATCGAACGAATAGGATATGTCAGCTTGGTGGAATGCCGCCTCGAAACCGGGCGCACGCACCAGATACGCGCACATTTTGAGCATATCCGTCACCCCTTATTCAATGACAATGAATACGGCGGTGATAAAATTATTAAGGGTACCACTTTTGCCAAATACCGGCAGTTTGTTGAGAACTGCTTCAATCTGTTACCACGTCCTGCTCTCCATGCCAAGTCACTCAAAATTATTCATCCCGTGACAAAAAAGGAAATGTTGTTCGACTCCGAAATACCGGATGATATGGTTTCAGTGATTGAAAAATGGCGCGGATACTCCCAGCAGGCGATGAAGTAATATGCATCCAAAGATGATAAGAACGAAAAAAATACAGAATTGCATTTTTCATGTCCTGGCTGATTATTCCTTGCCAACAATTCCAAACAATTTTAGTTCTTTCCATCCTAATTGAGTGATGGCCTTTTTATATATATCAAATGATTCCCTGTCGCGTTTCCATCGCCAATGGCCAAGCGGTACATTCAACGGGTACTGATCAATAGAATCGAGCATCTGTTCGGTTTCATCCAAGCCCTGCAGGATTAATTTCTTCAATTCAATAGTTTGAAACGCTTTCCCCTTGCACCAAAGCCGGTAACCATAAATGGCCTTAGCAGCACCACGACGCTCCTTTGCCACAATCAGCGACCGTCTGAAAACATGTATCAGATCATCCGTCTGATGCGGGTGATTAATTAATTCAGATGCATGAATCATATTACGGAGCATACCTTCCGCGAGTTGTACCCCGTAATCCTTTTCGGCAATAATATAACGCAAATACTCCCACGACATCATTTCATTGCTATTCAGCCAGCCACTGTCAAGCACCCATTTCAGGTCTTTTTGCATAGCGGCAGTATCGGTTTTATACACCGGGAAGGACAGCACATTGATAATATCTTTATAATTATGGAACCAACGGTTTACATTATGACCGACAAACCTCATCTGCTGATCCGGCGGATACCATTCACCAGTAGTATGTGTAGAATAAATTGTCGGTCGGTGAAAATTTAACCTGGAATGATCGGCAGTATGATTCCCGAGAGTGTAAAACACTGACATAATAAAAGGGAAAGCCGAATCGTAGGCCGCTCTGACAAGAGGATAACCCTTAGAGCCGAAACTGGCTGTTAAATAATCTCGGGTTATCTCATCAGCAGATAAATCAGGGTTGTCCTGCTTTTTTGCCAGCAGATAGAGGTTTAATTCACCGGGAGTACATGGCTGAAGTTTCCCCATAACGGTCGGTTCTTGCGCAAAATCCAACTACATTCGGAAATTGGTGATAATAATTGAATCCATCATCAAAATAGCGGGGAAAAGAGTTTGCAATAATATTCTCACCGCAGTATTCCATGCCGCCATCATATTCAATCACCACAGGGAAAAGGATATCGGCAACATAATCTTCATAAGGATAAGTAAGAAACCAATCGTGCGGAACCATCTTAATCATAACCCTGATGTTTTTATGTTTGATAAGGGACAATGCCTTAACCATACCGTCTTTCTCAAAACGGTTATAAATAAATGTCCTTATGGTTAACTGCAATCCTTTGCGGTCAACAAAATATTCTGCAAGCGAATCAACCAGCATGGCTATTTTTTCTTCAGGAGTAGTTGCTTTCAGTGAATGTTGATAAATAACATAGGATCCGGTTTCAATAAAGGTCAGCACAATGCCATTAATATCCGGGACAAGAGCAAGCAATGAATCATAATCATTATATACCCAATTCCAGAAACCCGGATCGTCCAGGTTAAGCTGCATTTCCATTCCGCCGGCAAATCGCTGTGTATGGTGAAAAAAAACCGCACTACTATCCGCGGGCACTTTGAAGCGGTCGGGATAATAATCCATTTCGTAAAAAGCATGGTCCCAAACGAAAATCTCTTTAATTCCGCGCTTTACTGCCTCATTAGCCAGAAAATTCACATCCGACCTGCATATACTGTCTCTCATGTCTTTAAGAAAATGGCAGAGCTGATAATGTGATAACTCTATATGATTAATACCCCAGGAAACAGCGCTGTCGAGCTTCCGGAGATTGTTTGCACGGTGATTTGAGAGTAAAATAAATCCTTTGACTGGTTTATCCAAATCAGCAATCCTGCTTTTTTTACAGCTAAAAGACAGGTAAGAAAACATTATGATAAGTACAAAGACTCTTATTCCATCCATAATTCATTCTGTGTTACGATCCAATAAGAATATACAACAATCGGTTCCGCAATGATAATCGAAAAAAGCGTACTTTACAATGAAGATCATAGTGAAAAGCTTTTTCGAGTAAAGTACTGGAACAGTTAACCGCTTTGCAAAAAAACTGTTGCATCATTTAGAATATATAATTTTGACTATATTTGCATCATTGTTGCATTTGAATCAATCTTGCATTTATGAAAGCGATTGAACTATTAAATAATCGAAAGCTCAAGCGAACAAGCTGCAGGGAAGGGATTATAGAAGTTATGATGACAGCTGAACAAGCCCTTTCGGAAAATGAAATCAGAGAGCGGCTGATGAGTAATTATGACCGTACAACCTTTTATCGCTCATTTAAAACACTTGAAGAACATAAAATAATACACAAGATCACCGTAGATAATCAAATGGTCAAATACGCACTTGACCAGTCGGTCACTCACAAAAAAGACCATGCGCATTTTTTTTGCAACGAATGCAAATCGCTACAATGTCTTACCTCGACACCACTAAGTAAGATCAGATTACCCAAAGGATATGAGCAAGATGAAACAGTAGTTATTGTCAAAGGAGTATGTGCGGTGTGTAAAAACAAGACATACGATAAGCTATGAGATGCATAAAACAAAATATCGCCATTCTGTTGCTGGGGATTTTTATTTACCCACTTGCCTTCCGATCGTACCATATTGTCCGGCATCATTCTGATGGGCTTCACAGATACCATCAATGCTGTCATACCGAAAGAACACAAAAACATTCGCACGATGATACAGCCACCGTATCAAACCATAAAAAAAAGTGCCTGATATGCGAATATCCATTCTCTTTACAAAGCACACCACTGATTTCTGTTCATCCTTCTGTTATTCCTTTAACCATCGCAATCTTCACGGTTACTGCATTAAAAAAACATGATCAGCAATTATTAGCAACGATATCCCCGAGAGCACCACCGGCTCTGAACCTGAATTAACAACTTCTTTTTTTCAGGGTAACTTCAACTCATTTCGTTTATTATGGGCAAATTTTTTGTGCTTCTGTTCAGCACGTTAATAATTTATAGTTTTTCATTTGGGCAAGGGAAATATGCACTTCAAGGGCTTGTTGTTGATGAAAACAATCAACCCCTAAAAGGGGCCTCCGTCACTCTCTATCCTGGAGCAAAAGGGTTAATAACTGATGACAGCGGCTACTTTATGTTCAATAAAATAAAAAAAGGCAAATACATAGTTACGATTTCATTTATTGGCTATAGAACAAAAATGGACACTTTACTGATTCATCAGGACATATTCCATACTGTAAATCTAAAAACTACTTCTCTTAATATGCCGGAGGTAGAAGTAACCGACAATTCAGTTCTTGCAAGAAAAAAAGAAGAACCCCTCAGTATTGAAATTGTGAATGACAACTATATGAAACAGAACATGGGTGGAAACCTAATGAAGTCGCTTGAAAGACTACCGGGAGTAAGTACCATTGATATCGGACAGGGGCAATCGAAACCCGTTATACGCGGACTGGGATTTAACCGGGTTGCTGTTGTTGAGAACAGCATTAAGCATGAATCTCAGCAGTGGGGGGCTGATCACGGACTGGAAATAGACCAGTATTCCGTACAAAACATAGAGATCATTAAAGGGCCTGCATCCCTAAGGTACGGATCGGAGGCCATCGGGGGTGTGGTTGAGATCAAAACCCTGAATATACCGGCCGAAAACACTGTTACCGGCAGCGTTGATCTGTCAGCCAAAACAAACAATGATTTTTTAGGGACTTCAATATCGCTAAATGGCAGAAAAAAATGGTTCTTCGCTGGTTTCCGCGCAACAATGGCCAACTATGGCGATTACAAAGTACCAACCGACAGCGTAGATATATATTCATACCGCGCACCCTTATACAAGAATCATTTACGTAACACGGCAGGACAGGAACGCAATCTGCACCTGGACGTGGGGATCATCCGGAAAAAATTTCAAAGTACGCTCTATATAAGTAATATAAACAACATAAATGGATTCTTTGCTAACGCGCATGGTTTAGAACCACGAAATGTCAATACGGTCATACACGATAAATCGAGCAGGGACATCAACTATCCATATCACCAAGTCAATCATTTCAAAATCATCAATACCGGATTCTATCAGTTAGAAAAACTGCAACTGAAGACCGGGTTAGGGTTCCAGCAAAATATCAGACAAGAATGGAGCCAATATGTCAGTCATGGATATATGCCTCCTGTTTTTCCGGCAACATCCGGTCTTAAGCAAGATCTTGAACTTGGCTTTAATAAATCTATTTATACAGGAAACCTGAATATTTCATATATACTCGACAGGGTCATATTCGATATCGGCCTAAACAGCGAATATCAGGATAACCAGATTAACGGACGCACATTTATTATTCCGGAATTCACGCAATACAGTTCAGCCGGTTATGCTTACACCAAATACTCCATATCAGCCAGAAGTATAATTCATTCGGGAATCCGGTATGATTATGGGAACCTACGCACAAAAGAATACTTTGACTGGTTTGCATCGCCGGTTTTTTTAACGAATGACACGACATCTCAATATTTAAACAGAGCCAAGTCAATAAACCGGGATTTTTCAAATTTTTCATGGTCATTCGGTTATAATTTTAACCCGAAAAAATGGTCCCTGAAAATAAATATCGGGAAGAGTTTTCGCATGCCTATCGCGAAAGAACTAGCGGCAAACGGAATTAATTATCATCACTTCAGTTATGAGATTGGAAATGCTGATTTGGCTCCTGAATCGTCATATCAGCTCGACGCAGGCATAGAATATAACGCAGAACAATTCACGATCGGTATAAATCCATTCCTTAATTATTTCGCTAACTATCTTTACCTGAATCCAAGTCCGCAACATGACTGGCATTACGGGAATGGCAATCAGGTTTATTTCTATACACAAAGCGCAGTTTTCCGGTACGGAGGCGAAATCCATGCACAATACCAGTTAACAAATACATTGCAATCGGGGATCATTGGAGAATATGTTTATTCCGAACAGCTTACCGGAGAAAAAAAAGGATTTACCCTGCCCTTTGCGCCTCCGGCATCACTAATTTTCAATATCCGATATCAGAAACAGAAAGCAAAATTTCGCATAACACCATATTTCTTCACGGATTATAAACTAACTACAGCTCAAAAAAATATTGTTCCTCCCGAAGAGATAACCAAGGGATTTCAGGTTGTGAATATCGGATTTGGCAGCGAGATAAAAATGAAAAATCAGAAAATGAATATTTCATTGCAGATACAAAACCTTCTTAATAATAAATATTACAATCATGTTAGTTATTACCGGTTGATTAATGTTCCGGAGCCGGGCAGAAATCTGGTTATCAATATTTCGATTCCCCTATCCATGCAAATAAAATAAATATGTTTAACAATAAAATTAGAACAAATGAAAACCAAAACAAATTTCACAGCAATCCTTGTGGCTACAACGCTCATTAGCTTTAACTCCTGTAAAAAAGAGGAGGATAAACCTGATCCGGCCTCCACACCCAAACCGGTTGTAACCCTTACCGAGCTGGGGCTGAATAATACGAAGACAGGATATATCGGTTCAGACCTTCATATTGAAGCCGATATCGTTGCCGAAGGGGTAATTAACACCGTAAAGATTGAAATACATCCCGAAGGAGCCGGCGCAACATGGACATTTGAGCAAACGTATACAGAATTTTCCGGGATGAAAAATGCCACGTTTCACAAGCATATAGATATTCCATCAACCGCGACAGCAGGCGAGCATCATTTTCATCTGATCGTAACAGACATGATTGGCAACACAACAACAGCAGAATCTGAATTGGATATCCGGCAACCAACAGATGCTGTTTCACCACAAATTACTGTTGCATCGCATCCTTTAGACTCACAGGCATTCAGTACCGGCGACACGATAAAAATTTCCGGCACAATCACTGACGACCGTTCACTGGGTGGTATAAATATAGCACTGGTACGCACTGACCAGTCACTGTCGGATGCAGATGTAACTGCGGACAACACTATAACGCTGTTACATAATCACGACTTTCCCGCCTCAACATCCTACGCCTTTTCGAAAGAAATAATTGTGGGTGCATCAACGGATAATGACATCACTCCGGATCTAATTACATGGACACCGGGCACTTATTATATTCTTGTAAAATGTAAGGATGCAGAAGGAAACTGGACGTATTCAACGCATTACATTATTGTAATTAACTGATGTATAAAATTAAGCGGCGGGGGGAACCTGCCGCTTTTTAAATTTATATCGTATGAAACCATTTGAAAAAGATCGTCACATTTGCATGTTTAACAATCCCATCGAAGGCAAGGGAATATGTTTCAGCCGGATTCCCGGAACATTGAGGTTTATACTTGTGATTGTAAATATTTTTTTTCTCATTGCACTTTTGGGCGCATGCAAAAAGGAAAAAGAAGAAAAAGACACTCAGAAACCCGTCATTAACCAAAGTATTGAAGGGGCCTTCCCTCTCAATTGCGACAAATTGTATTTGGGTGACAAATACATTTTTAAAATATTATTCACTGATAATGTTGAATTAGGGTCATTCAGTATTGATATTCACAACAATTTCGATCATCATTCACACAGTACGGAGGTTACAGAATGTCAATCAGACCCAATTAAAACGCCTGTCAATCCATTCGTGTTCATACAGGATTATAAAATCCCGGCAGGACTAAAAGAATATGTAGCCATTCTAGAACTGGATATTCCATCACAAAACACGAATGGAGAAATTGATGCAGGCGATTATCATTTTTTTATCAGCTTAACCGATAAATCAGGATGGTCGGCTCAGAAAGGACTAAGCATCAAAATCCTTAAACATTAAAGCCGGATTTAAATACATTTACCCAACCCAACTAAATCAGATAGTTCGGCTTTGCCTTTTCCTAATTAATCTAAAGTTTAAACTAAATTCCGATTGCTCAATTATAAGGCAAAATTCACTCCGTAACCTCCTGCAAAAGGTTGCCTGCATGCACAAAAAACATTACAAATTATAACCTCAATCATTTTTTTATTTACAAATTTTATAAAAAATGATTAAAAATCTTATTTTTGCGCAGGTATAAACCATGAAAAAGCTTAACATAGCCATAATCGCGGGTGGTTACTCCTCCGAGGCCGGAGTTTCGATGCAGAGTGCTGCAAATCTGGCAAAAATGATGGATACTCCTGAATATAATCTGACCACTGTTACCATCAGCAAGGATGAATGGACAGCCAATGGCAAGGGCTTTAAAAACCTCGCAGTAAACCGTGAGGATTTTACGATTATGGTGAAAAAGAAAAAGATACATTTCGACTGCGCTCTGTTGGCCATTCACGGCACACCCGGCGAAGACGGAACTCTGCAAGCATACTTCGACCTGCTGAACATTCCCTATACCTCGTCCGGTGTTTTCTCTTCTGCTCTGACATTTAACAAGTATGCATGTAAAATCTTCCTGTCGAACTTTGGTATCTTATCAGCCAAAACCATACGGATTAAACGGGGTGAGAAGATTGAAACTTCTAAACTGATTGCCGAAACCGGGCTTCCATGTTTTGTCAAACCCAATGAATCGGGCAGCAGCTTTGGTGTGAGCCGCGTTGACCGCAAAGACCAGTTGCTTAAAGCCATTTCCATTGCTTTTGATGAAGGGGACGAGGTTCTTATCGAGGAATATATCAAAGGCAGAGAGATCACCTGTGGCATTATAAAAACCCCGCAAAAACAAATTATTCTGCCAATCACCGAAATTATACCGAAAAGTAAATCGGGCTATTTCGATCTTGAAGCCAAGTACAAGGGATTGAGCGACGAAATTACGCCTGCCCGTATCCCTGCCGGTTTAACAAAAGAGTGCAATAAACTGACATCAGCTATTTACGATCTGTGCAATTGCCGAGGTATTGTGCGGATTGACTATATCATCAGCAATGACAAGCCCTATTTCCTGGAGATCAATTCGGTTCCCGGAATGACGCTGAAAAGCATTATTCCGCAACAAATCAAGGCAGCAGGTCTCAAGCCCGGCGATGTTCTTTCATTAGTGATTACAGACGCCATTAAGCGTCAGAAATAGTCATAGCTCCATCACCCGTACTCCGGGCTATGATTACACAATAAAGGTTCACAAAAACGGACCGGTGCAAATAATCCTTAACTATCAGGCAATGTATATAAGAGGGTAGATTATTAAAAAACAATTACAATGTACAGGATAGTTGAGAAAGAAATCTTACATGACCTCGTAGTAAAGCTTGTTATCGAGCATGGGGATATTGCGGTAAGCCGCAAGCCGGGTCATTTCATTATTTTACGCATAGATGAGAAAGGAGAACGGATACCGCTGACGATTGCTGATTCGGATCCGGTCAAAGGAACCATCACGCTGGTCGTTCAGCGCGTGGGTGTAACCTCTCATAAGCTTTTCAATATGAATGCCGGTGATATGCTGCTTGATGTTGTTGGTCCATTAGGCAAAGCAACCCATATTGAAAAAACAGGGACAATCTTATGCGCAGGCGGCGGTGTGGGCATTGCACCATTGCTGCCTATAGCCAGAGGATTTCGTGAAGCAGGAAACAGGGTCATCAGCGTGCTGGCTGCACGGACCAAAAGCATGGTGATTCTCGAGAAAGAGATGCGCATGGCATCAGACGAAGTAATCGTGTTCACCGACGATGGCAGCTATGGCAGACAGGGGCTTGTTACCCATGGAATGGAGGAGGTAATCCAACGCGAAAAAATTAATCAATCCATAGCCATCGGACCTGCCGTGATGATGAAATATGCAGCCCTCACCTCGGCCAAATACAATATCCCCTGCATGGCCAGTTTAAATACCATCATGGTTGACGGTACCGGTATGTGCGGCGCCTGCCGGGTCACCGTAGGTGGCAAAACAAAATTTGTATGTGTTGACGGACCGGAATTTGATGCCTCCCTGGTTGATTTTGATGAGATGATCATGCGGCTGGGCGCATACAAAGATGAAGAGTACAAGGCATATCAACAGTATCTGGCAAAAATTAAAGCGTAACCATGGAAGAAACAAATCAATATTTAAAGCAGGAACGTTCACAACCCTGGCGTGAGGAGTTGAGAAATTCATTAAAAGCCAAAGACCGCACCTCGCGGGAACGCATCAAAATGCCCGAACAGGACCCTTACGTGCGCAACACCAACCACAGTGAAGTAAACAACGGATTAACGGCAGACCAGGCCATACATGAAGCCAGTCGGTGCCTCGACTGTGTTGATCCGACCTGTATCAGCGGCTGTCCGGTAAATATCAATATCCCGAAATTTATAAAATACATTGAAAAAAAGGATTTTGCCGGTGCAGCACGGACGCTGAAAGAAACCAATGCATTGCCTGCTGTGTGCGGCCGGGTTTGTCCGCAGGAAGTTCAATGCGAGCAAAAATGTTTTTACGCCTTAAAACTCAAGAAGGAGCCGGTTGCCATTGGTCACCTCGAGCGGTTTGCAGCAGACAGCGAGCGTGAGAGCGGTAAAATGTATATTCCTGAGCCGGCAAAGAGTAATGGGATCAAAGTGGCTGTCATTGGTTCGGGTCCGGCCGGTCTTACGGTAGCCGGCGATATGGCACGGCTGGGCTATGATGTTACCATTTTTGAAGCGCTGCATGAGCCGGGCGGTGTACTTAAATACGGGATACCGGAGTTTCGTTTACCCAACACGATAGTAGATATTGAAATAGAGAACCTGAAAAAAACCGGTGTTAAAATATTTACTAACTTTATCGTGGGAGTTACCGCAACGATTGAACAGATGAAACAACAAGGGTATAAAGCATTCTTCATTGGCAGTGGCGCAGGACTGCCAAACTTCATGAATATACCCGGTGAAAATCTGGCCGGTATTTTCTCATCGAATGAGTATCTCACCCGTATTAACCTGATGCATGCCTCGCACAGTGATTACGATACACCGGTGATCAGCGGCAAGCACGTCGCTGTGATTGGTGGCGGCAATACAGCTATGGACTCGGTACGCACAGCAAAGCGGCTTGGCGCCGATCGTGCAATGATTATCTATCGGCGTTCGATGGAAGAGATGCCGGCGCGCATCGAAGAAATAAAACATGCACAGGAAGAGGGAATCGAATTTATGTGTTTGAATAATCCTGTGGCTTATCTCGGCGATGATCGTGGCCGAGTGAAAACCATACGGGTACAGCGGATGGAACTGGGCGAGCCCGACAGTTCGGGACGGCGGCGTCCTGTGGCTGTCGAAGGTTCGGAGTACGACATTGATGCCGACACCGTTATTGTTGCAGTAGGTGTATCACCAAACCCCATCATACCGGCAGCCATCCCCGATCTTGAAACCACCAAATGGAAAACCATCGTTGTAAATCCGGAAACCATGCAAACCAGCAGACCTGAATTTTTTGCCGGCGGCGACATTGTTCGTGGCGGAGCAACCGTTATCCTGGCAATGGGCGATGGCCGCAAGGCAGCAGCAGGTATGCACCAATATTTACAAAACCAATAAAATAAACAGTATGACAGATCTAACCACCCGCTTTGCCGGATTAACCCTCCAGAATCCATTGATCATTGGCAGTTCAGGATTAACCAATCACCCCGATAATATTGCAGAGCTCGAGAAACAGGGAGCCGCAGCCGTTGTTCTTAAATCGCTATTCGAAGAGCAGATTATGGCCGAAACGGAAGAAACCATACGTGCGGCTTATCAGCATAACCTTATCTACACCCAAAAATCTGATGCCTTTGATTATATTGACATGTCTGTCAAAGAAGACACGATTGCCCAATACTTGGAACTGATCCGCGAATCGAAAAAACGTGTTTCCATTCCGGTTATTGCTTCGGTCAACTGTGTTACAGCCAGTGAATGGACTTCGTTTGTCAATAAAATACAAACAGCCGGCGCTGATGCTATTGAACTGAACATCGCCATTACGCCTACAGATGTAACCCAGACGATAGGTGCAAGAGAAAAAATCCACAACATCATTTTTGAACGCGTAAAAACTATAGCCCGTATCCCAGTGATTGTGAAATTAAGCCCGTATTTTACAAATCCTGCTTTAGTTATCAATAGCTTATCAGAAGCTGGTGCTGACGGGCTTGTACTGTTTAACCGTTATTATAATCCGGATTTTGATATTGAAACAATGACAGAAAAATCCGCGAACACCTATAGCCGTCCTGATGAATATAGCTATTCGCTACGATGGATCGCTATCATGTCCGGAAAGGTAGGCACGGGACTGTCAGCCGCAACAGGCATTCACAATACAGAAACCATAATAAAACAATTACTTGCCGGAGCACAAACTGTGCAGCTTGTTTCAGCTATCTATAAAGAAGGACCCGGTTATATCCAAACACTTTTAAAGGAACTGGAACAATGGATGGATCAAAAAGGGTTTAACCAGATAGATCAGTTCAGAGCAAGATTATGTACAACCGGCAGTATCAATCAGGGCATTTTTGACAGAATCCAGTTTATGAAATATTTCAGTAATATTGGTTAACCGGCAATCAGCCGGTAAGCAGCAGCATCTGTAATTTTAACAGTATGGAATGTACCGGGCTTGATTTTTTTATTCGTACGATATTCGACATCATTATCCGCTTCCGGTGCATCAAATTCAGTACGGCCGATACATCCGCCGGTGTATGAGGCATCGGTGAGAATGCGGATTTTTTTCCCGATCAGCGCCTTATTTTTTTTAAATGAATTAATCTGCTGTGCTTCCATCAGTTTTTGTGCGCGAAGCGTCTTAATTTTAGCGGGTACATTATCCTTAAAATCTTTAAAACTAATTGTTCCTTCCTCGTGCGAATAGGTGAATACACCAAGACGGTCAATCACGCCGGATTTTACAAATGACAGCAATTCATTAAAATCATCATCGGTCTCTCCCGGAAACCCGCATAAAAGCGATGTCCGCAAACAGATGCCCGGAACGGTTGTTTTAATCCGGTCAATCAATTCTTCGGTTTGTTTACGGCTGATATTACGGCGCATAGCTTTGAGCATCCTGTCGGTGATATGTTGAAAGGGGATATCCAAATACCGGCATATTTTTTCTTCACCCCTTATCAGGTCGAGTACTTCAACAGGGAAAGATGCCGGATAAGCATACTGCAGCCGGATCCATTCAATTTCCTTTATTTTCACCAGTCCGCGCAACAGTTCGGCGAGCATCTGGCGTTTGTGGGTATCCAAGCCATAGTAGGTTGTATCCTGTGAGATAATAATCAGCTCTTTTACTCCCCGCTGAGCCAGGTCGTTTGCGTGCTTAATAAGTTGATCCGGCGGCAATGAACGGTGGCTGCCCCGGATATGCGGAATAGCACAAAAGCTGCAGGTACGGTCGCATCCCTCGGCAATTTTCAGATAAGCATAATGCGGGGGTGTAATCAGCAACCGGTCGGGATCGGCTGAATGATGAGGCGTCAAAATCTGTAATAATTCATCGGCACTATCTACACCAAGAACAAGATCTATTTCGGGAATATCGGCCAGAATCTCTTCCTTATATCGCTGAGCCAGGCATCCCACAACCACAATATAACGAACAAGGCCATTCCGGCGTGCATTCACCCACCGGAAAATGGTTTCTAAAGATTCTTTCTTGGCATCGTTGATAAAGCCGCAGGTATTAATCAGTACCAAATCACACGGCGATTCACTATCATAAAAAACATTATAACCAGCGTTGCTTAACTGTCCTAAAAGAAATTCGGAGTCAACAAGATTTTTCGAACAACCCAGCGTAACGACATTGATAGAACGTACAGATTTGAACACTGCCATGAAAAAAATTAATTGAAAAGCTGATTAACAAATTCAGCGCTGTCAAATAATTGCAGATCATCAATTCCCTCTCCTGTTCCGATATATCTGACAGGGATTTTAAACTGGTCCGAAATACCAATCACCACACCGCCTTTAGCTGTGCCGTCGAGCTTGGTCAGTGCAATAGCATTAACGCTTGTGGCCTGCATAAACAGACGTGCCTGCTCAAAAGCATTCTGGCCTGTAGAGGCATCAAGAACAAGCAACACTTCGTTTGGCGCATCCGGAATAACTTTCTGAACAGCACGACGGATTTTTGACAACTCATCCATCAAACCGGTTTTAGTATGAAGCCGGCCGGCAGTATCTACAATCACAACATCGGCTTCAGCAGCAATAGCTGAACTAACGGCATCATAAGCGACAGAAGCAGGATCGGCGCCCATCTGCTGACGCACCATCTTAATATTCATCGGCGTTGCCCAGGCAGCCAACTGATCAATTGCTGCTGCCCTGAAAGTATCGGCAGCACCCAGAATAACTGTTTTTCCGGCATTCTGAAATTTGTTGGCAAGTTTAGCAATGGTGGTGGTTTTCCCAACGCCATTAACACCCAATACCATAATGACGTATGGTTTTGATGGCAGTGGGTCTGAAAAGAACGTTTTTGATACTTTAAAAGATTTACCAAGCAGTTCCTGAATCTCCATCTTCAGAATTTCATTTAATTCGGAAGTATTAAGAATCCTCTCTCTGGCCACACGCCGCTGAATCTGTTCAATAATCCGCACAGTAGTTGCTGCTCCAACATCCGAAGCCAACAATACCTCCTCCAATTGATCAAGTACATCGTCATCTATCCGCGACTTTCCGGTAATAACTCTCGATATACGCCTGAGAAAACTTTCCTTTGTTTTTAGCAAACCAGTATGCAGTGTCCCGCTGCTATGTGTTTCCATGATGTTTAGAAGATCAGAAAAAAAAAGCTTTCTCCGCAGAAGAAAGCTTTACATTACAAATCAATAAAAAATTATTTCTTGCTGAAGAAATCTTTTATGTGCTCAATATTCACAATTTCTTCCTTAAACTGGTATGCACCGGATTTGGGAGATTTATCCATCCGGATAACCTTAGCAAAACTTTTTGTGTTTCCGCTGCGCAATGTAGCAACTACTTTCTTTGCCATAATTCAGATTATTTAATTTCTTTATGAACGGTTACTTTCTTCAAATAAGGATTGTACTTCTTCAGTTCAATTCTTTCTGTTGTATTCTTCTTATTTTTTGTGGTGATATAACGTGAAATGCCGGGAACATTAGTGTTTTTCTGCTCCGTACATTCAAGAGTCACCTGTACGCGGTTACCTTTTTTAGCCATGATTTACGTGATTAGTATTTTACGATAAAACCCTTTGATTTTGCACCTTCAAGTGCATTTTTCAATCCCAGTTTATTAATCATGCGAATTCCTGCCGCGGATACCGACAAGTCAATCCACCGTTTTTCTTCAGCCAGAAAAAATTTCTTTTTAAAGATATTGACCTGAAACGTACGGCGTGTCTTACGGTTTGAGTGTGACACACTATTACCATACATTACTTTTTTCCCCGTGATCTGACAAATGCGAGCCATAATACTTTTGATTCTTAAATTTGCAGGTGCAAAATACGGCATTTTATTTCAAAAAATCAAACTATTCGGAGTTTTTTTTAAATAAAAGCCATCAGAAATTAATTATCTAATATTCAATTAATTATAAAATTCATCAGTTTCCTTTTGCAAAATAAGAGTACGCAGCATATTTAAAGCAGCCACCGAAGCGCGCTGAATATTCCTACCTCTGTGTTCGCCAAAAGAAAATCGTGCTGACTGAATCAAACCCGATTTATGAGCAACAGCAATCCATACAGTACCTACGGGTTTTTCAGGAGAACCACCATCCGGACCCGCTATACCGGTTGTTGCAACCGCCCAGCCAGTTCCCAGAACTTTACAACAACCGGCAGCCATCTGCTCTGCAACGGGCTTGCTGACAGCGCCATACTGTTGAATCAACGCCCGATCAACCTTCAACTGCTCAATCTTAACGGTATTATCATAAGCGATAATGCTACCCGTATAGTAACGCGAACTTCCAGCCACTGATGTCAGCAGGGAGGATATGGCTCCGCCTGTACAGCTCTCGGCCGCGGAAACGGTTTCATTCCGACGAACTAAAAGACGACCAACCACCTGTTGCAAAGTATCATCATTAAAACCGAAAATATATTCAGGAATCAGTCCTTTCAATTTTTCAACCTGGGCGTTAACCATGTCCTGCTGCTGATCTTTTTCCAAACCGATATACAACAGCCGGAGCCGTATAATTCCGGGAGATGGAAGATAGGCCAATGATAAACCCTGCGGAAGCTGCTGTTCAAATCCCGAGAGCAACTCGGCCAGGCGAGCTTCTGATATACCGGTAGTCAGCACTGTAACCTTAGTTATCTCGGGCAGTTTAAATTGGCTTTTTAAACGTGGCAATACCTCATTCACCATCAGATGTTCCATTTCGAAGGGTACGCCGGGTAATGCAATCAATATACTGCCATCCTTCTCCATCCACAAACCAGGCGCTGTACCTATAGGATTACGCAGCACCGTGGCGCAGGCAGGAACTGCGGCTTGTTTCCTGTTTAAATCATTAAGCACACCGCTGCGACGTGCAACAAATCCTTTCACATCCTCAAGAACATCAGAATTTTCAACCAACATGGTATTGAATATCTTACAGAGAGTGCTTTTTGTCCTGTCATCAGATGTAGGGCCAAGACCTCCGGTAATAATTACCAAACCGGCCCTGAGCATAGCCCTCGGTATCTGCTCTTCAATTTCCGCGGGATTATCGGAAACAGTATTTTTCTCTATCACCGTAATGCCATTTTCTGTAAGAACCGAAGCAATAAATACCGAATTGGTATCCATTATCTGGCCAATAAGAATCTCATCTCCTATTGTAATAATAATTGCATTCATAAATCAGGATAACCAATGGCAAAAACGGGAGAATAAATCATTCGTCGCAATATTTTCCGAAATACTTTTGTTCAAAGACCACCGAATCGCCTGATTTTAGCTTAGGTACAGCAGCCCATAATGTGCGGACCCCGAACAATTCAATGTATGCGCAGCCCGAATCGTACTGCATTTTAACAGTAAACCTGTAAGTACTATCGGCCGGATTAAACCATACTTTATAGACGGCAGTATTGATCCACGGTCCATCGGCGATCTGATAGCCGAGCAACGTTCGTGTTGAAAAATTGACAGCGGGTAACACTATATTTTTACAATAGCGATACGTATTTGAGAGTTGCGAATTACTGTCAATGATAAAGGTTGAGGTATTGAAAGAGCACATACTGTCGGGAGCGCAGACACAGGATAAATCGGAGATATAAGCCATGCTGTCAACATTGGCAAAACTGCTGAATTGAGGACACTGGTCGTACGTATGTGCCGGAATTTTACTGCTTCGGGTATTCAGCGAATTGCCCCAATAATCGGATGCCGGCTCGCACGAACACAACATTAACAGCAACAGAACACTAAAAATATTTAACAACTGATTCATGTTTTCATCGCTCAGAATACAAAAATAGCCAATATTCCTGATTTATAAACCGGCAACTTTTTAAAATCCTTTGCCAATAGCAACCTTTCTTAGTACCTGCTCCTGATGACATTCGGTAAAAATAAAATAAATTCCCGGCATAAATGAATAAACAGGGATAACAGCAACAGATCCGGTAATCAATCCTTCAAACACTATCCGACCAGAAATATCTGCTATCCGGAACATAGCGGGTACGTCGTTGGTCTGTATTTCAAGCAGTTGTTCAGAGGACAGGTACTTAACTGTAAAACACGGAGAAAATGAAAAATTATTTTTCAATCCTACAAGTTCATCTATAAAAATTGTTCCGGTATCAGTACATAAATGCTGGTCTGTGACCGTTACTGAATAGGTACCGGTTGAAAGTCCGGATATATCCTGTGTTACAGCGCTGTTCGACCAAAAATATACATAAGCCGGCGTACCGCCGCTAATTGAAATATCAATTTGGCCATCTGTTCCACCGGGTGACGATACATGCGTATACAGCAATGACGAGATAGTAAGTACAGAGGGCTGTGTAACATTGATTGAACGTATAAAGTCACAATCATGCGCATCGCTCAGCGTTACAATATAAGTGCCTGCAGCAAGATTAGTCCTGTCTTCCATTGTGTTTCCATCATTCCACGTGAAGCTATAGGGTGAAACACCGCCGCCGGATGTCAGTTGAATGCTCCCGTCGCTATTGCCATTGCAGCGAACATGCGAAACAATATTATTTGTAATTGTAAGTACAGATGGTTGGGTAAGCACAAAAATACTTTTCCATTTACAGTTTTCGGCATCCTGCACAGTAACCGACCATGTGTTTGCCTGAAGTCCTGAATTATTTAGAGTAGTAACTCCGTTTGTCCATACATATCCTGTGGGGTTTCCGGTAATGGTATTGGTTATAGCGCCATCGCTTCGGCCATTGCAGGAGGGATTAGTGATGCCGGAATCCGTTATGCGGAGGGATCCTTCGCAAAGCATAGTATCACGCAGGATAATGCCATTGGCGCCACAGGCAAAAACACGGCGATCAGGTGTAATATAAATACTTTTGAGATCGCGTGCAGTGAGTGATGATTCCTGCTCCCAATAAGTTGCGCCATCATCACTGTTGAGGATTAAACCACTATTGCCAACAGCATAACCTGAGTAACTGTTCCAGAACATACCTTCCCAGATATTTGTTGAAACAGGTATTGCCATACGAACCCACGACAGCCCTTTGTTATAAGAGCGAAGCACCACCCCGCCCCATCCGAAAATGTAGCCCACCGAATCGGAGGGAAAATTAATATGCATCAAATAATTTGAAACAGGAGAAGTGACTGCGCTCCAGTTCAGCCCGCCATCGGTTGTGCGGAGGATAGTTCCGGACCATCCGCAGATAACACCGGTATCGGGATGAAAAAAATGGATACCCGTAAGCGCCCGTTCTGTTCCGCTGTTCTGCTTTACCCATGTACGACCTCCGTTTACGGTCTTCATAATCAACCCAAAATACCCGCAACAATAGCCGGTAACACTATCAATAAAGTGAATTGCATAGATATGATCGAACGAATTTGATATTAATATATCCCAGGACAGCCCGCCATCAGTAGTTTTTCTCAAAAAGCCGCCATTTCCGCCGGCATATCCTGTATCGCTGTCAACAAAACTGATACAATTAAACCAACCGGTAGTTTTTGTTTGGGTATAATTCCAGGTATTCCCGCCATCGGTTGTTCGCAAAATAGTTCCATCACTTCCGGCAACAAAACCGGTATCTCTATTGACAAATTGAATCTGTTCGAGATAATCCGCTTTCATTACGATCTCCCATCCGGCAGGAATACTGTCGGATACAATAACTAATCCATTATTTCCCACGCCAATGCCGGAGACAGAATCAAAGCAATGCAGCGCCTGAATATCATTTGCCGTATTGACTTGTGTAACAGACCATGAAACGCCTGCATCGGATGAACGGAGGATCATACCTTCCGATGCGCAGGCAAATGCATGCAGTGAATCAGAAAAAAATATTTTAAAAAGCAGATATGGCCCGATGGTTACAGCAGTCCAATTCTGTCCCCCGTCGTTAGTAGAAACCACAGTTCCATCATACCCTACGGCGATTCCGGTATTATTATTATGAAAATAAATACAAGTCAGGTTATTGGTTGTCTGACTGGTTTGCATTGTCCAGGTGTTTCCATAGTCAACCGTTTTAATAATCGTACCACCCGAGCCCACAGCATACCCTGCACTATCAGTAAAAAAAATAGAATTAAACATAGCAGTTGTCCCTGTCGAAAGATTTTTCCAGGTATTGCCGCCATCATTCGTCTCAATAATACGGCCATTTTGTCCGCAGACCCATCCGGTATCCTTATTTATAAAAAACATTGCGCGCAGAGAATTTGTAACATTAGTTGTAAGCGTTGACCATGTGTCTCCTCCATCGTAACTGCGGATTACGCGGCCATTATTCCCGGCGGCAAAACAGGTATCGGCATTAATCCATTGAGCAGCATAAAGAAATTCGGTAATACCACCTGGTTTCTTTTGCCATGTGCGGCCGCGGTCGGTTGTTTTTAGCACTAATCCGTCCATTCCAACAGCAAGACCCGTTGTGTCATTAACAAAAGTAACATTAAAAAGAGTGTTGTATCTATCGCGTAAGATTGTCCATTGTCCTATAACAGAATAACAACTCATGATAAAGAACATTGTTATAAGTTTTATCTTCATCAATTTTAAATTTTAATTTATAAATTTTGATCTTTGATATTAAATAGACAAAATTCAAATCAAATGATAAACGGATTTATAAATGTACTATTTTTTCTCAAACTACGTATTATAGCAGTCGGAATTTATATTAGTGGCACAAATGAAATACCGGAAAAACTAAACCTGTATATTAACTCTGCGCTTTAAAATCGGGACGGATAATAAACGGAGCTATTTTATCGAGTGGAAGAATGCGTTCAACAGCGCCCAGTTTAATGGCCTCGTTCGGCATACCAAAAACGATACAGCTTTTCTCATCCTGCGCAATGGTAAAAGCGCCCTGCTGCTTCATCTCGAGCAATCCCTTTGCGCCATCATTGCCCATACCGGTAAGGATAATACCTATGGAATTACGGCCGGCAAACTGTGCTGTAGAGCGAAAAAGAACATCAACCGAGGGACGATGACGATTGACCAACTCTCCATCTTTTACCTCAACATAATATCTTGCCCCGCTGCGATGTAATACCGATTGTACAAATGTAATGATCCCTTGCAAAAGGACTAAACCCAAATTAAGCAAAAAAAAACGTTATCAATTAATATATTTATATCCGGATTACTTACAATATTTTAATAACTGACGATGTGCTTCAGGATGCCCTAACCGTTGCGCTGCCTGCCAGTCGGTGCATGCCGCTTCCTTATTCTTTAAACGATAAAAAGCATTGGCGCGGCTGTAATAAACGAAAACCATACCGGAATTGAGACGAAGGGCTGCTGAATAATCATCCACCGCGCCAACGATATCGGCTTTGTTTTCTTTTAACATACCCCTGAAATAATACGCCAATGCATCTGGCCTTAGTTCGAGTCCGCGATTGTAATCGGCAAGGGCTTGATCATCACTATTCAATAATTCATACAACCGGGCACGGTTAAACCAGGTATCGGCATGTTGAGGGTTAATCTGTATCGCATTGTTAAAATCGTCCATAGCCCGCTGCAGTTGATTCAGCGCCATGAAAGAGAGTCCGCGGTTAATCAGAATATCAACAGTAGCCGGTTTTAACGCAATTGCCTTTGAATAATCGGCTACCGCAAGCATATACTGTCCGGTTTTATTAAAAATATTCGCCCTGTTATAATAGCCATCCGGGTATGTTGAATCAATCTCAATGGCTTTGGAAAAATCAATTATCGCCGAATCGGACAGGTTCATTTTCGAATAAACAATACCTCTGCTGTTATAGCAATGAGCATACAACGGACTAATCTGAATAATCCGGCTGAAATCACTCAATGCGTTCGTAAATCTACCGGCTTTATCATTTGCCGTGCCCCGGTTATAAAGATATTTAATATCTTCCGGATGCCTGGCGACCAGATAATCAAACTCGGCCAAAGCATCAGCCGGACGATTAAGATTCATCAATGAGACGCCACGGCAAAAACGAAGATCATCGGTTACATAACCTTTTCTCATACTATCATCGAAATCAAGGAGCGCAGCTTCGTAATTTTTATTTTTATAATGGATAAACCCTCGTGTCCACCAGCTATGGCCATGGCCGGGATATTTTTCAATCACATCGTTAAAGAGAATGATCTGATTCTTCCAGATTTCAACCCTGTTAAAGGTACTTACCCCGAGAAAGATCAGCCATCCGGAAAAAATAAAAAGCAAAAACCGCTGAAAAAATCCCGGTTTCAAAGAAACCAGATAATACGATACAATAAAAAAGAAACCTATTAGAGGAAGGTATGAATAACGCTCTGAGACAATCGCTTGTCCAACAGGAAGGATTTGCACAACAGGCAGGATGGTAATAATGTAAAAGCTTAACCCAAAGACCAACTCACGGCGATTGTTCAATGATCTGATAATAATCCATCCAATCAATGCCACAGCGATCAGGGATAAATAATACACTGCGGGGAGGGAAACAGTAAAATCCTTCGGATAATAATGCATGACCGAAAGGTGAGATGGAACTATTGCCTTGAAGATATACCATACCACCGAATAGCTGACCAGCGACAACCGGTTCAGCAATGAAACTACAGGACTAAGGTCAGAAACAGCGCCCAGAGCAGTTTGAGCCCGCACAGCAACAATACCGAATAGAAGTGAAAGAATAAAAAATGGAATTTTTAAAAGTATATCCTTGAATATGATCTTTTTATTGACATGATAATCCATTAACAAGAGAATTAAAGGCAAAACCACAGCGACTGATTTAGACAACAATGACAAACCGAAGAATAAAAATGCAAATACAAAACTTGCTGTTTTTCGTCCCTGATTAAGGTATTTACTGTAATAAATGAGTGAAACAAGAAAGAATAAGGTATAGAGAAGATCTTTGCGTGACGATATCCATGCTACCGGCTCAACATGCAACGGGTGTATAGCAAACAGCAATGAACAAAGTGCCGCAATGGCAGGGGAATCAAAGAAATGTTTAACAAAAAAATAAACCAGCGCAACAACGCACAGATGCAGTAACAGGTTGGTTAAATGATAAACCATTGCATTCAATCCGGAAAAATGATACTCGATGGCAAAAGACAAAATTGTCAGCGGGTGATAATTCCCGGCAACATTTGTTGTAAATATGGCCTTTAGCCCCGGCCAGTCGAGGTGCCGTATCAATAGATTATTTAGAACATATCCGTCATCATCACCATTCAGGATAAAATCATTTTGCAACGAACTGATGAATATCAGAGCAGTAATCAGCAAGATAACCGGCAAAACATATCTTCCGGAAAAATGCATCCGGAAATTTTGTTGCAAATCACTGCGTTTTGTAGCCCGGTGCGGATGTTTTGCTGCCATGAAACACAAATATAGTTTTTTTACAACAAATGGACGATTGGGTGAAATACCAAATGGACAAATGAAATTATTTCAGCAAATAAACCAACAGGCGTCAGAACAGAAAAACTTTTATCCGGGATTTTGCAGTTGAAAAACTGCAAACAGCTCAAACGGTTTTACCGGTTGAGCGTACCCGGTACCCCAGCTAAATCGAATGGTAAACTAAAATATTTTAAATACCGGAAAAATCATACACAGCGAAGTAAACGGGCGATTCGACATGTCAACCCGTTCATGTAAAAAAGAGAAATATTTGTTAAAAAAAGCGCCATAAAAAATTTACGGCGCTTATCAACTAATCAATACTAAATTATTTTACCTCTTCGAAGTCAACATCAGTTACTTCGCCATCGGAACTTTTTCCCTGCCGGCCTGTTGACTGCTGGCCCGGGTCGGGCTGAGCGCTTGCAGCTTCGGCATTTTGAGCCCCCTGTTGCTGAGCGTTGTACAGATCCTGTGAAGCGGCCTGCCATGCATTATTCAAATCGGTCATGTGTTTTTCAATAGCAGTCATATCCTGTGATTTATGCGCTTCTTTGAGGGCCTCGACGGCTTTCTGTATCACATCACGTTTAGCAGAAGGTAACTTATCGCCAAACTCTTTTAACTGTTTTTCGGTTTGGAACACCAAGCTGTCGGCAGCATTGAGTTTATCAATTTTTTCTTTTTGCTTTTTATCTTCTGATTCATGGGCCTTGGCCTCTTCACGCATACGCTTGATCTCATCATCGGATAAACCGGATGATGCTTCAATCCTTATACTTTGTTGTTTTCCGGTGCCTTTATCTTTGGCAGAAACATTCAGTATACCATTGGCATCAATATCAAATGACACTTCAATTTGCGGTACACCACGGGGTGAAGGAGGAATCCCGTCAAGATGAAAACGTCCGATGGTTTTATTGTCTTTTGCCATAGGCCGCTCACCCTGCAATACATGAATCTCGACTGATGGCTGATTATCGGCAGCTGTGGTAAACACTTCGGATTTTTTTGTAGGGATAGTAGTATTCGACTCAATCAGTTTAGTCATTACACCACCTAATGTTTCGATACCCAGTGACAATGGCGTAACATCAAGCAACAATACATCTTTAACATCGCCGGCCAGCACACCGCCCTGAATAGCAGCGCCAACGGCAACCACCTCATCGGGGTTCACACCTTTTGAAGGTGCTTTGCCGAAAAATTTCTCAACCAGATCCTGAATATAAGGGATACGTGTTGATCCGCCAACCAAAATAACGACATCAATATCCTTGGCATCAAGTCCGGCATCTTTCAGTGCCTGACGGCAAGGTTCAATAGTGCGCTGGAAAATGGTATCGGCCAGTTGTTCAAATTTAGAACGTGAAAGAGTACGTACCAAATGCTTGGGAATACCATCAACCGGCATGATATACGGGAGATTAATCTCGGTAGTAGTAGAGCTGGAGAGTTCAATTTTAGCTTTCTCGGCCGCTTCTTTCAACCGTTGGAGAGCCATAGGGTCCTTGCGAAGATCAATGCCTTCATCTTTTTTAAACTCTTCGGCCAGCCAGTCAATAATAATATGATCAATATCATCACCACCCAAATGAGTGTCACCATTAGTTGACTTAACTTCAAACACACCATCACCCAATTCAAGAATTGAAATATCGAAAGTACCACCACCCAGGTCATAAACAGCCACCTTCATATCCTTATGTTTCTTGTCGAGTCCATACGCCAGAGCAGCAGCAGTTGGCTCGTTGATAATACGACGAACAGTAAGTCCGGCAATCTCACCGGCTTCCTTAGTGGCCTGTCGCTGCGAATCGTTAAAATAGGCCGGGACGGTAATAACGGCCTCAGTTACCTGCTGGCCGAGATAATCTTCGGCTGTTTTCTTCATTTTTTGAAGAATCATTGCAGATATTTCCTGTGGAGAATATTCCCTGTCGTCAATTTTAACCTTGGGGATATTGTTTTTACCGCTTACCACCTCATAAGTAATGCGGTTGATCTCATTCGCCATACGGTCGAATGTTTCGCCCATGAACCGTTTAATCGAATAAACAGTACGTCGCGGATTAGTAATGGCCTGCCGTTTGGCTGGATCGCCAACCTTTCGTTCTCCATTATCGGCAAATGAAACTATTGATGGAGTAGTACGTCGCCCCTCACTATTAGCAATTACCACCGGTTCATTCCCTTCAAGCACTGCTACGCACGAGTTGGTGGTCCCAAGGTCTATGCCTATTATCTTTCCCATATTTTTTTGTTTAATTCCGTTATTAACTGACGTTTTATTTACAATGTTTATGCCAAAGATTCTGCCATTTATCCATCACCTAATGTAAATTGCTGATTAGCATGTTATAAACAAATAAATACAGTTGTAAAATCATTCTTTAAATCTAAAAAATGACAAAAAGTCAGACAGTACATTTCCGGAATTTATCCAACATTATTAATGGTTGACAGACAGTTGCATAAATTAGTACGAAAAACTACCTTTGTAAAAAAATAAAAATGATAAACGACCAGCAACTGATTAAAAAAGTTACAACGCACAAGCTATATGAAATGAAGTTGCGAGGTGATAAAATCACCATGCTTACCGGCTATGACTATTCTATGGCCAGAATCATCGAAAGCGCAGGCATTGACATAATTCTTGTAGGCGACAGTGCATCAAATGTGATGGCAGGCAACGACACTACCATACCCATTACACTGGATGAGATGATTTATCATGCCAAATCGGTTGTCAGGGCTGTTACCCGGGCACTGGTAGTAGTTGATCTGCCGTTTGGAACCTATCAGGGCGACTCGTATAATGCATTGCAAAGTGCTATACGTATAATGAAAGAAACAGGGGCAGGCGCCGTAAAACTTGAAGGAGGCAGTGAAATCAAAGAGTCGGTTGAACGTATTCTGTCGGCCGGTATACCGGTGATGGGGCATTTAGGGCTTACCCCACAGGCCATCCATAAATTTGGGACCTATGTGGTACGCGCAACGGATAAAAACGAAGCCGAAAAATTAAAGCAGGACGCCCTGATGCTTGAAGCGATCGGTTGTTTTGCTATTGTACTCGAAAAAATACCGGCAAAACTAGCCGCCGAGGTAACAGAAACCGTAAAGATACCTCTTATTGGAATCGGCGCAGGGCAATCGGTTGACGGCCAGGTACTGGTAACACACGACATGCTGGGGCTTACCATTGATTTCTCTCCCCGCTTTTTACGACGCTACCACAATCTGTTTCATGAAATAAAGGGTGCTGTTGAGGCCTATATTCATGATGTTAAAAGCGGCGACTTCCCCAATACTAAAGAACAATACTGAAATTAATGGAAATCCTTTACGAGGACAACCATATTGTTGCCGTTAATAAACGGGTCTCAGACATTGTGCAGCATGATCCTTCCGGTGATACCCCTTTGGACGAAAAAGTAAAACAATACATCCGCGAAAAATATCATAAGCCGGGAGATGTTTTTCTTGGTATAGTCCACCGGATTGACCGCCCTGTGAGCGGCGTAGTATTGTTTGCCCGCACATCAAAAGCCCTTGAACGGCTAAATGCAATGTTTAAAGAGCGATCGGTAAAAAAAATTTATTGGGCTATTGTTAAAGATGCGCCGCCATCATCTGAAGGAAAGCTTATACATCAACTGGTCAGGGATACGGCAAAAAACAAATCATTCATCACTACAGGCAATCATCCAGAGGCCAAAACAGCAGAACTTGACTACAGAGTACTTGGTTCATCGGACCGTTATCACCTACTGGAGATAAACCTGCACACCGGCCGGCATCACCAGATACGCTGCCAACTGGCGCACATCGGATGCCCCATTAAAGGCGACCTTAAATACGGATATCCTCGCTCGAATGAAGATAAAGGAATTTGTCTTCATTCACGATATGTTGAATTTTTTCATCCGGTAAAAAAAGAAAAACTAGTAATTACTGCCCGGCCCCCTCACAATACACTATGGGACTACTTCATCGAAACTCGGGGGCTTAAGCCGGAATCCACTCCCCTTCGCCATGAATCACAGGAATAACAATACCTTCGGCGGTTTTCAGAAGTAAACGGCCGCTGTTATCAACACCCTGAATCACTCCTTGTAAACGATAACCGGAAAAAGAAAAAACCACCTGTTGATTTAACCGGTATAATAATGAATGAAAGTCACGGCTGATTATTTCCGGCTTTTCATTCAATATCCTGTAACGACAAATAATTGCCTCTATCAATTGGGGCAGCAATTCATTTACTTTATATCCCTGACCTGTGTGCATCCTCATCGAAACTGCTTGTGACAGATCTTCCGGAAACATGGTCTGATTAACATTTAAACCAATACCTGCAACCGACCACGTCAGCAAATCTTTTCCGATAGAATTTTCAATCAATATACCCGCTATTTTCCTGTCAGCAACAATAATATCATTCGGCCATTTAATCCTTGCATTGACACAATAAAAATTAAGAAAATCGCAAATACCGGCAGCAACACATTGCGACAAACTATATTGCCTATCCGGAGATAAAAAACCAGGATAAAAAATCATTGAGAACGTTAAACTGCGTTCATTCTCGCTGTACCAACGGTTAATCCCCTGTCCCCTGCCTCCGGTTTGATAATCAGTGGAAATTACAGTAAATTCGGCAGGCCGGGAAGTTTTCAATAAACCTTTGGCATAATTATTGGTAGAATCAACCGAAGGCAGATTAATCACATTATACATCTGGCTCATACATGAACAAAAATAGGTTTTATAGTCAATAAATGTTATCTTTGCAACGTTTTTTTTAGGGATGAAGGACAGCTTATTACAATGCATCATAAATGCCATTCAGGAGAAAAAAGGCAAAAACCTCTTAATAATAGATCTCCGGTCAATTAACAACGGCATAGCCGATTATTTCGTGATTTGCCATGGAGATTCAAATACACAGGTTGAAGCGATCACCGGATCCATAGAAAAGCAGGTAAAAACAAATCATAACCTCCGGTCGCTGCACACCGAGGGAATGGCAAATACTCAATGGGTTTTACTTGATTACGGATATATTATAGTGCATGTATTTATAAAGGAAGCACGGGCATTTTACGGACTGGAAGAGTTATGGGCTGATGCAGGAATAGAAAGAATTGAAAATAATTATTAATCATTTTTTATGGCAAACGAAAGCAACACAGAAAAAAAAGGGAATAAACCCGGGTCAAATCTTACCGGAGAACCAAAACCCAGAATCAACATTTATTGGGTTTATGCCCTTATAGCCCTGGCATTTATCGGGATACAATTTTTCAGTTCACGCCAGCAAACCATTGACATTACCTGGAAACGGTTTGAGCAGGAGATGCTGAAGAATCAGGATGTAGAAAAAATTATTGTCGTTAACAAAGAGAAAGCCGAGGTTTTCATTAAACCCGACAGAATTGGACTTGACCGCTACAAAGATATCCGTAAAGGAACCAATAAAACCAATATCCCGGGTCCTCATTATGTATTACTTATCGGATCGGTTGACCGCTTTGATGAGCGGCTTGAAGCAGCGCAAAAAGACCTGCCTGATGAAAATAAAGTAAGTCCGTTGTACGAGAATCGGCGTGACCTGGTCGGAGAACTGATTGGCTGGCTGCTGCCGGTAATCCTTTTGGTGGTAATCTGGATATTTTTGTTCCGCCGGTTCAACAAAGGCATGGCCGGTGGTAGTGGCAATATTTTCAATGTCGGAAAATCGAAAGCGACACTTTTCGACAAAGAGTCGAAAGTAAAAATCAATTTCAATGATGTAGCAGGATTGGAAGAGGCAAAAGTTGAAATTAAAGAGATTGTTGATTTTCTGAAAAATCCCAAGAAATACACTGAATTAGGCGGAAAAATACCCAAAGGAGTATTGCTCATCGGTCCTCCGGGGACAGGCAAAACATTACTGGCTAAAGCGGTAGCGGGCGAAGCCCATGTGCCATTTTTCTCGCTCACAGGAAGTGATTTTGTTGAGATGTTTGTGGGAGTTGGCGCCTCACGCGTACGTGATCTTTTCGCGCAGTCGAAAGTCAAAGCCCCATGTATCGTTTTTATTGATGAGATTGACGCCATAGGCAGAGCCAGAGGCCGTAACCTCAATATTGGAGCAAATGATGAACGCGAGAATACCCTTAACCAACTGCTGAGCGAAATGGACGGATTCGGCGATAACTCAGGCGTAATCGTTATGGCAGCAACCAACCGTGTAGACATCCTTGACCGCGCATTATTGCGGGCAGGCCGCTTCGATCGCCAGATACACGTTGAATTACCCGACCTGAACGAGCGGCGGGACATATTTAAAGTGCATATCAAACCGTTGAAGCTTGATCCGACCATCGATTTAGATTTTCTGGCCAGGCAAACCCCCGGATTTTCCGGTGCAGATATTGCCAATGTTTGTAACGAAGCAGCACTGATCGCCGCACGGCGTGAAAAAAAAGAAGTAGGGCGTCAGGATTTTCTTGATGCAGTAGACCGCATTGTTGCCGGACTGGAAAAGAAAAATAAAATTATTTCACGACACGAAAAACGAACCATTGCTTATCATGAGGCAGGACATGCCACTGCAAGCTGGTTTCTGAAATATGCCAATCCTCTGGTAAAGGTAACCATTGTACCGCGCGGCCGTGCCTTAGGCGCCGCATGGTACCTGCCTGAAGAACGTCAGATTACCACAACGGAACAACTGTTTGATGATATCTGCGTAGGACTATCCGGGAGAGCTGCAGAAGAAATGGAGTTCGGGCATATATCTACCGGCGCTCTGAACGATCTGGAACGCGTAACAAAACAGGCCTATGCCATGGTTTCCTATTTCGGTATGAGCAAAAAAATCGGACACCTCAGCTTCTATGACTCAACCGGACAGTCGGATTATTTTTTCGCCAAACCTTACAGTAATAAAACAGCCGAAACAATTGACGAAGAAGTACACCTGCTGATTGATAAAGCATACGAACGAGCAAAGAAACTGTTAAAAGACAATAAAGACGGATGGAAAAAACTGGCAGAAAAATTACTCGAAACCGAAGTTATCTTCAAAGAAGACCTTGAATTGATTTTTGGAAAAAGGCCATTTGATGATGAAGAGCCGGAAACAGACGAGAAAAAGAAGAAAAGAGTAAAAAAACAGGATGCCCCTGTTGAGCCGGCGGGTTTATTTACTGCTCCACCGGTAGAAAAACAGGAACAACCCCAAGCAGTAAAAAACACTGAAGAAGAGGAAAAGAACGAATAATATGGAAGACGGATGGGTGCTTGTTTTTGAAACCGACCAGATGTATATTAGTCAAATCGCAAAACAACGATTAAGCGATGCAGGAATACATCCGGTTATAATCAATAAAAAAGACAATACCCTGCCCATTGGTGAAATTGAGATATATGTTAAAACAGAAGATTATAACCAGGCCAAAGAATTGATAAAACAGCTATAACGCAATGACCCGCACTATTACCGCCATTATTTTTGTACTGATTATGACAGCAGGAATCATCACCAGCCGCTACACCTATCTGCCCCTTTTTGCACTCGTCACATGGCTGAGTTTATATGAGTTTTATCTGATGACCAACAGACACATGGTAACACTGCCCGGCTGGATTGGCATTATCACAGGCACCGGATTGTTTGTCCTTAGTTTTGGGATTGCAGGCGGCTACCTTGACGAAAAATGGACGTTAACTATTATCCCGCCCATTGGTATAATTTTTATTCTTGAACTCTTTAACCGTGAAAATCACAAGATCCATATCATCAGTAATACACTCACCGGATTAGTGTATGCAGCCATACCGTTCTCCCTGCTGAATTTTATGGTATTAACAACAAACGGTTATGATTATTCGATACTTCTCGGCATGATTGGTCTGGTATGGATTAATGATACTGCGGCTTTTCTTTTCGGTTCGATGTTTGGCCGGCACCGCCTGTTTGAGCGCATCTCTCCCCGAAAAACATGGGAGGGCTGCATCAGCGGAATGGCCTTTACCATTATTGCCGGTTATTTCTTTACCATTCTGCCAATGAACCTCTCCCATAACCAATGGATGATTATCGCATTTATTGTAGCGATAACAGCCACCCTTGGCGACCTGATTGAATCTATGTTTAAACGCAGTGCCGAGATCAAAGACAGCGGGAATCTGTTCCCCGGTCATGGCGGGGTACTCGACCGATTCGACTCACTGATCTTCACTATTCCGTTTGTTTATGCCTATCTGCAACTAATCCAATAAACAATGACCATACACAGGGAAGGCACCATTATAATCATAATTTTACTGATTGGACTAATCATTCTGAACCTGCTGATCGGGTTCATGAGCAGCGAAAAAAACCTGACCGTCAGCATCTCGGCTTTTCTTTCAATTTTTCCGCTTGTATTTGTCATTAACTTCTTTCGCAATCCTGTCCGTTTGATTGAAAACCCATCATCAACCAGCATTACATCACCGGCCGATGGCACTATTGTTGCTATTGAAGAATTTGACGAGCCGGAATACTTCAAAGAAAAAAAGCTGAAGGTCTCGATCTTTATGTCTATCTGGAATGTACACTGCAACCGTATACCCATCAACGGAACAGTGATATACAAAAAATATCACAGAGGGAAATTTTTTATTGCCCGCAAACCAAAAGCATCACTCGATAACGAACGCACAACCTTTGTAATTGAAACACCCGGACAGCAAAAAATACTGGTACGGCAGATCGCAGGTATTCTGGCGCGGAGGATCATCAGCTATCCCCTCCCCGGTCAAAAGGTAATACAAGGCGAAGAACTGGGCTTTATCCGTTTCGGGTCGCGTGTTGATCTTTACCTGCCTCTCGATACCAAAATCGCAGTGCGTACAGGTGATCAGGTAAAAGGAAACATCACTGTTATCGGTACTCTTAAAAACTAGAATATGAATACCAGCATCCGGCAGCAGCCGTGGTTGTATTTTCTGATACCGGTAATCCTCATCCTTTCATTATATACGCATACGCTGGGATTTAAGCTGGGAAACCTAGATGAAGATATAATTGTGCGCAGCGCAGATGTTTTACGCGATTCGGCCATAACCGATATCCTCCGGCGTGACGCATTCCTGTCAAAAGACGGATTGGCATTCTACCGACCGCTTCAAAATCTTTCATTAATGATAGATGCGCGTATCAGCCAAAACAGCGCCCCGATGTTCCGGTTATCGAATATTCTTATCCATTGCATTGTTAGTATCCTTATCATTTACCTGCTAATGATAAATGGGGTCTCGCTGCCCACTGCAGCGGGCTTCTCATCCCTTTTTGCCGTTCATCCGCTTTTCGTACACACAGTGGCCTGGATTCCGGCGCGCGGTGATCTGCTGATGACGCTCTTCTCACTGATCACGATTATCAGCGTTAAAAAATATCAGGACAAAAAAAAACGTTGGTGGCTGCTCCTGTCTGTTACCGGCTATTTGGCTGCCCTCTTCTCAAAAGAAACAGCCATTGTTATGCTACTGCTGCTTTTTGTCCTTAACGGCGCTGATAAACGATCCATCATGCAAACCATCGGTTTCTTTATGATGCTAATCATCGTTACTGTTTCGTATATTATAATCCGGAAAATATTAATCACCGGGCCGTTTCACGATGAATTCGGACTACTGCCGGCATTGAGTAACTGGCAAACCATACCCGAATCCATTGCCAAAATAACGATTCCCTTTTTCCATGCTCCTATGCCCAAATACACGACAGTCGTAACGATTACCGGATTAACCATTGTAACGCTGCTGTTTTATTATTTACACAAACAGAAACAACTGTTGCATACGGCAATTTTAACCGGACTGTTATGGTTCGTATTGTTTCTCCTTCCGGGTATGGCGTTCCGGCATTCATTGGCCGATACCGGATACGACTATCTTGAACACCGGTTCTATATGCCTGCAATCGGTATCCTGGCCGGCCTGGCGCTATTTATCAAGAACAAACATTTTGGTCCGGTATTTTTTATTATTCCCATCATCCTTTTCTCCATCCTAACCATTCGGCGTACATCTGAATATAAAACGCCGGTGGCCTTTTATTCTGCAGCAATACATTATAATCCCCGATGCGCCATTGCATGGTATGGCCGCGGAAATCTCTATAAAGAAGCACAACAATATGACAAAGCAATAGCTGATTTCACCGAGGCGCTTCAACTCAAACCGGACTATTTTGAAGCCCTGAACAACAGAGGTATCGCTCGGTTTAACACAAAGAGATATGACGAAGCCATTGCCGACTATAACCAGGCACTGCAGATTAATCCCCACCATGCGCAAACCTATAATAACCGCGCCAATGCATACAGCGCTTCCGGCCGGCTGCGTGAAGCCATAGCCGATTATAACAAAACTCTGGCGCTGGATCCAACGCTTGATGCAACCTTTTACAACCGCGGGGCCTGCTGGGCGCGACAGGGCATGTACGACTCGGCCATGGCCGACTTTAATGAACTGATCCGGCGCGACAGTTTGTATACTCTCGGATATGTTTACAGAGCATTCACCTACATGAGCATAAACGACAAACAAAATGCGCTGACAGATTTTAACACAGCAATCAGACAATCACCCTCCGATCCGCAACTGTTTATTTACAGAGGTGACATTTTTTATAGTTTAGGACGATTCACTGATGCTGTAAATGATTATTCCCGATCGCTCATGTTACAACCACAACAACCGGCCCTGCTCATCAAACGAGGCCTGTTGTATTATACCAACGGCAATACGGCACAGGCATGCGAGGACTGGCATACAGCAAAACGATTAGGTTCGGATGAAGCAGCAAATTTTGTTGCTGAATATTGTCAAAACTAGTAACAACAACCCGGTTACATCCGAATCTTTTTAATATCCTCCTTTAATCGTTGTATATCCGTAAGCCATTCTTCAATATCCTGTTCATGTTCGAGTTCTTCGTTCAGAATTGTTGTTGCTATCTGGTGAGTAGTATGGTCTTTGCCATTTGTAAAATCGGCAATTTCCTTATACCGCTGAATGGCGCATCGTTCGCCGTTAAGGTTCTGATTCAGGATGACCTCGACATAAGGATCAACCGGCGACTCGTATTTGCAACGCGCAAACTTTGGCCATTCGGCCGGATCGAGCACCGGAATACCACCTAACTGGATAATGCGTGTCACATCCATCACCGCATGATTGAGTTCCTGTGTAGCATGCAGCAGCAGTTCCGGTTCTATCTCACTGCGCATAGGCCCTTCCATGAGCCGCGCGCCAATCCAATATTGATAATAAGCCAGCCACTCTTCGCATAATGCGGCATTGAGCATATCAATCAATTTCTTTACATCCAGATTTAAAATACTTACTCCTTGTTGTCCCATAATTTTAAATTTTTAATTATTTAATTTTTACCAGTTTAATAGTTGTAACCTGTCCGTTAATCACTGCCTTAAGATAATAAACACCGGGCATACCCGCATCAAAAAGATAAGCGTATTGACCTGCATTAAGATCATGATTTTCCAGCACGACTAACTCTTCACCTATCACAGACAGTATAGAGATATATACAGACGATGCTGCGGCCAGATCCAGTTGAATATTTGCTTGTTTCTGATAGGGGTTCGGAAACACACTCAGCGATGCTGCGGTAGTATTTTCAGAAATATTTGTTTGCAGCCGGTTATCTTCGAGGTTAGAAATACTCTGGCTGAAAGGCCCGGAGCTGGCTTTTAGCCGGCGCATGGGGTCGCAAGCCGATGATTTGAGCACCGACACCTGATAATATGACCGGTACAGCGGCGATGCATTCAGGTCGGTGTATGATGTCAGTGTTGACGGCATTGTAGCGATGAGCGACATATTATTCGGACTGCTGCCGCGATAGATATTGTATGAACTGAAATCAAATCCCTCGTAATAATCCCAAATAAGATTATTCGCATTATTCTGACCCAGGTTAACGGTAAGGTGCATTGTTTTATGATGAGCGCTCAACTCTGACTCATCGCCTTTCGCATTGGAAATACTGATTTTATATCGGTTAGCCCGAACAGCCGGTGCCGATGCTGTATCAACAAAAACCGGTATGCTGTCAAAGGGCACAGTTCCAATCTTCTGATATTCGCCTGCAACATTCGTCTCCTTGTAGATATTAAATTGCGCGATTCCTTCATCAGCCACCTTATCCCATACAATAAGGTTTTTACCTGTCTCCGGATCAACTGTAACCATGCAAATCTCTTGATCTTGATACACCAGATTCACTTTGCCATCGGGCATAGTACGGATTAAGTAAACCTCATTCTTCTTATCGGATGCCTTGCTGTAGCCCGCAACAATACATCCGCCATCGCCGGTATTAGCAATGTGCATACCATAGCTGTTCCGATCGAATTTACGAAACCTCTGATGCCACAATTTAACCCCATTGCTGTCGAACTTAACGATTGACAAAGGATAGATCCACTGTGAGCTGACAGTATCATATACGCCGGAATTACCGGTTGCTAGAAAGCCATGATCAGAAGTTTCTTTGATATCATAAAAATATTCAACCGAATCAGTAGCGGCAAAAGTTCGTGTCCAGAGGGTATCTCCATTATCATCAATTTTAAGCAGATATCCGAGCGAAAAGAAATTATTATCCGTATAGTAACCACAAGCCAGATGATTTCCGTCATGAAGAGTAATAAGTCGCTGCGGTATCTCATCATCTAATCCGCCATAACCGGTTGCCACAGGATTGAGGCCGTTGCTATCGGTATGATAGAAATAAAGATCATCATCATCACCACCATATCTCCGGTTAACAGCAAGCAACAAATCTTTATCAGCCAATACAACCAACGATTGAACAATCTGTGTTTGCGGCGTCACCAGGTTCTGTTCCCACAGCACTGAGCCGGTATTAGCGAGTTTAAGAATATAGCCGTCGCCATTATCATAGCCACCGCAAACAAAAGAACCATTGTCCAGTTCTTTGCAATCGTACAGATAAACATAATTGGATGTTGTTCCGGTTCTACGTGTCCATAAAGTATCTCCTTCATTATTGGTTCGGACAATGAACGCCTGGCTGTAGGAATACTGATAGTCGCGCGACTGACCATATAACAGGTATCCGCCATCGGCTGTTGGCAGGAGACCAAAAAACCGGTCGTTATCACTACCGCCATAATTTTTTTCCCAAACCTTAGCCCCTTGAGCATTCAGCTTAAACAGTTTACCATCCTGGCCTCCATTTGAGCTATTCTCACCGTATCCACAGCAAGTATAACCGCCATCGCAATTCTGAACAACATCTGTAGCCACTTCAGATAATGACCGGGAATATATTTTCTCAAAGTTGAACTCATTTAAAACCGAGTAAGGCGCCTGAAACGAAGTCGTCTCCTCATAATTAAAACGTCCGCCTTGTTTAATCACTTCGCAGGGAGTTTCGAGGATATAGTACCCGGTATCGTATCTGCAGCAGATACCATCGCCATATTCATCTTCAATCACAAACTCAAGATCACTGCCGCCCGGCACACAAATTTTTTCATAATAAACAATATTCGTATCATACGGACCGCCGGATTTATAAACAGGCAATCCATCTTTTCCTGTAAGTTTCCAGGTTGTTTCACCGACATACCTGTCAGGCAGAATTGTAAGATCAATCTGTACTTCAGTACTCGAACAGCGGTCGGATTTAATAACGCAGGACCCGCTCTGATTATGAGGCGGATTGCTTGCCGAATATTCGTCACCCGAAATAGTGTAGCTGACATACTGGTTACCTGCCACAGACAAAGCAATAGTAACATTCACAATAATAGCATAAACAGTAGTATCGGAAGACGATGCATAAATGTCTCCATAACCATCATTATTATTTACACCCCATGAAACAGTGCGGCCAACAAACGGGTTCAGCGCAGCGGTACTCAATATGGAAGTGGCCGAATTGATTGTAAATCCAACCGGGAATGTCATCTCAAAATAATCGGCATACTCATAATCAAGCGACGAGAGGTCGAGCCGGAACTCAATATCCATTGTGGTATCAGCCGAGTATAATGTCTGACAGGATAATGTGCCGTAAAGCGCTTTAAGTTGTTTGGTGGTTGATTTTGTTTTTAGCTGTGCTAAGCCGACCATCGGAAGAATGATCAACAAAAGAATAGATATTTTTTTCATAGGATAAAATTAAATTGTCATTAAAGATAAAAAAAAACAAGAACAAAAAAAAACAGTTCCGAATAAAAGACCGGTAATCATCGCTCACCATATAGCGCTTTATTAAAAAAATCGAGATAAATATTTTGCATCTCAATCGTTTTAAATTCTCTTCCGCCATGCCGCGCATGATTCAGCAGTATGAATTCAGATGGTACATTATTATTTTTTAATGCCTGATTCAGGATTATGCTGTTACGAGGAGAGACCAGGCAATCAAACGAGCCATGAACAATGAGAAACGGAGGATCGTCGGATGTGATGTAAGTAATAGGATTGGCTTTTTTAACCAAGCCGGGACAATCCGTAATCAAACAACCTAACAATTTTGTTTCCGGTGAATTGATATGATTATGCGCTAAAGGATGAGTGCATGAGTCGGGCGGTACCAAAGGCACTCCGATATCCATCTGACTAAAGTCCGTTGGGCCAAACAAATCGAGAACAGCATACACTCTGCTGCTGCTGGTTGAATTGCCCATGCTTAATTTTTCCAAATCCTTTATGCCGGCCGATGTCCCTACTAATGCCGCAAGATGACCGCCGGCAGAAGGGCCTGCCACGGCAATCCGTGATGAATCAATGTTGAACCGTGTCGAATTGGCTTTAATAAAACGGATGGCTGTCTTACAGTCGTAAACACAGGCCGGAAAGATACTGTCGGAGCTTAACCTGTAATTTATAGAAACCAGCGCGTAGCCGTTTTCGAGTAACCGTTTAAGATGATCAATGACCCCACCATCTTCGGCTTTATGCCCTTTACCCCATCCGCCGCCATGAATCCAGATAATACAGGGTGCCGGCTTGTTTTGCTGTACGGGTAAATAAATATCCAGTAAGTGTTTTGTTAATGTATCATCACAATAATGAACATCTTTTATTACAGATAATTCTGTTTGTGAAAATAAATCAGTAAAAGCAATAAACAGGAAAATCATCAGAAAAAAAAGACGTTGTTTCATTGTTTCAATCTTTAATAATTAACGTTATGGCTATACTAAGATTAAAGAGAAATCTGTGACGCCAAAGTTAGAACTTTAGATTAAGATCAACTACTCCGGCAGAAAATTTTCATTAATTCGTTATATGATCATAATAATCCGGCTTACCGCATTAATGCAAAATCGCGAATAAAATTCAAATGATAGAGGCAACCTGCACGACGGAAGGCAAACAGATTAATCAGGGGTAAACATTAACCTCAAACTGCAGATCAATGGCAAACCTCCGGTTAACCGACTGTTTAATCTCGTTAGCCAGCGCGAGGATATCATTAGCCGTTGCAGTACCATAATTAACCAGCACAAGCGGTTGGCCGGGATATACTCCGGTATCGTTGCGTCTGAATCCTTTCCATCCACATTGTTCGATGAGCCATGCAGCGGCTACTTTCTTCAATCCGGGTTTAAAATCATAAACCGGAATAGTGTTATATTGCCGGCATAGCGAAAAAGCCAATTCATCGCTGATTACCGGATTCTTAAAAAAGCTGCCGGCATTACCAATTATTGCCGGATCGGGCAAACGGCTGCGGCGTATAGCCATCACTGCCTGTCGAACCGAATGAATTGTTATTTCGGGATATTTTTCCAGTTCCTTTTCTACCTGTCCGTAATCCGTGACAAGAGCATGGTGGCCGGTGTACAGCTTATAAATAACAGCAGTAATGATGACCGAATTTTTCAATTCATTTTTAAAAATGCTGTCGCGATAACCAAAACGACATTCCGTATTCGTAAGCGTAATCATTTCGTGCGAACGAATATCAATGGCTTCGACAGAATGGATAAAATCGTTCACTTCAACGCCATAAGCGCCAATATTTTGAACAGGTGAAGCGCCGCAACTGCCGGGGATCAGCGACAAATTTTCAAGCCCTCCCCAACCCTTGCTCACCGTGTATTCGACGAAATGATCCCAATTTTCGCCGGCGCCGGCTTTTACCAATACATAACGATCATTTTCTTCCAGCACTTCTAAGCCGCTGATAGCCGGTCGCAGCACTAATCCATCCACATCACTTGTAAATAAAATATTACTTGCTTCACCAATAATCAGCAGACCATCATCCGGCTTAATCATCTTCAAACAACCGGTAAGTTCTGCCACTGTCCTGACCATAGCAAAGCGAGCGGCACAAACGTCCATGCCGAATGTATTGAACGGTTTCAGAGAGATATTTTGCTGAATCAGAATCATACTATTTTCACAAAAGTAAATATTGAAGCGGTATTTTTACCTATTTTCGTAAAATATAATCATCAGCAGTAATCCCGGCAATGAAAGTTATACTGGCAGTAACAAACGATATAGCGACGGACAGGCGGGTACAACGTATCGGAAGCACACTCCTTCGCCAGGGCGCCGATGTAGTGATTGTTGGACGGAAGCGGAAGGATTCGCTTTCGATATCACATCTTCCCTTCAAACATAAGCGGATACGCCTGCTGTTTAACCGCGGGGCTTTATTTTATGCCGAGTACAATATCCGTCTATTTATATGGCTTTGCATTCAACCGGCAGATATTATCACAGCCAATGATCTCGACACCCTGCCTGCCGTTTACCTTTGCTGCAAACTTAAGAAGATAACAGCGGTTTACGACAGCCACGAGCATTTCACAGAAGTGCCGGAGCTCATCAACCGGCGACTGATAAAGAAAATCTGGGCATGGATCGAAAGCGCAATCGTTCCACATATCCACTTTGCTTCAACCGTAAGCGAACCCATCGCGCAGGATTTGCAGCAGAGATACCATCGGTCATTTACAGTGATCCGTAACCTGCCCGAGAAAAAAATTATTGAGAATCATTTTCCTTTATCATTCACGTTTCCCGATAAACCTGTTATTATTTACCAGGGATCAGTAAACATTGACCGCGGGCTGGAGGAGATGATTGAGGCCATGAAACACATCACATCAGCCATACTGATCATTGCCGGCGACGGAGATATACAACATCAACTGCGCATCAGGGTAAAATCGCTGCAACTCAATAACCGTGTATACTTTACCGGCCGGCTGCAACCGGATCAGTTGCTTGCTCTGACACAGAAGGCAGCCATTGGCATATCCCTTGAAAAAGACCGGGGGCTGAATTACCGCTATGCTCTACCCAATAAACTGTTTGATTATATTATGTCGGGAGTCCCTGTATTAGTGTCGGCTCTTCCGGAAATGAAAAAAATTGTTCAGCAATACAATATCGGCGTACTGATAGACGAGGTAACTCCGGAGGCCATTTCACAAGCCATTCACGGCATGTTAGAGAATACTGAGCTATATAAGATATGGAAACAAAATCTGAAAATCGCCGCAGACCAATTATGCTGGGAAAACGAAGAAGGACTGGTGATTGAATTATATCAAAGGGCAGGATTAAAATAGCGTAATGCTTAAACACATTCAACATAATGAAATAGACAAGCAGAAGTGGGATGCTGCTATCGGCCGGTCCGGTTATCCGGTGGTGTATGGATGCTCATGGTTTCTTGACCGGGTGAGTCCCGGATGGCAGGCAATTATTGAAGACGACTACAGCGCTGTGATGCCACTCACAGTAAAACAGAAACGCGGATTCAGCTACATTGCCAGACCCCCGTTTTGCCAGCAATTAGGTGTTTTTTCATCAGAACGGCCGGCTTCATACCTTGCTTTTATTGAAGCCATACCATCCGATTTCCGGATCATTGATATCTCGTTTAATAAAACCAATGCCGAAGTTTTTGCGCACCGTCATTCATCCCGGCGAATCAACTATGAACTGATGCTGAATAAGCCGTACGAAGAATTATACAATACCTATTCGGCTTACACCAGGCGGAAATTACGTGTAGCGATGCGTCATAAACTCCGGATCACGAAAGAAGTGAGACCTGACGATTTGCTTCGTCTCTTCCGCGAGAATAAGGGCAAAGAATTAAACAACCTGGATGATGCGGGATACACGCTTATTCAAAAAATTATGAATTATGCATTGGAAAACGGAATAGCTGAATTTTACGGGGCGTTAACCGGTACAGGTCAGTTATGCGCAGCCGGATTTTTTATTCATGCTTACGGACGATACATCTATCTTTTTTCCGGAACAAATAGTGAAGGTCGGACGACTGCCGGCAATTTTTTATTCATTGACCGTTTTATTCATGATCATTCGGGCGAGTCCTCAATTCTGGATTTTGAGGGTTCGATTATCCCATCGCTGGCGATTTTTTATGAAGGTTTCGGATCAACAGCCATCCCCTACCCTCATTTGCGAATCAACCGGCTGCCCTGGTATTTCCGTTGGCTGATGCATCGCTAATCAACAGGAATCACTATTTTTACAAAAAAAAATATGGGAAACAAAAAAATAGCCATTATCGGCGCAGGCAACATGGGCGCGGCCCTTGCTCGTGGGCTGAAACGTTCGGGATACTGTCCGGCATCCTCTATCTGTCTTTCAGATACGGATAAAAAAAAACTAACTGCGCTTAAACGGGAGCAGTTCACTGTTACATCTGATAACAATAAATGCATTGAAAATGCACGATATGTATTTATTGTTGTCAAGCCCTATTTGGCCGAAGATATATTGAAAGAGATCACCACAGTACTTAATCCGAACAAACAAATACTGATCTCGATTGCTGCCGGCATCGGTTCGAAAATGATCCGTGAAATTACCGGGAAGAAGATTCCTCTGTTTCTTGCCATGCCCAACACAGCCATCACGGTAAACCAAAGCGCCACATGCCTTTCGACGACCAATGGCAGTAAAATGCAGATTACCGAAGTAACCCGTTTGTTTGATCACATGGGATTGACAGTACTCATTGACGAGACACAGATGGGAGCAGCAACAGTGATTGGCTCATGCGCAACCGCCTTTGCCATGCGCTTTATGCGCGCAGCCATGACAGCAGGAATAGAAATTGGCTTTAAGCCGGATACAGCGAAGCATATCACAGCACAAGTGATGCGCGGCGCTGCAGACCTGATACTGATTAACCGGTCGAATCCCGAAGATGAGATTGATAAAGTAAGCACACCCGGCGGCATAACAATAACGGGCTTAAACGAGATGGAGCATAATGGATTCAGCTCAGCTATTATAAAAGGGATGAGTAAGGCCTATGCAAACGTTGGCGTTCATAAAAATAAAAAACAATAATATAATTCCATTTAATGTAATGAAAAGCTTGCATAGCGTTTAATAAACAAATACAGATTTTACAAAAAACAACAATGTATAGAATAAAAAATATAAAAGAGAAAAATTTATTCTATGTTGAAATTCTTGAAAAAATCAACCATCAGCAAATTATTGAGTTTTTAGAAATGATAACTGAGAATGGAATTGATAAAAAACTCTATTTAATTACTGATTACAGAAATGCAACAATTGATGAAACAAGTACTGACCCAATTAAAAAAATTGGAATATTTGTAAATAAAAAAATGAAAAACAAATTTGAACATATCCGAATGGGCTAATTTATCAATACATCATTTACCAACAACAGGAGCGATATTGTTATATGATATAATTAAAGGTGAAGGGATTGAATATGCTCCTTTTACTACTATTGAAAGAGCATTTGACTGGATTGGATTATCACAGAATGATATACAAAATTTAATGATAATAAAATAAAAATTATTACCTGTACATAATAAAGTGTAAATAGCAAGAGAATTTAAGTTGTATACAAAGACAGAAGTGCACTTAAACTTTTCGTGTAACATGAAAGAAAATGACCGGTACTATCCAATGCTTCATACACGTTATCGTCACTAACCACAAAAAAACAATAAACATGAAAATATTTTTATTGTTTACTATTTATATAATGATTTCCATTACTGTTTACCCTCAAGATAATATTTTGAAAACAAACAGATGGAATAAATGGAAGACAGACACAACAGTAACACAAGAAGGTAAAATAAATATTACAAAAAAAAGAATAAAATACACTTCAAATAATTGTTTAATCACCGAAGAAATTATTCTTTTCCACGACGAATGCTATAATATTATCAGAAAAATAAAGATCAGATCTGACTGCAGACGTAATATTGGCGAGGGAAGAATTCTATATGAAAAAAAATACAGGAGCAAATGTGCTAAAAACAGCTAATATTAATCAAAACAAAAAAAGGGGAAAATTAAATATTCAATGTATCTACGGTTTTTCATCCGCTTTATATAGTGTTAACGTCTTATTGCTTCTATTTTCAGGGAAGCTTTCATTGATTTGATAATTTGAAATAAATTAATTACCTTTGACGTTAGTAATGTATAATGATAGTATGATTGTTTCATTTGGATCAAAGGATACTGAAAAAATTTGGAATGGAGAACGTGTTAAAAAGATACCGATTGAAATACAGCAAATTGGACGGAGAAAATTAAGAATGATAAACAACTCTCAAAACCGGACAGATTTGAGAATACCTCCTTCCAACAGATTAGAGAAGTTGCACTCCGGTTTTTACAGTATCAGGATAAATGACCAATGGAGAATTATATTTCGGTGGATTGATAATAATGCTCACGATATTGAGATAATGGATTATCATTAAAAAGGAGGATAAAAAATGAATAGATTAGCAAACATACACCCGGGAGAGATTTTACTTGAGGAGTTTTTACATCCTCTTGAGATAACTGCATACAGATTATCAAAAAACACAGATATTCCTCAAACTCGAATTTCACAGATAATTAAAGGGAAACGCCGAATTACTGCCGACACAGCGCTAAGATTTAGTTCATATTTCGGTAATTCAGCAAAATTTTGGCTTGGACTACAGGATGATTATGACATTGAAGAGGCAAAAGAGGATAAAGAAGACCTATTGATAAAAATAAGGAAAAACGCACCACAACACGCAATATAGCAAATAGCGTGTATACGCCGCCTAATGGAAAAAACGCTCAAATTGACCACCCTCTCGCCGGAGCAAATTGACCACCCCTTCGCCGGACATTTTTGACCACCCTCGCCGGAGGAAACTGACCACCCTTCCGCCGGTATTTTTTGACCACCCCTAAAAGAACATTAATTCATAATGATTAGTTGATGTGTTTGATTAATGTTGATGAAAATCAATATTAATTAACATGTCAAATAACTTAATAATTATGAGCAAAGTAAGGTTTGTGCTGCAATACTACACCGAGGGTGTAAGTAAGCAATCAATTAGTAAACGCGTAGAAGTATCGCGTAATACAGTTAAAAAATATGTCCAGCAATTTATTGCGTTAGGACTGACATTAGAGCAAATAAATGCAATGACAGATTCTGCTC
>Ga0101944_10000657_pt1 | contig 94511 bp, 69 predicted proteins | sample DewCreD2012metaG_FD_75245 | JGI IMG/M metagenome (GOLD analysis project Ga0101944, IMG submission 75245) | Hot spring sediment bacterial and archeal communities from British Columbia, Canada, to study Microbial Dark Matter (Phase II) - Dewar... ... | reverse complement strand
TGAATCTTGATAAACTTGTCCATGAAGCCTCCAGATTGGTGATTTGTTTGTGGAAAATCAAGTTTACCAATTTTTGAGGCTTCTCTCTTTCCTCTTGTCCGAACTCATGTCTGATCTTCAGTTATCCAAATTGACCGTTTTCCCTTTTTATGGTAATGTATTCAGGTTTACCTGGTAAAGGGAGCATTTTTTATGCCACGAAAATACACCAATTCGATTTATCTTGATAGCCTGCAGAAAAAAGTTTTAGTTTTTGACGGGGCAATGGGCACTAACCTGCAAAAACAAAACTTGAACGCTGATCATTTTGGAGGAGAACAATTTGCTGGCTGCAATGATATCCTATCGCTCACTTACCCGCAAGCAATTGAGGCTGTTCACCGCTCTTTCCTTGAGGTAGGCGTAGATGTAATCGAAACCTGCACCTTTCGGGCAAATCGCCTGACCCTTAATGAGTATAACCTTGGATCAAAAACAATCGATATTAACCGGGCGGCTGCCAGTTTAGCGCGTAAACTTGCTGATCAATATTCTACACGGGAAAAAAGGCGCATGGTCGCAGGTTCTATTGGACCATCAGGCAAACTCCCCTCCATCAATGACCCTCAACTATCGAATATTACCTTTTCCGACCTTGAGGAAATATTTAAAGAACAGGCAATTGGACTGATTCAGGGCGGGGTTGACCTCCTCCTGATTGAAACATCTCAAGATATTCTTGAAGTTAAAGCAGCTATAAGTGGGATACACCTTGCTTTTTCCGAGACAGGTATTTACCTGCCCATTCAGGCTCAAGTGACCCTGGATACCACTGGTAGAATGTTATTAGGCACCGATATCGCAGCCGTCTTGACGATTTTAGAAGGCTTACCAATTGATGCAATCGGTTTAAATTGCTCAACTGGACCAGACTATATGCGGGAGCCCCTTCGTTACTTATGTACCCATACCACTCTGCCGGTTAGTTGTATCCCAAATGCCGGTTTACCCTTGAATATCGACGGACAGGCAGTGTATCCGCTTGAACCTGATGAATTTGCCAGTTGTTTAACTGAATATGTGAACTTACTGGGGATTAATATTGTCGGTGGGTGTTGTGGCACCACACCCCAACATCTTTATGCCCTTATTCAGAAAATTGAAGAACACCCACAACAATTCCGAAAAATTCAATCAGTTCCTCGCCTAGCATCTTCGACCCAAGCAATTCCAATGCGCCAGGAACCGCCCCCCTTTTTAATTGCCGAACGACTGAACACCCAGGGCAGCTTAAAATTTAAAAAATTAATCCTTGCCGAAGATTTTGACTCTATCAATGAAATGGCGCAGCAACAGGTGGAAAATGGAGCGCATGGGCTTGACCTTTGTGTCGCTCTCACCGAACGAGCAGATGAGGCAAACTTGATGCAGCGATTGGTCAAGATCCTTTCGCCAGTGGTCAGCGTGCCTTTCATCATAGACACAACAGAGCCCGATGTGCTACAGGCTGCTTTACAAACCGCCCCCGGTCGCTGCCTGATTAATTCCACCAATCTTGAATCAGGACAGGAAAAGGCAGATAAGTTTTTTTCACTGGCGAAGAAATATAACGCCGCAGTGATCGCCTTGACCATCGATGAGTCAGGCATGGCGAAAACTGCGCAGCGGAAACTGGATATTGCCCGGCGGATATACCAAATCGCGGTCGATCAACACGAACTCCGTCCCCAGGATTTGGTGTTTGATGCGCTTACTTTTACCCTGGCAACCGGCGATCCCGATTTTAACCAATCGGCAATTGAAACTCTGGAAGGAATTCGCCTAATCAAGAAGGAATTGCCCGGAGTCTTAACTTCGCTTGGTATCAGTAATGTGTCTTTTGGATTACAACCAACAGCTCGATCCGTGCTGAATAGCGTTATGCTATATCATGCGATTCTGGCTGGTTTAGATATGGCGATTGTCAACCCTGCCCACATTACACCGTACCCTGAAATACCCGCCGTCGATAGAGAACTAGCAGAGGATTTAATCTTTTATCGCAAAGAAAACGCTCTGCAAAATCTGATCGAATACTTTCAAAAATCCGGTGGCGAAAGAACAAATAAGGGAGATGATCGAAAAGCAAGCTTAAGATCACTTCCCCCTTCACAACGAATATTCCAAAAAGTGGTACAGAGAATCAAAGAGGAGATCGAAAATGATATTGACGAGATCATCCTGGCTTATCCTCCAGAGCAACGATCTGAACAATCTGTCGAAATTCTGAATACCGTATTGCTGCCAGCAATGAAGGAAGTCGGAGATCGCTTCGGCAGCGGGGAGTTAATTCTTCCTTTTGTTTTGCAATCTGCAGAAGTGATGAAAAAAGCAGTAGCACATGTCGAAACCTATTTAGATAGGAAGGAAGGCGTCTCAAAAGGGGTAATGGTGCTAGCGACAGTATACGGCGATGTCCATGATATTGGGAAGAATCTGGTCAAGACAATCCTCTCCAACAATGGATTCACGGTTCATGATTTGGGTAAACAGGTGCCTGCCGAAACAATTATTTCGAAAGCGATTGAATTAAATGCCGACGCAATTGGTTTGAGCGCTCTCTTGGTAACCACCAGCCGTCAAATGCCATTGATTGTAAATGAGCTGCATCGGCGGAATCTCTCTATTCCGGTGTTAATCGGAGGCGCAGCAATTAACCGCCGCTTTGGTCGGCGGATTTTATTAACAGATCAGGATCAATTCTACGCTGGTGGGGTTTTTTATTGTAAAGACGCGTTTGAGGGGCTCGATATCATGGAAATATTGGTAAATCCTGCGCGAAGGGATGATTTTATAAAACAAAACCATCTGGAATCGAGTAGAGAACTAGACCGCCAGATGACGCCCCCTTCCACCCCCTCATTACAAAAATCGAATGTACCTCCAGCCCCTTTCATTCCCAAACCCACTTTCTGGGGTGCGCGTCTGGTGGAAAAAATTCCCATCGATGAAGTATTCAATCACTTGTCGATCAATGAATTATTTCGCCTATCCTGGGGAGCCAAAAATACGCATGGAGAAGCCTGGATTAAGCTGGAAAAAGAATTTCGAGAGCGTCTTGATAAAATGCGCAGAGAAGCCCTGTTATCCCCCTGGCTATTTCCCAAGGGTGCGTATGGGTATTACCCGTGCCAGTCATCTGGTAACGACTTGATTATCTTTGAACCAGGTTCTGTCAATGAAGGATCACCTCAAGAATTGTGCCGCTTCAAATTTCCAAGGCAACCAGATAGCGATCACCTTTGCCTGGCAGATTACTTCCTTCCTATTGGGTCAGAACAAATGGATGTGGTCGCTCTGCAGGTAGTTACCGTCGGTGAACAAGCCACCCAACGATTTGAAATGCTGCAAAATGCTGGAAACTTCAGCGAAGCCTATTTTTCGCATGGATTAGCGGTTCAGATGGCTGAAGCCTGCGCGGACTACCTCCATCATTTCATTCGAAAAGAACTTGGCATCCCAGCAGAGCAGGGAAAAAGATATTCGTGGGGATACCCTGCTATCCCCAACCTGGCAGATCATCAGATTGTTTTCGATCTTCTACCTGCAAAAACCGGGCTTAACATGGAGCTGTCTCCAGCATTTCAATTAATTCCCGAACAATCAACAGCCGCAATTATCGTCCATCATCCCCAAGCCAGATACTTTACAGTAGGCGAAACCCGCATTGAACAATTGACCAATCAGGATAGAAAATGAACAAGCGAGAGAAATTTATCGATCGATTAAATGCTTCCAAACCCCTATTATCAGATGGAGCGTTAGGAACAATGCTCCATCAGCGCGGCATCCGCTTTGATGAAAGCTTTGATGGTCTCAATCTGACTCGACCCGCGCTGGTAGCTGATATCCATCGCGAATATATAGAAGCCGGCAGCCAGATAATCCAAACCAACACATTTGGCAGCAATCGATACAAACTTTCGCATCACGGGTTGGAAGAAAAGGTAAAAGAGATCAACGCTGCCGCTGTAGAACTGGCGCGTCGTGTGGTCATGGCATCTTTCAAAGATGTTCTAATCGCCGGGGATATCGGTCCTTTGGGAGTTCGCCTGGCGCCATTCGGGCGCGTTCAACAAGAACAGGCACACCAGGCATTTCACGAGCAAATTTCGGCATTGGTCGAATCCGGTGTCGATCTCTTGATTATTGAAACGATGACTGATCTATATGAGCTTTGCGAGGCGGTTCAGGCAGCAAAAGATATCTCTCCAGATCTACCTGTTATTGCCTCAATGACCTATACCCGCGATGACCGTACCCTGCTAGGAGATACTCCCTCCCGTATTGCAAAGGCTTTAGCTGAAAAAGGAGTCGATGTGATTGGGGTCAATTGCTCTGGCGGTCCAAGCCAGATTTTACGCATCCTTGCTCAAATGCGCCAGGCGGTTCCCCACATGAAATTTAGTGTCATGCCAAACGCTGGCTGGCCAGAACAAGTCGGAGGAAGGATCATGTATCCTGCCTCGCCTGACTACTTTGGAGAATTTGCGCTTTCGTCTTGGAAAAACGGAGCCAGTGTGATCGGAGGATGCTGTGGAACCACTCCTGCTCACATCATGGCAATGGCAAAAGCATTGTCTGAGATGCAATTCTCTCAATTAGCAGATTCACCGGCAGTCTTGTCCATCGAACGTGAAGAAATCTCTCCCACGCAGGAACAGCCGACCCAGCTTGGCAAAAAATTGAAAGCGGGTAAATTCGTCGTTGCAGTCGAGATGGATCCTCCTCGCGGTTTGGCAACAGAAAAATTGTTGGCAGGCGCCAGTCTATTAGCGGAATCCGGCGCAGATGTAATCAACGTTGCAGATAGCCCTATGGCTCGCATGCGCATGAGCCCCTGGGCAGTATGTGATTTGATCCAACGTAAAATAGGGATTGAAACTGTTTTACACTTTCCAACCCGAGGCAGAAACCTTTTACGTGTGCAGGGGGACTTGCTTGCGGCACATGCGCTCGGTGTTCGGAATGTATTCGTCGTCATGGGAGATCCGACGGCGATCGGCGACTACCCGGATGCAATGGACAATTACGATGTCGTCCCTTCAGGACTTATCAAATTAATCAAACAAGGATTTAATGCGGGAATTGACCATGCTGGTTCAGATATTGGTCAACCAACCAACTTTTTTGTCGGCTGCGCGCTTAATCTTACCCCTCAAGATATCGACCAGGAAATAAAGAATTTACGGCGGAAACTCCGTGCAGGAGCAGATTTTATTCTGACTCAACCCATATACGAGCCCGATTCTGTACGTCGATTTCTGTCAATATATGCAGAGAAGCATGGCACCCTGCCCATCCCCTTTCTGGTTGGTATTTTACCCCTTGCTTCATTCAGACACGCCAGTTTCCTGAACCACGAAGTTCCTGGTATCACTATTCCTGCGCCAATTCTGGATCGGATGCAAAAAGCAGGAGAACGAGCTGCGCGCGAAGGGATTACGATTGTTCAAGAAATAATTAACGAACTTCAACCGCTGAGCCAGGGGATTTATCTCATGCCAGCGTTTAACCGCTTTGATTATGCGGCGGATATTATTTCAAGTATTTCAGAAAACGTCCGCTAATAACCTATCTTTTGGTATAGAATATAGCGGGTTTCATTCATGCAAAACGTTGAGCTTCGCATCATGAAGTATGATTTTTTAAAGTTAGCTTTGACCCTGGTCGGCGTGATCTTGATCTGCCAGGCATGTCAGACTGAGCCTCTACCTGTTGCGCCTGTTTTCCTTCCTTCTCCTACTCAAACATTGGCTGAAAACTACCCAACCAGAGTGCCAACCCGTACCCCACTACCCACATCTACCATCCGCCCCTCACCAATCCCCTTGACTGCAACTCCTGTGAAGTTAATACCCGGTCTATTACCAGTCCTGCCTACCCAACCTCCGTCGTTGCCTGGTGGGATCAATCCCTTAACCGGTCTTCCTCCTGCCGATCCCCAATTCCTTGATCGGCGACCGATCCTGGTTAAAGTCTCCAATTATCCGCGTACAGGTCGCCCACATGCTGGCTTAAGTTTTGCAGATATCGTTTTCGAATATTACATTGGAGAATTTACCAACCGCTTTTCAGCCCTCTATTATGGTCAATATCCTCCAAAATCAGGCCCAATTCGTTCTGGGAGATTGGTTGATGCCCAACTTACCAACATGTATGGTGGTATTTTGGTTTATGGGAATGCGGACCCTGTTGTAGAAGAGGTATTAATCCGATCCTTAGGCGACCGACAATTGGCTAGCAAAAATATGCCCTGCCCGCCAGTATGTTATGAAGGCGCTGCCACGGTCACCAATTTATTTGCCGATGTACAGAAGGTGGAAGAATATATCACTCGAAGGAATATCAACAATTCCCGACCAGATCTTTCAGGAATGTTTTTTGATATCATCCCTCCGAAATCAAATGAGTTTGCTGTTTCGATCAGCATGGAATACGCCTGGTTCAATCGCGGAGAATGGCGATATGATCCTGAAAAACAGATTTATAATCGATGGATAGAAGAAGTTGATACCAATAACAAAGTCTCAATGGTGCCACTGGTTGATCGATTGACCAATAAACAACTTGCTGTTTCCAACCTTATCTTATTATTTGCCACTTATAAAGAATTTAAGCCAACTTTGCATGATGTTGATTTCAGCACCAATCAATCCGGTAAACGAGCAATCGTTTTTAGAGACGCGGTTGCCATCGACGGATTGTGGAAATTTGTTGATTCTCATCGACCCATCCAATTTTTTACCCGATCCGGATCTCCAATTCCATTAAGACCTGGTAATACCTGGATCATCATCGTCGGAGATAAAACCTCTCTCCAGCAGCCATCACCTGGACAATGGGAAGCAAAATTTGGGTTGCCTTAATGCCAAAACGAATTCTCGTTCTTTCGGATATACATGCAAATCTTACCGCCTTAACTGCCGTTTTGCGTCAGGCAGGGTCTTTTCATGAAACATGGTGCCTGGGTGATCTGGTCGGCTATGGACCAGATCCGAACGAATGTATTGATTTAATTCGAAGTTTGCCCGGATTATCCTGCGTTTTGGGCAACCATGATGCAGCAGCTATTGGTCAAATCAACCTGGAGACATTTAACTACGACGCTCGAAAATCCATTCGTTGGCTTAGAGAAACCCTAACCCCCGCCAGTATTGAGTATATTAAGAAATTACCCGAAAAAGTGGTTGTAGATAAAGTAACACTGGTGCATGGCAGCCCCCGCAACCCGGTTTGGGAATACCTGTTGGACATTTATACTGCCTCGGAAAATTTTGAATATTTCGATACCCAATTATGCATGGCAGGACATACTCATATACCTCTTGCGTATCTGGTATCAGAGGATGGAAAAACAATTGATTGGGCGCTACCAGGAGTGGGCGAATCCCTCCGGCTTACTTCCCGCGCTATTCTCAACCCCGGCTCGGTGGGGCAGCCGCGTGATCACGATGTTCGCGCCTGTTATGCAATCTTTTATCCTGAGGAAAATATTTGGGAATTGAACCGTGTTGAATATGATATCAATGCGGTTCAAGTGCGTATTCAAAACGCTGGTTTACCCTCTCGCCATGCGATCCGGATCTCTGAGGGCTGGTAAAAAAATAACCTGCGTTCAGGTAAGTGGATAAGCGACTCATTCCATCGAACTTAGTATAAATAATTGATTCGGGAACAAATTTCCCTGAAAATCAGTCATAATACTATATAAATGCAACTCGGATAGTGGAAATTTAGAGATTTTTCCGTATTCTCGATAGGTCAAAATGGTTGAAGAAAGGAGAGCAAAGATGTTCAAACGTATTCTTGCAATTGCCGGTTTGTTTGTCGTCCTGCTGTCAGCCTGCCAGTCTGCCAGCGCTCCAAAAGATGCTGGATCGCGATCTGCCGTCCCTGAGGGTGGAGCCGCGGTACCAGCCCAACCTGTGGAAGCGAGGGGCGTTCCCTCCAATAGCGGAATTCAATCTTCGGTTCCAGCCGTGAGCACAGATCGGGTGGTAATCAATAATGCAACAATTTCCATCGTAGTGGATGATCCCATTGCAGGGATGAATCAAATCGCCAAATTGGCTGTCGAAACCGGAGGATTTGTGGTTAGCTCCAATTTGTCGAAAAAAATTGTCAACGATAACCAGGAAGTTCCGATCACTAATATATCCATCCGTGTTCCTGCTGAAAAACTTGACGACTCGCTTGAGAAGATCCGCAGGTTAGTAAAAAATCCTAAGACCGATATCCTGAACGAGAATAAGACGGGGCAGGATGTTACTGAAAAATACACCGACCTGAAATCTCGATTAACAAACCTCGAAAACGCCGAAAAACAGCTTCAGAAAATTATGGATTCAGCCACCAAGACCGAAGATGTCCTCTCTGTTTATAACCGTTTAATTCAGATTCGAGAACAGATCGAAGTCATTAAAGGACAAATCCGATACTATGACCAATCCGCTGCTCTTTCCTTGATCAATGTAACCCTGGAATCAACTGAATCCATTAAACCACTCACGATTGGAACCTGGCAGCCAGTTGGAATTGCACTGAGCGCCATTCAGGCTTTGATTAACGTCTTAAAATTCCTGGCGGGCGCCGCGATTTGGATTGTCCTTTTCTTCATCCCACTCATACTGGTGATTTATATCCCATTGCGTCTCTTATGGCTGGGGGTGAAACGTCTTCGCAAAAACCGCAAAAATCAAATATCTCCGCCCGTCCAACAACCTCCTGTGTCATGATCTATCCCTACCTGATTCCAGGTTGGTTTCTTTAAATTTGAAATCATAAAGATCCACCAGCAAAACAGGGTTCCGCTTCTATCGAAAACCCGATTTGCTGGTGGATCATGGATTTAGATTCTTCTGAATGGTGTCGATCAGGTATGATTCTTGCTTGATTTAAGTGATTGTAAGTTATTTTGGGAATTGGACATTGTAAAATAATTCCATGATCCTGCAAAAGATATTTCAATTTCGCCCTAATTTTGTCTTACTTCTTGGCATGGCATTTCTTCTCATTTATCCAGCATCAGTGGCACTTGGAAGAAAAACGAATCCTCTCACCGATCCAAAGCTGGAACCAGGCTGGAATATTACACTCTCATCCCAAGGAAAAGAAATAATCAAACAATTCGATTCGGGTATTTTTCTGGAAGCCAATGCGGATTTTACTCAAAGCCAGGTTCGGCTTCTCAATTTATCGAACAATTTTGATATTCAGACTCTCCTTACAATCCAACACACGCTCGGATACCCGCCCGATATTCGCCTTTGTTTAAAAAAGCCCGCCCTTGCAGCCACGATCATCCCCCCTGGCTCCTCAGAATATGCTGCCAGGTTTCAGGGTGGAGAAGTCTGGTGGGTCGATCTTAATACCAGTTTGAAAACGCAAATTGGATTCAATGCAATATCTCCACCTTATATCGCGCCAGGATGCGATTCAGTCCTATATTCCCGCCTTGTTCCTCTTCCTCAACCTGATTCTTCATACATCCCATTTCGAACCGATTTGATCCTGGCAGACCTGAAAACCAATCAAGAAAGAGTAATTTTTTCAGATTCCAGGCATTATGGAGTGACTCCCCTTGGTTGGAATACTACTGGTTCTGTGTTTTTTACACTCGCAATCACCTTGCAGGGAGGATATTACCTACACGCAATAGACGTCATCACATCTACGATCATCTCTAGCTGGAACATGGTAGAATTTGATTCAATTCGCAAAATTGAAATATCCCCAATTGGCGACCAACTGATATTCGAAGGATCGGAAAATAAAGAAAATGGCTTGTATTTAATCCCCCTCCCCCTAAAGGATGTATCACATCAACCCAAGCCATTCCCAATCCTGAAATATTCTATCCATGGTATACCTCCCTTTAAGGCTTTGTGGGGAACAGGTGGTCGGGAACTTTTAATATTTACCAGTCCTGACCGGCAAAACATAAGCCAGGCATTCCTTTGGAATTCAGTTTCTCGTGTTCGGGAAAGGAACATTCATCCAAATCCCGATAATCAATGGATACCCGAATCATTATCCAGGAATGCTAAATGGATTGCCTGGAGAGAATACCAAAAGGATTATCCGGCATTTGCAGTCTCCGCAGGAGATTCAGGTATCTGGCTTCGTATCTCACCCCAGGATATCCGCAATTACCTGTCATGGGTAGGTTGGTGGGAAAGATAATTATGTCAACCAGGAAACAATGGGAAATTTTATTCTGCCTGATCGTCAGCCTGATGATGATTTTTATCTTTGCTAACTCACCTTCTCCTGCTGCCTGTCAGAATCAAGAAGGTTGTCGGCAACTCGCCGTGACCGCTCGCCAGCCTCTGCCCACAGAGATGGTTTCCAGTTTTGAAAAAGCCGGGACGAACAAACTTGGTTCAGCAGCTCCCCCTTTACCTCAAATCTATAAAGGCTATCCAACCTATACCAAAATTCCTGGTATCGTGCCTTGCGACCTGCTAAAAGCTGTTGCCTATGTCGAATCGGGTTGGAAGCAATTTAACGCAGTGTTTGGACAGGTAGGTCCAACCCTGATTTCATTCGATTGCGGCTTTGGCGCTATGCAAATCACCACCGGCATGCGGATTTCAGACCCCATGCCAAATTGGGATCCTGCGCGAGTGGCTTCTGAGGTAGAGTACAACATCGGCACCGGCGCGCTGTTCCTGGTTTCGAAATGGAATGCTGTACCCAATTTCATTGGGGATAATAATCCGTTCATCATCGAAGATTGGTATTATGCTTTGTGGGCTTACAACGGATTTAGCTATGTGAATAATCCCAATAATCAAAAATATCCTGCCGACCGCACCCCATTTAATGGCACTCAACCCAGGTCGCAATACCCTTATCAAGAATTGGTTTATGGATACCTCGCAAATCCCCCAAAATACAACAATATACCTTATTGGAATGCTATTTCTGCCACATTGCCGGATCGAAAATTAATTGGTGAGATACCACCACGCTGGATTCCGCGTCCCGCTCCCTATCATTTTTCTTGTGGACTTGATTTCTCAAATTTCCTCCCTGTCATCTTTCGGTAACTTAATTCGGATTATCGATCATTTCATATCAAAAAATTGGGTAAAATAGAAATATCAATTGGCTATATGCCTGAATACCTGGAATTTAAATCGTTAATTGAGGTTAATCCAATGACATTAATACTAACCCGACAGGATGTAGTTGAAGTTCTTGTAATGAAAGACTGTATTGACATGCTTGAAAAGGCATTTTCAGAGTTTTCTAATGGCACCGCAGTTCTGCCCTTGCGAATTGGCATCCCTGCACCAGATGGGATTAATTTATATATGCCAGCTTATCTCAAAGAGCTGAACGCTTTAGCATGCAAAGTCGTTTCGGTATATAAAAGCAACCCACAAAAACACAATTTACCAACTACCATTGGGAAAGTGCTTTTACAAGATGCTGAGACGGGTGATGTATTATCGATCATGGATGGTGGATACCTTACCGCTGTCCGCACAGGGGCAGTCAGTGGACTTGCCACAAAATATCTGGCTCGCGATGATAAAAATCAGGTCGCGGCAATCTTTGGCGCAGGTGTACAGGCTCAGATGCAATTATGGGGGATTTACGAAGCTCGCTCCATATCAAGAGCGCTGGTCTACGATGTTGTCCCCAAGGCTGCAGAAAATTTTGCGGAAACGATGAGTCAAAAATTAAATATCCCCATCGATGTATGCCGCTCTGAGGCTGAAATGTTAGAAGCCGACATCATTTGTACTGCAACCTCTTCCGCGACCCCCATATTCGATGGCAGGCTTATCAAACCTGGCACTCATATCAATGGCATTGGCAGCCATTCCCCCAAGGCTCGCGAACTTGACACGGTAATCATTCAGCGCTCCTTGTTAATAGCCGATTCAAGAGAAGCCTGTCTGAGTGAAGCTGGCGATATTATGCTGCCGATTCAAGAAGGTGCAATCACCCCAGAACATATTTACGCTGACCTTGGAGAAATAGTTACCGGTAAGATACCTGGTCGCAGCCATCCAGATCAAATTACGCTGTTCAAATCCAATGGATTGGCAATTCAGGATGCAGCGACCGCAAAACTGGTATACGAAAAAGCCAAAGCAGTTGGCTTAGGGGTCAACCTCAATATATGATTTTCTGAGATGTTGAAAATAGTAAATTTGAAAAGGAACCCCTCCAATTTCTCAACACGCTCTCTATAGTTTCTTGACTTTCTGACTCTCCCTGGCTATAATCAGTTTCACAAGTGCGGGTGTCGCCAAGTGGTAAGGCAGTAGCTTCCCAAGTTACCATTCGTGGGTTCGAGTCCCATCACCCGCTCTGAAGCCAATAAGTACCATTACCAGGATTTTCCTGGTATTTTTTTATCAATTTGGATTCAAACCTAATCGGTAATTAAGCAGATTTTCATGTATCATCATCTACAATTTCTTAATATTTTTAAATCGTACAAAAACGAACAATGAATATAGCAATGAAATAAATGTGCCTATCCCAACTGAAAAGGGAGCACTCCAACGATCTGCTAACAATCCCGCTTGTAGACCACCCAGCCGCATCATGCCCTGATTGGTCATCGAATATAGACTCATTACCCTTCCACGTAATTCATCTGGTACTGATAATTGAATCAATGTATTCGCCAACGAATTTTGCAGGATAAAACACATACCTGCAAGAAATAATAAAATCATAGAAAATACATATGATTTGGACTGTGAAAAAATTAACAGAAAGAATGGAAAGAAGATATTTCCTATCGTTAACCATTTCCCCCGGCTGGCTGATTCCGGCAGAGAGGCAACAAACAAGGACCCAATTACCGCCCCCAGCCCAACCATTGCCAATAACAAGCCCAGGGGTAACGCTTCTGGAGCAACGCATTGCCAATTAATTGCAGTCGAACCACAAAAAAACTCAATGACTGGCTTTGCGCTGGACCCTAATACCTCATCTGCAAACACAGGCATCAACGTGCTATAAGGCATCGATAAAAAAGCGCTGACCCCCACCAGGCTGAATAAGATAAGCACAATCTGGCGTTTCCTAATATAGCGCCATCCTTCAGCCATATGTTCCATGACATGCCCTTTGACATTCACAGGTTGACTTTTCGTGGGAAGTCCACGCATGGACAATAAGCTGATAATTACCGCCAGAAAGGTACATCCATTGAGGAGAAATGCAGTTCCTTCACCAGTTGCGGCAACGATTATCCCCGCCATGGCAGGTCCAAAGATACGGGCAGAATTAAACATGGTCGAATTCAAGCCGATAGCATTGGTTAGGTCTTCTTTTCCTTCTACCATGTCTATCGTAAAAGCCAGGCGTGCTGGAACATCCACAGCGTTAATTGCCCCTAACACAAACGACAACAAAAAAACATGCCAGATTTCAATCCAACCTGACCAGGTTAATATTGCCAGTATGACCGCCTGCACCATCATTGCAAATTGAGTTCCGATCACGATATTGCGTTTGGGCATTCGGTCTGTCAGAGATCCCCCCCATAAGGAAAAGGGGATCAATGGAATCAGCGCAAGCAAATTGACCATACCCAGCGCTGCTGCAGAGCCGGTTAACCGATATACCAAAAGCTGCTGCGCCATGTTTTGCATCCAGGTGCCAATCAGGGAAACAGATTGTCCCATAAAAAACAGGCGATAATTGCGATGCCGTAATGCTCTAAAGGTATTTGGAATAACAATTTTGTTTGACTTATGCATGAAAAGAGGCAATGATCGACTCAATGTTAATATAAGGCGGTGAGGTAAGGACTATTATAAACCTGTTAGCGTTGTGAATCGACCAGATTGTTTTCCCAGAACATCAACCAATTTTGAACACCAGTTACTACTTGATGGATGGTGTTTCCATCAATCCGATTCAATTGATCCAGCTCTGTATGATATATCAGATCAATTCGATGACATCCGCCTGTCTGGATCGATGTTGCGTGTATTCCTGCTTTCAGAAAAGGCAGGTAATCCCCGCTGCGAAGAGTATTCCAATAAGGCATGATGCCAGGAATAACAATTTTTAGGACAGAATTTAATCTGGCTGAGGTGTCCCTTTGAAATATCAGCCCATCCCGAAAAACATAATAGAGCTTATCTCCTCCGCCAACCATATCAATATTAAGAGCATAATGGGGAAGAGATGAGGGTATCCGATTCAGAATATAGGATTTTGCTCCGTGTAAACCAGTTTCTTCTGCGCCAGTGAATAAAAACTCCACCTGAATGTTTTGAAAATTTTGCTCTTTACTCCATTCCGCCAGCGCAAGCAATACTCCTACTCCTGAGGCATTGTCGTGAGCTCCTTTTGAATAACGCGGCTTCGGGATTTGATTAATAACCTCAACCAGGATCAACCATAATCCGGCAATTCCTCCAACGAACTTTGTAATGAAGATCATCCATTCAGGCAATTCAAGTCCAATCAACAACAAAATCGCAATAAGTGAAACAAAGTATGCGACTCGCTGGATGAAAAATGCTGTTTTTGCGTATAAGAAAATCAAAAATTCACTCTTGAATGTAATCGATCGGGCAGAATCAACATGAGCGCAGAGAAGAAATGAAGGTTTTTTCTGATTACCACATCCCGTAACCAAAACATTGCTCGACCTGCTATTTGTTTTGCTGTGATCATTTACAAATTGACTGATCGTAGGGAGAAGCAAAAACAAAACAGGCAAAAACACGGCTGCAAGAGGAATTTTTTCGAAATATATACTACCGAATAATAGAACAAAACCAAACGCCAGGTACAAAAAATCTATACGCGGATGAGGCGCAAAGAGCACAGGTTGTGTTTCAATGGCATAGCCTGTTCCCTTTAGCTGATTCTTAACATATTCGATCGCCCTTTGTTCATTAATCGAGCCAGCCGGTCGTGGACCAATTTGTTCAACCAGGTACTGAATATGGCTGAATGCTCGTTTGGAATACTTGCGTGAATCACCCATGTTTTAGTGCAACCAGAATATAACGAGGTTCTGCATATAGATAAAAAAGAGAATCAAATCGAAACCCTGCCTCAGGATTAATCGACAAATCCATCATCAATTTGTGATAGGCTCGATGTTCTGCTTCTCCCTGGTTTACAACAAACAACACCCCTCCAGTTTTAACACTTAACCACGCAGATTTTAAAAGCGCGCCAGGTGAAAAACAAGTGTGAGGTAGTCCCCACTCCAGGTGATCGTTGACAAAAACAAAAGGAAAGAACATAGTCAATAAATCAAATCGGTCAGGTTGGGGAAAAAAACCAGCAGGGACAAATTGTATCTCCTGGTTTGGTCCAATGTGTGCAACTGCATGATCATATCGCGAATAGAAATTCGGCATCACTCGATATGGATCAATCTCGTATCCAGATAGATGGACAGTACGTGGATGGTCGGTTTTCCAAAACCTCAAGAAATGATAGTAACCCTGAACATAAAACCAGGTCGAAACACCTATATCGCCAACACAAATCGACTCTTTTGGAAGGAAGGAACAACACGATAAACCTTGCTCTAACATTTCAATATAAAATAAATTTTCACAAAAATTTGAGCGAGAACTGTGATTATAGAGATAATCAAGGTGATACTCCTGCACATATCGGGTTGTTTTTTCTTCAGCCTTTTGCCTGTCTGCTGAAGATAGAAAAGAATATAGATGATCTTTCGATTGATTCTGAAAAACAAGACCTTTTCGTCTCCAGCGAAATAATTGGCGGAGCGGAAAGTCAACCAAATTGCGCAGGTCATTTAAAAGGTCTTTCATAATGGTATCCATTATAATATTTAAAGATCATTCGTAATCAGGTCCGAAGCAAACCCGAGGCAAGATTAGAAAAAGAGGAATCCTATGGCTTATGTAATCTCTGTGGCAAATGAAAAAGGAGGTGTTGCCAAAACCACCACTACCTCTTCGTTGGGAGCGTCTCTTGCCGAAAACCGAAAAAAAATCTTGCTCGTTGATCTTGATCCGCAAGCCAATCTTACGCTGGCATTAGGTCTTGATCCTGGAAAAATTCAAACATCCATCACCAATATCCTCCTCGATTCACATCCAATAAAGAGCGCCATTCTGGAAACTTCCATCGGTGGACTCAATATTTTGGCAGCGAATACCCGTCTTGGTGAGCTAGAACACCGACTGCCCTCCATTCCAAACTATGAGAGTCTTCTGAAAACTCCCATCCAGGAAATCAGACCTGAATTTGATTTTATTCTTTTCGATTGTCCCCCATTTCTGGGTGCAGTTACAGTCAATGCTATCACTGCCAGCGACCTATTATTACTTCCGACCCAAACAGAATTTTTTTCAATCAATGCCCTGAGAAATATGATGCTGGCTATTCGCCAGGTTCGTTCAAAAGGCAATCCCGAATTAACCTATAGGTTGCTTATCACCATGTTTGATCGCCGTAATCGAATCCATCGAAACCTGAACGAACAACTCCGTGCCACCTTTGGAAAAGGTGTGCTGGAAACAGTCATTGAAACAGACACCAAGCTGAGAGAAAGCAACATTGCTGGAATTCCGATTATTTATCATTCCCCCAAAAGCCGCGCTGCAATGCAATACCGGTTATTGGCGCAGGAAATTCTTTCCTATGTAAAGGTACCAGTGTGACCAGCCAAAAGCCCCTTTTTCGCTTACTCGTTGGATTTTTTGCAGTACTGATACTTAGTATCTCAGGATTTGTCTGGATCAGCTCCATTATTCCCACCTGGGGGTCATCCAACGCGGATGTAAATATGGCATTACCCTATGACGATTTGGTGCCCGAACCATCCCTCATTTGGAATCATGCAGTAACGATTCACGCCCCGCCATCGCAAATTTATCCCTGGCTCATTCAAATTGGCGATTCTCGCGCCGCATTTTATTCAATCACTTTTATTGAAAATGCCTTTTGTGCAACCAGCGGAGAATGCCGCTATGTAAACGCCAATAAAATCCATCCAGAATGGCAAAACCCGGAGAAAGGTAAACAAGGTATCATCATGGATTATATGGTTATCCATGACTACCAGAAGGATCAATACGTCCTGGCTGTACAGTCTGAAAAGTTACCTCTCAAATGGACATGGCTGTGGTACCTTAATCCTCTTGGTAACCAAACGACGAAATTAATCGTCAGACATCGCGTATCCTTCCCACCGGATACCCCAAAGTCTTTAATTGATAGCATATTTACAACAGGATTCGTTATGGAGAAAGCCATGCTCAATGGTATTAAATCACGAGCAGAAGGAAATATACCGTGGGAGGGAGAAGAAGCTTTAGGCGCGTTGGTTTGGTTATTAACATTTGGAATAGGCATACTATGCGCCACACGATTTATCCACCCTCAAAATGACTTCAGATATTTGACAATTGGCATCCTGGTTATTGGAACTCTCTTTGTGCTGACCTATATACAGCCGACCATGCTATGGAGAGTCCTGTTAGTTTTATTGATTACGATTAGTTTTGTAATATGTGAAAAGCCCGGTCTTCTTTCCAAAACATTAGCTGGTATTAATAAAAATAATCGGAGCTGATTGTCACAGCTCCGATTACAACCAAAATGCGCTGGGGGGGAGTTGAACCCCCACGCCTTGCGGCACATGGCCCTCAACCATGCCTGTCTGCCAATTCCAGCACCAGCGCGATCGATTGGTAACGCATGTGCAATTATAGCCTTCGCTGGCTATCATTGTCAAGCAATTTGGAACACGATCAACATCTTTATCCCCTTTCTCAACGGAAATCTGTTAAAATCAGGTATATATTCCTCCAGAGGAGCAAGCAATGACCATAGTACTCGATGGAATGGGCAGCGATGCCTACCCCGATCCTGAAGTCCAGGCAGCTATTGATGCGGCTATACACTTCGATGAAGAAATATTGCTGGTAGGAAACGAAACGATCCTACGCCCGAAATTAGAAAATCTAAATACAAGCAAAGCACCCGTTCGATTGATTCATGCACCTGATTTGATTGAAATGAGCGATAAAGCTGTTGATGGAGCGCGAAAAAAACCTCAAAACTCAATGGCAGTGGGGCTGCAACTCGTAAAATCAGGCGAAGCACAAGCCTTTGTTACTGCTGGCAATACAGGCGCGGCTATGTTTAATGGACTACGTACCCTCGGACGCATCCCAGGCGTTCTGCGTCCCGCACTTACAGCCATTTTCCCTGTAAAAAATGGGCGGTGTGTTGTGTTGGATATCGGCGCTAATGTAGATTGCCGACCGGAATTTTTAGTCCAATTTGCGATCATGGGGTCGATTTATTGCCAAAAAATCTTAAACGTCCCTCATCCACGCATAGGACTCTTATCCAATGGTGAAGAAGCGGGAAAAGGGAACCAATTGGTTAAAGATACCTATCCTCTGTTATCCAATAGCGGAATCAATTTCATTGGAAATGTTGAAGGAAAAGAATTATTCGGTGGACATGCGGATGTTGTCGTAACCGATGGATTTACAGGCAACGTCCTCTTAAAAGCCAGTGAAGCCGTCGCGAAATTGATGTCTGATTGGTTAAAAGAAGAATTAACAGCCACTTTACCCAATAAGATTGGTGCAGCGCTCGCCAGACCGGCATTTCGTTCGCTGAAGAAACGTATGGACCCAGGCGAAGTTGGAGCAGCTCCTCTGTTGGGAATTGATGGGCTGGTTTTTGTCGGGCATGGTCGCTCAGATGCCCGTGCGCTTTTCAGCGCCATCAAGGTTGCCCATCACGCAGTTCAGGTAGGACTATTGGACACCATGCGTACAGCCATCAAACAACAGCTCTCCGAACAATCGGTTTCTCCCTCCGCATAATACGTTGACCCCAGGTGGTGTAATTCATGAGAATCATCAGTGATACCAAATTAATCAATCGCAATCGAAAAATTGGACAATTTTCTGCAATTGCCAGCCTAATCATCTTTGCTGTTGGGTTTTATTTTTCTTTTCAACCAGAGCAGTTCAACCTGTCATTGATCGCCTTGCTATTTGGCGTGATCATATCCCAGGTAAGCATCTATTTTGGCAATCGATGGGGAAGAAGCCCGCGCCCAGATGAATGGATCACACGTGGATTGAAAGGTTTAGGCGATAATTATTCCCTTTACCATTACAACACACCAGTACCCCATCTGTTGATTGGACCAGCAGGAATATGGATTTTCTTGCCGTATTACCAGGGTGGAGTCGTCCAATATCTGGATGGGAAGTGGAAGCAGAAAAAAGTAAATCCAATCCTACGCCTCTTTGCCCAAGAAAGTCTGGGCAGACCTGACCTGGATGCGAAAGCGCTCATTGATGATCTCCAAAAGAAATTAGCCAAAGCCTTGCCAGGTGTAGAAATTCCCCCTATTCATGCAGCCTGCGTTTTTACCAACCCCAAGGTATCGCTGGAGGTCGTTGATGCTCCCGTGCCATGCCTGACCATCGAAAAATTGAAAGATTTCATTCGCCGCCAAGCGAAAGAGAAACCCATTTCTATGGATCAGGTATACACCATACAAAGTGTTTTGCCTGCTGGATAGAAATAATGCCGTTCCCCAATAGACGAATTGCTCAAATTGGGATAAAAGAATAGTATCCTACATTAAACTTTTTCACGCCTGACCAACCAGGTTAATAATAATCCGCCAGATATGGTCAAGGCGATTCCAGTTATGATCAAACCTTCATAAGGTGGATCAGAGCGGTTGGCGACATATAGCAATGAAAGATCAACTGGTGTATTAGGAAAATTGGGAAATGCGCGAGATATTGTCCAAGCCAGCATATGCCTGATGACTTGATATGTGGATACACCTAGCAGGAAAACATAGGCGGCAATCCACACTCTGCCTGTTTTCCGGTCATGGAACACTCGCTGAAATTCGATTGCGGCGATCATAACAACAAAAAACAACGCAACACTGATCATCCTCGATGCCACTCTTTCACCAGATAATAAAGGAATGGGGATTAATCGAAACAGCTCATAAACCTTTGAAATCGACAATAAAGTCATACCAGATATGGCAATGGTTAATATGAGAAATTTTTCCTCCCGATAGGTTCGAACCGCCCAGGCTAGCAGTCCCACGCCGATCAGGATAAATCCCCCGCTGCCGATATAGGTATCAAATTCCCACCAACCCAACGACGTGGTGGGAAAAATATGATCCATCGCGCGGCTTGGATCAATGTCAACTACCAAGCTCTTAAGAATCCATAATGGAGTAGAATACCCTCCTTTGAACTCATCATCAAATTGTCCTAACAACAAGATAGGAGGGAGTATTCGGAAAGCTGCAAAAAAAACCACAGCGATCCCTCCTTTTATCAAAGGCACAATTTTCCTCCATTGTGGAATCCATACCAATATCAAAAACAAAACCATCCAGGTAAACTGATGAAATGAACCCTGTAATAGAGAAAACCCCAAAATCGCCCCCAGCCTTGATGCCCACCTCCAACCTGGTTTTCCATCGATGAAATCAATTACCACCCCCGCAAACCAGGGATACAGGTAGTATCCCCCCCAACTGGTATGACCAATACTGGTATGCGAGACGATATGTCCATTGAAGTTGAAAAGCACAAATAGCAAACTAAATGATAATACTGAAAGGTGAATTCTCCTGTTCAACCATATCAAACCGGCTAATCCAATCGTATAGTAGATCAGGTGATTGATAAAGAAAAAGAATGGAATATCCAGGCTGCGTAATAAGATGATCTGAGGAGAAATTAAGGTGTCGGGGATCGATAAATAGCGATCGGTAATACCCCGTAACAGCCAGGTTTTATTGCTGTGCAAGGGTAAGACCCCTTTCAGAACAGCATCTTGCGCGACTGCCAGGCGAGGGGCATTTACCTCTGCCCAATCGTGAAAATCAATTGGGAAATCCCCCCATGAATAGAAATTACCCCAAAGAATTATTCCACCCACAAAAAGTACTATAAGCCAGATACGGGCGGGATGAAGTCGAAATGTATCCAGAAACCTTCCACCCCAAGGAAAAATCATGTCAGCGTGTTTTTCTTCAGTGTTTTTTTCTGTCCAAAGGGGGATGCTCTTTTCCGTGGTTTGTTAGATTGCGCAGATTTAAGGCTGCGGATCTCACTTGTTGTCAGGTAGCGCCACTCGCCTGGTTTTAAGACACCAAGTTCTAACGTACCAATTCGAACTCGAATCAGCCGAATTACCCCAAGCCCGATTTGTTTGCATATTTCCCGAATCTGGCGCTTATGACCTTCTTTCATAACCACGCGAACCCAGGCTCCTTTACCTGCCTGGTTTTCTACCCGAACCATTGCTGGAGCAGTGCGATGCCCATCTTCAAGAATTACGCCGTGACGCCAGGCTTCGAGCTGTTTATCATCTGGGCGATTAGCCAACAAAACCCGGTATTCTTTTTCATGCCCATAACGTGGATGAGTTAATGTATTAGCCAGATCGCCATCGTTGGTGAGTAAAATTAAACCCTCGCTATCAAAATCAAGTCGACCAACTGAAAAAAGATGACCGGGAACATCAACCAGGTCGCGAACAGTCTTCCTTGGATCATTCTTGGGTTCAATATCAGATAAAACCCCCGATGGTTTATTCAATGCGATATAAACAGGCGGCGGTGGTTTAGGGACAGGCTGATTATCCACCCATATCGTATCTTTTTCAATATCCGCTTTCATCCCAATTTGAGCAATCATTTGATTAACCCGCACCCGTCCTTCTTGAATCAAAATCTCACAAGAACGACGCGACCCATAGCCCAACTCAGCCAAAATTTTTTGTAAACGCTCAGGTGCCATATTTAACCTAATAGACTTGATATAGATGAGATTGAAGAATACTCTAAAAATTCCCGTTCATAATACTGATAGTGTTCCCATTGGAGTACTTGCAGAATGTTAATAATAGCTTTGCTAAGTACTCATAATTTTAGTTATTAAGTACCAATTTTACCCAATAAGTGAGCCTTTTCCTCACTCCTTTTCCTTTAACATTATAGCGGCGTAGTAACCGGATATAAACTTAATCCTTCAAAATTTCATTCCTGGTTTTCATCTCGTCATCCAAAACTTCATAAGGTGGTAGTTCATCAATAGAGGACAACCCAAAATATTGAAGAAATTCCACTGTAGTCCCAAACAAAACAGGTCTACCTGGGCTATCAGCTCTGCCTATTTCTTGAATAAGCCCTTTACTCAGCAAGCTTTTAATGACACCATCACTGCTCACTCCGCGAATATAATCAATTCCGGGTCGGGTTATCGGTTGTTTATACGCCACAATCGCCAGAGTTTCGAGCGCAGCACGACTCAAACGAGCCGTTGCCTCCAAACCTAAAAATTTTTCGACTACCTTTGCCAGTTGGGGAGCAGTGGTTAATTGTACCCGACCTGCATGACGTTGAATACAAATTCCCCTCTCCTGCTGATAATAAGCTTCCAAACGATCTAGGGCAGTCTGTACATCTTCATTCTTCTGATCAAGCGCAATAGCCAGTTGTTCAATAGAAACCGCGCCCGCAGCCACAAATAACAATGCTTCAATTTTGGCTTCCAACGAAAAATCCGGATTGGATAAAGGAAAATCGGTCATGCTATAATAAGGATTGAAAGAGTTGATGTATTGGCTTGAGAAAGAAGGAGGTTTTCCATGTTTTACAAGTTTAAGTCCTTAACCATTTTATTGGTAATTGTATTTATATCAAGTTTGGCATGTAATCTGACGCCCACCCGGCGACCAACACCAACCAAAACACCCATCATCCCCACCAGCCCGGTTACTGTATCCACCATGGCTGTAGGCGAGTTGGAAAAAAAGGTGGAATCTGCCTACAAAGACCTCCAGGCGGGAAAGGCTGCCACCATTACGGTTACCGAGGCTGAACTCACATCCATGGTCGCATTCGCAATCAAAAATATTTCATCCTCCGAGGTTGCCATAAGCAGCCCAGAAATTCGCCTCCGCCCGGATCAAATTGTCCTGCGAGGTCAAATGAAACAGGGTAATTTTAACACTGATGCAGAAATTATATTCACTCCTTTTATTACACCAAACGGAGATCTCCAATTAAAAATAGTAAGCGGTAAAATCGGACCGCTACCAATTCCTCAACCACTTCTTTCTACCATATCTCAACTGGCAAACGAAGCATTGATTGATGCAATTACTATTAACAACAAACCTTTGAAATTGCAGTCGATAACTGTTACGCAAGGAAAGTTGACCGTGACAGGTGTCTTAAAATAGACCGAGGCGGTATCCCTTTCATGATAGGTGATAGGTTAAATTCCAAAATAATTTTGGCATCGAAAATCCTTTTGTTTTTAGCCTTTTTGGCATTCCTGCTCACATCCTGCAACCAGCCTCAACCGACTCAAGAAAGCCTGATATCAATCCGTATCATTGCAGATGGGAAACAGGAACGGGCAGAAGTGCTGGCAGGAGTAACCGTTCAAGGCATTTTGGATCGATTTAACATTACATTGAATAACCTTGATAAAGTAACTCCGCATCCCAGCACACCTGTCACCGCGTCAATCGATATCGTCGTTGTTCGAGTACGAGAATCATTCGAAATCCAGGAAAAAGTCATCCCCTTTGAGCAGCAAGTTGTAAGAAATGAATCAATGCCCGAAGGACAAACACTCCTAATTCAACCAGGAGTGAATGGGGTTCAACAGATCACCCATCGAAAGGTATTTGAGGATTCAAAAGAAGTAAGTAACACAATATTTAAGACGGCGGTTCTCACCGAACCACGCCCTGAAATCGTCATGGTTGGGGTACAAAAGCCATTCACACCAGTTAACCTACCTGGGAAGCTGGTTTACCTTGCAGGGGGAAATGCCTGGTTGATGGAAAGATCTAGCGGAAACCGAAAACCTGTTGTGACCACTGGTGATTTAGATGGTCGGGTTTTCTCTCTATCAGATAATGGAGAATGGTTGTTATTCACCCGCAAAGGAGGCGGCGAATCGAAAGATACGATCAACTCCCTCTGGATGGTACAGACAGATCAGGAAGGCGCTAAACCGATCAGTTTGCGGGTAAACAATATCATCCACTTTGCTGCCTGGCAGCCTGGATCACAACTAACCATCACCTTTTCGACCGTTGAGCCTCGCCTCACTGCACCTGGATGGCAAGCCAACAATGACTTACACCGCATTTCATATGCTCCCAGTGGGATGATGCTGAAACGCGAAAAAATAATTGAGTCGAACTCCGGTGGTGTATATGGCTGGTGGGGCACCAATTTCGCCTGGTCGCCAGATGGGAAACAACTAGCCTATTCGAGACCGGATGGGATCGGTCTGGTCGACCTGGAAAAGGCTCAATTCCAACCCCTGGTAAGTTTATTACCCTACCAGGCACGTGGTGATTGGGCATGGGTTTCTGGAATAGGGTGGTCCCCTAAATCGAATGTATTATACTTTTCAAACCACCTTACAAAAGCAGGATTGGTTTCCGAAGAAACTTCTCCGATTTTCGATATGAGCGCATTTGTTTTGAAAAGTGGTCCCATGTTGCAATTAGCCCCTTTGACGGGAATGTTTGCCTATCCCGCGCCCTCTCCCCTTTACAGTAACAATCGATTTTTAGTAGCCTATCTCCAATCACTCCAACCAGAACAAAGTGAAACCAGCAAATATCGGATTGTCATTATGGATCGAGATGGCTCTAACCGAAGAACAATTTTCCCGCTTGAGGGCTCGCAGGGGGTAGAACCACAAAAATTGGTTTGGGCGCCAGTTCGGTCCCCAGACACAAATTCACTATGGCTCGCTTTTCTATTTCAGGGAAACCTGTGGCTTTACCAACAAGGGCAAAATATCTCGACCCAAATTACGGGAGATGGTTTAATCACAAAAATTGATTGGAAGTAGAAGAGGGGTATATGAACATTCTTATCACTGGTGCGGCAGGATTCCTAGGTTCTCACTTGTGTGAGCGGTTATTGAACGAAGGACATGAAGTAATCGGGATGGATAATTTCATCACCGGTAGCCCAGAAAACCTTGCTCATCTCGCCGGACGAACAGGTTTTTTATTTATCCGCCATGATGTATCTAACTTTATTTTTGTCCCGCGCAAAGTCGACGCTGTTCTACATTTTGCATCACCTGCCAGTCCCAACCCAGCCTCTCCGCGAGGATATCCAAACCTGCCTATTCAAACAATGAAGGCAGGTGCGCTTGGCACCCACAATACGTTAGGGGTTGCTCGAGAGCACAAGGCAAGATACTTGCTGGCATCTACCAGCGAAATTTATGGCGATCCTTTAGAACATCCCCAGAAAGAAACCTATTGGGGGCATGTAGACCCCATCGGTCCCAGGTCAGTTTATGACGAAGCAAAACGCTTTGCAGAAGCGCTCACAATGGCGTACCATCGTTTTCATGGGATTGATACCCGCATTGTTCGGATATTTAATACCTACGGTCCCCGTATGAGACTTGACGATGGCAGAGTTGTTCCGAATTTCATCCAACAAGCGCTGCGGGGCGAGCCTCTGACGATTTATGGCGCTGGAAACCATACTCGCAGTTTTTGTTATGTAGATGATTTGATCGAAGGAATCTATCGTCTCTTGGTATCCGATGAACATATGCCAGTAAACATTGGAAACCCCAATGAAATATCAATTCTGGAATTTGCCACATTAATCAACGATATTACAGGCAATCCTGGGGGTATAATTTACAAGCCCGAGCAAGGACTGGGTGAAGACCCACAACGAAGGCAACCCGATATTTCTCGGGCAAGAGAGATTCTGCAATGGACACCCAAGGTCTCCCTTCGCGACGGATTGCTGCGCACAATACCTTACTTCAAAGAGAAAATGGGACTGGTATGATTTTATCTAACTCACAAGAGAGGGCTCGATTTATTAAATTTGCGATAGTTGGTTCGATTGGTGCAATTGTTGATTTTGGTATTTTTAATCTGTTATCCGGAGTTTTCAATATTACTGCAGTTGTGGCGCAAATATTTTCTTTCCTGGCTGCAGTAACCAGTAATTTTTTGTGGAATCGATTTTGGACTTATCCCGATTCGAGAAGCAAGCCGCTTCAACAGCAAATGCTGCAATTTCTAATCGTCAACGCAATAGGGTTAGCCATCCGTACCCCACTTTTTACTGGTCTTGAAGTTTTATTAATCCACGAATGGGAAATTCTCTCGCCAAACTTTTTATCACCAACTTTTGTCGGACACAATAGCGCATTGGCAATTGCAGTAATTGTCGTCATGCTTTGGAACTACTTCATTAATCGCTTTTGGACATATAATGATGTAAAGTTCGGTTAGTGCTTCTCTTTTCATGAAAGACCATCTGGATCCCTCCTCAAATAATGTGCCTGATTCCCTACCCGCGAGTGGAGTCAGGTCGCTACGCGAATTAATTGACCTGGTTACGGGAAAATCATTTAAGTCAACCGATATCTCTGAAGAATCAGGACTTGCAGAGAGACTCCCTTTCCCTTTTCTTGGGATTGTTGGTCAAGAGGAAATGAAAATCGCCCTGTTACTGGCAGTCATTAACCCACTGGTCAGTGGCGTCCTCCTGGTTGGACCTCGCGGAACCGGGAAGACCACCGCTGTGCGCAGTATGGTAAACTTGATGCCACTGGTGAACCGAAGCACCTGCTTTTATGGGTGCTTACCAGAGGATATCGAGACAGGGGGTATCGAATCAGTTTGTCCAGATTGCGCCCGAAAATATGGAGAAGGTGTTCCCCTCACCCGCCCCGGTCCAGTTCGCCTGGTTGAGCTTCCGTTAAACACCCAACTCAATGACTTGATTGGAAGATTAGACGAGAAAACACCCGCTCATGAAAGAATGCGTCTTCAGCGAGGTATTCTCAGCTTGGCAGATCAAAATGTGTTATACATCGATGAAGTAAATCTGTTATCCAACGAACTGGTCGATGCGATCCTGGATGCTTCTGCTCAAGGAACCTACACCGTTCGGAATTCCTCCTTTTCTGCAACATATCGTTCACGGTTCTCATTAATCGGCTCGATGAATCCTGAAGAGGGTAACCTTCGTCCACAAATTATGGATCGTTTCGGATTAAGAGTGATCATCCAGGGGTTGCAATCTCCCAAAGAAAGGCTGGAAGCTTACGAGAGAGTACGCGCTTATCGGCGGAATCCGCGCGAAGTTGTACAAAATTTTGAAGCCGAATCCGAAATTGCTCGAAAAGAAATTCAATCCGCTCGAGAGCTTCTCCCAAGAGTTTTTCTGCCGTCTAAAGTGACCGAAGCTGGAATTGAAATGATTCAACGCCTTAATATCGACTCACTACGAGCAGATATTACCTTATTTGAAGCAGCCCGAGCTTATTGCGCATCCGATGGACGCACTGAGGTAACCATTAGCGATCTTCAGGTAGTTGCCCCAATGGCACTCAGGCTCCGGCGTTCTTCATTCATAAGCCAATATTTCAAAGATAGGCAACAAGAGGAAATCGAATTGAGATCTATCATCCAGGAGGTAACGAGTTAATGGCAAAAACCAATCTACCATCCGATTTAAAAAACGCTATTGATCCAACATCAATTACACCTTCTACCCCAGAAGATTACTTAAAACGGGGATGGCTTTATTATTCAAGGGGTGAGTATAAGCTGGCAGAAGAAGATCTTCGAAAAGCTCTATCCTTGAACTCTGACCTGATCGATGCCAAATATGCTTTAGCATTAACCCTGAAAGCCAGGAAAGATTATGCAGAAGCCTTAAACCATTTTCAACTCGTCCTCCACTCTACCGGTCAGATAGAAGATAAAGTGAAAGCAGCGATGCTGCGCAGGTTGGTGCAAGGTCATATCAATCATATCCAAAATGGCGATTGGAATCTGGAAAAAGAAATATGGCAGGCGAGAAATTGAACCACCGCCAACGTGTAGATCGTTGTATATCAGGAGATACAACTGATCGAATACCAGTAGCCCTTTGGAGGCACTTCCCTGTAGACGATCAAACGCCGGAAGGGCTTGCGTCCGCTACAGTTTTTTTTCAGCAGACGTATGATTTCGATCTGGTAAAAATAACCCCGCCCTCTTCGTTTTGTCTGAAAGATTGGGGCGTGCAAGATCGATGGATCGGAAATTTTGAGGGTACGCGGGAGTACATCGCCCATCCTATTCAACAACCTGAAGACTGGGAAAACTTACAGGTATTAAATTGCAAAAATGGTTCCTTAGGCGCACAACTACGCTGCCTGGAAATATTGGTCCCTTTATTAATCCACTCCGCTCCTTTGCTCCAGACCATCTTCAGTCCATTAGCCCAGGCAAAAAACCTGGTCGGAGCGGAACGCCTGATTGTCCATTTACGGGCATATCCCGACGCTGTACATGCGGGATTACGAACCATTACTGAAACAACCATCGCCTTCTTAAAAGCTGTCCTTGCCACTGGTGTGGATGGAATTTTCTATGCTGTTCAACAAGCCCGACTGGATGCTCTCTCAGAGCGAGAATTTGTTGAATTTGGCAGGTTTTACGACCTCCAGGTCTTAAATGAGGCGCAACCATTCGCCTATAAAATGCTCCATCTTCATGGGGAACATGTCATGGCTCAACAAGTAAAAGATTATCCAGTAAATATAATCAACTGGCATGACCGGCACACTCACCCTTCTCTAAAAGAAGCGTTGACCATTTTCCCGGCAGCTTTATGCGGCGGTTTGCGGCGCTGGGAAACAATGGTGCTTGGTTCGCCAGAGGATATTTATCAAGAAGCTAATGATGCGCTCGATCAAACGAATGGCAGGCGGTTGATCCTGGGTACCGGATGTGTCCTGCCGATCATCACTTCGCACGGCAACATTCAGGCTGTTCGGCAATTCGCAGATAACAGGGTATCAGGCTAATTGAGCAATCCTCGAATTATCGCTGGCAAAGCGCGGGGAATCCGGCTCCTGCCGGTACCAGGTGATATAACCCGCCCTATAACGGATCGGGTTAAAGAAGCGTTATTTAATATCATTGGAACGGATATCCAGGGATCATCCTTTCTCGATTTGTTTGGAGGCACAGGAAGTGTTGGCTTAGAAGCGCTCAGTCGCGGAGCTGCTTATGTACGCTTTATCGATATCAACCGGCAGGCAATTCAAACGATAAAAGCGAATTTAGAACGCACCCGGCTGGATGCCACTGCAGATATCTTTCAGCTTGATGCCTTCAATTACTTAAACAGCCCTCCTGACCGGCAGTTTGATTACATTTACATCGCTCCCCCTCAATACAAAAATTTATGGGTAAAAGCCCTGACGCTTCTCGATCAGAACCCAGCATGGTTATTCAACAATTCTTGGGTCATTGTCCAAATAGACCCGGTTGAACTTCAGCCCGTTCATCTTGTTCATTTACACCAATTCGATCAACGCAAGTATGGCAGCACGATTTTATTATTTTTTGAGCCGTTTGACACCGAAATCCCCGCCGTTTATGAAAATTCAACCATCAATCGATCAGCAGAATCGTAATAGGATCTTGCTGAAAAAGGAACATCTCCTCTGTGCATTTTGATGACCTTCGGCAAAACGACTTTTAAATCCTCAACAAGAGGCAAGGCATGAAAATGATCGATATCGATCCATTCCAGGTCTCCCTCATTTGAACGAACCAGCGTTCCGCAAGGATTCGTACCCGTCAAGACGTATATCCCGACTCCTACATGCTCACCAGCATCTACTATAATTGTTCCACAAATCCACAAATCATCGCATACTAAGCCAGTTTCTTCTTTTAGCTCCCGCCTGGCTGCCGACAACACATCTTCTCCTTTTTCCAGATGTCCCCCAATCCCATTGTAAAGGTTTGCCCAAAGTCGCTTTTGAGGTGAACCTTTTAGAAGAAGCACTTTACCGCCATTACGCAGAAAAATGAGTGTCCTTGGAATTAACATGTATCGATCGAGACGAATACCTTGATCTGATGCTGGCATTATTACTTCCTTAATATCTACCAGGGGCAGCCTTTTGGTCGCCCCTGGTGATTATTGTCATAGAAACGTGTTCCCTAATCCAAAAGATTAGCTCAAGAACATCGGGACGCCCATAAAGTCTTTAATGCGAGGCTTATAATGCTCAATGTCATAGTAGGCTGGCACATCGACACGTTTCTTACCCGCCAGCACCATTTCTACTGGCACTGTAGTATATTTTCCGCCATGTAATGCTACCATTTTGCCGGTCTCGTTTCGCCGAATTAACTGAATTGCCAGGTTTCCATAAGACATCGCCACCATCCGATCCAGAGAATCAGGCGCTCCCGAACGCATCAAATAACCTAACTGCTGGAACATGATATCCTGACCAGTGATTTTCTTAATTTGTTCAGACACGACTTGTCCAACTCCACCCAGCTTGCGATGACCATAAGCATCTGCTTCGCCTGATTCAATAATTTCGCCTCCTTCCATTATCGCCCCTTCTGAAATAGTCATCATCGCATAATTGGAAGGATTGTTGCGCCGGTCTTCTACCAGAAATTCTGCCAACTTGTGCATATTGAAGGGGACTTCGCTGATAATGGCGCGGTCTACATACGCCAGATAAGCGCTAACCAGGCTGGTTTCACCAGAGTTCCGACCAAAGAGTTCAATGACTCCAATCCTTTCATGTGATCCAACCGCTGATCTCATGTTGGTGATCAGGTCAACACTGCGGGTAACTGCGGTGGAAAAACCTATACAATAATCCGTTCCAAACACATCATTGTCCATTGTTTTGGGGATAGCCACAACTGGTATACCCTCGCGATGTAACCGGACACCAAAGCTCAATGTGTCGTCACCGCCGATTGGAACCAACACATCGATACCCAGGTGATCAATCACCTTCATGGTATAGTCGGTGTAATCCATATAACCTTCTTCAGCATGTGGTTTGCCCCAATTGGAATTCTTTAAGAAATCTGGAGCGCTTTTCATACTTACGCGTTGAGGATTGGTACGGGATGTGTGCAAAAAAGTTCCACCCGTCCGGTCAATTGTCCGTACATCTTCCCGAGCAAGATTTCGAGTGTAATACTCATGAGTGGATGGTTCATCCAGGTTATATTGCAGTAAACCAGCCCAACCCCGCCGAATGCCAATCACTTTGTACCCCAGGTCTATGGCACCTATAACCACAGCCTTCATACATGGATTTAGACCAGGCACATCCCCTCCGCCGGTCAGAATACCGATTGTCTTTGTCATCTTTTCCTCCAAAAATATAGTAATAAGTTTTTAAGCGAATCAGGCTTCCAGGCAAGGCACCTGGAATGTGATTCGGCTACCTTTTCCCATTGTAGAGTCAATTTCGAGAGAACCGCCTAACATTTCCACGCGCTCCCGAATTAACTTTAAACCAATTCCACCTTCCTTAATGGCAGCCTCTGGATCAAATCCCTTGCCGTTATCCGAAACAGTAATCCTGACATTGCTATCATCCACAATAATTTGAACCGAGACTTGAACTTTTGCCGGGGAATCAACGTTATGTTTTACTGCATTTCCAATTAATTCCTGTAATCCGCGGAAAATCATTACTTCCAGATAAGATTGTAAACGTCGTTCCGCGCCCTTCATCGTAAGATTTATATCCGCGCCAACCTGTTCTTTGTAATTGTCAATATAGCGTCGAATCGTCGGAAATAACCCAAGGTCATCCAACATCATTGGGCGGATTTCAAAAATGAATGTGCGAACTTCCTGGAATGTACTCATGGCGGCATTTTTTAAATTTGTGAGTTCATCTTTTGCCCGAATCGCATCTATATCCAGTAATCTCGCAGCTATTTCGGTCTGAACAATAAAATTCGACAACGCCTGGGCTGGACCATCGTGCATCAACTGTGATAAACGTTTCCGCTCTGCTTCTTGTGCATCGACCACCATTTCTAAAATTGCGGATCCCGTACTTCTGCCGGAATTCCCCCCGCCTGGTTTGATTCCCTCGCTCAGAGCAGAACTGACCCTTTCCAGTAAAGTAACCCACCGCTGTAAATTGTTCTGATCATTTTGCAGTTTTTCAAGCTGACCGCGCATTACCAACAAACGTTGTTGAGCATCCAGAGCTGCGTTGTATGCCATGCGAATATCGGGTCGCGGCATAGTATCAAATTGAGCCTGGACTTGTTGTAAATGCGCAGTAATGGCAACATTTCGTTGGGTCAATTTGCTGAGCTCAACCTGGCTTTGTTCAAGCATCAGGGTCACTTCGCGCAATACCCGGCGGTTTTGTTCAAGCTCTGCTTCAACTTCTTGCCGGATGGTATCAATTGGATTCGCAGATTGAGTCGCTTCCATTCTTTTTTACTCCCGCGTGTATGTTTTTTTCAATAGGGAAGAGCTGACAGCGCGATTTTCCAATCCCGCAAGTATAGCATAGTCTCTCATTTTCTGGAGATTTTTTCATCAAAATTTTAGCAATTTTCCTTAAAGATTCCTATGTTCTCTGTTAATTCTGCCACAGATACACCACCATGTTCTCACCGCCAGCCTTCTCCGCAAAATCACCACCTGATTTGTAAACAGGCTGCAAATTTCGCACCAGATCTGGATACCAGCCAGGGAAAGTAACCAGATATTTAACATTTTTTTGATCAAGATACTCTTTAATGCGTCCTTCATCGCGGATAAACGGTATTACCTCTGGAGATACCAATCCCGCCAGATCAATAATTGGACTGTTTACATAATACCCTATTGCTCCAATATCATGGACAGCCAATACGTCCCCAGGTCGAGTATTAACCGACAACCATTTCGCCGTTCTTACCATTTCAGTTTCAATAATTGCTACATCGACAGCGTAACTCCGTGCCCCTAAGAAAACAAAACCAAGCAAAACCATTCCCACTGATATCCCCCAGCTTTTAATGACTATTCTTCTCCAGATGCCCTCTTCTCCTAACCTCTGTTGGATAAGCCGCAATCCTGCTAATCCCAGGGTGAAGTAAACAGGCATCACTGGAATCAGGTACCGACCATGTTGATAGGAGACTGGCAAACGCCAGGCATATAAACCAGCAAAACCAAGCAGCCAGGCATAGATGAGTACCACATTCCAATTTCGTGCCATTAACGCTCTATAAAAAAGATAAATCGCACCGGGCAATAATAAAACACCTGCACCCACCAAAGGCAGGGATAGCTGTTCGACAAAACGCAAAAAAATCGGAACAGTCGATTGGCTGGCATATTCTGCTTGTTTGGCGTAAAACGTACCCGGTAAAATACTTCTTTGGGTCAAATAATTAAAAATAAGATAGGGAACCACGCATACTGTGATCCCAATAGCAAAATTTTTCAGGCGATGAACCTTCTGAAGGGTGTTTTCCCTGCTCAATATGAAACACCCGATGACAGGGGCAAAGAGCAAAACTCCATCGGGTCTGCACCAGATAGAGATTCCAACCAGGCTTCCTAACAGCCATCCTGGGCGCGAAGATTGAACAAGATACACAAATGTTGCTAGTATGATTAACCCAGACAGGAGTGTTTCCATCCCAGATACAGCAGCCCAGATAAGATGCCACTCAAGGATTAAGAAAATTCCAGCCACGGGGAATCGATGCCTGTGCCCAGAAAAATGGTCAAATAGTCTTTGCCCATAAACAGCAATACCTAACAGGATCATCACCCCCAGGCAATATGCCCAGAATAAATGCTGCAATCGAAACAAATAACCAATTGCAATCATTAATGTCCAAAGTGGTGATGTCGAACCGCCAGAAATAATTCCAGGAATAAAAGCCCATTCTCCAAAATTCACCAAATTGCGGGCATACGTCTGATGTATCCACGCATCATCAAGAGGAAACCCCAAAGAATGCGCGTGATAACTCGAAAAAAGGTATATCGAACAGGCGACAACCGATATTCCAAGCAACAGCAAGTATGCTGATCTTTGGAGAAAAAACCTATTAATGGCTCTACTCGTTGACTTCAAACAGCCGCGTCCCTTCTAAATCACCCAAATAGTTTAAATTCGGAAAGCCGGCAGGGAAATCATATACCGGTTTCAATTGACCAGGATTTCGATCTTCAAGAACAACAAACTTTACGTTATAAAATTTTGCTGCCGTCATAAGCATTTCAATATCTCCAAAGGGGATCACGATCGCGGGTCTCTCAGCAGCGACATAATAACCGGGAGGATTATTCACCATCACCACCCCTTTTTTGCTCCCATCATATTGAGAAAGTATATTCTCCACCTGTTGATAATGAAGATAACTGCGATTCCACGAAAACTCGCCAAGGGTATAGTTTTTTTGAACAAATGCTAATAAAGATAACAAACAACATACGCTAAAAACCAAACCAGCGAAAAAGCGATGCACCTGATCTATTTTCTGCCATTTTCGCCATATGATGAGCCTATTAACACTCTCTTCCAAACCAATCATTCCTAACCCCCAAATCAAAGGTTGAAATGCGGCGCCAGAATGGAAAAACCCACCATTTTTACCTGCAAATGGAAAAATCAGGCTCATTAAGCCAAATATGACCAGCCATAATAACCCTGCCAGTGTCACCCAAGTCAGATGACGTTTCAGGTAATAACCAACAATTACAAATGGCAGAAAAATAATTTCACATTGAACTGCGATAAATGTTTGGATATTCGTAATGAGGGCATCGAACCGCGCCTCGAGGTGGGTGAATAGCTCAAGGTTTATCCATCTTTCCAAAGTAATATAGGAGGAAGGAAAGATAAAAATATCCTCATACATCGTCAGCCATAAGGATTTGCTATTTCCTGGCGGGAAAAAGGCACCAAATAACTGGAAATTTCGGATATACCAAAATCCCATAATGAGTAGATACCCTGCTGCTAACCAAGCAAGCCCTGAAAAAATCCGTGTGAGCCGAAATTGTACCTTTTCTTGATAAAAACGCCTGACACCCAACCACGACCATCCAATAAATGCACCAGCCAGCCACAATATACCCTCCACCCGGCACAAATGGAGCAATCCGCATGTTACACCCCAAAGGAATAATTCGCCTTTCCGGTACCTTTCACCCATTTGGCGAGCAGCGCAAAAAAAATATATCCCACCCAATACCATGAAAATAGAGAAAGTGTCCGTAGTGCTAAGAAACGGAAAATAAAACCCGCTTAAGACGGATATTCCACCAGCAAGCAAACTATTCTTTTCATTCCCGCCCAAACTTTTTGCAAGCAGGTAAGTTATGACTGGAACACATGCTGATAGGAGAATAAAAATTGATCTCGCTGTAAAAAAATCTGTATTACCCCCTATATACATACTCGTGGCAGATAAAATTGAAGCCAGGGGCATCCAATAAGTATTGGATAATGTTGGCAAGTTTTTTGGTTGATCCAGGAAATTCCAAATCACTTGTTGGGTAAAACCCTGTCCTGTAACGAGTTGTACTCCGACATGGTAATAGTAATCCGCATCCATGTATCCCGGACATACCTGAGGAAACGCCGCCAGACTGGATTGCATTCCGCCCAGCAAGAATAATCCAACTGGAAAAAACCAACGAGAGAAATTAAGGGTTTTCGTCCGCATATACCAGGTCAAACCAAACTCCAGGAGGTCTGATCATCCACCAGCGTACCCAATATAGCCCCGCCAGGACTAAAAATGGTAACGGGAAAAACATCACCGGTGATTGAAGTGGTTGACCATTGTAAGTTACTGTATTTAGGAATATATACCAGATACCCGCAACCATAATGACCAAATTCATTAAGACGAATATTTTTCCCCACCGTTTCCAACGTTGATCCCAAATTGAAAAAATCAATATGACTGCCGGAAATAAAACGACGAAATTACCGGGATCAGTTTGTATCCCAATCCATTGACTGGCAGTCAGAGTTAAATAAGCTGCCCATAAGAACCCTCGAAACCCTTTATGCAATGAGAGACGCCATTCAACTAACAACAAAAGGACTAAAATTCCAGTTAATGCCCACCCTAACCTTGCCCCGAAGTCAGGCCACCAGGCTGTAAATACTGCGCCAGGAGTGCCTGGAGGATTGTAGGCTGGATAGCGAATGACTTCTCGTATGTTTTGAAAAATCCAATCTGGCAAGATTAATGCTGAACTAACCGATAAAATCAGCACGGTGCCTAACATCCACCCCACTAACCGCACTCTTCGATTTGCCATTCCCCAAACCGTACAATATATCAGGAAAACCAGAGCTACTTGTGGTTTGATCGTTGCAAAAGCCAACAGTACTCCTGCCAGTTCATCGGCTCCATTTTTAATTGCCAGCATTGCTCCTGCAAAAAACAATGCAACCAGAATGACAGCATTTCCATTGATCAATGGTCGTAATCCATGATACCAAAAAATGGAAACTACAAACAACAAGGCGATCATCCATAAATTGGTTTTCCATTGTGCCAGGCGGATTGACAGGAAGGTGATGATTAATAAACTTATTTCCAGTACAGTCATCCATAAAGCCCTGGAAAGGGTAAAATCTTCAATCAAGGCAAATGGCACAAAAAATACAACTGAAAAAAGCGGATAGGCAACTCTGAGTTCATGTTCACCCGGTTCAGCGGGTCTTCCATAAGCAAAATTTTGGATGCGAATTGCAACTTCATCGCTGTATGGGCTGAGCCCGTCGCGGATTAATGATTTGGTTCCCATCCAATGTACCAAAAAATCGTTCCCACCCGGGTTATTCACGCAAAATGCATAGTTTGCCCAACTCACGGCAAGTAAAAACCCGGTAATTGCAATAATTACCCCTAATTGTAAGTATAGGAATGTTCTAGCCTGGTTCAAAAATACCTCACTTATCCAAGGATTCTAGTTGCAAGTATTGTAAAGATGGTAACCTCCACCCAGGTCTTTTTCCTTACAGAGCAACAAAATCAAACGATCAAACTCCTCCCAAGAATATTCTGTCCCTGCCTCTTCCTGATTGCGTAGAAAATCCATACCTGGTAAATAAATGATTATGTGAGCGTAACCTTCGTTACGCCAGGCGCTTAATACACCTTCTGAAGTTTTAAATTTATTCAGGTCATAAACCCAGCGGTCTATCCAATAATCAGCGACAACATTTGGCGGGGCGTAAAATGCGCGAGGTTCCCATAACATTAAGATTTTACCCTGAATTTGCTCTTCACTCACTTTTCTCATCGCATAAGAGTACCAGCCTAGCGCTCCATCTAAATATTCATTTTGAGATGTTACCCCTGATATCGCCGCATACGGTCTTAATTGGATTTGATTCACCGTATCCTGTAAAACTGCTAATCCCAACACCAGGAGAAAAGCTGCTCCTAACAACCGCTCAAGGCGAATGCGAGCAATGATCATTGTTTTTGCCCAACGCCAGCCTTGAGCGGCAAGATTAACAAGAAACGGCAAAAAAACAAAATATAATCTGGTTTGTTGGAGATAAACATATAAAGCCATCCCTACTACCATAATTCCGATCATGAGCAGGGTAACCCAGCCGCACAACTTGACCCTGACCTGGTTTCTATAAGCAAAAAAACCAGGTGCTGCAAGTAGCAAAAGAAACGGACCAACATCAGCGCTGAATTTTCCAGCGGACTCAACCCCTAAAAAAGTTGCGGAAAAAGGAAGGGTAATGATTTCGAACCACGGAACAATGGTGGGAGTGTGGTGAGAGAAAGACGACCGGGCTGGTTCAAATTGATTGCCAATTAGTGAGTAAGGATAGAACAAATTACCGGTTGTCCAGGCATTTTTGGCAAACCAGGGAAGCGAAACGAATGCTATAACAACAACAGCCTGTAGAAGTATTTTTAATTTTTCATTCCACTTTTCTGAACTAATTACGACCACGAGCATGACCGGAAGGACGATCAACGCCGAGGTCCATTTGACCGAAGCCGCAAGTCCAGCAAATATCGCAGCCCAAATAATCCAGTTATGTTTCTTCTCCTGCAGCCATTGAAAGATACAAATCATGACACCCGCGCCCATTAAGATAGCAAAATTATCCACGTACCCCCAAGAACTAACCGCGCGGATCGTCAGACCGCTCATCAAGATACCCAAAGACACCCAAAAAATTCCTCCATTCAGAGAATCAGGTTGATCCGATCCCTGTCTTGAAAAGGAATTTTGGTACACGCTCCCTGAAATAGCCAAGAAAGCGATCCCCCCGATCATCCAGCCAAATACAGTTGCGCTTTCTGCCCGGTTCATCAGCATGAGCAAGGAAAAATTCAGCTCAACCAACTGTGGATACCCCCAAAAAGGTAAATCTGGCAAATAGATTAGTTTACCTGCATTGATATATTGACGGGGAATCTCCAGATGATAAACCAACGCATCCCACTTTATTGGCGGCGCAAGGGCAAAAATCAACCATCCCAACATGAGATATACAGCGCTGATACCAATTAATTTCTCAACTCTGCCCGATGCTTGCCAAAAGTCACGTAGTGCAGACCACTCGTATATCCAGCAGAGCCATAATCTTTGAGTAATTACGAGAATCAGTCCTATTGAAACCCAGGCAATCCAGGGAACGAATAATCCGGCTATTCCACCTAAAAAAGATAACCCACTTAATACCCCCACTCCAATTGCGGATTGGACAGCAATCCTCTCAAGAGGACTTAATTCAGACGCAGGAAGAATTCTCCTACCAATCCCTGCAGCGCAAAACAGAAATAATAACGCACAAACGAGATCAAATAAGGCAGACCCAATCCTTAAGACATGCTCAAGCTGGATCGGCTTGTGTATCCAATAATATCCAGACAGTACAATCAACATCCAAATGGAAAAAACTACAAATATTCCTGTCTTACCTTTCATATACTTGGTCATTTTCCAGAACCGCCTGGCTGTTTTGTGCCGCGCATGATGGTCAAACAAAGAACGACCATGAGAATCAAAACAACGGTTCGCAATATGATTGTGAACGGAAGGATTTGAAAATATCCTCTCGATAATAAAACTGGCCATTCAAGCACATTGATAAAGATCATTACGACACTTAATAATACTGCCTGGCGAAGAGGAAAGATTAATAAAACCAGCGGAAGTAGATAAATCGTCCATTGAACACTCCAACCAGGCGAAACCAGAAACAGCAGGCATAATCCAAATAGACTTGCTGCAATTGCTCCGGTAAGATTCCTTTTTTCACTTTTTATCAAGCCGAAAAGTCCAATCAGCCCCCCGAATCCAACTACGAACCAACCTGGGATGATTGCTGGATTCCCTCTACGCAATCGTGCTGTTGAGGGATCGTACCGCTCCTCCCACGCCCCAAAATTGCCCGTTCCTCGATTTCCATCAATCAGCGCCCAAACGGTTTCCCATGAACCTTTGCTGAATTGAGACACCATTGAAGCTTGTGTAAATTCAGGTGATATCAGAAGGAATAACCCAAAGGTAAAAATTACAATGGTAAACCCTACCCCTATTATCCTGATTACCTGGCGAATTCCTCCTTGAATGTAAGCAGTCGCCAGCGTCACAACGGGAAAAACTTTGACCAATATCCCTATTCCTAAAATAATACCCGCGCCCAGGTTCTTTCGGTTGAAGATCAGATATATGCTTCCCAACATACAAAAAACAGCCAGCGTATCAAAATACCACCAAAAATATGGCAGGCTGATTAAGACAATCAGAAAAACAATTGCCCGGTCTCCTGGTGGATCAGATCCATACAGAATAGTTAATATTTTCCAAAACAAATATAAGTTGCCACAATCGACACACATCATAAACAGGTAGAAAAGATACAGGTAAACATGCTCTCTTCCTCCCGCTATGTAATATAGAATCGTAGAAAGGAATGGAAAAATCGGTGGAAATTCTGACCAATAATGGATATATGGAAAACCATTTAACTCCGCCAGGCGGAAAAAGTGATGGGTATCCCCATATCCCTGTAAACCTTCTATGGGCAAGGTTAGCAGAATCAGAAGACGAGCCAAAACCGCCAACCCAATTATTTTTGAAATGGAAGTGGAAAAAGAAAAGAAGAACTGAGACCGTTTATCTCTCATAAATCAAAGCGATTTGATCCTGATAAATCCGTTTCCAACCTTCTAACTCAAGAATAGTAGTCAATGGTTGATCTGCCTCAACCAGCACCAGCTTAATCTCCCAACGGTCGAGGACTTCTTGCCTGCCCTTCTCAACATTCATGACCTTCATCCAATCTTTGAGAATTTGGTCGCCAAATAAATCCGTCCGACCATCCACATAAACCGGATATGAAGGCAGAGACCAAATCAGGTATCCTCCCCAGTTATATGAATTGAACAGGTTTCCAATGGGTTTTTCTTGTTCCAGCCATCTCACCGCATCCTTGGGATAAGATTGCCTCTCAAAATAATCCACAATCACCGGATGAGCGGTTACATAACCTTTTGCGATTACAAATACTGTTAATAATCCAATAATAGTCAGGTTGATCCATTTAAATCGATTGGGAAAAGATTGGAACTTAACATCCTCCTCTGGTCTCCCCATAGTAAAGGATTGACGAATAATATCATCCAATAAACGTGAAACGATTGGCAGAACCGCTATCGTAAATGGGGCGTAGTTACGCCTGGCTGTGAGACCCAGGTAAGTAAATGTAATCACCACAAGCAAATCAAGTGGATGCAGTTTCCGACCTGCCAACCCTTGAAGGACAATAAAAAAGAGCAAAAGCCATAGAAAAGGCTGCTGATACAACTGATGAAAATCAGGAGACGCCCATTCTGAAATGAAGTTCCTCAAAATTTCCACATCCAGGGTCTGGAATGGTACCAGCCACATTTGAATACCGTTTGGATTGATTAGCACGACAGGCAGGCAAATTAACAACACGCCAGAAAGACGAGCGATACTTTTCAATTCAACAAACGGGGTTACGCGGAAAAAGCGAAGTTGATTAATTCCATCACCAATCAGAACAACAGCCAGGAAGAAAAAACCCAATGGGTAACCGCCATGCAGATTTGACCAAAACAGGAAAACCGGGGGAAGCAACCAAAGCCGATTTATTTTTCTAAAGCGATATAAAAAAAGTATCCAACTCACAACTGCCAAAAGAAGCAAGGAAAACATTTGTGGTCTGGGCACCCACACGACTGCTGCCACCAGACTTCCTATCACCAACAAGAAAGCGCGTAGAATTGGAAAACCGTCCATTTGTGCGTAGGTAAATCCCATCGATGCAGCGGCTAACACGACAACCAGAAACGAAATCCCCCAAAAGTTACCCACTTGATAAAATAGATAAAAAATCACCTGGGCTAACCAGGAATGATTGATCCAGGAGGTTCCAAAGCGGGTAAACGAATATGAATCAATTAAAATGGGAGATCCTGTCTTTAATGTATCCTCTCCTGCGCGTAAATGCCACCACATATCCGAGTCAATAGGCGTACGAGCTGCCATGAGGGCAATTAACAACAGCACTAAGAAAAAATAAAAACAATTTTGATTTTGGCTCATTTTGGGGGAAGAACTTGCTTCCATAACAAAGCAGTCGAATCCTGGTAAAACATTACCCACTCTCCTGAAAGTGCCAATGTATCGCACAATTTGAGGTCTGGGGGGATTAAGACATATTCTACCTGGTAGGATTTCAATACCTCTTTCCATCCAGGTGAAGCAGTGATTACCATTTCATATTGACGCGTTAAACTCTCTCCATAAAAATCTGTCTGCCCATCAATAAATACGGTGCGTTCAGGCCATGAACGGTATAATATATATCCCCCCCAGGGAAAGTAATTAAAAATTCTACCCGTAATTTCTTCCTTTTCGATCCAGTCCATTGCACCAACTGGGAACACTTCCGGCAAAAACCGGTTCCCTTTTTGGAAAAAATCTAGTTTACTGCCAGATAGAAAAATTATCACACTGATTACAAAGGCGAGGGGGAACCAGAAATAGCCCCGCATCCCTCGCTGCATCGCTGCCAACAAGTGGTCATAAATCCGAATCCCAGCGATTCGTTTAATCCAGGGATGGGGTTCTTTCAACCAATCGCTGATAATTCCAGACAGAACAGGTACTGCTGCCACCACAAATAATGGAATATTCCGCGCGCTGATCAACGACATACCAGTCCAGGAAGTAACAAGCAGCAGATCGCTGGTTGATATTTTATTGGATCGCAATCCCAGGAATAAAATTAACAAAAGGATCATGATTAAGAACGGAAAGGCAGATGGGCTTTGAAAATCAGGAGGAAGATATTCAGCCGTGTGTCCGACTAAATAACGAGATTGTAGATAACCAATACTGGTTTTCCAGGTCTCAATACCCGCTGGGTTAAGGAAAGTAACGAGAAATGAGCTCACCCCTCCTAATAGCAAGTAACGCCCAACCTCTACAGATTGATCTGAAATCTCTCCCTCGTCTCGATGAAATAAAAATCTTTCAAGCAGCCACCCCAAGCCTATCGTAAACCAGCTTACAAATCCTGCTATAAATGCGCCGTGTGTGTTTACCCAGATAAGCATAACAACCGGCATTAACCAGGTAAATGAAAACCGCTTCATTTTCAATTGAGCGATGATCCATAGCCATAAGGCGAAAAATAAGAATGTAAATAAATGCGGTCGAGCCAACCAATGTAAGCTGGAAGCTCCCGCGCCTAATATCGTCAGAGCAATAGGAATGAAGACACCAAAGCTTCGATTAATCGACTGAATAAAGATGAAATAAATCGTTATTGAAATTAATCCAGCGCACAATAGAATGACACCATCCAGCCCCATGAGAAGGTGGGCGAGTCTGAAGACAACTTGGGCAATCCATTCATGAGGAACCAGAGATTCACCAGGCATGGTGAATGAAAAATAATCCACACGTGGAATTTGCCCGTTCTCAAGGATGAATTTCCCTACGGTTATGTGCCTTCCCAAATCACCATCCATATTGAGCATTCTCGGACCCAGACCAAGAACGCCAAAAAAGATAGCAATACTAAGAAGCGTTCCAAAATCAGGCAACAGGTAATTAACCAGTCGAAAGGATTTCACTATTTATCGAACCCAAGTTGATCTGGATTAATTTTAGTTGAAAGATGGAAAAACACCTGGTAATCCCCAATCTGGATTTCTTCCCAGGTAATAGAGCGATTGCGAAATTCCTTTCGTAAACGATCGTCAAGGGATGGATGATGGGTTGTGATATAGGCAACTCGAGGCACCTCTTCTAGCATTAGATTATATGGAAGATAGCGGTTATCACGAGGTGTGTAACGAAAATCGAGGTGATAAGGTAAGGTGGGAACAAAAATTAATTCTTCTCTTGATTGAAACGCCAGAGGATAACTGACCCAATAATTGGTATGCCCCCTGGTTTCACCTTTCGATTGGAGAAACTGAATTAACTCAGGCATCTTCTGGTGATCGACAACTGTCACCGGGTTAAATTGCGTTGTAATTCCCGGCGGATTTTTTATTCCGCTTTCAATACACCCCCACATCTGATAACCAATGACAACGATCAAGAGAACGGTTCGTAATTTTTTATCCTGCAAGAAAAATAACGCCCTGCCAGCAAATAATGCCAAAGTGAAAGCTGCTGGAAGAAAATACCTTCCTGAAGGATCAATTCCAAACGATGTAAAAACAAAACCAAATCCTAAAAAGCAAAGAATACCCCACAACCCCAAGTATCCTGCTGCAACCGCAAGATGGCAATCTTTAATTCGCAGCATTTTCGATAAGATATAAACCCAAATACCGGCGACCAAAGGAATCAAGGGTAACAGAATCCAGCTTACCTCCCAAGGAGGACGAAAACCAAATATCACCGGAACTCCCAATAAAATGAGAGACAATAAATGCTCTGCGCTGCGCACAATCCAGGTTTGCTGCTCAACAGCGACTGCCGAACCCATCAATTCGCGGAGGTAGACGAGAGGACCTTGTTGAATCACCGCATAGATCCAGGGCAAAGCCCCTATGCTAAATCCGATTGCACATGCCAGCCATTCCTCAAAAAGGGATGGTCGTTTTAAAAAACCATGAAGTTTAATACTATTCAAAAGGACGATCACACCGATTGGAACTGTAAATACCAAGGATAATCCGTTTACCCAAAACCCCAATCCAGCCAAAAATCCCCATAAACCAAATAGATGAATTAACTTCGCAGGATAGGAGAATACATCACCATTTTTATATTTATCCATCATTTTCTTCGCGATCAGTACCCCAACATAGAAGCTGCTGCTGCCGAGAAGCATTGCCTCACCATACCCCCCCAGGCTGACAGTTGTGTAAAGAAATACATTTACAGTTGGGAACACCATAAATACTGCTCCCCAACTTCCATATTTTATATCCCCGAAAATCAAGCGCCCAGAAAGGACTGTGATTATAATCGTTAAAAGATATAAAATACTTTGAACCAGCCGGATCACCCAGACATGGTACCCCAAAATAGAAAATGCGCCTGCAACGAGATAGGCATCCAGGCTGCCCATATAAGCCTGACCATAAAAGAATGCTGGATGTTCTCCTGAAAGGATATGACGCGCCATCAATGCCACAATAGCTTCGTCAGAGTTGAAAGGAAGAACTCCCCACCCAATAAAAAGGAGTTTCCAGAGCAATGAAACCATTGGCAACACGATAATCCCCCAAAAAACAGGTGGGGAAATTTTCTTGAACCATTGGGAAGACATGGCAGATGAGATTCGCTGCACAAACATTTTCCTTTAGAAAAATAGCAACCTCAAATTTTGTTCTTTTGGGGTGTTTTTTTGTGTATGGAGTCTATTTCTTTTCCACATTATCCAGTGTTCCTTTTCATCCGGATGAGAGCACCCAACTTTATACGTCAGCGGATATCGAAGATTTTTTTGCCGATCCACTCTCTTTATCTTTCAAAACAGGCAATTCGATAAATCAAAGGGTAGTATATCGTGTATTGGATTCTCCATTAACTCGTTATCTGATAGGTATAGGACGACTTATCACAAGACATAAACCTCTTCCGGTAGATTGGGATTGGTCAAAAACATGGCAAGAAAATGTATCTGCTGGAGCATTTCCATCCGATTCCATGTTACTGATGGCTCGATTCTCAGTTGCGGTTTTTATACCCATTAGCCTTATTTTATTTTATTTAATGGTTCAACAAATTGATGGGAAGTTAACAGCTTTGTTGGGTACGATATTTCTTGCGCTGAACGGGTTATTCTTGCTTCATACTCGCCGGGCAATGGCAGAAAGCATATTAATCTTTGCCATCACCTGCTCATTATGGTATCGTTTTCATCCATTTTCGCGTAACAAGGTATGGACAATTGCCATACCAATCGCATTGGCAATCAACGCCAAACAATCTGCAGTGAGTTTATTTCTTGCCGGCTTGATTACTCTTGTTTTCTTTCAACCAGAAGCAACCCACAAAAAAAGAGTGCTATCCTGTATATTATTTCTCGGGGTCATAATGATAATAACCCTCTTATTGAACCCATTTCTTTGGGCTGAGCCGCTAACCTCCCTGAGATATGCGATCGAAGCGCGCCAGAATCTCCTGTCACGCCAGGTGCAAGAGATTCGCAATGTACGTCCCGATCTTGTATTTGATACAGTTTCTGAGCGCCTTGCTGGCATGATTGCTCATGCCTTTTTCACCCCCCCAGCAATCGCCGACATTGGAAACTATCTTGAGGATACTCTGGCGGTGGAAAACACCTACTTTTCTTCCCCTTTGACCAAATTAGGTAGAGGCTTAGCGGGGGGAACCATTAGCTTTTTCCTCTCCACCTTTGGTTTCGCCGTTGGCTCGCATAATCTTCTTAAATCCTACCGACAAACAAAAGGGGGTAATACCCCCGATACATGGTTAAAACTCGGTTGGATATGGGTAGCCACGCTCTCACAAGCGCTCGTCAACCTGATCTTTTTCCCGCTTCCATTCCAGCGGTATGTTATGCCTTTAATTCCTTACGTCTGTTTTTGGTCAGCCTATGGACTGGCAATAATAATCAAAATATTCCTGAAGAAAACTTCCTCCCCGCTGCCGGTCTAAACCGCTCGATGGAAAACACGATGGTTCTTATACGGTTCTCCACCGGCTGTAATTAAGTCTTTGCGCATTTGCACAGCGGTTTCAGCCACCTGGGTTAACTCGGTATGTTCATAACCACACTCAAGAATGGTCTTTTCCATTTCATAATACATCAGCGCATTCCCCCCCCGACCGTGATACTGAGGTAAGACGCCAACTCCATTCAAAGATATCCACTTCGTGCGTTTCAACTCCAGCATAATATCAATAATTCCCCAAGGGGTAATACGCCCCCCATGCCGCTGTAAAGCTGCTGAAACATCAGGAAACCCAAAGATGAAACCAATAACCTCATCTTTATAGGTGATTATCTTAATCAAACGAGGCACCGCAATTATTAACAAATTATCCAATAAATACTTAATTTCTCGCTGGGTAAGAGGATAATACTCCCAATTATTGACGAAGGTCTTATTGTAGGCTTCTCCAATCCGCCACGCCCAATCTTTAAGTTCTTTTTTCGATTGGAAAGTCTTCACTTGAAAAGTACCCCGTTCTTTTACCCTTCGAGCCACTTCTCTCGCTTTTTCGGGTAGAGCGAATCTCTGTTTGCTGAGGTAACAAGATACGAAATCCACTTCCTTTTCAAACCCAAGCCCCTCCATTAGTTTCTGATAATAGGGAAAATTGTAATTCATCATCGTCATCATCTGGCGATGTTCTGTTCCCTCAACCTGGATACCATATCCATCAAACGGACTCAATCCTTTGGGACCTACGATTTCATTCAACCCACGTTTTTTACACCAATCAAATACTCGTTCAAATAAACCATTCACGACTTCTTGATCATCGATGCTGTCAAATAAATAAAATTGAGCTTTTTTTACCTGGTGGTATTCGTTAAATGGACGATTTTCAAATACCCCAACCCTGGCAACAATATCTTTCCCCATCCTGGCGACAAAAAAATCACCTGTAGAATGTTCATAAAACGGGTGCTTATGCCGGTTCAGCATCATTTTGATATCTGAGTAAAATGGCGGAACCCATTGAGGTGTATTTTTATAGAGTTGATAATGGAATTTCACAAACTGATCTACTTGTGATCGATCCTGGGTATTCACCATTTCAATGGTCAACATCGTGCACCTCCGATGAATAACAGTTTAAGATAGAATATAGGGATGAAAGATAGTATACTCCAAACCCAGTTTCATATATATAACACCACAAGGTCGAAAAATGAACAGCTATTTACAGGATGAAATATTTGCTCAACCAGCCATTATCCAAAATCAATTGCATACCACCATGAATATTGCTGAGCAAATTGGCAATTCTATCCGAAACCATTTTAAGTACATCGTGATTGCTGCTCGCGGCAGTTCAGACAATGCAGCTCGATATGCCCAATATCTTTTTGGCGCGCACAACCGAATTCAGGTTGCCCTGGCTACGCCTTCCCTGTTTACCATGTACCACACTCCCCCTTCACTCGACGAAGCATTAGTGATCGGTATTTCTCAATCCGGTCAGTCGCCGGATATTGTTGCCGTCCTGGAGACTGCCCGAAAGCAAGGACGTCCTACGATTGCTATCACCAATATTCCTGAATCACCGCTTGCGAAGACTGCAGATTACATCTTGCCCTTGGAAGCAGGCTTAGAAAAAGCAATAGCTGCTACCAAAACTTACACTGCCTCTATGGCGGCTCTTGCTTTGCTTTCTTGCGAATTCTCTAATGACCCACAGGTGAGAAATCAGTTAATGATGGTGCCCGATCAAATGCAAACCACCCTCGAATTATGCAATACACTATTAACTCGGGTTGAACGATATCGATACATTAATCATTGTACTGTGATTGGGCGTGGTTTTAATTACGCTACCGCATTTGAAATTGCCCTTAAGATCAAGGAATTAACCCAGGTTATCGCCGAATCCTATTCCCCTGCTGATTTTCGACACGGACCGATTGCCACCATTCGCCCTGGTTTTCCTGTCATTCTAATTGCACCTTTAGGAGCAGTTCATCACGATATTATTGACCTGATACAATACCTGTCAGAACAGAGAGCAGAAATAATTGTCATATCCAATGCCCCTGAAGCTCTTCACAAGGCACATTTAGCTTTTCCCATTGCACCAGATGTACCTGATTGGACCAGCCCCTTTTCAACAGTAATAGCTGGTCAATTGTTTAGTTATCAGTTGACTATCGAAAAAGGTTACAACCCAGACCAGCCAATTGGATTAACCAAGGTCACTGAAACGTATTAAGTATCCCTTATTCAAAGTGAACCCAACGGCGTAATAGAGAATGCCTTTTGTAACAGATCAACGCCAGGAGAGCGCCTGCTGTGTCTATCAAGATATCACTCACCTGTCCACTACGTCCATGTACGAATAATTGATGATATTCATCGGTTATAGCATATACCACAGTCATCAGGATGGACAGGAATAAACCCCATTTGAACCCTTTGCCAAAGCCTCTCTGAAACCCCAAAAATAATAAAAAATAGCCCGCGAAATGCCCGCCCTTTTTGATGATTATATCCACAAGTTGCATTTCATCAAAAGAATAATTCGGCTGCGATGATGCCCAAAAGATGACAGTCATAACCATGATTGCTGGTATCCATCGGATGATTATCTTCGTTGCTCTTGACGTTTTTTGCATGTTTATAGGCTAATCATGGAGAATAATCAGATATTATAAGATGTTCCTTAGGAGTTTGGGTGATATCCAATCTCCACCTCAATTGAGAAATATCATCATTCTACAACACATTCCGCACATATCATAAAATGATAAAATTAATAAGATAAAAATTATCCGCTTATTCGCCTTTCAGGAAATTTATGACATGCCCAATCGATTGATAAACCAAACCTCTCCCTATCTCCTTCAACATGCTTATAACCCTGTAAATTGGTATCCCTGGAGCCAGGAAGCGCTCGACCTGGCGAGAATAGAAGATAAACCAATTTTCTTAAGCATTGGTTATGCCGCCTGCCATTGGTGCCATGTAATGGCACACGAATCATTTGAGGATCCTGTGACAGCAGAATTGCTGAACCACTTTTTCATCAATATAAAAGTGGATCGGGAAGAACGCCCTGATTTGGACAGTATTTATATGAATGCAGTTGTGGCTATGACTGGCAGCGGTGGCTGGCCAATGTCAATTTTTCTCACCCCTGAAGGGAAACCTTTTTATGGAGGCACTTATTTTCCACCCACACCAAGATATGGGATGCCCTCCTTTCAAAATATTTTGAATGGAATTATCCAGACCTGGAAAGAGAATCGCACTGAGATCGCGACCGTCTCTGAACGGTTATTGGCTCACCTTAAGCAAAATATCGAAACCAGGCAGTCTGCCAATATTCCATTTGATGAAGTGTTATCCCAGGCAACTCGCATATTCATTTCGAGTTATGATCACCACACAGGCGGATGGGGAAAAGCGCCGAAATTCCCCCAGCCCATGATAATTGATTATTTACTTTTACGATCCGATCCTTTGTCAAATCAAGCGATTGACATCGCGATCCATTGCTTAAGAAGCATGGCGAAAGGCGGCATGTATGACCTGGTCGGCGGAGGTTTTCACCGTTATAGCACCGATGCGAATTGGTTAGTTCCCCACTTTGAAAAAATGCTGTATGACAATGCCCAACTAGCCAGGTCTTATTTACACGCCTATTTAATTTCCGGCAACTCACACCTGCTTGAAGTTTGTGAACGAACACTCCAGTTTATCAAAACGGAACTACTCAATCCCCAAGGAGGTTTTTACAGCAGCCTGGACGCCGATTCAGAGGGGGAAGAAGGAAAATACTACGTCTGGTCGTATGAGGAACTCAAATCCATTTTTCCCCATGACTCCGATTTCCAATTTCTTCAGGATACTTTTTCTCTATCTCCTGGCGGTAATCACCAGGGCATGAATGTTTTTCAATTTCGAGACAATATCTATCAGATAATCACATCCAACTCAACCCAATTCAATGGTTTAAAAGCGCAAATCGATCATTTGTTGGAGCGTCTTTACACACGCCGTTCATCCCGGATACGACCGGCAACCGATGACAAGGTGTTGATGTCCTGGAATGGTTTCGCATTAATTACCTTCTCAGAGGCTGCGCGCTATCTCCATCATTCAGAGTATCTTCAGGTGGCTCAAGATACAGCCAGGTTTCTGTTAACAAACATGATGAAAGACAACCTCTTATACCGATCCTGGCGAAATGGCATTTTAAGTACCCCAGCGTTTTTGGAAGACTATTCTGCCCTGATACTTGGTTTATTATCTCTTTACCAGGCTGATCATGATGAAATCTGGTTTATTCGAGCAGAAGAATTGGCTGAGACAATGGTTGATCTTTTTTACGAACCAGGTGATGGTTTTTATGATACCCAAAGAAACCAACCACAATTATTCATACGTCCAAAGGATGTTCAGGATAATGCGACACCTTCCGGAAGCGCATTGGCTTGCCTGGCTTTGTTGAGTCTGGATTCCTTCACGATCCATCCTGATTGGCGATCGATTGTGGAACGTGCGTTGAGCGGAATGGTCGATTTAACAGGCAGATATCCTTCAGCGTTCGCCTGTTGGTTACAGGTATTTGATCTTTTCAGAGGACCAGTAGAACAAATAGCGATTGTCGGAGACCCAGGTTTAACTCAAACTCAAGAACTTTTATATTTCGTAAAAACTCAATTTCGACCACGTTCATTTGTGGGGTTTTTACCCGCACCTAAACATGAAAGTCATATAGAATTTCTTAACCACAGGCAGTCAAAAGATAACAAACCGGCTGTCCATATTTGCAAGAATTTTGTGTGTAATCTACCTGCCTTCACCCTGGCAGAGACACGGGATCAGCTAAAAAAATGATCCTTCGATAAAAGGAAATTTACAATTAACTGATTTACCCGTTCAGGCTGGTCAATAATAACGGCATGACCAGCATTTGGTATTATTTCATGGATTGCTGCTGGAATCCCCTTCGCTAATTCTTTTTGTTCTTTCAGAGAAACAGTTGTGTCGTTCTCGCCGCTAATGACTAAAGTGGGAACATGAATGTCTTTTAACTTATTCCTGGCATTATATAGCCCCAAACACCGCATGGCAGCTCGATAAACATCCGCATCTGCTTTATGAATCTGGTCGATGAGCATTTTACGAAATATTTCTTGATCGGGTTTTGGAAAAATTCTAGATGCGACATCTTCCGCCTGGGATTGGTATCCAAAAAGCTGAGCCTTAATCAACCGTCTCAATAAATATAGACCCTGATTAATCGACCTCGGACGAAGACTGGCAAAGGTGTTAATGAGTACCAATTTATCGATGATCCCAGAAAATCGAATTGAAAAATCCAGAGCAACGACACCGCCCATTGAAATGCCTGCTATGTGAATTGAGTTTAAATTCATAGCATCGACAAAATCCTTCAAGATCACCGCCACTGTTTGTATAGACCACCTTTCTCCGTAAAACTTGGAGCGACCAAAACCTGGCAAGTCCACTGCAATGGGGCGAAAGCCAGCTTGCAATAATGCCCCCATTTGTAATTCCCAGGAAGCAGCTTCTGATCCCAATCCATGCAATAAGAGGACAGATTTGGATTGGTCTGGTGCAGGATCAAGATATGCAAGCTGTGACTTGTTAAGCGACAAAGAATTGTATTCCATAGATCCCCTCCGTTCACCTCAATTTTTGCCAAATCATGTTGCTGAATAGTATAATTTAATTGAGGATATTCATGGAAAAATTTATAATCGAAGGTGGTCATCCGCTTCGGGGTGAAGTTACCCCAGCAGGCAATAAAAATGCCGCTTTACCATTGCTTGCAGCCTGCCTTCTGACAGAAGAGCCGGTTGTATTGCATAATGTCCCAGATATTGTTGATGTCAAAACAATGTCGGCATTAATTCAAAGCCTGGGGGTTGAGATCACCCCCCTCAGTCAACACTCTATTCGTATCCACGCGAAGGAAGTGCGTCCCGCTGACCTTGACCCCGACCTTTGCCGCCGGATTCGTGCCTCAATTCTTTTAGCAGGACCAATGACAGCCCGATCTGGTGAGCTTCATTTACCGCCGCCCGGCGGCGATGTTATCGGAAGGCGGCGAGTTGACACGCATATTCTTGCTTTACGCCAACTCGGCGCACAGGTTCATTGTGATAGAGTGTTTTATTTTAAAGCCAGTCAATTAATCGGCGCTGACATTTTATTAGATGAAACCAGCGTAACTGCAACCGAAAATGCGATTATGGCATGTGTAACAGCGCGAGGCACTTCGACCATTCGCAATGCCGCTTCAGAACCCCATATCCAGGAATTATGTCATTTCCTAAATCGATTAGGAGCAAGGATTGATAATATTGGCTCGAATACACTGGTCATTGAGGGAGTTCCGAAATTAGGCGGTGGTGAATTTGAAATCGGTCCAGATTATCTTGAGGTGGTTAGTTTTATTGGCGCAGCAGCACTAACCAATAGCTCCATTCGGATTCGGAAAGCCGGTCCTCAATATCTCGATATGATTTCGTTGGTCCTCGGTCGCCTGGGAGTTCATTGGCAAACAGAAGGCGAAGACTTGATCGTTCCATTTGATCAAAAATTTGAGGTTCAACCTGACCTCGGCGGGGCTATTCCCGAAATAAGCGTGATGCCCTGGCCTGCTTTCCCAACCGACCTGATGAGCATTGCAATCGTACTTGCTACCAAATCCAAAGGGACTGTACTTTTTCATGATTGGATGTATCCGAGTCGGATGTTTTTCACAGACAAGCTGGTAGGAATGGGAGCACAAATTGTCCTTTGCGACCCGCACCGCTGCATCGTGCAGGGTCCAACTCAACTTGTGGGTGAAAAAATGGAAAGCCCTGACATCCGCGCAGGGATGGCATTGCTCCTGGCTGCTTTATCAGCCCGCGGCAAATCCACCATTCGCAACATTGGGCAAATTGACCGCGGTTATGAAAGAGTGGATGAAAAACTGGCAAGCCTGGGCGCATGTATCGAACGGGTAAAAGAGTAAATGACCTAAAAGCGAAACTCTTTCAATATCGACCCGCCAATAAATTCACGAATGATCGAGTTATCGGGAATCAGGCTGGAATCTAAAGGCAGAAACCATTCTAAAAAAGCTAACAGGCGTTTTGCCTCAATGTACTCATCCGTTCCATAAGGCACCTGTCGAAGAAGCGGTTCGACTAATGGTTTTAAGGATGCCAGATCATACACCAACGCCGAGTTAAACATCACATCTGCATTTTCCTGATATGGAAATATATGCAGTTTTTCTCCTCGCTGTACGGATTCCCAACGCGCTATTGTGTTTTGGGCAGTATATCCCCTTTCTCGCGCATCCCGCACGATCCGACGAATCAGGCGTGAATCGGTAGTCGAAATTCGATTATAGCGATCCAGGTTTAATTGTGTCAGGCAGGAGACATAAATCCGAAAAGTGCTCTCAGCGGGGAAATCTGGAATCAATTGAGGATTTAAGCCGTGAATCCCCTCAAGGATAATCATCTGTTCTTTACGTAATTGAACAACCTCGCCCGGTTCGCTCAGACCTTTTTTAAAATTGTAATGAGGTAGTTGAACTTCTTCACCCTTGATCAATCGCTTTAAATCGACACCCAATTGGGATAAGTTTAATGCACCAAGTGATTCAAAGTCATATTGACCACTATTGTCTTTAGGAGTTTTTTCGCGATCTACAAAATAGTTATCGAGTTCTAACGGGAAGGGAACAATGCCTTGCGCCAGGAGTTGCACGGCTAATCTCTTTGAAAAAGTGGTTTTCCCAGATGAAGATGGTCCAGAGATCAACACAATCCTGGCTTTTGATGAGCGCTCCAGGATCTGCCCCGCAATCATTGCGACCCGTTGCTCATGCAAGGCTTCTGAAACAAGAACGATTTCTCGAACTCGTCCCGATTCGATCGCCGCATTCATCTCACCCACATATTCTATGCCCAGGCGTTTTAACCACTTACCATACTCTTGAAAGGTGGCAAGCAATTTTGGATATTCAGAAATTCTGGTCAACGCTTTTGGAGTACTTCGGTGAGGAAAATGGATAACAAAGCCATCTCCTAAAGCAACCAGGTCAAACCATTTCAGATATCCGGTTGACGGCACCATATAACCGTGATGGTAATCGCGATGTTTTCCTAATTCATAAAGCACCAGATGATCTTTCTGGCGATAGCGCAACAGTCGAACTTTATCGAATTGGTTTTGGTCTTCAAAGTGACGTATCGCGTCCCGTAGGGGCAATTGCAACCGGTTAAAAGGCAAATTCGCGTCCACCAACTCGCGCATTCGCGCGTTCAGCGCACTTAATTCACTCTTGCTCAGAGATAATCGGTTCGCCACATGACAAAAGTAACCACCACTGGTAATTGAATATTCTACGACCAGGTTTAAGTCAGGAAATAATTCTTCAAACGCAGCCTCCAATAAAAAAACCAGGGAGCGCCGATAAATTCGCGCCCCATCCGAATCACTCATGGTCACCGGTTTTACTCTTGCATCAATATCGATGGGGTAAGTCAATTCACGCAATTCAGAATTGACCACTCCTCCAACAATCGGTGGATTGTCCCATTCGGGTAGCACCCGTAGAAATTTTTCCAGAGTCGTGCCACGCACCCCCGAAAGTACCCGTCCGTCTGGTAAATACAATTCAACCGTAGGTCGTGGACTATCTAATAGCGTAATATGGTTATTGGACATTGTTTTTGATACTCAATCTTTCATGCAATTCTCTTGCCAGCTCCCGGAACTGTTCACTGGCTCTGGTCTTTGGCGCGTATTTAATGACAGGTTCTCCCACAAGCGGACATTCGCGCAATCTGGTATCCATGCGGATGACCGTAGCCAATAATTGCTCCGGAAAGGATTGAACCAACTGGTTATAAACTTGTTTATGGACATTATTTCTTGAATCAAACAGGCTGGTTAATAAATACCACTCAAGCCCCGGATTAGTACGCTCTTTAACTGTCTCAATCACTTGAACCAGCACATTTAAACCCCGCGCGGCATAATACTCACATTGAACTGGAACCAATACAACGTTTGCGGTTGTTAAGGATACCAAGGTTAATCCACCAATGGTTGGCGGGCAATCTATGAGTACATAATCATATTGATCTTGGAGCGAACCCACTTCATGCAATAAGATGGATTCGTAATCCTCCAGGTCATAAAATTCTTTTTCTACTTGCGCAAGCCGAAGATCTGCAGGAATAATGTACAAACCAGGATAAGATGTGTCATGGATCAATTTGGTTATTAAAACAGGATCTTGTTTTCGGTAAAGATCAACAATCGTAAGATCTAAATCTTCTGGATCCATTCCCGCAGCCAAAGTCAAATTTGCTTGCGGATCCATATCGATAAGCAAAACATTCAAGCCACTCCCCACCAAGGCTGCGCCAAGATTAAAGCAGGTTGTAGTTTTCCCTACACCTCCCTTATGATTCGAAATCGCAACTATTTTGGTCATCGTCCTTCCTGTCATCAATAATTTATTTTACCGTAGAGATTTGCCAACATCCTATATTTAACATGAAACACATTGCAGATACAATAAAATAACGATTAAATGCCCAGGTATAATTACGTTTAATCATACGGATAGGTTAATATGAATTTGCTCAAAAAATATACCTGGAGAGTGATATATAGCCCGCCTGCAACAGGCGCGATGAACATGGCGATAGATGAGGCGATTCTATATGCTGTCAGTCGAAAAGAACAGCTACCAACCTTACGGTTATATGCCTGGTCGCCGCCCTGTTTATCTCTCGGCTATGCGCAGCCTTCCACCGATGTCGATCTCTCCCGTCTTCATTCCCTTGGCTGGAGCATCGTCCGCCGCCCCACTGGCGGCAGAGCTATCTTACACGCTGATGAATTAACTTATTCCATTACTGCCCCATTAGACCATCCACTCGTTGCTGGCAGTATCCTCGAAAGCTATTCGCGCCTTGCTAAAGCACTTCTCGAAACCCTTTATCGCCTTGGGCTTCCTGCCAGAGCAGATCCACAGTACGACCACCCTCAGGGGGCTCAACCTGGTGATCCAGTCTGTTTCGAAGTGCCTTCTAATTATGAAATTACCGTTAATGGTAAAAAAATCATCGGCAGCGCACAAGCACGCCGGAACGGTGGTGTATTGCAGCACGGCGCTCTTCCTCTTTTCGGTGATATTAATCGGATTAATTGGGTTCTATACTACGAGGATGACATCAAACGTCAACAAGCGTCTGAAAGACTTAGCGCCCGCGCCACAACTGTGGAAGCAATCCTCCACAAACCAATATCCTGGCTTTTTGCAGCAGAAACCATGCAAACAGCCTTTTCAGATGTCTTTTCGATTGAGTTCATCAAGTCTGACATGAGTGAATCAGAACAACACTATGCTTTAAAGCTGGCAGAAGAGCGTTATGCTTCTCCTCAGTGGACTTTTCGAGTTTAATCAATAATCCGAAGGCGGGGGCACAAATACCACATCTTTGTGTCCCAATTGGAACAAAAAGGAACGCAAAAATTGTTCGGCATTGGCTTGAGCTTGTTTCAAGATTCCATCCTCCAAAGCACCCTTCAAGATCTCCTGCTCGGCTACTTTCCGCGCCAGAGTCTCCAGGTTGGAGTCTCCTTTTGTTAATAATCCCGTTCGCCTATCAAAGATATAGGATTTCTGATTATCAAGGCTTGATACAAAAACCTCTGCCTCAGGCAGGCGAACGTGTAATCGATTTCCCTCGTACCAAATGTCTTCCGGTTTTAATTTACTGAAATCAACGCCCGCTATGACAAAACCATGTCCAACGAACAACAATTTATCACCGAACAACTCATCTAATATCCCAATACCTGTATTTGCTGTAATGATTTTCTGAATTGAAAATTGAACAGTCTCTAATCGCGCCAACGACCGCACTTCTTTAACAATGGTGATTGGATCAGGTCGAATGGTTGGTGTCGGGTTGAGTAAATTCGATATTTGGGTTTGTAAATTATTGTTCGAGTTTTTAATAGGCAGCGTTGCAGATTGGATTGTATTATTGACCATCCAAAAACCAATCGCTACTACGAAAAGTACGATCAAAACTCCCCCAACAATAACCAAAAATCTATCATCCGCTTTCATTTTCGTCCTTTATAGTTTAACAGAATCCAGACCTTAATCCCAAAAATAAAGAATGATCTATTCAGAATTGATTATAATGCGTACAGGATGAGAGTAGTTTAAATGTTTTCTGAGGAATATAACCCATTGACTTACAAGATATTCCCCAAAGTAGCAATTCAAGTTGTTCTAACTTTGTCTATCATTCTATCCAGCATATCTGGCTGCCAAAGCTCTGCTGATCAAAACGCGACTCCACCATCTAGTATCACCCCTACTCCCACTGAATATCAATTCACTGCTACCCCTACCGTGGTTCCCATCGGCAGCCCAGGCAATCCTTTGGTGTTTGGAATAGTCTCGGAATTAAATGACCCTCGAATTGCAACATCATCCATAACATTGGCGAACCAAATTGCTGACGCTACTGGCTATACACTTACCACGAAAATATTTACCAATTATAGAGACCTGATAAAAGAACTCGAGAGTGGAAAAATCCATATCACCTGGCTGCCACCTCTGACCTATTTGTATGCGCGAAAAAAAGGAATTGCCGATGTTGTTTTTATCTCAAACCGTTTTGGGGTTTATTTCTACGGAGCTCAATTTCTTGCAAATGTAAGCAGCGGGTTTACGCCATATTACGACCCCCAAAAAGGGGTAAACACAGCAGAGGCTTCGGTGGCATTAAAGCAATTAACCAATCGCCGTCCGTGTTGGGTAGAGCCTCAATCCGCCTCTGGTTATATTATCGCTGCCAGTCAATTAGCAAAAAATAAAATACCCACCCTGGAACCAGCCTTCGTTCAATCACACACTGCTGTCATCCGCGCTCTGTATATTAAAGGGATTTGCGATTTTGGCGTAACCTTTTCGATATCTGGTGACCCGCGCACATCGTCAGCGATTACTCAGGATTTACCAGATGTACTGCTGCGTATTGTCATCCTTTGGCGAACAGAACCCGTCATACCGAATATAAGCCTGGTGTTCATTCCAGGGATGCAGGCTCAAATGTATCGAGAACTGGCAAATGCTTTTCAGGAGCAGGCGAAAACCGCCAATGGTAGAAATTTATTAACTGCCTCCGCAGGTGGATTACAAATCGATGACCTCCGCAGAGCAGATGACACTGCTTACGATGGTATTCGCAGCGCAGTAGATGAGTTACAATTGGATTTAGCACCCATGATAGGGAAGTAAACCAGATGGATTATTTAGGATGCCCAATATCATCAAAAAATTTATTCGCTTTGGGTCAAAACTTGTGGTGATTATCGGAATAATAACCATTTTATTGTTTGGAATTCCCAGGCTGGTTACTGCGATATACTCTGCTGGTCGCATTTTCTCAGTCGAAAAATCTCCCCCTTCAGCAGTGGCTGTTGTTTTTGGGGCAGGATTACTCCGCGATGGAACTCCTACTCCGGTCTTACGAGACCGAGTCGCCACCGCAGTTTCTCTTTATAAATCCGGGAAAATCAAAAAAATCCTCATGAGCGGGGATAATCGATTCGTAGATTATAACGAACCAGGTTCAATGCGCGCTTACGCGATCAGTTTAGGGGTTCCTGCTGATGATATCGTACTGGATTATGCTGGGCGTAGAACCTATGACACCTGTTTTCGTGCCAAAGCCATCTTCCAACTGGACGAGGTGATCCTGGTAACACAAAACTTCCATTTACCTCGCGCATTATTCATTTGTAATTTTGTTGGATTAAAAGCCTGGGGGGTCAGTGCTGACCTCAGGCAATATCGGAAAAGCTCACATCTATCCTGGCAGCTCAGGGAAACACCTGCAACCCTGGTCGCATTGTGGGACGTATTAATCGCCAAGCCAACACCTGTCCTTGGCGCTCCCGAACCAATATTTCCATCTGCTAAAAAATCTACCTATACTACAAGGTAAATTTTTACTTTCTATGATGAGGTTAAGAATGACAACACGCGATGAAGCCATAGCAATCGTTAAAGAATTTGTTAAATCACCCGGTTTAATAAACCACATGTTCGCTGTTGAAGCGGCGCTTGTCTTTTATGCAGAAAAACTAAATCAGGACATTCACCTCTGGAGCATTACTGGTATCCTCCATGATTTTGATTGGGAAATACATCCAACGTTGGAGGACCACCCAATGAAAGGCGCACCCATCTTGCGCAGCAGAGGCGTGCCAGAAGAGGTAATTACTGCCATTCTCAGTCATTCTGATGCAGCCGGAATACCCAGGACTACCTTGCTGCAACAAGCATTGTACGCCTGCGACGAAATTACAGGGCTGATTACCGCAGTAGCACTGGTGCGTCCCTCGCATTCATTGTATGACCTGACTGCCTCTTCAGTTAAGAAAAAGTGGAAAGACAAGGCATTTGCAGCAGGGGCAAACCGAGAAGAAATAACCTCAGCCACCCAGGGGTTTGGACTGGATTTGTGGGAACACACCGATAATGTCATTCTGGCAATGAGACGAATCGCCCCCCAGTTAGGGTTGGAAGGAAACCTTAAGGCTGAAGCATAAAAATTGCAACTGGAAGAATATGCTCTTATCAGGAAAAGGATTCTGGATTTGGATCATTCGGCGCTGTGAAGGAGGGATCCCTTCTGCTATCGCCAATGCTGCGCAGGCGGCTGGATATACTCACGTCCCGGTCAAAATTGCCGATGGCAGCGACCCTCAGAACCTCGATCCCGCGAGCGGCGCTGACCTTGTGCCAGCTGTAACACAAGAATTGCGGGCACGGGGAATTCAGGTGTGGGGCTGGCATTATGTTTACGGAGATGATCCTCGCGCAGAGGCTGCAATGGCAATCGCCCGCCTGTCTGCCCTCAATCTGGATGGATATATCATCGATGCTGAACAGGAATATAAACTACCCGGTAGAGAGCAGGCTGCGCGTTTATTTATGTCAGAAATGCGCAAAGCTTTTCCCAACCTGCCGATGGCGCTTAGTTCATACCGCTTTCCAACCTATCACCCTCAATTACCCTGGAGCGCGTTTCTCGAGAAATGCGATCTGAATATGCCCCAGGTGTATTGGGAACAAGCCCATAATCCGGCAGAGCAGCTTGCCCGCAGCGTAAACGAGCTTCTGGCTCTCAATCCCAGCCGACCGGTGATACCAACTGGTCCGACTTACAAGGTTTCAGGGTGGAGACCAACCGAAGAAGATATTTTGGAATTCTTAAATAAAGCAAAGGAGTTAAACCTCCTGGCTGCCAATTTCTTCAGTTGGGATGAATGTCGGCGAGATTTGCCCAACCTGTGGACTGTGATTTCCAATTTCAATTGGAATGCCCCAAAAGATATTTTACTCCGCTACATCGATGGACTTAACGCCAAAGATCCCCAAAAAATGGTAATTTTATACCAGCAGGATGCAGTATTCGCGACTTACATCAATACCCTTCAGGGGCGAGAACAAATCTCACAATACTATACCAGTTTTTTCACTTCAGGGGTTCCCAATGCATCCTTTACCATCCAGAATATGACGGGCACGGGGTCCACCCGCCAGCTAAACTGGAAAGCAGTTTCCACGAACGGGAAGACCTATATGGGCAGCGACACATTCGGCATCCTTAATGACCTGATTACATATCATTATTCAAGTTATAACAGTGTTCCCTGAAGTGGCTCCTTCCCTGGACTGGCTGGCTTTCGCGGTTTGCGGGTCGTCGGTTTGGGTTTTGACTCCCACAGTTTTAATCCATCGATTACCACCGATATTTCAATTAAAACATCTCCACTCCGTAATTCAGCAAATTTTGTTCCGTTGCCTAGTTTCTTTGAAATGGGAATCGATCCCACCCTGGCTTGCTTTGACACACTTTTTGTGAAATGACAGACGAAGATTTCCGTTTTTTCTCCTGTACATGCACCCACTAATTTTTCGCCCTTTACTTGTTTCACTGCAGCCACCCCTTGTCCATACCTGCCCTGGGGAGAAAATTCACTGCTGCTCATTCGCCAAACCCTGCCAATAGAAGAAGCCAGGATCAATTCAGTTTCAGGTTTCCATAAAAACATATCGATTACGGAATCAGATTCTGCAAGTTTTATTCCCATTACACCCGCTGCGACCAATCCCATTGGTCTTACTTCCTGTTCTGAAAAGCGAATGATCATACCGTTGGTAGAAATCAAACCAATTTCTGCACTGCCATCCGAGATTTCAACTCCAATAATATAATCAGACGGACTTACCTTAACGAGTATGAATTTTTGTGTCGTGGGACCTGGTAAATCACTCAACGGAGATTTCTTAACCAATCCACTCGCTGAAGCAGTGAGGATATATTTCTCCCCAATAATTTCAGCTTGTGGTGGAACAGAGAATACAGCAATCAGGTTATCTTTATCATCCAATGGTGAAACTTTCGAGATCGGACTTCCTTCACCATCTCCTTCGTTGATCGGTAAAGCGTGTGCTGCCAGCGCAGCTGCCTGCCCCTGATCCGTTACAAGATAAATCGTGTGATGGGTATTACAGCGAATCAACCAGCGTGGGGCAGATTGACCAGAAAGTTTGGGAGGAGTATCCGAATTTGTCCTGAAAATTTTTCCTTCCCTGGTTACCACTACCCAAACATTTGAAGGTGGTGTTAAGTCGGTTAATGTGAGCAAACTTTTCGCAGATTCCCCTGCTTTCAAACTTACAATTTGAGTACGGCGCCGGTCTGCATAAGTTTCACGCAGCAGAAGCAATTCATTTTCAACAACCTGGCGAATTTTTTGGGGAGATTTCAACAAAAGTTCTAAATCTTTAATAGTCGTCATCAATTGTTTATATTCTTCTTCGATCTTTTTTCTTTCTAAAGCCGCCAATCGCCGCAATGGTAAATCGAGAACAGATTGAGCCTGGGTATCGCTCATTTGATATTGTTTGATCAACCGCTCTCTGGCAGTATCCACATTGGGAGACTTTCGGATCAGCGCGATGATTTCATCCAAATTTTTAAGAGCAATTCGCAAACCTTCCAATATATGGGCGCGTTGTCTGGCTTTTGCCAGATCAAACTCACTTCTGCGCCGAACTACCTCGATTCGATGCTCCAGGTAAACTCGCAACGCCTGTTTTAAGTTCAATAATCGAGGTTCACCATCTACCAGAGCTAATAAATTGATTCCAAAAGTTGTTTCAAGGGGTGTGTGTTTATAAAGAGCTCGTAATACATTTTCCGAATCATTGGTTTTTCCCAATTCGATGACAATCCGCATCCCCTGCCGATCAGATTCGTCCCTTAAATCCACAATTCCTTCGATATTGCCTTCCCGAACTAGTTCAGCAATTCGTTCGATCAATGATGATTTATTGACCTGATATGGAAGTTCTGTGATGATTAATCGGCTCCGACCGCGTCCCATTTCTTCCGAATGAACTTTTCCACGTACCGTAATTTTTCCTTTTCCGCTTCCATACGCTGCCAATAACTCATTTACCTCTGCGCTTTGCAAAATGATTCCACCGGTAGGAAAATCCGGTCCTTGGATAAATTTCATTAAATCTGGCACACCAACATCATCCAGGCGCTCCCATTGTTTAAGCATATAAGACAAAGCGGAAATGACCTCGCCTAAATTATGGGGAGGAATATTCGTCGCCATCCCCACCGCAATTCCACTTGCGCCATTGACCAATAAATTGGGCATGGCTGCCGGTAATACGGCTGGCTCCAACATAGTTTGGTCGAAATTTGCAGTAAAATCGACTGTATCACGTTCAAGTTGAGCGATAATTTCAATCGCATACGGTGCAAGTCGCGCCTCGGTGTATCTCATTGCAGCAGGCGGGTCGCCATCCACACTGCCAAAGTTACCCTGACCTTCAACCAAAGGATACCGAAATGAAAAATCTTGCGCCATGCGCGCCATCGCTTCGTATACCGCCATGTCACCATGTGGGTGATATTTCCCAAGCACTTCTCCAACTATTCTCGCGCTCTTTTTAAACGACGACGAGGGAGTCAAGCCCATGTCATACATCGCATATAGAATCCGCCGTTGGACGGGTTTCAAACCATCTCTGGCATCTGGCAATGCTCGTGAGACAATCACACTCATCGCATAATCCAGGTAAGATTGTTGCATTTCCTGGTCAATATCCACTTTTTGAACGACACCTAATTCCATGATGGTTTTTACTCCTCGAGACGGATATAAACCAATCTTATGATCAATCCGTTTCCTCGTCAACTTTATTGGTCAAAGGAATAAAAAACCCCCGCTTCTCTGGGCGGGGGTTATCTTTATGCTAATACAATGAGGAGATACCTTTAATCACCAGCAACCGGTTCTGGAATTCCGTCTGTTTCAGGTTTTCCGCCATTTCCCGATTCAACCTGGAAACGCCCGTGAATGTAACCCGTACCAGCAGGAATCAACTTTCCGATGATTACATTTTCTTTCAATCCAAACAGGTTATCTTCTGTGCCTGCGATTGCTGCGCCTGCCAACACTTTTATGGTGTGCTGGAATGAAGAAGCAGAAAGGAATGATTCGGTGCTGAGAGATGCTTTAGTAACTCCCAATAGTATTTCCAGGAACCTCGCTGGTTGTTTCCCTTCTGCGATCATTTTTTCATTAACCTTTCGAATCTCTAATCGATCAACCAGATCACCGGGCAAATAACTTGTATTGCCAGGGCGTGTAACCTGCACTTTTCCGAGCATCTTCCGAATAATGACTTCAAAATGCTTATCATTAATGTTTTGACCCTGAGCCCGATATACTTTTTGGATTTCTGACAACAGGTATACCTGGCAGGCATCTCTACCCTTGATCCGCAAGATCGTATGAGGATTCAATGAACCTTCGGTAAGCGCCTGTCCCGCCTCAACCTGCTGTCCATCTTGAATCAACAAGCGGGACGTGCTTGGAATATCATACTCTTCCGATTCGCGCTGGTCATACGATAAAATCACCGTATTTCCTTCAATTCGAATCCGTCCAGCATTCTGAGCTACGATTGTTGCCTCTCCCATCGATGCAATCATATCTCCAGCCGAAACCATCGTTTCATCTTTCACGTGGATCGTCCATCCTGCAGGAATTTCATAAGGTATGCTAATTAACTCGCTATGTTCGACACGAACGGATCTTTGATCACTATAACGATCATTTTGGATAATATGAGCAATGCCTGAGATGCGCGTAATGATCGCTTCACCTTTCGGAGCGCGCCTGGCTTCGAACAATTCTTCTACACGTGGAAGACCTGTGGTGATATCCCCGCCTGCAGCCACACCGCCGGTATGGAATGTACGTAAAGTGAGCTGAGTTCCCGGCTCGCCAATCGATTGAGCAGCAACAATTCCCACTGCTGACCCTAATTCAACCCTTGTCCCCCGACCCAAATCCAAGCCATAACAGGTTGCACAAATTCCATGCACTAATTCACAAGTTAATGGGGAACGGACTTTCACTTCATCCACGCCTGACGCGATAATCCGCCTGACAGTTTCATGATCCAAAACCGCACCACGGTCTGCCACAACCTCACCGGTTGTCGAATTTATCACACGGGCAGCAGTAATTCGACCATATAATCTTTCTTTCATCGACTGTCCGGCAATGTCATCTGTTTTTCGAATCCAAATACCTTCAGATGTACCGCAGTCATGTTCATTGATGATCACATCCTGGGCAATATCCACCAAGCGCCGGGTGAGGTAACCCGCATCTGCAGTTCGGAGAGCGGTGTCTGCCAGACCTTTGCGCGCGCCATGGGTGGAAATAAAGTACTCTAACGTTGTGAGTCCCTCACGGAAATTGGAGGTGATAGGCAGACGAATAATACGCCCGGCAGGATCAGCCATCAAGCCACGCATACCAGCAAGCTGAGAGATCGGTCCAAATCCGCCTTTTGTTGCGCCTGAATTTGCCATGGTCGAAAGGTTACCATTGGGATCCATGTGTTTTCGAACAGCATCTGCAACATCTTTGGTTGTTTTCTGCCAGACTTCGATGATCCGTTCATTCCGCTCCTGTTCGGTTAATAAGCCGCGGCGAAAGGAACGGTTAATCCCATCCACTTGTTGCTGTGATTTTTGTAAAATATCCACCTTTTCGGAGGGAATTGAAATATCAGCAACCGCAAGAGTCGCCCCAGAGCGCATTGCGTATTCAAAGCCTATATCCTTGACGCGATCTGCGACCTCTGTCGTTACTTCTTGACCACATACTTCCAACACATCCGCGATTAAATCTCGAATTCCACCTTTATCTAATTTAATATTGCGGTACTGGACTTCAGCAGGCAGAATTCGGTTGAATAGCACCCGCCCTACTGTCGTCTGAATGATTTGCCGTTTGGGGGCTGCCATGCGCTTATCATTCTCATCATACCAGGTGGTAAGCAAGACATGGATATGCGCGTGAATGTCAATTTGTCCGAGATGATATGCAAGTTCTACTTCATCCATATCTGCGAACCTGCGACCTTCGCCGCGGTGTTCCATTTTATCATCCATCGTCAGGTAATATACCCCTAAAACCATATCCTTCGATGGACTGATAATTGGTTCGCCATCTGCTGGTTTTAGCAAGTTGCGGGAAGAAAGCATCAGCCTTCTCGCTTCCGCTACAGCTTTTTCAGATAAAGGAACATGAACAGCCATTTGGTCACCATCAAAATCTGCATTAAACGCTGTGGTAACCAAAGGATGTAATTGAATTGCGCTTCCTTCTATTAAGACCGGCTCAAAGGCTTGAATACCAAGACGGTGCAGGGTGGGTGCGCGGTTTAGAAGAACCGGGCGATCCTTAATCACCTCTTCCAGCACTTCCCATACTTCGGGGCGGTTGCGTTCAATAAAACGACGAGCGCCTTTCACATTTGCCGCGTAGTTATGCAAAACCAGCTTCGCTATGACAAACGGTCGGTAAAGCTCCAGCGCCATAGTCTTTGGCAACCCACATTGGTGCAATTTCAAAGTTGGTCCAACCACAATTACCGAACGACCAGAATAGTCAACCCGCTTGCCTAATAGATTGCGGCGGAAACGACCCTTCTTCCCCTTGAGCATATCAGAAAGGGATTTTAACTCACGCCGACCTCTACGAGACAATGCCTTTCCGCGTTGAGAATTATCAATCAATGAATCAACCGCTTCCTGGAGCATGCGCTTCTCGTTTCGCACAATCACATCGGGAGCGCCTAATTCCAACAATCTCTTTAGACGGTTGTTGCGGTTGATTACCCGCCGATAGAGATCGTTTAAATCGGAGGTGGCAAAACGTCCACCATCGAGTTGCACCATCGGGCGTAGATCTGGCGGGATGACCGGCAAAACTGTCAAGATCATCCACTCAGGTCGATTACTCGAATGACGGAAAGCCTCTACTACCCCTAAACGAATTGTCGCCTTCTTCCGCTTCTGCTTGCTTTTCGAAGTGCGCACTTCATGCCAGAGGTCTTCAGATAATTTATCCAAATCCAGGCGGCGCAAAATATCATAAAAGGCTTCAGCGCCCATATCAGCGCGGAACACCTGCCCCCAGCGTCCTTTTAATTCACGATAGCGGCTTTCACTTAAGAAAGTGAAAGGACGCAGCTCAAGCAATTCATCCCGCATGCGAGCGCTTTGGTCCTGAGACGCGGTTGATTGATCTTCCAATTGATTCCGCAGATTCTCCATCGTCTCATCAGCTTCGGCTTTCACCTGCTGCTGTGTCATCTTAATCTGCTCAATATCACGCTGTAATTGACCTTTTGATTCGCGCTCAATCTCGTCTAATCGTTCCTTAACTACTCTTTGGATCTGTCCAATCTTTTGGGCAGTAATTGTTTGCCCGCTTTCTACCAACACAACATTCGCAGACTCAAAGACAATTGGGGTAACTGTTACTTGATTAATCCGTTCTTGCAATGCTGATTCCAGGCGTTGACCTTCCTTAATCACTGGATCAAGACGCAATGCAATTTGTTCTTCGGCACGATTTTCGAGTTCAATCCGTTGAGCCTGTAATTCAGCGATTCTTTTATCGCGCGCAATTTTTACCTCTGCAATTTTTGCATTTATCTGGCTGGCTTGTTCACGCTCGCTTACCGATATCTCATCTACCAACCGCTTTAATGCCTTCTGGCGGGCTTCTTCATCGACATAGGTAATAATGTATTGCGCAAAATACAGAACACGATCAAGATTGCGGCGAGATATATCTAAGAGTAATCCTAAATAGGACGGAATCCTGCGTGTATACCAGATGTGCGCAACAGGGGTAGCCAGTTCAATATGCCCCATCCGCTCTCGGCGCACGGACGATCTGGTTACCTCGACACCACATTTATCACATACGATCCCTTTATAACGAGGATTTTTATATTTTCCACAATAACACTGGTAATCGCGAGTAGGTCCAAAAATTGCCTCGCAGAACAGACCATCTTTTTCCGGGCGCAGCCGGCGATAGTTAATAGTCTCAGGTTTTAATACTTCACCGTATGACCAGCTTCGAATGGTATCCGGTGATGCAAGACTGATACGAAGTGCGGTCAATCCTTTAGTTTCCACTAAATTGCCTCCTGAATATTGGAACCAGGATGGAGGGTCATGTCATGGCTCGAATCCAGAATACGAATAAAGCTGCCAGAATTTAACCCTTCCCATTTATACATATATGCAAAAGAAAATTATAACACGCTTTTCTGATATTTGATTAAAACCAGATTAATGTTTTAATTGGTTTTTTCTGGTTGATGAATGGGCATCTCAAGATAAAATACACTCCCCTTTCCTAACTGGCTGTCTACCCATATCCGTCCACCATGCCGGTCTGCAATTGACTTTACAATCGCCAGTCCTAAACCCGATCCCTTTTGCTGATGAGCTTCCCGTCGTCCACTCCGATAGAATTTTTCAAAAAGATGGGGTAAATCCAACGGCGCAATTCCAATTCCATTATCAGATACCTCAAATACAACTTTCGCTTCATCCGATCGACATTGAATTTTTACTCGCCCACCCTGTGGGGTATATTTAATGGCATTGTCAATTAAGTTATAAATCGCTTGTTGTAAGAGATCACGATCCGCTGCGATGATTGGGGTACGCAAAGAAAGTAAATCCTGTTCGATCTGGATATTTTTCTGGGTTGCTTGAGGTTGAAGAGTGGTTATAACAGAGAAAATAATTTCATTAATTTCCACATTTTGTACCTGAAGATCAATTCCCGCCTCTATTCGCCCAAGATCCAACAAGTTGTTTACCAATCTTGTCATATTTTCAACACCAGCGATTATCTTTTTCACGTATCCTTTTTGCTGCTCATTTAATTCCCCAACCATCTGCAGCATGGTGGCATACCCACGCATTAACGTAAGCGGAGATCGCAAATCATGGCTGACTGTCGAAACAAAATCGGACTTAAGGGATTCAAGCTCCTTAAAATGGGTAATATCCCGTAAAATACATACCTTGCCTGCGATTTGCCCTGCTACTACCACTTGTGAAACACTGGCGTAAAATACTTTTCCACTTGGTAGAACAATTTCTCGAGACAAAGTACCTTCGGAGATCGGGCGAATTAATAATTCTATTAATTCCACGGGCTCAATCACCTCTTGCAGGGGAGCGCCAAGAACATTTTGGGCAATTAAACCTGGTATTTGAATGGCAGGTGGATTAATCATCAATAAGTGGTTGCGGTCATCGACAACCAAAACAGGTTCCGGCGTCGAAGTAAGGATAGCTTCTAAACGCTGTCGACCTACCTCTGCAGATGCATAAAGACGCGCATTAGAAGCTGCCAGGGCTGCCTGCCCGGCTAACGTAGTGAGAAAGCGCAGTTCACTTTCCGAAAAGGCTCTGGGGTGGTCAAACCCGACCCACAAGGCTCCATAATAGATACCTTCATAGCGGATCGCCAAGGCAATCAGAGAAACTGGAGCACGAGCAGAGGGGGGGATACTTAATCGGCGCATTCGCCCCACATTGCTGATAGGCAGCAAATCCTGACTTTGCGCAATTTCAAATAATTGCGAATCTAAGAAACTATATACCTCCCCATCTCGCCCATAGCCGACAGAAACAAAACCCATCACCTCCGGATCGTAAACCACATCTTTTGTTAAGATGACTCTGGCAGAGCTTGCGCCAGAAATCAATGCGGCTTTTAATACAGGTTCAATCGAAGAGTAAATTTCTAGCGATCCTGCTACTCCCTGACTCACTGCCAGCAAATGGTTTAATTCATCCAATCGGGCTTTCAAGCTCAACCGCATTTGATCAAAAGCATTGCCAAGCCTGCCAATTTCATCCACTCCACCAACTGGAACAGCGCGGTTTAACTGCCCCTGGGCTATATAAGCTGTCTCTTGGGCAAGATTCCCCAATTTCCGAGTGATTCCACCGATTGTAAAACGCAAAATCAATAGCACAATCATCGTAATCAAAACGAGGATTACCAGCAGCGGAATGAAGATACTTAAAGAGACTTGTTGAACATTTTGGGCTGGAACCCCAACGATAACCGCCCATTTTCGTCCTAAAACAGGCTGGTAGTAAACATACCTTCGTCCACCTCTGGCGGTAGCTTCATCAAAAAACGGATTACCCTCAGGAATATTACCCTTATATTGTGAAAGAACGGGGGATTGATCAATACTAAACAGTATTTTCTGATTTTCATCCAGCAATACACCAAAACCATTTTTCATTTTCATGGTTTCCAGGACTTTAATTGCTGGCTGCGTGAAAGGATTGGTGTTGATGTCTGTCCTTCCTAACAATACCCCAGCCGGATTTCCCTGTTCATTTCTTATCAGCGCGATAAAGGAAACCTGTGCCATTGTCTCATTACTGGCAGGGGGAATGGTATATGTTTGTACACCCACTCCTCGTAATGCCAGCTTGATGGCATTAATTTCATCAAGGGTCATACCCAACTGGATCTGTTCACTCACTGGATACCCAGAAATCGGGTTTCCTTGGGCATCAAACACAAATAATTGGCGAAAAAATGGCACTGATCTTAACCGTTCTGGCAGCGTCAATTTTAACTTTTCTTGACTGAGCAATGGTAAATCGGGAGTTGCCATTGTAACAATTAAGTTTTGCCCGGCTTCAAGGAAATAGGGTAAGCCATCTGCTGCCATGCGAGCAGTAGAGGATAAATTTTCCTTGACCATGCTTCTGGCAGCTTCACCAGCCGCCAGCCAATCTCCAACTATTAACGCCATCAAGACAATTACCATCATCGGAAAAACGACTGCATAAATACGATTTTGAAGACTTCTTTCCAGCGGTGATGGTTCCAGAGGTCTTGGGTTTCCCCACATTTTACCGAACAAAATGCGCACAATTTCGGCGATGAAACCTGCCAGAGTAAACTCTATCGACCGTGTCAAGATAAAGAACCAGCTTTGTGTAATTGCGTAATCTAAGTTTTCAGCCAGATTACCATTTGCCGCAAAAAAAGCGCCCAACATGATGATGGGAGCGGATATGAATCCGATCAAAATCGATGAAATAAGAGGATGACGTACAAGAGAAAACAGCAAAGTGCGATAATTTTGCCGGATTAACCAGCTAAAAACCAGAGATAATCCAGCAAGTTCTAAGGGTGTGAAAACACTTCGAGTTTCAAACGCAGCCAGTATCAACCCGGAAATAAACGCCAGGATAACCGCAGAAAGCGGTCCGAGAAGACCAGCAGCCAGAATCCAGGGCAGGGACGAGAATATCATCACAACTGGCGCAGCAGGATCGATTGGGACTCCTGGTAAAGGAAACACGGTTACCGGCAATCGAAAACCAATAAAGGCAGTCAAAATGGGTGCCAATCCCAACAATATCAAAGCGATCAACCAGCGTTTCCGGAGATATGGAAGAGGGTTTTCCCATGTTCTCCACAAGAAATAAATTATTCCGCCTGAGAAAAACAACCAAACCAACCACTCAAGAATGGAGGATGGAAATATGACAAAGAAACCAGAGGAGAAAAGGCTAAAAACAATTTGCATAGTCGTAAACAATTATAGCATCAGCCACAAATTTGCTTTTCTCAAGGGTGTTGAAGAAAACAAAAATGAGAGGCATGATACCCATTTACAAATCATATAATTTCGCTGCTTTATTGTGCGCTCTCCAGGCAAATGAATAATAGAATGCTGCTGGTTGCTTAACCGGTTCTGCCCGAACTCGATCAGTCCACACGGACAGATATTTTCGCGCTTGTTGAAAACAATTCTCAGTTACCTGACGTCGATCCTTGGTATCAGCCAAAATATGCTCTTTCACCTGAAAGATGCTTTCATCCTCCAGGCGATCTCGCTCTTGAGAAAACAGCCGAATGCGATGATTATAGTCTTGACTCACCAGCCGTTGAAATTTTTCGTGCAGCCACCACAACGTTGTCCCGTCGTATGTTCCCGTTGGAGAAGGCTCACTTTCAGGCAAACCCGAATCGATCCAGACCGGTTTGAAAATGGCGGTGCATGGCGTTGAAGTTGCGGTGATCCAATGAGTGGATCTTTCATGCGTGATTTCAGACACCATGGATCCGGTAGTGTGACTGATACGTACCGGACCGAATCCCGCATGCATACACACTTCAGCACCGAACAGACTGCGGTCTGGTCGCCAGTCTTTATCAGGGAGAAAACCATGTGAGCGCAATGCAGACATCAAAGTCTTCTCCGTTATTTGCCCACGATGCTGCCTGAGAACATCCATCGAACAAGCCCGGCGATGTGTCCCCGCTGCAAAGGTGGAATAGATGGGCTCAGAGTAACATTTTTGGAAATTAAAAGTCTCATTCTTTTTACACCAGCCGCGATCTCTGGCATAGGTCTCTAGATCCTTTGAGGCTAAATCCCATTCCGATTGAATGGTAATGATATTGGATATCGCATAATAGTTTTTCACTTTAACCGCTGCCCATTGATAACCCGCCGTCTCCAAAACCCATGCCTCTTTGGGGTCAGCAATTAAAAAACTGTTATCATAATACAACGGCTCTCGAAATCCACAGTTACCACCCTGTCCATACTGCTCCAATAATTCCGTAATGATTTCTAAGGCTTGAATAGCTGTCTCAGCACGCTCCAACGCCAGTCTTAGAAAGTCCATCCCGATTAATCCAGGCACTTTTTCGTGCCTGACACGGGTGAATAAGGCTTCATTCCCAATCACGACCCCCTTTTCATTCGCTCCCATCTCTGCGCCCCAAATCCAAAATGGTTTGGCTAGTAAAACACTGAAAGTGTGAGCGACCTGGGGTATCTCAACATATGTACACTTCACTGTTTTAGCTTTTCCATGATCGGCGGCAGGAAAGATGATCACTTCATGCGCTTCATTTGGGTTGCGATCCGAATTTTTGGCAAATAGCACTTTACCTGAACCGGTCACTTCAGGCATAGCCACCAGAGTATCACACATTTTTCTCCATCACCAGCCCCTTAACCTGTTCAACCACTTCATTTATCCCCATCCCATCTGTCTGGATAATCACTGCATCGGATGCAGGCATTAATGGTGCAATTGCTCGTGATGAATCAATTTGGTCTCTCCGCTTCATTGCCTCTAAAATTTCTTCATATTTCGCTTTTTGCCCACGATTGACCACTTCCAGGTAACGGCGTCTGGCACGCTCTTCTACAGAAGCATCCAGGTATATTTTGATTTGAGCATCCGGCATCACCACGGTGCCGATATCTCTGCCAACCATGACCACAGCCCCCCTTTCACCAATTTTTCGCTGTTGTTGCGTTAACACATTGCGTACTCTACGATAAGTTGATACCTGAGATACGTTGGCATCAACTTCTGGGCGGCGAATGTGCCAGGTAACATCTTCTCCATTGACCAACACATCATATAAGCGTCCGTCATCAACCGATGGCATCCGAACATCGATTTGCAATGTCTCAGCCAGTTGTGAAACTTCTTCCTCGTTGTCCACGCGATGAAATCTGGTTAAAGCCACCCAGGTTACTGCACGATACATGACCCCGGTATCAAAAAAAATAAACCCTAAACATTTCGCCAACTTTTCGGCAACTGTTGTTTTCCCTGAGGCTGCAGGTCCATCGATCGCTATTGTTGCTGGTCTCGTAGCCAAATAATCCCTCCGCTGGATATCGTCATGGAATATCATCTACACTTAGGTTATTATTTCCCGGAAATAGATCACCTCGTACCCATAATATTAATCCTGTGTGTTCTATTAATCCCTCCCGAAACGCCAGCCAACGCGGCCAATCAATCGGTGAAAGAAACGCGAAGGTAGGTGTGGAAGAATACACAAAATCTTGCCCGCGGTAATTTGCTGCCAGATTTATATCGGTATTTTCAGATGTAATCACCATCGACGGGTTGACGTTACCCGCAACATCGATTGTCCAGCGAACATCCTTCATATTTCGCAATGCCCAACGTAAAGATGGCAGGTCTTTGTCAACTACATACAAATCCAATACATGAGGTTCACTTCTATTCCATTTCGACAAATCTTCAATGGTTTGAACGAGATACCTGCCTTCTAAGAAGTAAGGTGAACCAAGCCATAATTCTGCCTGGCGAAGTTTTGTAAATCCAGCCGATCTTGCACTGCTCGAAAGGGTCAAAATTAAGAACATCAGGCTGAAAGCCAGAATCGATCCTTTCCAGGCAATTGATGGTTTCCACCCCCAGGCAACCAACAAATTGGTCAAGATCAGGAGAATCACTCCGCCTATCAAAGCGACCATCTTCAGGACATCATCCGCATTTGCTGAAATCGCTCCAGTGGAATCCGGCAAGAATAACCTTGTCATATTGACAAAATCGAACGCCGGGTTGGCTGTCAACCCCAGGAGATTAAGCCAAATAAAGATCAACAAGATAGAAGACAATCCAAATTGACCCAATGTGGCGGTTCGTTCGGTGGGGTGAATTTGAACAAGCAGAGGAATTTGTCTGGCTGCCAAAAACGCCATCGACAGCAGGCTCCATGTTAAATCATGTACCTGGCGAGAAGGATATAACAATATCAGGACGGTACTTATAACCCACCAAATTCCTAAAAAGCGGTCGATTGGTTTCCAATCAGAAATTGACTTCCAAACCGAAATAAGAGCCAATACAATCAAGAAAAATTCAGTTGTGGAAAGAGCATTTATCAGACGGCTTATGGGTACTTCCTGCGAACGAAACCACCCGAGGAAATACAATGGCAATCCAGCCCCGCCAGCACTTAATCCTGTCGGAACAGTAAAAAAGGAGCTTCCAGCAAGGATGAAAGTTAACCCCGCCGAAAGCAGAACCGGTCGGTAATTTTGCTGAAGGAGAGTTACCCAATTTTCACCTTGATTCTTGTTGATGACAGGTTGATGGTGGATGAAGTGGTACACAAAATAAGAAACTATCAAACTGACCATACCCTGCCAAAACATCGGTCCACCCAATAGAGCGACCCCCATCGCAACCCCTGCCAGGGTAAAACGATGTGCGCTGAAAAATGCAAGGCTGAACAACACCCCTGCAGTTGCAAACATAATTCCGTTTGCCTGGCGGGATATGGCAATCAAGCCAGGGTCAAGACATAAAACGAATGCGGCTAAACAAGCCCATTCTCGACCAAGATAGTAGCGAAACAGGTAAGGTATCCAAATCAGGCATGCGCCTAATAATGCGGGGAAAAACCGGGCTGTAAAATCATTTGCTCCGCCTAAGAAGAATAAAAACATCGCTGAAAGGATATACCCAGGCTGCGGTATATGGATCATCCGACCGCCCTTAACCAGGTCTAACGCTTGCAACGCCAGCGCTGATTCATCATTTCCTGGAACGGCTGAACCTAAGGACACCAGGCGTAACAGCAGGGCAATGATGAATATACCCAAATAAAGACCCTGTTCATTTGATATCGAATAACGCTTCATATCGATGATTCACATTTAATATAAATTTTCATGCAATTATTGAGGTACCATATATATCGTGACCGACTGGTTTTGAAATACAGGAATCAGGTTATTCTTGAATTTTAACTCATTTACCCGGTATTTGCTTCTCTCCATCGAACCCAGGTAAATATATTGAATATTGTATTTCCTAATCACGGCTTGCGCCTCGATCCAGTCTGAAGTACGGTATAGACGCTCAATATCCTGTTCTCTACTTCCGATTTCCCTGGCTCCACCTCGCCATTGACTCTCATGTCCAGGCCACCCTAATACCGTAGGCAAACCTGTAAATGTTGAAACTCGAGCATAACCTGTATAACTACCGCCAACCGCTTCGGCGATCACTCCAGTCGGCATATTCTTTAACCAATCTATTGCCGACATTTCTTCTGGTGAATAAAACCGATAATAATTTGTGCCATCTAATGATAGCTGGTCAATTTGCAAGGCTCTAAAACGGTTTGTTAACGTAAAAAATGGATACGCCAGTCCGATTACCATCAGAATGATAAAAAACAAACGAATATACAGGTTTTTCCAACCTGTAAATATCACCATCAGAACAGACATTGCAAAGGCAGCAGCAATTCCCCACAATATCCAAACCTGAAAATAAAACTTGAAAATTGTATTCATCCGCCAGCCAAATTGATCTCTTAAGTACAGAAACTCCGGAAAAAGCGCAAGTCCACAACCCAGTAAAACCAAAAGCATAACAAAGCCTTCTGGAGCTTTCCTTTCTTCTTCAACACCAAAACGGTCGATTATTACCCACGCGAAAGAGATTAAGAACAACAATGTGATCCACGTACCAGGTGAAGACAGACGATTTAAAAAGGAACCAATTAATAAGTATGCAGGATTTGGATTTCCATGGACACTCAAAAATAAACTTCCCAAGCCGATCAAATTCATTCCAGTTCGTTGGATTGTCTCATTGAATGGAAAAAGATTAACCAGCAAATTTCCCAGCATGGTTAGATTGACCAGAAACAATGCCAGTGTGTAAGACAAAATCAACAATCCAAAGATTGGCACAGCAGCAACTTTTAACCCTCTATACCATTGACTCAGGGATGTATGGATGGAAACACGAAAAATCAAATAAACCATAATGGGTAATAAATGTGTGCCAAACATTGCCCAAAAATATACGCCGCGCGTAAAGAAATTTAAACTCGGCAAGACTCCCCCTGCCTGAGACGAAAAACCCAGATAAAACGGCAAGTACAACAAAAACCCTAAGATTCCTGTAGTCAAGCCAAGAGAAATCGTTTCCTTCGCAATTTCCCAACTCCATTTTCCATTTTGTTTTGCATGAACAAGCAAATAAACAGCACAATATAAACCAACATAAATTGGGAAGTCCCAGGTGTTGAGAAAAGATAACCCACCAAAGACCAGACTATAAAACCAATATCCTGGGTTTTTTATCCATTCTCGAATTCGAAAAACTGAGACCTTTTCTCTCACACCTTGATAATACAGGTGAAAAGAAAGCCCAATAGCCAATAAAACAAACGGCATTGCCAGCACATGAGGATGTAAATCTGCCAGGTAGTAAGAAAAATAGGGGAATTCATCAATTATTTCGCGTGGCTGCCCCATGATATCAAAATCTTGTAGAACTCTGGAAGCGCGCCACCACCAGGTACCATTCAATCGCTCAGGGAACCAACTAAATGGCGGTGTTGGCGGTTGATTAAGCTCGAGGATATTCAGCCATTGCCAAAACCAGGAGCGATATACACCGTCAACTCCTTTTGCCCAAAACAATCCTAAAGAATGGATCATTTCTAAAAATCCCTCTACATTGCTCACGAATAAAACAAACAGAGGGGCAAGGAGCGACTGGAGAGCAGGCTTTATTCGGCTAAATCGGATTGCATCGCTCTGCTTCAGTGAGCTAAGCAAGGAATATAGCAACCCATATGCCCCGCTTGCGGTTAATGCGAACCAGGAAGAAATCCCAAGATTAAAGGCTACTCCACCGCTGGTTCCGGTTATTTTTGCTACCATCGCAACCAGCACGTACCCAAAATAATAATACGAAATAGAATAACCTGATAACCAGGGATCAAGCGGGGGAAATGTTGGAGAGCGAAGAATGGAATTGATAAATGCCAGTTCCATTGGTTTTTCGGTTCCAACAATATCGGGATTGATGGATCGAACGAATGCCCAGACTAGAAAGAAAAACAAAAAAAGTATTTCACTCCCTAAAACCAATCTCCATCTTTCCTTGATCCACTCAATCACAATCCTTACGCCATTTGCCCCAGAAAGCCCGACAGATACACCAATTAATCCCAAGAAAGCCAGGAAAATTCCCCCCAAGTCATTTTGAGAAACCCCTAAAGACGTCAGCAGCCAAAAGACATAGCCCCAAACCAACAACCCAGAAGGTTTTGCAAAATTGTAACCTCGATCGGCAAGAAAAGGAGTAAAGCGGAATAGCAGCGGGAGCGACGCCCATCCCACGATCATCATCACCAAATACCATAGGATCAAAGAAATAACCATCGCTTTACCTGTTATTTTCCATTATCGACTGCCGCACTTTGAAAATCACTGTTTGACCCGTTCGAAAGACTTCGTCCCAAAGATCACCATTCCACGCGCTGAATTTTTCCAATCCCTGGCTGGAATAATAAGCCTGTTCAACCTGCCCCACAATAATGTAGCGGACGTCGTATTTCGATAAAAATTTCATCACTTCCGACTTATCGCGCGAATTATAAACTCGATTTACTTCATCTACGCGCTGGGTAACCCAATCGGAATTCACCACAGCACGCTGCTGTCGTTGATGCCAGTTCCAACCTATCACCGCAGGCAATCCAGTATTAATCGAAATACGCGCTCCTAAACGATATTCGGGAGTATACCCTTCAAGAATTACCGGCGATCCAACCACATGATCCTGCAACCACTTTATTGCTGCATAATCTTCTGCTAAGATTAATTCCCTGCCCTGGTCATTATATTTCGCAAAATTCATATAGGTGTTTCCGTCCAAGGTTTTCGGCGCTAATACACTCATCCGATCTTGAATTTTATCAATCGTCCCCAGCACCGGAAACAATAAAGTAATTGCAATTAATAAAGTCAAGCCGGTTTGCCAGATAACTTTCCAGGTCGATTGCCATTTTTGTTCTACCGCTGGTATTAACCACACCAGTCCTGCGGCTGCGCTGAGGGAGAGTAACGTCCAGGCTTGTAGGTAGAATTTGAAAACAGTATTCATCCTGCCAATATCACCCTTCAAAACGACTAATTCGACCAAAAGCGTCAGCATCATTCCGGTGCCAATCATGAATAGGACAAACCGTTTAACATCGGAAAATCGTGGTCGGAAGATTAAAACTCCCGACCAAACTGCTATCGGCACTGCCAACCAGCCGATATCAACTTCTGATAAAAACAGCCAGGTCAATAGGGCAATAAATAAAACCACTCCACCTTGGATAAAATACTGATATTTGACCACCTTCCGCAGCGCCGAAACGGGTGTTGTTGCCATCCACTCAATCGTCTCCCATGCCAGCCAGGAGACAATTAAGAAAAGGAACAAACCCCAATGGGTGATATAAGACCAGAAAGGAGATTTCGCGCCTTCCCATAGTCCAATTTCGCTATAACCTTGCCCAAACCATTGATAAAAAGGCAGGTACAATAAACGGGTCAGACCATACACGCCTAGCGATAGGAACACCGCGATTCCTACCTTACCCCAAATCCAATTTTTCTCAAAAACCCAATATGAAGGTAGACTCCCATATCGAATGATCGAATAAGATAAGGCAGCCAATGCCAAAACCAGATAAGGGTAATAATCCCAGGTGTTGGTCGGGTATAATGCGCCAATTACAACACCTGCAAACACAAGGTTGATTACACGTCCTAAATATCGATACCTCGTCTTGTCAGCCACCCAATACCAGCGCCCAGAAACAACCGATACTGCCCAGACAATGACCAGCAACGTGACAGGCAGCGCAATCATGTGAGCATGAAGGTCAGCGTATAAAAAAGTAAAAAAAGGAAATTCGGTAATTGGCTCACCTGGATAAACCCGGCTGGGAATCCAATACCAGTCGCCAGGATAAAAGGGCATTCTGGCGCCCCCTATCAATTTGCTCAATCCATCGAAGGTATAAATCCACCGCTGGACAAAATTTAATTCATCGATTGAACCTCCGTATCCCAATCGCTGTAACCCATGCCATATCATCCGCAGTGTACCCAGATTTCCTAAAATTAATACTGCAATTGCTGAACCAATTCCCCCCGTCAAATCGAGCAGCTTCGAATTCTCTTCATTTGCCTTAAGAGATTTTGCCAAAACTTGTAAATTCGAACCAATACAAAATGCAGTCAAAGCAACCAGACTAAACAACGTGGGGAGGATCAGGTTATACGCCACAGAGGGAATAATCCCCAACCATTTCACCAAAACGCCAACCACCACAAAGCCATAATAGTAATAATTAATATACCCCCCAGCAAACCAGGGATCATAAGGCGGAAAAACTGTGCTTTTAATCACAGCATTCAGGTAGGCAAAGTCCATTGGCTTTTCTCCACCCTTAAATGGGTGCCATAAATCTGGATTTCCAAGCCGAATAATCAGGCTGATCAAAAAAAAGGACAATGCCACCAGTTCAACAATTGCAATTGATTTCCAACGCTGCTTAATATCAGTCAGAAGCTCTTCCTTCGTATACCAGGCAATTACACCATTGACGATGAACAAGCCAAATAAGACCAGGGTAATTGTCTCTCTTTGGAAAGGGATGCCAATGGATCCAAGAAGCCATGTGATCAATGCCAGAAGCAGCAACCCCACCAAACGAGCCACTGGATAACCCCTATCAGCCAATCCCGCCAGGGCTAATCGCACGAACGGAAAAACAATCCAACCCAACAGTAAAATGGAAAGATACCAGACCATTAATCCAAGCCAGTGATACCGGTTTACGAGAGAATCTCTGTTAAATATCTCTGACCAGGTTCCCCCCTGCCTCTGAATAGCCTTCAACTCTTCAGGTAACAGGAGCGTTCCAGGAGAATCTGCCGCTTTACGGGGAGTGAGGTGAATCGCCTGGCTTAGATCGACCTGATCAAACAGGCTGGCAGCAAAATCATGAGAATAATTTTGATTTTTCTTAAAGATGAGCACCTTGGGATGATCATAAACTGTAAAAGCTTCTTCAGCAAACTGGGTGTTAAACCGCAGGGAACCAAGATTGGGATCAGATTGAAATGTCTTTAGCAAATCAAAACCTAAATTCCCCTGAAATTGACCTGGTTCAGCCACGCTGTAGCACCAAATAATATCTTTGTCCGGGGGGCACCCGATAAGATTTCGGTAAAACAGGCGAGTCAGGGGATATCTCTCAGGAACTCGAACCGTTGTTCCCCATTGACGGTTTGAACTGATGAAGATGTAATCCGCTTGATTTAGGATGGTCAGGAATCGCTCTCGCTTTTCCACATTATCATCCAGGTACATTTCGAAATTCAAGTCGCTACGGAAGACCCCTGACGTGTAATCATAAGGGTTAATTCCATCCACGCCTAATGGCAAAACATCATCCCAGGTACTTTCATTCGCCTGGCGGCTTCCATAAATTGCAATCGAGCCGGTACCTTCGATCATTTCGATCGTCAGAGTATACATTTCATTTTTCACTAATTTGATGGGTTGATCAAATTGCGCTGAAAACGATTGCCCCCGCATTTCTTCAACCAGAGGAATAAAACTGTCTTTAACCTCAGCGTTGACCGCATTGTTACGCTCCTGGCGATTCGATTTCAGGGTAACCCTTAATTTTTTCTGGTCGCCTGTTCGTTCCCAATCAACAACGTGGTGTAAATAGATTTGGTTTATCTCAGTGTTCTGTGATGCGACAAAGTTAACCAGGTAGGGTCTTTCTCTTTTTATCGTCTCGACAGGATCGAGGAGCTCCTGATGAACAATTCCCCCCGGATTGCGAATGCCGAGAGCCATTGGTCCAGCAATATTTAAACTTGCTGATGGATCATTTACTTCTATGAAGAGATAATATTGTTTTAATGGATTCAATACGACCTGAGGAGTGAAATATAATTTATAACTTCTTCCTCTCGGGTCTCCTTCCACCCGAAAAGGCTCCGCAGTCAGGGCGTACGCAGATAGGTTTGCCGGGTCCTTTGTTTCGCTGACACGCACCACCAACGTTTTTAATTGAGCGTTTCCTCGCGCATCGGAAATATGGGAAAAATTAATAAAATCTAACAAACCTTCTCGTCGCGGTTGAAACGCCATGATGATGGGACGACCATAGACCAGATTCATTCCAGAACGGAAAGAAACGGGCTGATTATATTGTCTTTCTCCGCTTACACCCACCAAATTAATCGCAGCAGGAATATTCTGGTAGATCCAGCGGCTTGCATCGACCCTGGTATGTGGGCGTGTATATATCCGTGTAAATGCGTAAGCCCATCCTGCGGTTGATAGCAGCACAATTCCAGCCAGCCCCACCGCCAGAAAATATCGCCAGGAAAATTTCAAGCGTTCTCGATTTGCCATATCTGGATTGCTTTTTGTCCTTAGCATCTCGTATATCAACCAGGCAGCCAAAATCGCCAGGGTTGGATAAACGAACAATTGATAACGCATACTGCGCGTCCAATTGAGGGATTGCCACGTAAAATAAAAAGCACTCCACCCCCATATAAGGATATATTCCTTCCATGATCCCCGGGTGATTTTCCACCCCATCCATAAAAATCCAGCCCATGCCAGCAAACCCATCGGCAAACCCATTCCCCACACCACCATATTCGACCAGGCAAAACTCAGGGGTCTTCTCGCCCATTGCAGTGCTGGAGGAAAATCAACATCTCCCGCGCTTTGATTGCTTAATTCATTCAGATTCGCGATCCATCGCTCATTGGGGATGATCCCAAAGAATCCTGGACCTTTAAATGCGTAGGGCTGGCAAAACCGAAAAACCAGAATGCTGATTATCGCTGCAACGATTAGATTAATTAAAAAAACTGTTGACCAGAAATAACGGTTGCGAGGAGCAACTTTATACAATTGGACCAATACTGCAATTACCACCATTACCGCCACAGGAATAGCGCTCACCTTGGATGCAAGCGCAAATCCTAAACTGACGCCGAAGAGAGCAAACGGAAGCATTATGCGCAAAGCAATTTTTAGAATTTGCTGCCAATGGATTTGGTCGAAAACATCCCCCTTGGGCAATTCCCCGGTCATCACGCTCACAGCGAAATAAACTGCGGCGCAAACAAAAGTATTGGTGAAGGTATCAACGGTATAAAAATGTGATAGTTGAATCGGCAACACTGCTAATGCATAGAAAGCGCTTGCCATCACTGCCAGAGGTAAATTTCGCCATAATCTCCTGGCGATCAAATAAACCAGGAAGACTGTTATCAAATCCATCAAGGTTGAAACCTGGCGCCCCACCAGAGTAAGCTCGTTATACCCTGTTTGGTTAATCGCTTCTGCGATGAATCTCACCATAAACAAGGGCAGGGTTCCATAAACGAAAAACCCATATCCTTGATTATGTGGATTCATGGTGGATGTGGTGGTATTAAAATACTCAACCAGGTTCTTCGATGGCACCAAAGAGGAGGTGACCATCGATAAAAACCGTTCGTCGGGATGTAAATGTTGATTTTCATCCCAATTCAAGCCAACTAATCGGAAATACGCCCCCATAAGTAAAACAGCGACCAACAAAACATCATAAATCCAGGAATTGGATTGTTTCATTCAAAAATTTCATCCTCGATGGCAGGCACAAAGTAGATATAAAAATTTTTCGTGTCCACTCGAGAGCGGTATTCCTTTAACCGACCTTCCGGATAAATATCACGCAGTTTTTCGAGCCCCACTTTATCTTCACGATGAAGCATGAAGAGTTTCGCGCCCGGGTTATTTTGAGTCTCCCCGATATTCTCAACCGATACAGCCGTATCTCGTGTAGGGTAACCTGCGTTGATTCCAACCAATCGAGTATCCACCCAATGAGGATATGGGATGACCCAGGCGTTTTCGGGAGAACCAACAGATTGGACAAACCCCCGGATAACCGAGCCCATTTCTGAGGTATTCCAGGATGACCGTAAGTAATTCTGATGATATTGATCAAACACCAACGTGTAATTCTGAAAACCAGCAAGAAGGATCAGGATTCCCCCCACCAAACCGGCTACTATTTTTCCTGTTTTTCCTCTCATGTTAAGGTACAGCCCGCGTAAAATTGCGTCCAGGGCAATCCCACAAATAATGAATACTGGGACATAAGCTCCCGCCGTGCGGTTTAAGTTTGGATTTTCATTCGGAAAAGCTAAAGACAAAATGGAGGGCATTAATAAAACCGGAATTGAAATAATCCAGAAGATATCCCTATAGTGTTGAAATCGGATATAGCGCACAATCAAAAGAACAATTCCGACAAACAATAATGCAGCCGAAATCAGGTCTAAGGCTGGTCTGTATGGAATGGAATGCACCCACACGTCCCCATCGCTCCAGAAGAACATCGTGATAGCTCGCCACACATTATTAAAAAATATCTCAATTGGCGAACCGGGCAAAGGACGCTCCAGGTCTCCAACTCGGGTCATTACCCGGTATAAAAACATTTCGGGTTCATCTATCGCATAACGAATTAATGGTAAAAACAACACGATTGAAGTTAAAGTGGTAATTCCAAGACCCGCTAATGCCTGGATGCGCCTGCCTTTTGATTGACTGTGTAGAATAAACAGGACAATAGCAATCACTACTAATACAGGCAGCATCCGAATAGCAGTGTATCCATGCAGCCCAATTCCTAAGGAGATGCCTGCCCAAATAAAGTCGTTTCGGTTGTTTGTCCTCAATCCTCTCAACAGGTAAAACAACGTTGGAGCAACAAAAACTGGATAAAGGGGATACCGCAATCCAATACGCGAAATTATATTAGGCCAATACCCAATTCCAGCCAATAGCGCAGCAAAAAGACCAACCCATCGGTTACCCGCTTCTTTCCCCAAATGGTATAAGTAAAATACAGTCACAAGCCCGCAAATCGTTGTGCCAATTTTCAGGCTGAGAAATGTCAAACCAGTGCCAAAAAGGTCTGCTACCAAAGCGGTCAAATAAAACTGAAATGCTTCACGACCCGTATTACGAGGAAAAAAGATTGAAGTTCGACCGTCCTGAACATCAAATACATCCAATAATTTTTCAGCATGATCGCTGATCATTTCAGGAGGTAATTGTTCAAGCTGGTACAACCGGAAAAACAAGACGATACTGATGCTTATTATTAGCAGGAATAAATACTGCGGTTTAAACTGAAATGTCCAATCGCTCCTTTTTAATCGATCGATCCAATCAGCTATCTTTTGGGAAAAAGATATTTTCCCTGGCAGATAAAACATGCGCAACAAATATACCAATGCCAATACCCAAATAAAGACATTGGTTACGGTAAATTTATTACCGCCAAATGCGACAACAGCAACCAGGCAGGCTGGAATCAGGACAATTGCGCCATCACGCCTAATTTTTAACGAAAACGCATTTTTAAATTCAGGTGGATAATCAGGTGGAAGAAGGTCTTTTCGAAAATATGCCCAAATTGTAAGGAGAGCGGCAATTCCATAAAAGTAAACACCTGGAGTAACCTGGCGTTCAGGTCGCTCAAATAAAAATTGTGCGATCAGGGCAGCCAGTAACGAGCCAAAAACCAACCAGGGCAGCCACGTTCCTTGCCTGCTGATGATTTCTTCTCGAGGTTCTTCAACAATAATTTTTGTGGAAGGTATTGGTATAGTCGAATCCAGAACCTCTAACGGCGGTTGAATCTGATCCCTCGCATTAATTTCATCCGCCTGAAAGGGTGAGGAGTCAGTCGCTGCTGTGCCAGAAATCGCTGTTATTTCTGGTGTTTCAGATGCAGATCCACTTTCACTGCTTTCCACCTGCGGTTCAGGCGGAATTTCAATTTTTTCTCGGCGCCAAAACACCAACTTTGAGAGTAAATAATCAAGGACACTTGGCTCGTTCATGTCAGGTGGCATATATGGTAACAATGATACTTGAACAAAACTGGCGTGGCAAGCGCTTTGCCTTAATAAACCCTCACATTTTCAGATCAAGCATTTCTTCGTTAAACACTTAAATCCGATGTGTGATATAAAAACTGTAAGACCCTCTCACCTGTTCACGTTCTTCGTGATAATAACGGTTTACCAACAATTCAATAACCGCAAGATTCCAACGAGCGGGGACAAGAATCCATTTATTAAATAATTTCTTTGTCAACAACGACGGCAATCCAAAATAATGCCCCCACTCCAGCACGGTTAATGCCTGTGGAGAAAAATAATGCCAGAACTTGTCGATTTGAAAACCTGCTCGTTCAAGACGATCTCGCCAGACTTCGGGAGCATCGCAATGATAATGGCGTGAGATGCGGTTGAAAAAATGACGATAAGCATCTGCCAGAGTATGGAAACCCACTCTATCCAAAAAATTTGATATCGACAAATTCGCCCGAAAGTTGTGGTTGGGAACACAAAATATAAAAGGCGCTCCAGGGCGCAACACCCGGGCAATTTCCAGCAAAACCTGGTCAACCTGGGGAATATGCTCAAGGACCGAATTACTCATGGCGCTGCCGAAATAACCCGCTGCAAATGGTAATTGATCACCAGACCCCTGAATGACCAAACGATAACCACCCAAACTGGCAGCCTGTCGGACCGGACCAGCCCAGGGATCGATTCCAACATCTACAGGATGGTCAAATGTCGATTTGACAAAATGCCCATCTCCACACCCAACATCCAGGATCGGAGCCGGTAACTCCAGATCTTCATACACTCGCGCTTCAACCGCTCGCAGCAAAGCCCGAAAATATGGTAAATCGCGCAAATTAATCCATAAATAATTCTTTCGCTTGTCTGTCGGCTTCATTGAAGGTATTTTGTCCCTATTGTTGATAAAGAATGACCTGAAAAGGCTCAAATAGCCTGGTTTCTTAATTCCTCATTAAGTTCAGTAAATAATTTCTCATATTCCTTTGCAATCGTATCAGGTAAATAACGCTGCTTGATTGGTTTGGGATCACGTTTATAAGCATCTGGCTTCGCCAAAATTTCGATGATTGCTTCTGCAAGTGCATTCGAATCACCTATGGGTATGATTTTTCCCATCTCATGCAATAGCACTGGTTGACGTACGCCGGGTAAATTTGATGCAACCGTCGGAACTCCGTTCATCATTGCTTCAATTTGCACCAGACCAAAAGCTTCCGTAGAATTCAGGCTGGGAAGAACCAGTACATCCAGATTGGGATAATATTGCGCCATCTGATTTGGATTCAAATTTCCCAGGAATTTCCAATTTCCAGATGACAGATACTTTTGGATGGTTGGATACAGCCTTTCCCAATATTTTTCTTCACCGATTATATTTTTATATGGTCCGGCAAAAAGCACCAGCGCTTTTGGATACACTTCCAGCAAACGCGGAATTGCTCCTAATAGAACTTCCACTCCTTTTTCGGTCGCAAAACGAGCAGACATTCCAATCACTGGATGTTGATTATCTGGATTGTGCTGATGAGCAAATCCATCAATATCCTTTTGGGATACATCAGGCAGGGTCACTGGAGGTGGAATCACCTGAAGCTTATGAATGTATCGCCTGAGGTAAGAGGAATTTTCAGCATAATCGCGCGTATACGTGACAATACGGTGGGTGAGCAGAGCAGCGAGATTATTCATGAACCGAACCGCAACATTCGCAATAAATGCCATAAGCCCAGGCGGCATCCTGAGATCGCAATGATAGGTGATCACCGTAGGTTTTTTCAAGATTCGTCCGCGAAGGGCGATTCCTGCCGCATCAAATTGAGGAAGATGAAGGTGGATAACATCATGCTGAAGTACCAGGCGGTTAGCCAACAGACCAAAGGTAGGCATAATCACCCCTTTACTTATGCGAAATAAAACAGGGGCGCGAACCACCCGTACACCATCGACATACTCTTCGGTTGGCAATTGCTGTTCATATTGAGAAGTCAGCACAGTCACCTGATGTCCACGCCCAACCATTGCCCGCGCCAGATGCTCTGCATAAATGGTTAACCCGCTGGTATGGGGTCGATAATAGGTCAACACAATCAATACACGCATATCATTTGCCTGTCCTCAGCTGGTTCAATGCCGGACTAAAAAAGATGTTGATTTTCTTTAACCCACTTGAACAGGCGTTCCAATCCTTCTTGTACATTAATTTTCGGTTTCCAACCCAATTCTTGTTCAGCTTTTCGGATATCCGAGACAAAGACTCGCTGGTCACCAGGTCGCCAGTAATCCATACGGACAGGCAGTTTTTTGCCTAAGAAATTTTCCAACATGGGTCCGAATTCCGACCAAATTGAAATCACGTTGTCAGGTCCACCACCGATATTGTAAATTTTTCCAGAAGACTGATCGATGTGATCCACACATAGATCATAGGCATCCAACAGGTCAGCCACATATAACACATCCCGGACTTGCTTGCCATCCCCATAGATCGAAATGGGTTTTCCGGTTACAGCAGCAATGACAAACCATGCCAGCCAGCCTTGATCCTCCACACCGAATTGTCTGGGACCATATATGCAGCTTTGACGCAGCACAACCGTATGCAAACCGTAAATCCGCTGATAATCTCGCACATATTGATCTCCCGCGCCTTTAGAGCAGCCATAAGGAGAGTGGAAATCAAGCGGTTGCAATTCAGAGACTCCCATTGGTAGATCCAAATAACGGTAACGCTTCTCTTCTTCCACCACACCCACATCTTCCATCCCGCCATACACTTTATTCGTCGAAGCATAGAGAACAATCGGTTTACTTTTTGATAGACGCACCGCTTCAAGAACATTGAACGTGCCGAGAGCGTTGATTTCAAAATCCTGGCGAGGATCCAGCACAGATGTGGTTACCGCTACCTGTGCTGCCAGGTGTACAACCACATCGACTCCTTCAACTGCTTTAAGCAATTCATCAGGGTTACGAATATCATTTTGAATTAAAGCAAAAGAATCACTGCCATAGGCAGCTCGCAGCCATTCGATGTTCCGCAGCGCACCAGTCCGTGATAAATTATCATAAATAACAACTTTTTCACCTCGTTCAATCAAACGAGACGCGTAGTTCGAACCAATAAAGCCCGCTCCACCTGTGATTAGAAACCGCCTGGTCATTTTCTATGCCTCATAACAAACATATACGCAGGATTTTTCTCAGGAAATGACAAATTCATGTCTCCCTTGTTTTAATATATTCGTTATCCACTTGATAAAAAGCTGGAAGATCATTCCTCCTCCAGGCGCAGCACAGCCATGAACGCCTCTTGAGGAATTTCAACCGTCCCCACCATTTTCATCCGCTTTTTCCCTCGTTTTTGTTTTTCGAGGAGTTTTTTCTTGCGGGTGATATCTCCGCCGTAACATTTCGCCAACACATCTTTCCGTAATGCTTTCACATTTGCGCGTGAAATCACTCTGCCACTGGCAGAAGCCTGGATCGCCACATCAAACAACTGGCGAGGGATTAATTCTTTCAGTCGAGACACCAACATTTGCCCTTTATGGTAAGCATCATCCTTATGGACAATAGTAGCCAGGGCATCAACCGGTTCACCACCCACCAGCACTTCAAGCTTGACCAGCTTTTCTGGACGATATTCCAGAAACTGATAGTCCATTGATGCGTATCCCCTCGAGCGTGATTTTAATTCATCAAAGAAATCGACAATTAATTCAGATAGAGGAATCTCATACGATAATTGCACACGATTGGGGGCAGGATACTCCTGTTCGCGTAGAATGGCTCTACGTTTGGTCGTTAATTCCATCACCGTGCCAAAATAATCAGTCGGTGTAAAAATTTGCAACTTCATCCAGGGCTCACGGATCTCAGTAATTTTACCTTCATCGGGTAACTGGGCTGGTGAATCAATTCGGATAATTTCTCCCGTAACCAAAACCACCTCGTATTCGACTGAAGGGGCAGTGACAACAATATCCAGATCATATTCCCGTTCAAGCCGCTCCTGGATGATTTCCATGTGGAATAAACCCAAAAAGCCACACCGAAATCCAAAATTAAGCGCTTGAGAGGTTTCAGGCTCAAACTGGAGACTGGCATCATTAAGCTGCAACTTTTCCAGGGCGTCTTTTAAGTCTCCGTAATCTTCTCCCTCAACAGGATATACACCGGCAAACACCATCGGTTTTGCCCGTCGATAACCCGGAAGGGGAGAACTTGCTGGTCGAGAAACATGGGTAAAAGTATCTCCCACCCGGCATTCCCTCACGGATTTTAATCCCGTCGCCACATAGCCCACATCTCCAGCTTCGAGTCGCTCAACAGGGCGTAAGGTGGGTGAAAAGACCCCGATCTCCACCGGTTTCACGTCCGTTTGTCCTGCCATCAAACGCAGCATATCCGTCGCTTCAATGACCCCTTCCATCACGCGGATATAAGCCACCACCCCTTTATATGAATCATAATGAGAATCGAAGATAAGCGCCCTTAATGGCTGTTGTGGTTCCCCTTTTGGCGGGGGCACTTGGGCAACCACTGCTTCTAATACTTTATCAACATTAATTCCTTCTTTGGCAGATATTTTGAGAATATCGCTTACTGGGGTGCCTAACAGGTTCGATATGTCTTGGGCAACCTCATCAGGGCGCGCTGAGGGCAGGTCAATTTTATTGATCACAGGGATAATCGTCAGGTCAGCTTCCAGCGCCAGAAACAAGTTTGCCAGAGTCTGGGCTTCAATTCCTTGTGTGGCATCTACAACCAGCAATGCGCCTTCACAGGCTGCCAGGGCGCGGCTCACTTCATACGAAAAATCCACATGTCCGGGCGTATCAATCAGGTTTAACTCATAGGTCAAACCATCCAACGCCTTATACAACATGCGGACTGCCGAGGCTTTAATCGTTACCCCCTTCTCTCTTTCCAGATCCATGCTGTCAAGCACCTGCTCGGTCATTTCCCGGTCAGATATTGTCCCCGTCAATTGCAGCATTCGATCAGCCAGGGTCGATTTTCCATGATCAACATGAGCAATTATGCAGAAATTGCGAATATTAGCCGTCATAAGCGGGTGTAGTATAACCCAAAATTCCAGATTATGCAGAAAGGAGCTAATTTTCTTCTACTGCCACTGGATTTATCGCCCTCTCAATCGATAGGGTTGAATATGCTCCTCCCTCATCAATCGTTGCGAATAGAGCCAAAAACTCCACATTCCCTTTTGGACCCTTGAGTGGAGACCGTACCACCCCTTTGAAAAAAAATCCGAGATCACAGGCAAATCCAATTACATCTTTCAAAACGCGCTGGTGAACCACAGGGTCGAAAATGACACCGTCTCCTCGATCCACATCGATTTTTCCTGCCTCAAACTGAGGTTTGATTAATGTAATCACTTTCCCGCCATCCTGCCTCAACCATTTTTTTATGACTGGAAGAAGGGTTTTCAGAGAAATGAATGATGCATCCACAGTAACCAGATGGAGCGGTTCAGGAAATGACTCAAGGTAACGGGCATTGGTTTTTTCCATTACCACCACGCGGGTATTATTGCGTAATTTCCAATGGAGAATACCATGCCCTACATCTACCGCATATACTTTGCCAGCGCCATGTTGTAACAGGCAATCCGTAAATCCACCGGTGGAAGCGCCGACATCAACACATATCGCTTGATTCAAATCCATCATTCCAAATTGGATCAGTGCCTCTTCTAACTTTTCGCCCCCTCTTGATACATATCGGGGGGCAAAATCTACTTCGATGATTGATTCAGAAGAGATAACGTCAGAAGGTTTTTGGGCAATCTGTCCACCTACGCGCACTTTTCCCGCCATGATCAGACGTTGTGCCTGAGTCCGGCTTTCAACCAAGCCGCACTCTACCATCCGAATATCCAGTCTTGTTTTCTTCATACCAGTGATTGTACTTCGAAATCTTACCACTCTTGACATATCTCAAGAAAAAAATATGCTATCATAATCCCTATGATCTTACCTCTCATAAAAACAATGCGGTTGCGTCAATGGCCAAAAAATGTATTTATCCTGGCTGCAATTGTTTTTGACCGTCAATTAACCAATCCAATTTCAGTTTTCCATTCAATTGCCGGTTTATTTATTTTTTGTATTCTTTCCAGCGCAGTGTATATTATTAATGATCTGGTTGATATAGAAGCTGATCGTCAGCACCCGAAAAAACGCTTTCGTCCTCTCGCCTCAGGCAGGCTTTCCAAATCCTATGCGCTCACTGCTCTGGTGATCCTACTGATTGTTTGCTTTCCTTGTGCTTATTTGCTCTCTCCTGGCTTTTTCCTGATCGCGCTGGTTTATTTTGGGCTTAATTTACTCTATTCCTTTTGGTTTAAACACATCCCGCTGATTGATATATTGATTCTTGCAAGCTTTTACGTGATCCGTGTGGGCGCTGGTGTGACACTCATTGAAGTTCAACGCTTTTCACCCTGGCTATATGTTGTATCCACCCTCTTGGCTCTCTTTATTGGATTTGGCAAGCGGCGGGGAGAATTATTGTTAAGCGCTGGTGGTAGTCAGACCAGCCGCCGTGTCCTGGAAGGGTATTCAATTCCTTTTTTGGATCAATTAATTACCATAGTCTCCAGCACCACCATCATCGCATACAGCCTTTACACGTTCTCTGCCCCGAATATTCCAGATAACCATGCTATGATGCTGACAATTCCCTTTGTAATTTATGGCATATTCCGTTATTTATACCTGATTCAAATTTGTAAAGAAGGTGGAGCTCCTGACGAACTGTTTCTCACAGACCGCCCGCTTCAGATCACAATGGCTTTATGGGGAGCAGCAGTCTTACTCATTTTTTACCTTTTCTAACATGCCCGCCATTACTTCCCAAGCGCCCGGCAAGTCTATCCTGTTTGGCGAACACGCTGTGGTGTACGCTCGTCCAGCCATAGCGGTTCCGATCAACAAGGTCAGCGCAAGAGCGGTCATTCTCGCCAACCCGCAAGGAAGCACCGGAGAGATTCGGATCGATGCTCCTGATATAGGACTAAAATCTACCTTATCCGATCTACCTGAGCAAAATCCTTTGGCGTTAGCCATAAACCTGGCGATTCAAGAACTATCACTCACTTCGATACCATCGTTTACAATTCGAATCACATCCACAATTCCTATCGCTTCTGGTTTAGGCTCAGGCGCAGCTATCACTGTGTCTATTCTACGAGCTGTATCAACCTTTTTCGGACATCCCTTTCCAGACGAAGTAACCAATCGCCTGGCATATGAGGTAGAAAAAATATATCACGGCAATCCATCGGGTATAGATAATACCGTGATTACTTATTCAAGACCTATCTACTATATTCGAGGAAAACCATTCGAGGTTTTACATGTGAACCGACCCTTTTCCTTGATAATTGGAAATACTGGCATCCCAGGTTCAACGGCAAAAGCTGTTGAAGAGGTCAAACAGCGGTGGATTGCGAACACGCTTCAATATGAATCTTGGTTCGATCAAATCGGAGCAATCACAAACAAGGCGCGAGACATCATCGAACGGAAAAGTGCGGATGATTTAGGAATACTCATGATTAAAAACCATGCCTTGTTGAGAATGATCGGTGTATCATCGCCCGAACTGGATCGCCTGGTTGAAGCTGCCCTCAAAGCAGGAGCGTCAGGCGCGAAACTATGCGGAGGTGGATTGGGTGGAAATATGATCGCCCTGGTTAAACCAGAAACAATTCAACCAGTCAGAGAGGCATTGCAGCAAGCTGGCGCAAAAACGACAATCTTGACAACCATTTTGCCAAATTAAACCGGCAATTTTCTCAAATCAACAATCCACCTGTTATGATTTAGGTATAATCAGTTTACTAGATTAATTAAAACAGCAGGTAAATATGAACGCGCCTAACCTGGTTTTTCTTAAACTTGGTGGATCCCTAATAACCGAAAAAGATATTCCTCGAACTCCTCGATTGGATGTCTTGAAAAGGTTGGCTGGTGAAATCAATCAAGCTCGAAAAGAATACCCCAATTTGCAAATATTACTCGGTCATGGATCAGGTTCTTTTGGACACATGGCAGCCAGAAAGCATGGTACCAGGCGCGGAGTACACACTCCCCAACAATGGTTGGGTTTTGTCGAAGTCTGGAAAGAAGCGCGGGCATTGAATCAACTGGTAGTAGAGATCATGTATGATGCAGGTCTCCCAATTATCGCCTTTCCACCATCCGCCTCTGTTCTGGCGCAGAACGGGCGGGTTTTACATTGGGATCTGGCTCCTATCCGCGCTTCTTTTGCAGCAGGATTACTCCCGCTGGTTAATGGAGACACAATCTTTGATGTTGCATTAGGAGGGACTATTCTCTCCACCGAAGATTTGTTTATATATCTTGCCCGCCAGTTTCATCCAAATCGCATCCTTCTGGCAGGTATCGAGCCAGGAGTATGGAGCGATTTTCCTGATTGTAAAAACCTGTTAAACATGATCTCTCCTTCTACATTTGCTCAATTTTCGAGTGGTATTACTGGTTCTTCAAGCGTCGATGTTACAGGCGGAATGGCGAGAAAAGTAGAAAGTATGCTTGCCCTGATCCAGCAGTCCCCCCATATGCAGGCATTAATTTTCTCTGGTCAAGAACCGAACCTCGTTAAGCAAGCTCTGGCTGGCGAAAATCCTGGCACATTAATTACCGCGGAATTGATGGACAAAATGAGGTAACCATGCTTTACACAACTGACCAACTTGAAGATATGGAAGAGAGAAACCTGGCTCCCTATGCTATACGCAGCCAGAATAGCAAGGGGCGCTTATTTCCCGAAGATGAACCTGAATATAGAACCTGTTTTCAACGCGACCGCGATCGTATCCTTCATACTACGGCATTCAGGCGGCTTGAATATAAAACCCAGGTTTTTATAAATTATGAAGGGGATTATTACAGAACTCGACTGACTCATACTCTTGAGGTTACCCAAATTGGACGCACCATCGCCCGCGCCTTAGGAGCAAACGAAGACCTGGTTGAGGCTATTTGTCTGGCACATGACTTGGGACATCCACCCTTTGGTCATGCAGGAGAGAAGATTTTAGCGAAATTAATGACCGAATATGGCGGATTTGATCACAATAAACAATCGTTTCGCATCTTAACCCAGCTAGAAAATCGTTATCCTGATTTTCCTGGGCTCAACCTGACTTGGGAAGTCTTGGAAGGAATTGTAAAACACGAGACGGAATATGATCGCTCGGATGCAAAGGATTTTAACCCTGATTTACGAGGGCATATAGAAGCCCAAATTACCAATATCGCGGACGAGTTAA